>Ga0307517_10000560_pt1 | contig 63614 bp, 69 predicted proteins | sample 23_EM_MG_FD_194515 | JGI IMG/M metagenome (GOLD analysis project Ga0307517, IMG submission 194515) | Populus trichocarpa ectomycorrhiza microbial communities from riparian zone in the Pacific Northwest, United States - 23_EM | ecosystem: Host-associated > Plants > Roots > Unclassified | place...
AAGATATCCACGGCCATAGGACCTTGAAAGCACCGCATCCCGTCCGATCTGCGAAGTTAACCAGGGTGCCGCCCAGTTAGTACCACGGTGGGGGACCACGCGGGAATCCTGGGTGCTGTGGTTTTTTTCTTTCTCTCAGGTTCAATCATCGGGGACTTCTTGCTCACTTTTATTTATTTATTTGTTTATTCTGCGCACATTGCTTATCCACTGGAAAGTGATTACGATGCCGTTAAGTACTTGGAACTCGAAGGGGCCCGACCCCGCCGTGGTGGTACGTGGGTTCTACCGGTCATCCCACGCAATCTCATCAGTATTTGAAATGCGGTGGAAGGCAAGGGAACCTCGGCTTTGTCTCACCTCAACGATGAATCCCGATTGGTGGTTAACGGACACGCGTAGGTGGAACGCCAAAACGCGTGATGAACGGCAAAGACAAAGTACGCGTATCGTCGACATACAGGTTCAACGTTCAACCTCGAGGTGGCAGTTTGATCATTGATGGGAGGGTACCCCCACAAAGAAACACAAACAGCGCGGTGGAACCAGCACAGCCTGCTGCACGTCCACCCCGTCCCTTGATTAATTGCTGGAAGCGAAACGGGAAAAAAGAACAAAGACAGGGAAGGTGCAAGAGCACGGCCGGCCCTCTATCCTCCAATTGCTCGCGATGAAAGCAAGTGATTTTGTGGGAGGGGGTTCCCAAGTGGCTGAAAGGCATTAGCCTCAGACAAACCGCTGTAAAATGAAATCGGTGTTTCGAGTCCCCGGTACCTCGGCTCGCAACTGGTCCAAGCTCAACGATCCAATCTCCGGCATTTCCTCCCCCGTTGAAGTTCCTCCGCACCCAGCCCAGTCCGACCTGTGCATAGGATTTCAGAAGGACGTCTTCTTAACACCCTCGACCTACCCTACTGCCCTTTTCGTTGACTACTGCGCTTGAAGCAGTGAACGAGAGCACCAGAGAATTCGTCGCAAATCCAATTCGGGCGTCAATCCGAATTGACCATGGCTAATATGTTTCGGGGCGTCAAACCGTTCGGAAAGCCGACCGACGCCCATGGCTAGATTTGGACTATGGACTCTAAAAGGAGAACCACGATAAGATTGGATCCGCATGCCATGGTGGGCGGTTTGTGGGGGGACGTTCCAAGGATTCGTGCCCGGGTATCCATATTCGGGAGGCATACGTAGCTTTTGGGTGCCCCCCCGGCCGATTTTCTACGGTGGCCGTGCTCCAATCACAAAGAAGACACGAGGCGGAGGGACGTCCAGGCGCCTAGCAACGAGCATACGACTGGCGGGCACCGGTGGTTCTTGAGAGTGAAAGAAGGGTGGCTCATATAGCCTGCCTCGTGTCTAGGGTATATAAATATTAGCATCTCTGAGCGGGAAAACCAGTCCTCAACGACTTGCCTGACTTCGCATTCCCTCGCGTTTACTTAACCGTTATCCCAATCTTCTCAACCCTTCAACTGCACTTCGACGTTCAACATGTTCTTCAACAACAACCTCGCTGATGCCAACGCCTTCGACTACCCGACCTTCGGCCCCGACGCCTACCCCTTCGAGACAGACGGCGGCGAACCTTCCACCAGAGTCGCTCAGGCCAGCGGGTCCGACCTTGGCCTGGCACTCGACAACCTTAGCACGGATGAGATCGAGAACTGGTGGCTGGCACCAAAGCCGGACGGCGGCGCCGGCCAGTATATGGGGAGCACCCTCCTCGACTCATCTTGGGGCGAATTTGTCGGCCCATACGACACCCAGGCCGGGTATTCCCCCAGGACCACCGAATCCAACACGGGTGAGTCTTACCGTAACCATCAACACGGGGTTCAACGCTAACAGCAACCCTAGATTACGGTTTCGGTTCAAACGCGCCCGGGCAGCGATACGTGGACGCACCCGAGCACACAAGATTCCCCACGGCAGGTCCCTCCACGACACCATACCCCGCCCGACCTGCCCAACTCCCCTCCCCCCCTCTGGCCACTCTCACCGGCCCCATAGCCACCCCATCCCCCGTCCCGACACTATCGTGGGGTTGTGAGTGTTCGTCATGCCTTCGATCGAGACCCGATTGCTTACCTACTGGACCAGATTCCCCACATCCTCCCGACATGTACACGGCCGCCGGAAACGGCCGGCCGGCCATGTACGACCAGCCGCTTACCGCGCCAGATTTGCGCGGTCAGTGGCCTTACCCGACCTCCGTTGGCAAGGGCAAGGCCCGAGCCACGGACCATCTTCCCCCCGCCCACCCATCAACTACCGGCGACGCAAGTGAGTAAACTTCCTCTTGGATCCATTCAGGCAAATCGTTTACCTTTCGAAATAGTGTGGCGATGCCAACAGCCATACGCGCCGGAGAACTTCGAGGCGGGCTTGAACCCGCAAATGGTAAGTCGGCCCGCTCGTTTCATTGAAGTTCATCTCGCTGACCGCGATCTCATAGGGCATTGGTGTCCCCAACACCGACCTCCCCACCCAGGTCCCACCCTCTACTGGACCTCGACGGTCCGTGAAGCGCGTAAAGAGCAAGGGGAAGGGGATAGACAAGGGTGAGGGGAAGCGGAAACGCATCCCCAAGAAGGACCTTGCACCGGGCATCAACTGGCCCAACACATGCGGTCGATTTTGTGCCGAGATGGCCAAAATCTACTTAGATCAACCTACCGGGGAGGTTATAAACCCCGAGACGGCTTACGCCAGCATAACAAAATTCGTTAAAGAAGACCTCCACCTCTCAGTAAGTAGCTTTTTTTTACTGTGATCGCGATCATCGTTTAACGAATTTGTTCATCTGGTGACAGCCGCTCTTGGTGAAGCCTTTGGGGGAGCGCCAAAGTCGGGAATTGGAACAATACCTGATTGGCGTCCTCACTGAGCTCCGCCCGCGGGTCAGTGGACAGAAAAAAGGCGTCCGGTACATGCTCGAACGAGGTAGCGAATCACTCACCTCCGCACAAAATTAACACCGACTAACCATTGTTCTCTACAGTTGCAGACAAACTCGAGGATGGGCTAGTCGTCGTAAATGACGACTTCGCTCTTCTGGACGGTCCACCAAACGAGATCGACCCAGAAGAGCTGGACGCCTCTGAGGAGGCGGTCAAGCGGAGACTCGCGGAAAAGGCGCGAAGGGATAGCATCCGCCAGAGCTTGGAGCGGATGACCCTATTCTTCAGGTTGCCTGATCCGGAGTACCTCTTTTCAAGACCACAGGTACTCTTCTTCGGTGAGTCGATTATTTGAACCTCCGAAACCAATAGGTCACTTACCACGATTATTCTAGCCATCACATACTTTGTGTTTGGCGCAGGAGTATTCGGCGATGGAGGCGAATTCTTCACCCCAAAGCCCTAGCTGTAGATGATGGATGTCTATAGCTGTACATAGTATTTGTTAGACCGCGGATCCCTGTATTTTATACCAAACTAGACATACCTTCATATATGGGGCGTGGCCTCCTCAACTCGATTGTGAAGTTGGCCGAACACGAGATGTGAGTAGAAAGTCGCTAAGACTTCGATCAAGCTGTCAGCGTGTTGGAGTTAGCGTTCCAGGCAAACGGTGAACAGTAGCGTTGGACGAACGGAGAGCTCAAACTCGCGACGAGCAGCATGACGCAGAACACTTCAAGGCACAAAATACAAGGGCATGGAAATCCGAAAGAATGAAACGGAGAGAGAATAAATAATGCGTTGAGGGGCGGATGGTGATGATTTTATACCAGGGCGTCGGCACCGGCGTTAGACCCATTCGTCTCCTCCGAGCACAAGGAGGATCAGTCATTGGTTTCCGTGAACCCCATTCATCAGCGAACCTGCGAGAATTTTTAACGATTAACGCCGCGCCCTCGTTTCGCCGAAGCGGACGAACCAGGTGAGCCGATGGGAAACGTGTCCCCATTTTCCGTTACACGGACGTACACTGTTCGGCCACGGCATCCATCCATCCATCGATAGAAGCACCGATATGGAAAGACCGAGCCTTGCTTGGTACACGCATCGCATCCCGTTAGTCTGTCAGATCAGATCAAGAGCCAACACTGCGCCTTTATACTGCCAGCGAAGAGGCAGCAACACGGTATCGTGCCCATTCTAGGAACAAGGCAAGCTCAACACGTGGGCGAAGCGGTACCACAAGCGTCTGGAGGTACAAAGTGGTGAAGGAGAAGTTTATTGACGTGGGAAAACGACGTGCCAGGTGACTGATCCATCGTCTCGCAGATTGTTGTCGATGCACCCCAGATCACCATCGATACTTACGAGACTGGTCCGCAAATGACACGGTCAACTTGAAACGCGTTCAGGGAACATCCCGAGGCATTCGTTATGAGTAAATACCCCAATTTTATGCAGATGGCGAAAAGGACATACGCGCACATTTTACAGGCTGAATAAAGGAATCTGAGGAGCGTTACAGAAGATACATACTAGTACACACAAGCCTATCGGAGACAGAACCCGCACGCTCATCCTTGTTTGAAAAGAGCGAGTGAGTCTTCAGGCAAGCAACTTTCCTTGCTATCCCTCTCGTGAACCTTCAAGACCCCATCCTTGCAGACGAGACTGATTCTTCCAGTCGTCCCCCTCTTCTTCACCATGGTTTGGATCTCTCCTAGTATCTTCCTGAGTTTCTTGAAACCCCGCTGTGCATTGGCCTCGATCGCGATGAGATCTTTCTCTCCGATCTTACGCTTTGCGATCGAGGAGAACCTGCCAGTACGGTGGACGGCGAGGTAATGATTGGGTGTCTGGGAGAGGTACAGCTGGGGAAACGCGTCACCCCAATCGAAATTGGCAGCGGAGATCTCTGAGCGGGTCGTCATTTCGAGTAAGCTGGATTGAGGAACTTGGGTTCCGGCTCTGGTGATTTTTAGGTCGGTGGAAGTGAGCGGTGATTGTGTCTCTGACGTCGTGGTGGGTCGGGAGCTCGTTCCGATGGAGAGACCAGACAGTGCTCCCGAGAGAACCTCTCCCAAGTCATCGTCGTCGATACGCGGCTTCCTAATAGTTGCCTTGGGTTCAGGCTGATCAGAACGAAGGCGCCCGTCGACTTCGAATCGGACGACCATTTTTAGTCCATCGAAATCCTGGTTGTGAGCGCGTCAGTCGGGCGAGACTCTCCGATTCTCGGTGGTAAGTCGACCTACATATGTGACGATCCTGTGATGACCTGTCCCCCTCTCGCACCCAGAGGCAGGAACGGTCGTAGCCTCTTCAAAGTTGAACCCGTACGAACGGCGAGTCCCAGGTTGCTCTTTCGTGATCTGCTCCCACCGATTCATCAGAACGGTCTTCGAACCAGCCAATTGGATGTCAATCCTGAAGTCCCTGGGCGGATCATCCGCTTGAGGTATGGCGTTGATCCACCTCAGAAGCTTCCTCAATCCGTTTCGATCCGTGACGAAGTCGACGGAGGACCAGTCGAATTTGTCTTTCCCTTCGGTCCCTGATTGGGATTCGACGTCTTGGACCGCCCGGATGAGCGGGAAGAGAGCACGGGAACCCATTCGGTGACCATTTTGGTCTACGAAATTGTAGCCGTGGTCCACCGCGACGGAGATTGGGAGGGGTCTATCTGCCCATATCCTCGGTGAACCTGGTTCAAGGGTGAGCGCGATTGGCATCAACTCAAAAAGTGTGGCGGGGAGGCAGAAAGTGTGGCAGGCCTTCCAAACTCACCGGGGACGACGATGTTAGGCACGGTTGCCTCAACCCAGTTGTACGAACCGAGGTAGGTGAGATTTTTGGGTTGTATATCTTGTCCTGGGACCCGATGGTCCAGGGTAGGTTTGGAAACCACTTCTGTGGACTCCTTGTTGAGGCCTTCATAGAGGTCCCGGCTGTTGGAGTTCGGTCTCGCCCTTTCGTAGGCGTTTAGGGTGCGACCTCTTTGAGATGGGCCGCGGGAGCCGTATGGCCTTCGGTAGGACATGGCGGTATGGATGTGAGGAGGATCCACAGGGGCTGTGGCTTACCTTCGAATGCTCCCTCGTGTATGAGCGAGCCTGATTTGGGTAGTATAGAGAAATGTATTGAGTGGTTCACTAAAAATACAAAATTCGGCCAGGAGAAAAACCTAAGATCTGAAGAGGGCCAACGCGTACCCGGGCAAACAACTACCAGTCTTTTCCCTCCGATACACCCTCAACTCCCTCCCTTTACAAACGAGAGTTATCCTCCCGTCCGTTCCGTGCCCCCTGACGAGTTCCTGGATAGCTGTCAATGCCACCTTGAGTTTCTTGAACCCAACCTGCGCGTTCTGATCGATGGACTCCAAGTGGGGTTCCCCGAGGCTGAACTTTTTGATTTCGGAGAATTTGCCATCCTTGTGGGCGCCGTAGTAGATGTGGGGCGTTTGAGAGAGGAACAGTTGTGGATACGACTTGCTCCATGACTTTCTTGACTTGGAGTATGTCTTGAGTTCGATTAGGCGCGATTGAGGAACACGAGAGCCCGCTCGGATGACGGCTACGTGTGGGAAGCGTAATGTGGGTTCGTTGATTGTGGAAGTACTGGGTGGAGGGGGGGGTGTATCGACTTCCCGTGCAGAGGTATTTGGAGTGGGTTTTGTGCGTTGTGAATGATTTCTGGTGAGGCGGGGCTTATGGTGCGACGAGGTAGAACGAAACGCCAGGCAGGCATCAACTTCGAAACGGACGACCATCCTGAGACTATCAAGATCCTATTGGAGATCAGGACCGGCGTGTTCACTTGGAGGACGGTTGGGACACGTACGTAGGTGACGATACGATGATGGCCCGTCCCACTCTCGCAACCAGGAGCGGGATGTGTGCAAGCTTTCTCGAAATTGAAACCGTAGGAATCAGACCGCCCGCTGGTCTGTTTTGTTACCGGTGGCCAACTGTTCATGAGAACGGTCTTCTCGCCCGCGAGTTGGGTGTCGATTCTCCACCCTCGGTCGGATTTGTTGTTTGCCCACGCAACCAACTTCCGCAGGCCGGTTCGGTCGGTCACGAAATCGACTGAAGACCAATCGAACTTGGATGGGACCTTCTTCCGGGTCGCGGTGGTCTGGACGGCTCTGATGAGAGGGAGGAGAGTGAATCTGCGTTTCATGCGGTGACCGTTCTGGTCGATGAAATCCTTGCCGCTGTCGCGGGGAACAGCCAGGGGTGTGGGCTTCTCCATCCATATCGGAGGACTCCCTGTACACAACAAGCGTGGTGCGTGGAGTTGCCCTGATCAGCCGGGGGACAAGTGAGACGATTGACTGACCTGGAACGATGATTGTAGGTGTGGATGCATCGATCCAGTTGTACGAGCCAATGTACTTCAAGTGCTTTGGCGCGATGTGACCTTCAGTCCCTTGGAGCGCTGGATGGGAAACGGTTTCCAATGGCTGTTTGATGAGGTCTTGAAACAGCCGTCGATGAGGACGTTTTTTCCGAGACGTTGGGAGCTTTGTTGGCAGACGTCTGGTTACAGATTCACAAGTGCGATGAACAGCGGGCGCGGACATGGGGGGGAAGTTACAGATCACTGAGTTGGAGCATTGATCATGCATGGAGGGAGTCCCGGGCCGATTTACATGAAATCATCATATCATGCACATCCGTAGCGGACATTTGACTCATTCAGTTTGATATCTGGGGTGGGCTAATTTGTACGTGTAATGGCGTGGATAGAATCACGAAACCTCATACTGCGAGTCATGCGGAATGCGACACCCGTTCAGATTACTCTGGATGACTGCTGTCGTGTTTGAGGGGGGCCATTGTGCGGAAGACCAAACGAACGCAGGGAGATGGGAATTATAATTGTGTATGAATGCGAAAGTAGGGCTGGCACATGATGTAAAAGCATTAGAAACCAGGGGGGACGATGCCCTTGGGCGGCTGTTCTGAACCTTGCTGAGGGTACAGCGAAGAACCACCGAGCATCTGTATAGAGTGTTAGAATGGACACGAGGGGACACGTATAATTCAGTGTACACACTTGTTGAGCGCCTTGCTGCTGGGCGAGCATCTCTTTTTCTTGCGCGACAATCTTCGCCTCGTCCTCCAAGCTGAGCGCGAGGGGGAGCCCAACCAACAAGGCGGATGTTGTCACGACCCAGACAATGTTTCCGAGGACTTTGCCGCCCTTCTTGAAGAAGGACGCGGTGGAGGTTACTTTTGATGAAATGGAGTGACGTGCAGAGGGGGACACGATGTCCTTGAGGGCAACGAGTCGTTCGTAAAGCGACTCGTCGCCGAGCTCAGACTCGACGGAGGAGAGGGAGGCGGAAGAGCCGGTCCGCGAAGAGGCGTGAGAGGTGTAGGGAGAGTTGTTGACCTCGTCCTGGTCGTGGACAATTTCGACCTTGACCATCGTTGTCGATGCGTTGGCTGTTTCTTCGGAACAGCTTTCGGCAATTCCGGAGGGATTTCTCGGCCAACGCCGAAGGGATTTAAGAAAGAAGTAGCGTCACGTGTGTTTCGGTACCGAACTTGGGCCAATATTCATGTTTCCGGCTGAGACGAGTCCTTTCCTTTTGCCTGCTATCGTTTCTTCGCCCCGCATCTCCGCCTGCCGAGCAATGTTGCCCCGCGACTCCCACCATTACGGCCCCGGTAGCTTATTTTTTCCTTTTTGTCCGCTTCGATTGATGACCTTTACATCCGTTTCGCCCAGCTTTCACCTTGCCCTCCCAGTCCGCACAGAGCCACATGCACGAACTGGCAAAGACCTTACCTCCGCCACGGAAGCAAAACACCGCTTGTGATGCCTGCAGGTCCGCGGTCCTCCCCTCCGTTTCCCACTCCACTCATCACCCTCCCCCCCCCCCCCTCTTCACCTTGCAGAGCACGCAAAGTCAAGTGCAATCGTATCCCCGGCAATGACAAAGTTGGTGCTTGATTTTTGCTCCCGCTCCCCACTTCATGCCTAACTGCCCCCTCAAGTGCCAGGTAGGCTGCCCGCCCGAAGTATCTTTTGTGATGATTTGGTGAACCCTCGATCCATTTCACCAGCATTGCTTGTCCAAAGATTATCCATGCACGTCAGTACCGACCTCATGCCTTCCCTCGCTGAACCCTCACACGTCCCGCCCCCCTCCTAGGCACTTTGTCCAGCAAGAGACCGCAAAAAAGCGGCACCGAAAACCCAAATCACAAAGCATGTCAACAATTGGGTAACTCAGACCCTTCGCCACTGATCCTTTCACTTTCTGATCAAAAAATCTCACAGACCATTCCCGTATCTTAGGTAAGTCTTCATTCCCCATTCACATTTACCTCACTTTTTAGTCACATCGACTCATTTCAGCGGTCCGACTCCCAACAATTTCTCGGCTATTGGCTCCCCAGGGTCATTTTTGGCCCAGCCCATTCAGCCACACCGATGTGTCTATCCATCCATCTCCCGTGAGACACCCGTCGCGGATGTGTTGGCATACATCTTTTCGCCACCAACTCCAGCAATGTGAGTTAGGGCGGAAATGAAACACGGGCATCTCCTCACACGTGCTTTTGAAACAGCACAAACGGTAGAATCCTGTCATCGCCATACGACGAGTGGGGTGTCGAGGCCCATAAACTTAATGATGAGGCTTTCAGGAAAGAGTGAGTGTTCGCGCATCACCCGGCGCTTCTCCGCCGTCGCCACCTGCTCACCCTTCTCAAGGCTTGCGCTCGATCTCGTCGAGGTTTACTTTCAGATCGTTCACACTCGCTTCCCACTTCTAAACCCCGAAGACTTTCGCAACCGATACCAGTCAGTTTCCTTTATATCATCCGATCACTAGCTGATCCATCCCCTTGACACCAGCCCCCCCAGTGGAAACACCAAGACATTGGACCCTCTCCACCCCGCTCTCGTCGCGACTGTCATTGCGTGGGCTGCAAAATTCGCAGAGAATACCCTTTTCGTTGCCGATCGACAACGGAATGGTGGAACCAAAAGTCTATTTGCAATTGCTCTCATAGACCGTGCTCGGGAACTTGCCGAGCTCCTCAAGGTCCATCGAATTTCAACCCCGGAGCATGTCATCATCAGTCTATTGTTAGAACCACTGCAAAGCCGTCAGTCTGATTTGTTCATTTTTGATCTCGCTAGAGATTGATCTTCGCCATCCTGCGTCTAGAAAACCCCGAAGACCCCGTTTGTGAGTCCCGCCTCGTGAAAGCGACTTGGACTCCCGTTTGGCGGGATGCTTGCTGAGCGGCACTATTTCAGACTACCACCGGTTCTGGCTTACTTCCGCTGTCCGATCACTGCTGAATCTTCAGGTAAGACATCCTTCGCACTGGCCAAGATGAGTTGCGTTCTCAGAGCCGCCGCAGATTAACCACAAGAGTGTCATGTCAAATATTAAGGACAACGAGGATCGTGGTATCATGATCTTCGCTTGGTGGATGACCGTACTAGCTGACGGCTACTCTTCCACCTTCTTCCGCAAGAAACCGATGTTGTGTGTTGCTGTTTCCATGTTATCCCCTCACGAGCAACCTCTCGACTGACTGAATGGTCTTCTCGGTCCATTTTACAGGGATGACGACGACTACGACATCGATTTCTACACGGCTGCCCCAATCACAGTTTCGGATCCGTTTGACCCCCAGAAGCAGACATCGAACAGAGAACACCTCGAGGTGCGCGATTTATTCTTGTTAATGCAAACCCACTGTCCCTGACGCCCAACTTGTCAGTTTCTGGTACAGTATATGCGCACCCTTCTCCCACACAACGCCTTAATCATTCACAGGGATACTACCGAGCCAACCACGCTCTAGCGCGAGTTGCCCGACAGATCTCAAAACTATTCTGGAAACCGTCGATCGAGTCAGACGGCATCCCTCTGGAGGCGCTCCAGACGGTGATGGATTCCCTACACGAGTGGAAATCCACATTCCTACAGGATGTGGGAGTGTCGGGCGGCCTAAAGGGTGATTTCATTGGCGCAATTTCAGCATGTCGGTTCAACATACCCTCTCCCTCCCCTTGATCATCAAGTGTCTCATCATTGGTTTAGGCGCAACTGATGCGACTTACCACGTAATGTGGGTTATCGTATTCGATGCGGTAGACGATTTCGGTGTCAAAGAGATGAACGATATCGCACGGGACCACGATCCCGACCTTGGTCCACCACAATTTCCACCACACATGGATGACGTGAAAGCGAGGGTGTACGACGAAGCGTTCCGGGGAGCTTCGAGGATCGCTGGACTCGTACGTTGCTCTAGACTCGCCCCTCCTCTGGTACTTATTTTCCAAAACCTTTTATCTAGATCGGCGTTTTGGAATCGAACCAATATCTGGTCAGTGTTGACGTTGGGTTAGAAACACAATCTCACGCAGATCGTCGTACAACAACGAACAGAGACTAGACCCTGCCGCAATGCTTCCACCGTGCCTCCACTCCGGCCTCCTGCTCGCGAAGTTAGGCAGGCCAGAGGTTCAGAGTTGCATTTCTGGGCTGCAGCAATACAGTTTCGCGTACGAAGAGGCGGCGGATCAGGCAAACGAGATGGCACGGATTTATAATTCTGGAGGGGAAGAACTGACGCATATGGCTGGTTTTGGGGCTCACGAGAGAATGTCGTCGCTGAGTCCATCAACCACCGGGAGCGTCATGACTAACAGTTCGGCAAACGAGAGAGGGTGGTAGCCATCTGTGATTCGTGATTTAAGTGGGGGTTGGGTTGGGTCATTTCTTGTTTTCAATGTGTTCCAATTTGTGACCCCGCCTACCGCCCCTGATTTAGACTGCAAGATTGGATTCGTCAGTAGAAGTATCTACTAATTCTTGTATTGATATGACTGGACTTTCTCTCCACCTCTTCCCCTCTAGCCCGCTATGAAATCTTATCGTCCCCTAATCCCGACTCTTCTATTATGTTCAACGCGTACCCTGGGTGGACCCGATTTCAGTAAACGGATGACTTGCGTGCCAAAGCGCTGAGCTTACCCTGATCAATCTTCCGAGATGCGTTCAAAAAACTGCTTCAGCGTCCCCGACAGGACCCCTGGCAGAGCCTCGACATCCCGAAGGACGACGTAGTACTCGAAAGGGAACAAGTCGAGGTAGCGTTCCATCTTGACCTCCATCACACCATTCGCATTCTTCTGAACGACACCTTGTTGCATCGTCAGGATAGAGTTCTGTACGGCGCTGGCTGATGAAGTCCCGACTTTGACGTGGGAATGGAGAGAGTCGAGGATGACGAAAACGATCATGACTCTCTGTTCCTCCGCCTTCCTCAACACCATCTTGATCCTTTCCATGTCTTGACATATACCGTCCGAGATGATGATCTCCAGTTGCCACAAGTCTGCCGCGGAGACAGACCTCGTCGATCGACGGTCCCGAGCCTGTTCGAGGACCTTCAAGCTGGTCTCGACGAGACCGAGGAGGTCTGTAGCTTTCTGGTTGAACCGGAAGGCGTTGAGGAGTTTGACTCCGGCTTGGTCGTTGAACGGACCGCTCTCGTTATCGAACCCGTGTAACACCTCGACGGTCTGTCCGAATTTCGCGATCCCGATATCTCCGACTTCGAGCCTCGCGAGAGCGCGAGAGACGAGAGCGAGGGTTTGATAGGCCAAGTGGATCGAATGGGACTCGGCCATAGAGCGGGAGTCATCTAACGCTATGAGAACTTGGTACTCGCGTTGACTCGGTTTCGTGCGGCGCAACCAGATCTTGTCTTTGGTGTACTCGCTTGCGATGTATGGGATGATCTTTTTCATGTTCAAACGCTTCCCGGTGCGGTAGTCGCCTTTGAGGCGTGTGGCTTGGGTGGGTTCGAGGATCGACCGGAGCTGTTCGCAGAGAGCGTAGGAGAGGTCGTGAGTGAGAGATTCGTAGAGCCTCCATATGTTCTGTGCTCCTTCGGAAGGGTAATCGTTGGCCTGCCAGGAACGGAACTCGGCCTCGACGTCTTCCGGCACTTGTTCATCGAGACGGGGAGTGCCATTGCGAGGGGGGTCATCGGGAGAGGGCTGTTCACCGACGGTGGTAGCCTCGTGGGGGTCTGTGATTTGATCTCGGGTGAGACCACCATCCACGGTGGCTTCTGTCTCAACGCTTTGTGGAGGCCGGGACTCGAATGACGGACGTTGGTCTTGGCGTTCCCCGACTGCTGTATCATCAACCTCCATGGGGATTGTGTCGACCACGGGTTGAGCTTCGTCGAGGAGCGTGAGGTCGTTCAAACGTGCTGCTTCTTCCTCTCCCGCGGCCCCAAGTGCTTCCATATCCTGGTCTTGGTCTTCTGGGCGAGAGTACTGAAGCTGTGAGGACTCTTGCGATATCGAAGGAATCGGCGTTGGTTCTGGGGCTACGCTGCTCTCCAGGATCTGGTCAAGGTTGCGTCGGACCTCCTTCAGGGCATCTCCCAAGTTTCGGAGTGGGTTGCTCGTCAGCTGAGCGGCGGCTGTGGCTCCTTGAGACTGGAGGTTGGAAGTGTCCTTTCCGGTGTTGTTGCCTTGACCTCCTTCCTCCTGTTCATTTTTCTCGTGTTCGCCACTGGAAAACCGTTAGATCTTGCTGAGGCTGACGGGGAAAGGGGCTTACGCATCCTGAGTCATCTGCTCCTCTTCATTTTCACCAGTTTGGCCTCCTCGGGTACGCTTACTCTCTTCGCCCGTTTGACCATCCTCCTTGTTCTTATCAGCGCTCGGCTCTGCCATTCCATCGTAATCCTGATCAGCCCCCCCATGAAGATCCGGGTTAGTCAAGTCGGGTTTCTGGTTAGAATCAGGGTCCTCCGCATCCGTCTCTCCAGGTTTGTCGGTCTGGCTTGTCTCCATCTCGTCGTTCTCCTGAGCGGCCTCCTCTGACATCGAAACGTCTTCTGGGAAGGGATCCTTCCTCGCTGCTTCCTCCTCGGGGTCTCCTTCCTCACTCATCTCGTCATCGTCATCTTTATCTCCCTTCTGCATCTCGTCCTCGCCGATCTGAAGATCTTCAGGAAGATCGAGGGTTTCCGTCTCGTCAATCCGGTCCTCGATTGGGGCCCCTTGCGCGCCAGGTTGTTCCTCATCCATCTCCGGTGCATCCTCTGGCACATCTGTCTCGGCCGTCTCAGTTTGGTCCTCACCATCCTTTTCCCCCTTGTGATTTCCCTTGTTCTCCTTAGCCACGACCTCCGAATCCCCCCGCTGTTGTTGGGAAGAGTGGTCCTTCTCCAACTTTTCATCCGAATCATTGGGCTCCTTCCCTTGCTCATCTCCCCACAGCTTCTCGTCAACAGCGTGTGGATCGTTTGCGTCTAGATCCTCGGCTTTGTCTTCAACCTCTGACTCATCTCCTGATTCACTGTCCCCTTCTCCCTCGTCTTGAGATTCGACATCCTCAAGCTCTCCACCAATGTCCTGGCTCATCTCGATCGCCTTGTCCTCTCCGTCCTTCTCCCTCTCTGTTTCCCCCTCTTCTCCTGCATCTTGTAATCCCTCAACCTGGCTTTCTTCCCTGATATCTTCGCTCACATTCTCCTTTCCCGTCCCCTCACCCATCCCGACGCCGTCAGCTGATTCTTTCCCTTCACCTTCCTGCTCTTCCCCCTCGGGTGGTGGTTGGCAGAACCCGTCGTTACAAATCCTCCGTACAATGGAGCAAGAAACGTACGTGAGCTTGAAGACTGTGTTCGTCCAGCGGTGGTGGTTGATCAGCTGGCTGTCCGCGAATACAATGTATCGCTCTAAGAACGGGAGGATGTAAACAATTGCGTTGGATGTTTCGTGGTGGGGGGCAGTTGAAAGGGTGACGAGTAATTGCTGAAGATGGGTGGTCACTTTGTCAAGGTTGAGTGATTGGGTGTATCTCATCACTTGCGACAAGCCTCGGGTCAGGAAACGGTCTTTGGCGGTCGGGTCCTCCCCGGGTTCGTTCGACGCTGCGGCCTTTAAAACCTCTTGAACGTCGATGAGCATGGTGTCGATCGTCAACCCTACTTGGGTAGCCGTGGCGTCCGAGTTGGAGCGGACATCCGTTGAATCGAAGTATGGCCATTGTACGGTGTTGATCCAATTCCACACCGGAGACACGAAATGATGGGTGAATGCATGATCCCTAGCGAGGTTCCTCAGAGTAGTTGAGATGTCTTCAGCTTGACTGATCGCATTGTTCAGAACGGAGAGCTCCTCTGTAAATCGGATTAAGCCCTGCTCATTCCTCATTCACGATAACACGCACCTTGCAACAGAATGGGAGGGGCGGTAGAGGTGACTCGATCGTAGATTTGACAAATCGCCCGGGCCATGCCCTCTGCGGCCGCGAAACTCAATTCCAGGGTAGCCATAACGACGTCGAAGTCATCCCAAGAAGCCGTCTCTTGCAATGCAGAAATCGCATCCTTGACCTCGCACAACGCGCTTTTCAGCCTATGGAACGAATCCTTGGCGAACCGAAGGATTGGTTCGACTTGACCACCGCATGTCACAATGAATTGGCCTCGGGAGAGGTCCTGTATCCTATGGACGAACTTCCGGAGCACTTCCGCTGTGTCCAACGCAGCAGAAAGGCTGTGATTGGGTTAGCAAAGTCGTTACTAGGATGGAGTGTAGCACACCTTGATCGCGATAAAAGCGAGTTGGAAAAAGCTGACTCTAATAAACCCACCGCTCGTTGGCACTCGTGGCTTGTGATATCTTGATGGTGTTTACCAGCAGCTAGGCGTACCTCCGGAAGCAAGGATGCCACGCGGTAGAAGTAGTCTTCGCCTTTGGCACTCCACGCGGTCCAATGAGCGGGGCCCGCGAGAATCGGTTGTTCCCTAACCCAGCGTTGGCTTCGGTTCTGCGATAGTACCTCTGGTTTGACATTACTCGAAAGACCACTCCGTTTCAGTTCCTTCAGGTAGTCGCTGAAAGCTTTCTTCTTCCGGACCAGCAAAGCTTTGAAACCCCTTTGTCTCTTTTCTTTCGGTAGCGAGGAAGGGACGGTTTCTTTCGATAGGTCCTCCGAAGTTAGTATCACTTCAACAGCAAGTTTTTCGATGTGTTTCGATGACGAGTTTGTGATCAACTGGCGGAGGTCGCGTGAGAGTAGATGGTCGAATCTGGTGAAAGTATGACTGATTCCAGAAAGCCGCCTGGCTTTGACGTACCAAGTGGGGACCTCTGGGAATGATGGGGCTGGGGGTTCCCCATCGGTAGGCGCAGAATCATCTTCGAGGGCAGCGGGATTGCGTTCCGGATCACTGGGACCAGTGACTCCAAAGAGATCGCTGACCGGTTGTCGAAGTATTTCACGGAATTTGCGGATCGACTTGTATAGTTGGTGGTGGGTCTTTCGAGCACTCTGTTGCAGAGCGCGCACGTTTGTGTCCCGCCAACTGGCCAATTTGACGAACCCTTGAATGTCCCCTTCTTGAGTGGCTCTGTCCCGGGAGAAGCGTTCCTCAACAGTTGCAGAGAATTGGCAGTAGTGGTTCCGTGTGTGATGTAGGATGCGCGCCACCCTATTAAAATCCACGTGCCTGGAGACCTCGTCTTGCCGAGAGAGGACACGGAGATGGTGTTCGAAACCATGGAGTAATTGGATCCTGGCCGGGAACTGTCCCAACGGAGACGAGTGCATGAACTGGTCGATCAGGGGCACGACGCTGTCCAGGTATTGGGAAAACGCTGAATCGTCCGAAAGAGACTGCTCCGCGGCTGCGTAGGAACCGCGAACGAGGGTCTCATACAACTGGAACCACCAGTCGGCGACACCGGAAACAAAGTTCAGTCTTTCGGTTTCCAGGAGTGACTTCCAACAAGCCAGCTCCAACCGCCTCCAGTCGACTATGAGTTCGGTGAGGTTTTGTCGGAATTGTGCGAGGGTGTTTTCCCGATTCGCGTACATCTCCCAGTCGTCGGTTTGTAGGAGTAGTCGCTCCAGAGAGGCAAGGACACGGGGCAGCGGGTTGGTAAGGGGGAGGGCCAGCACTGTGTCACAAGTATCCCGGAGGTGCTGCAACACCATTTGGCCTGGCCACTCGGCGATGAGTTGAGACAGCCTATTCCGGAGGGTTCTCACGATGGGGGTAACACGGGATGCCTCGCGTACATTTGCCTCATGGTAGAATTGGCCTTTGTCCCCAGGCCATCGCAGCCAGTCAAACCGGTCCTTTAGCAGCAGCGATTGGTATGGGGTTCCTGTGTCGTCGAGCGAGTGACTGAGTTGAGAAATGTTCTCTCTCAGAAACCCAGCGAAGTAATCTCTGCTTAGCCTCGGGAAGGAAGAGGAACCGGTGTCGGAGGACAAATTCATGAGCGCCTGGTGGACTTGGAGGAACTCTGTTCCACTTGGGGTTAGGGGGGAGGAAGTGCTCGAGATAAGTGGTGGTTGGAGACTATCCTCATCTCCATTGGGGTCCAAGAAATCGGGGAAGAGGGTTAAGAACTCCGCCTCCTCCTCTTCCTCACTCGATGGCAATTTTTTGGTCCGGTACAGCGATGTTGCAGAAGCGCGGTCCGCCTCTTCTTTCTCTCTACCGGCCAACCACAGTCCCATGAGATGGTCATACGCCTTGACGGCGTGGGACGATAACGACCTTCTGTCGGTCCCCGAAGAGATCTCAAGAGCGATTGCGGATAACCCAAGGTGGAGCGAAACAGAACTGTCGGAATGATGGGCGATGGTGGTGTCGATCAAAACGCTCGTCCCCAGGATGGAGGGTACGGATATCAGAGCTTCCGAGAGAGCGGTTGGACGGGAATTCGACCTTTGTCGGGTGAACGCGAGCCTGACGCCGAGCTTCATGTGGAGGATCGCCCATATCACCGGCGTGCTGATGTCATTGTATTCGGGATAGACGGTTTCTAGGCGGTGGCAGAATCCAGAAAGTGAGTCTTGGAACATTTCCTCTCTTTGGGCAAGTTCGCGCGGGAGAGGATCGACTGGAGGAGCTGAATGGTCGTTGAAGGTGAGAATGACCTGCGACACGAACTTCGAGACCTCGGTCCAGTACATCCCGAGTCTCTCCGTCCCTCGGGTCCAGTGGCGGCCAGTGGAGATAGTTGCAAGCCTCTCCTGGATGTCGAGTAACTGGGTCTCCAAAAAGCGAATGACCACGTTGGAAGTGTTACCGGACAGGTGCCTCTCGTGTTGTACGTGCAAGTTCAGCTGCGATTGCGTCTGCTCTTCCGCACCCTTCCAAAACCTGGCTGCACAACGTTGAGCTGCGAGCGGGTCAAGCGGAATGTTGGGCACGTAGGTTGCTATCACAAGTTTGCTAAAAGCGATCCAAGCGAGGCCAATCTCCCGCAGAGAGTTGTCGTGGGATAGGAGCTGCGTGAGGGCTTCTACCAACACCGTCACATGGGGTTGATCGAGGTTAACATTTTGAGACGCCTGGATCACCTCGAGGAGATCGCCCACGGACTCAGGCGTACCGAGATCCAGCCTATTCGAGAGGTTTTGCAGTGTACCAGGGAGATCTTGGGATTTATCCCCGAATGAGGAGAGGAGCTATTCATCGTAAGCAAGCTGATTTTTAGGGGTAGGAAATTGAATACCATGATGATACATTGCATTAGGAACCCGGCGAGTGATGTCTTCCGTGGCGTATGAATCCCGAGGTTCAACAGTGTAAGCTTTAGCTGCGCGTCCATGGTGCTTGCGTATTCTGCCATCTGAGAAAGCGTCACTCCGCTTGGGTCACTGCGCCGAGATGAGCGTTGCCCGTGGACCATGGATTAATACTCACCATATGGTGACTGCATTTCTTGTGGCAATTGGCAGATCCAATGCATACTCGTCCTACGTCAACCGATTAAACGCGAGGGTTAGTGGCGGCAAAAGGGTACACACTTGGGCAGCCCCACTCCTCCAGGTATTCTCGAGCCATTGTCTTTGCACATAGATGACGTAGGGAACTTCGGCTGAGAGGGGCGGTGAGCAAATAGGTTGTCGCTCTGAGTAGGTGCTTACGCTGGGAGCTCAAAGAGGCCCATGATAACTGTTGAAGGGCAAGGACATCCTGAAGCGGTTGTGCACTGTCTTGCACGTAGAGATTCAACAGCCGCTGGGCGTACCATTTCGCAAACTTCTCGGTGTCATCAGATTAAGATCGACTTTAAGCCTTGCATACACACCTTCGGAAGTGTAGAATCTCCGACGTAACCCACGGTTTGGAGCACGTTCATCTGAGCGAGCCAGAACGATGAAGTAGGGGCCACAGGGGGCGGGAAAGAAGGAGAAGAGGCCAGAAGCTGAACGACACATTAACATCCGACACAGTCGCAGCCCGAACGTGACACACCTTCTGGAATTGCTCCTTGAGGTCCTGGACGACTTTGACATCGTCATGGGACAAGGCGGCTGGGAGGGTGCAAAGTGCGGCGAACCGGAGAGCTTGAGGCCGAAGATCTAAGGTAGCGTTAGTAGTGTCCAATGTGCACCCCGGGGAATGCTCCCTTGCCTGTGTTTCCACCGAACGAAGAAACTTTCTTGAGTATCTCCAACGGTTGGCCGTCAGTTGACGGGGTAGCGTCAGTAAGAAAGGCGTTCCAGATATCGTAGAAGCCCCATCCAGAAGACAAACGGACAAGGATGTCCAGTTTTTCCGTTTGGACGACGATACTCTCAAAGCCAGATGGCGCAGTTTTTAATGTCTCGTTTATCCATCTCACCACAACTTGGAGCGCAGAATAGTCTATCTCTTTACCAAGAATGAATCCAGAAAGGTAGTTGCTGAACCGGAGGAGTTGAACCGCTGTTATTACCTAATCAAGCGATGGGTGAAGGTGGTAGCGAATAGGGACTGGTATACGTACAGTGATTGGGTCAACAGTGGACTGGGCGTCAAGTATGGCCCCAGCTTTCTTGGGTACACAGTTAACGAGAGCCAGCACCTCACCAACAACACGCGATGGACCGGATGCTAATGAGATTGTAGGAACATCCCCCTCAGGCGCGGCAATCCTCCTGGCTTGGAGTTCCACGAGCAAACTCAGCAGGCCAATGGCTTCGATCGTATGAGACTTATTGTCCGCGTCCTCAGTCTCGAAAGCAAAACAAGGCAGTGAATTGAGGGTAACAACCTGAGGCTATATACATGGACCGTATTCAGAGTATTGTCTCGAGGGATACTAGACCTGATGCTGACCTGGAAAGACAAAAAATCAGATGGGATGTTCCACTTTCTACCTAACCTGTGACGCAGCCGCGAGAGGATGGTGGAAGGAGAGCCCTCGCGTAATGGTTGTAAGATGGACCGCACGGTTGAAGGTGAATCTGGCTGGCCAAATAGTGCTGAACACCCCCAAAAGCGAATGGCATAGGGCAGGCAGGCTGAGGGTGTGGTTTGGCCGATGAAATGAAGTGACGCTTCCTCGGGGCTATTAGTGGAAGCCAAGGAAATGGATTGGGAGAGGAGTGAGGAGTGGATGCAATCTTGGGTGATTAGCCTAGTGTCAGGGCTGGATCCTGCGAGCTCCACGCGGGCGGAAGTGAGGCCAAGCCTGAATGCTTGCACCTTTGTCAAATCCTGTGTAGAGTTTACAGGCAAAGGAAGCAGGTTGAGGAGAGCAACCTCAACTCCTCGATTCCTCATTGCTCGAGAGAGTTCGCCGTGCTGAGGGTCAACGATCATGAAGAGCCGGAAGTTAGGATGAGGTCGCACCACCTCAATGCCTCCGTCGATGCTGCCCCTTTCGTTGAGCGTTAGTACACCGTCAGATTCGCAGAGGGAGTTGAGCCTATCCAGGACAGATGGACTACAGAGATTCGCACCGTCCAGAGCAACCCAGTGTCCTTCTTTGAGTGCCTGGACGAGGGGGCCATCTACCCATTCGAACCTTCCATGAACGTTAAGTAAAAGGAGGGTAGATCGCACACAAGCCAGAAGGTCTGCCTTGGCCTGATCAAGGATGGTATTTTGCAAAGCGGGTAGCCCAGAGATGAAACGTTCCAACTGCGTCAGAGAATCTTGATGATTGTTGGTCCAAATTCCCTGGTATGATGAAGGTGCGAGGATTTGAGTCCCGATGAGATCCGAACATCGAGTCACCTCGTCCAGAAACGCGTCGAATTTGTGTCGTAGTTCATCCAGGCGGAGATTGACGTCGACCTGTTCGAAGCTGCCAAGAATATCCGTTGTGTCAGTGGTTGGGTTAATAGCTACCTCCTGCAAAATGTTCCCGGTTAGGTTGGAGAGGATGCGTAAGAGTCCGCTCTTTCCACTTGACCGTTCTCCCGTGAGTATAACGAGCCATCCCCTCGAAGAACAGGTAGCGATTGTCTCCAAATATTCAAGATGGGATGGAAGAAGCGGAGGGTGGGGCTGGTGAGGAGAGAAGTTCCTCCGAGTCGAAAGATGCGCTCCAATTTGAAGGAAAGAGGGCGAGAAAGAAGGGCGGAGGGCGTGGAAGGTTGGCTGGGCTGGAAGTGACTCTATGAAGATGCGAACAACTCTTTCTCGGTCATCTGGGGTCCGGAAGCGGTGAAGGTAGAGTGTGTGGAGGTATTCAGATGGGTGTGCATGTCGCTCGGTAACCTTCAGTAACGAGCCCCAACGAATCAAATCTCGTAGGTTGAACTCCCATGGTCCGCCTTCACGGGCGAAAGCCTTCTTCTGGACTATTTCTTCGTTCAACCGCGAGTTGAAGGTGATCATCCCATTCAACCATTCAACGGGGTATTCAGGGAAGAGGTGTTGGGAGATCAGTAATTGATCCTTCGGGTGAAGCTCCTCGACATAGACTTTGGTGAAACGATTAACGAACGACTTCGGTAACCCCTTCCGGCCGCCTCCTTGATTCTGGGGGTTCTGGGCTGCAAAGATGCGGAATGAAGGGTGTTTCTGGAATGAACGACCAAGCTCTGGAATGTACACCGTTCCACGGTGGTCCAAGACAGAATTGAGCCCTTCTAACACCGCTTGAGGGGCAAGGTTCATCTCGTCCAGCAATACCCAATGACCTTCCTGGAGGGCTCTGAGGAACTCTGCATCCTTCCATACAAATTGCCCAGGTGCGCCGCCTTCAACGGGGAGATCGGATCCGAAGAGGTCGATGAGGTCCGTTTGGTCGGAAAGGTTGATGCGCGACAGGGTTTGACCAACAACTGATGCAAGAGCGGTAACAAGACTTGTCTTCCCAACTCCGGGACTACCTTCCAGAAGGATGGGCTTGTTCAACTGGCACGCCCTTATGATTCGCATCGCATTTGACAATGTGGTTGGTGCACCAAAGTTAAACGATGGCTGAATTGCCGACGCATGACCCTTTCGGACTGAGAAAGGACCGATATGAACTGTTTCGTCGTCACTTCTGAGGGAGAATTCGACGCTGCTGGGATTTGTGAGGGGGACCAGCCGTTGGAGTTCTTGCATGGCAGATTGTTTGAAATGCCTGAGGGAGTCGGGCGTGAAGGATGAGAATTGGGGGAATGCACCAATTCCGTCCACGTATGTCATGGACGCGGCTTGGTGCTGCATCGCGGGTGAGCACACCATTGGGTGGAAGGGGGTGAGGGACATACAAATATCTCACTGACAGACAACTTCCCCTGTTCGTGGACGGCATTGGAAAAGGTGATCCAGGCCTACCTCAACAAATCAGAGAACTGGTCAGTGAAGGGCGGTAAAATAAACGTACAAGAATGTCTCGGAGAGCGATGAGTGATCTATCAGAGGCTTGTACCGCGAGCCACTCGACAAAATCGAGCAACGGTTGCGTAAATGGCCGCAACTCGGCATGATTCCAAGAGCCGTTCGCAATTGTCTCCAAGTCTTGACGTTGATCAATGGAAGGGACCCATATTTCGGTGAATCGGTTCCTCATGGCAGGAGAGAGTTCCTTCTTTCCGTAATCTCCGCCTGGATTCATGGTGGCAATGATCTGGAAGCTATCCGCGCCAGTGATGGAAACCATATCGGCACACTCCCCGCCACGTTCGGCAAGAACCATCGTCCGACTAGGTTCCAGAACGCTGTTGAGACGCTCCAGGACGGAGTCATCTGCGAGAGAGATTTCGTCGAGGAGAAAAACACCCCCACCCATCATGGCCTGGATAAGGGGACCGTTGTGCCATTCGAACATGGCGGAGAGCCTCCGAAATTTGGATAACACGTCCTGTAACATCTGAGCCGAGATGGGAGCCAAGATTATCGATTTCTGTGCGGAAACAATAGCCTTCTGCATGCCTTGTGTGTCGTTTGGCACATTCGACACCCCGAGGTCTCCGAGGATTTTCATGGCTTCTTGGGTAGCTTCCGTTTCCAGCGCGGCTCTATTGCGAACGGGGCGGAGGGCGCCGATCAAATCAGCGGTCTCTGTGTTCTGGTGGCAATTGACGGAATAAAGCGCCCGAGATTCGGCACCGGCGTACATCTGGCAGACTGAAGTTTTTCCACAACCCGTTTCCCCGACCAGAAGGACCGGTTCGTTGGCCTGGAACGCCTTCAACACAAGGGAATATAGGCGTCGCATGGAGCTCGTCCAAATGATCTGAGTAGTCGGGAGGTCCGGGCCGAGGAATGCTGAAAACTCTGCTCCGCCGAGTTGTAGCCCATACAACTTATCTTCATCGATGCAAACGCTCAGCTCGGACTCGATGACTTCTTTGACCACAGCCTTGTCTTCGGCACGACGAGCACGCTCGGCGAGGAGCATATATCCATTCTCCGCCAACTGTTGGTAACCGACCGCATCCCTCCCTGCCCACCGGAAAAGGTCACGAAGGGTCGCAAAACCGTGTTTGCTCTCGAAAACTCGAGTGGATTGCCGGCGTTTGGTGAGTTCTCGGAAGACACGAACTATCTTCTGGGCGTAGGACGGAGCGATCCTACATCGTTGGCAGAGGATCGTTTCTAACTCTGCCTGGGGAAGGTCATCGAAGTACACCTCCAAGAACCGATTGCGGAACGCTCGAGACAAGACCTTCCTCCCACCGTAAAGGCCGGGCGGATTTTGGGTGGCGAACAGGAGGAAGTTTGGGTGTGGAAGAATGACTTCCTGGGTCTCTGGAATCACGAGCTCGCGATTATCGTCCAGAAGGCGGTTGAGGGCTTCCAGCACGTCCGTCGGTGCAAGGTTGAGTTCATCCAATACGATCCAATCTCCACGGCGCAAGGCACGGACAAGCAGACCGTCTTGGAAAACGAGCTTTCCGGTGGTGGGGTCTGAAACATACGTTCCGAGATACTCCTGGATGTCGGTGTGCTCGTGATTGTTGATGCGCACGAAGCGGTGACCTGTCCTCTTGGCCAAATATTCGATAGAGCTCGTCTTCCCGGTGGATGTGGGACCTTCAATGAGAACAGGGAAGCGTCGGCCGACGATGATCCTCGCGAGATCCACAAGTTTTTTTTCCACAGATGGTGTTATGATGTATTCTTCTGCGGGGTCCGATGGGAGGGGTCCCCTCGCGAGGTAGAAAGGTCCAACCTTGACGAAGTTATCCGGGTCTCCAGGAGGAACTGGTTGCCTTGCCAGCAAAGATCCCGGATTCTTGACATTCGCAAGAATGTGCCGTCGCGCCAACGCTGTCAAGACTTCCGCACTCGGCGAGTCCAAGGTCATAGTGAACCCCATGAGACAACTTTCCCATAACGCGCGTCGAAGGCCAAACGAATTCGTAGCATCTGAAGCCCACATCAACGACCTCGCCAATGTCCGCATGCTGTAATGAGGCCGGCGGTTTTCACCGTCCGCGATCTTGCGTTGGTCGGACAAGGTCTTTATAGCTGTATAGAAATCCGCGATATCCATAATGGCCCCCTTGTCTCCGATGGTACAGTGGCCGATATACTTTTCGATAATGCTCAGAAGCGTTTCCCGGTCCGCGTCCGGGGACGGAACGTCGATCTCTATGAACTGGGATCGGATGTTCGCGGGGAGGTCCTTCTTGCCCACGTCGGTAGCGGGATTCATACAGGCGAAGATGCGGAAATCGGGGTGGCGGGGAATGGGTTCCAAGGACCCCTGCTCGGTAAGTGTAATTGAGGAAGTATCGCTTTGGAGAAGACTGGAGATACACTCCAGAGTTTCTGTACTCGCGAGATTGATTTCGTCAAGAAGGATCCTACGTTGACATTAGAATCTGAAACGAGACCAAACAGATGTGGTGGTCGCATACCAATCCCCCGAACGAAGCGCCTTGACGAGAGGCCCTTCCACGAAAGCAAAAGCAAACTTCCCCTTTCCCTGGATATGTTGGATATCAAAGGTCCGAAGCTCTTGCTCGAATTCGTCCCAGTCTGCCTCGGACACGATCTCATTAACCTCTTCGACTCTTTGCCTCTTCCTCGGTCCTAGCTGGCCGGCGTTCAGTTGGTCACCGCTACCGAAAGATCCTCAGTCCATCTGTTGTCGCGTCATGTTGAAAGTTACTCACTGAGATTCATCAACAGCCTTCGCTCGCAGTTTCTCTTTCGCAATTTTGATGGCTTCTGTCCACAAGGCAACAGCCCTCTTCCACCTGGCCTCTAGGACTGCCTTCCGAACGGACTCATGGAACTTTGGATTCTTCTTGCTGCTCAAAGTGGCCCCGAACAGCCTCGTGAAAGTTTGGTAGAGCTTCATTCCGGGAACACGAGCATCTATAGGTTTGAAGCCACCGAGAATGTCCGAAGATTCGGTCTGCTGGGAGAGGTTCATTGAAATGAGGGGTTTCCTAAGAATGGCCGCCAAGTGGGTAACGACGCTTGTTTTCCCTGTGCCCGTCTCCCCCGTAAGAAGTAGTGGTTCCCCCAGTGAAATGGAGGCAGCGAGTCGGCCCATTAGACGAATCGCGGGTTTGTGCATGGCGAACGGCCGGGAGTGTGTCTGGAGGATATCTGTGCCAGGGTTGGCAACTAAGCGTGTTCGGTCGACCCGAACCGCGATGTTTCGTCCGTTTACATCCCGATCGATGTCGAACTCCGGTGCCCGAGAGTGTAGGGTGACAGCCTGACGCTCCGCGGATAAATCTACGTGGTGACCAGCAATACTAGCTGCCTGCTCGACGAACTGTCGAGCGGAGGTGGTGAGAGTTCCAGCTCCGAAGAAAACATCGCGCGCATAGAGGAAAATTTCTTCTCTGAGGTTGACGTGCGTAAAAACGGAGGATAGAAACACGTCCTCATCGACATCATCAACCTCCATCTCATCATTGGAGGCGGGGGCGAGCCGGTTGATTCGAGCGGAAAACCTCTCGAGCTCTTTGATCCCTATTCCCCGCCCAATGGAGGGGAAGTTGTTGACTGTGGCACACATGTCTTCCCACAGTTTCGTAACAGCCCGAGAGATCCGCCCGCTTAACCGAGGGAACTTGTGGTTCACAATCTGTTCGACCTCGGTTTGGGATGGAGAGGAGACAATGACCTCTGCGAACTTGTGAGAGCCAAAAAAGACGAGTTTGGAGTGTTTCCCATCCTTGGATGAGACAGATCGGGTGGCGAAGATAGCGAAAGAATCGTGAGCCGTGATTACCCCGTGTCCAGGGACTGTCAATGTCCCTCGTCCACCTATCCAGTTGCCTGGACCAAGGGATTCGACAAGCGGTTTTATGACGCCCAAAACATCGTTAGTCCCACGATCTATGTCTTTGAAGACGACCCATTTCCCCTGCTTCATTGCTCTTACTAAAACGCCTTCCTTCCACTCAAACGTGCCAGGGTTAGTGGCAGAGGATACGTGAGAACCGAGGAGGGAGCGAGGGTCAATGGATGTGTCCGCCAAGTGGATCGTAACGACGTGGTTCTCGGAGCGGGGATGAAGGAGATTCGCGAGATGGTGTATCAGTAATGATTTACCGGAGGACGGGGAGGAAGTAAGAAGTGCAGGATGACGGAGTGAGCGGAGCAAGGCAAGCTCGCGCAAGGCAGCCTTGGCACCGTCCGTCTGGACCAATCCGGAGGGGGGAGATGGAGGTATGTGGTCTCGAAATAGAAAAACCCCAGAAACCTTCACAGTGAACGGGCTACTCGGGGACACGGGTTAGACAAAGGTAGGGGGTAATGATAAGTGACTAACCTCAGATCGTTTTCGGAAAACAATTCTACCATGCCCTCAGTCTCACAGTAATAGTCGGGGATGTCCTCAGCAGATGAATTCCAGAAGTCCGCTACCCGTGTTGCTTCGACTGCGGGAAAAACCCACCCATCGAGCACATATATCGATCCATCGGTGTTCACCGAGTAGGAGATTGGACAATCGACAGTTTCAACGTCCCCGACGTAACGTTGCTCCACTTTTATCCTTTCTGCTTCTCCCATCCCACTCTGTAGAAAATAACAACGGATGGCCAGAAGCCTCGCACCGGTATCGAGATCGGGAGTGGTGAATACTTTTGCGAGGGTGGATATGGGCCATGAAAAGTGGTTGGGTAGAGTACGATTAGCTTGGAGAATGCGGTAGTAAGATAACAACAGGAAGTGGAGTCGCGGGTGGTCCACGGAGAATGTCAGATCTTCTACGTAATTCAGGGGTCCGCTGGGGCCGTAGGTCTTGTTCAAAAAGGCATTCAGAATCCTGCGGAGAAGTGAGCGGCGAAAAGTGCACTGTGATCACGACCAACTCACGGGAATAACTCCGGATGAGGTTCAAGCAACAAACATAACGCGACGAGAATTTCGTCCGCACGACGGTCGACAAGGAGCCACCTCGCGCACAGGTCAAATAGAACGGGCCTAAATTCACGGGCTACGAGTAGCGTGAAGGCAGGTGTCACAAGCAATTGGGAGAGAGCATCGAGAAGTTCCCGTGTGGTGGTGGTGCTTTGGATTAGTGTGGTATGGGATGCAAATCGAGAATCCGTTCCCAGTTTCTGCAACAACGAACGGGTCTGACGACCCAGGTTCATCTTCAGCGGGTCTTTGAAGTCCATACTCCCCTCAATAAGGCGACAAGGGTGGAACACGGAGAGAGAGACGCGCCCGCCTCGAATTTTTTGGGTGAGAGAAAAAAAGGGACAAGTCGATCACTTTCCGGATTTGGCAACGTTGAGTTTTCATGGCATCCACCTCAACGAAAGTGTTCTCCCTCCAGGGAAAGAGCCTCAAGCTGGACTCGAGGTCGGACATCGAACCCCATCTCAAAGGTATCGACCCGACTGTCATTGAGGAGATTCACCTTGGCGGAAACACTATCGGTGTCGAGGCTGCCAAAGCGTTAGCCGAGTTTCTCGAGAAAACAACCATCTTGAAGGTGTGTGGCGGCATTTGTTTTTAGTTTGTGAGAGACCCGCCGGGCTAATCTGCGCGAGAACAGGTCGCGGACTTTGCAGATATCTTTACTGGTCGCCTTATCACCGAAATACCCCCCGCGTTGTCCGCGATCTGTGATGCTCTCAAGGACAAGACCTCACTCGTCGAACTCAACTTGAGCGATAATGCATTCGGGTCTCGATCCGTCGAACCAATCGTCCCCTTCCTCACGCACAACCGTAGTTTCCAGATATTCAAGCTCAACAACAACGGTCTCGGACCAGAGGGTGGTGCGGTGATCGCCGACGCCCTCGCTAAGTCGGCGGAACTAAGTAAGGGGGAGGGGAAGCCATCCCAGCTCCGAACCCTCATCTGTGGGCGAAACAGGCTTCAGGATGGGTCATCTGCGGCTTGGGCTGAGGCCTTTGCCGCGCACGGGTCATTAGTTGAGGTCCGGATGCCTCAGAACGGTATTCGAATGGAGGGAATCGCGAATCTGGCCCGAGGACTCGCACAATGTCCACATCTCGAATATCTCGACCTACAGGATAATACCTTCGGCGAGTTTGGCTCTACTGCGGTGGCCAAAGCCCTTCCCGTTTGGACCAAGCTGACGTTCCTCAACTTTTCCGATTGCGTTCTTTCAATCGAGGGAGAGGGCGCCTCTGCCGTCACCAAGACCATCGCGAGCGGATCTAACCCCAAGTTGCAAACTCTACAACTCCAGAACAACAACATGGAAACTGAGTCCTTCGCCTTGCTCGCCGAGGGGATCTCGAAACTTCATAGCCTCAGGACGTTGGAGTTGCAGTGGAACGAGGTGGACGATGAAGAGGATGAAAACCTGCAGACACTCGTTCAGAGTCTCAAACTGAGGGGCGGAAAGGTTTTACTGAGTGATGATGGTGATGAGGAGGAGGAAGAGACCGTTACGGGCGGTGCTGAAGCTGAGGGTAGGGATGAGGACGCGGCAAAGACTTCTGCTGCTGTCGACGAGCTTGCGGATCTATTGGTGAAGACGTCTATTTCTTAGGGTTTTGGTTGATACCCGGTCCAATTTAGATACAGATGCAATTAAATACGATTCTCGCAGAGGTAATGTACATAGGTGGGAATGGTGTTCAATTAGGTGCTGGCTTGAGGATAATCCATTTACCTTCCCCCTCTTCTTTGGCCTTGACGCTCCCCTCCTCCGACTGCTGCTTGAACCAGGTCTCCACAGGAGTCTTGGAGGAGTCAAGGATCAACGACCTCTTGAGCCATTCGGAAGTGTCAGTGACTTTGGGTAGGCATGTCATCTCGCGATAGGCAACCCGCAGGATTGGCCAGGACCGATCCCGTAAACGATCGTGAAGCGACGAGATTATCGCGCTCACGGATGAGGAGTCAAGATCAACTGCCCCTTCACTCGGTTTCTGTGGCCGAGACACTAGGAGTTGCATATAGATCTTTGGCCGGGTAAGAGTCTCTACCCTGTAGTAATTGCATGATCGTATCGCCCTGGCAAGAGAAGCTGACCAAGAAACGGTTGGGGAATCATGCGCAATGCACCCGGAAGCAAGGAACCGCTGACGATGTTCGTAATAATCTCGTTGGGATGGATGGAAAGAATCCAACCGCGACAAGAGGGTGATTAAAATAGTCGAATCCCGTGAATGCGTGGGCGACTGAGAGGTATAGTATGTTGGAAGCAGATATGATAGGGTTGACGCGATATTGGCAGCGGAAGAAAAAAGGATGGAAACTCGCAGGGACGTTTCATAAACTGGCGGATTGAGACAAGGAGAATAGGATTAGAACGGATAAGGACAGACCATTGGATGCGAATCCATCTCGCCGTTTTGAGGCCATGATGCCTTCTCTTAATTTACCTGAGAACCGATTCAGACAAACCAAGAGCGCAGGATAAAGATCCAAGGACGCACGAACAAGAATCAGGACACTGTGTCGCGCTTCTTCTCTCTCCTTGGAGTCAGGACAACCTTCGGGGTACTGCTTCCAATAATCGGACATCTGGATGATTGTTGTGGGAACGGACACGAATACCGGATTTTGTGTGGGAGAAATACCTTGGATTGAACGAAGGACCAATACTCTTCCTGAGTTTTGGCATTCTTCAGGCTACCGAGCTGGGGAGATTAGGTGATTACTGACGAAAAGTGAATGAGCTTACGCATCGCCGCCCCTTTCGAGGCCACCGCTACGAGTGACGGAGGGCATCAGGTTCATCCGCTGATTTTTTGTCGCATTCTTTTGATTTTTTCTCGCCGGAGGGATGTATTTCTGTGAGGAGGACATGGCGGTGGCTGATGAGCGGGTTGACTGTGCTTTACGTAAAGGCGCTGAACGCGTCCAAATGCGGGTCCACGGTCAAAGTTGGAGGACGGACATCTCTCGCTGCAACACACCCATCCACTGAAGGCATGAGTGTGCGTCTTCGCTGCATTTCTCTACCCTTCGCTCTCTGATGACAATCTACACCACAGAACTTCGTCACGATGGATGAGGACGTCCTCAGTGACGTCGTGCCCTCGAATATTGTGTCGCGTCAAGTCAGTCTCGGCAACTCTCGAACACTCGCGTCTTCTCTTAACAAGCCGATTTCTAGCCTAGCGAAGGCGCGGATGGCGAGAGCGAATTTATGGACGACGGTGATGCCAACGGCCAGGATGGGGAAGAGCTCGATGAGTTGCAGAGTGAAGAGGACGTGAGTGCCACCCAGACTCCGCTGGACCACTTCTTTAGATTGACGTGGTGAAGGATGCACCGCAAGCGTCTCCCTCAAAGTTGGCTCGGATGAAGAATGCTGCTGAGCGGACACAGAAGAAACAGAAGCGGAAAGCTGATGAGAGCGTGCTACAGGCCAAGCGGGAGGAAATGGACAAGAACAAGGTATCCCCCCCGTGCCTCTCCTCTTTGGTATGGCATACCGACCCTTCGAAAGATCTCCGATGCGGTCAAGCGTTACTCCTATCTCTTGGGTCAGACCGAGCTTTTCAAACACTTTGTGGACATCAAGGTGCGGCCTGTCATTAAAACCCCTTCCGCCGTCACGTTTTTAATCGGATACCTAGAAAGCCCGTGACCCACAGTATGCAGCACTTCTTGATGCACAGCCGAAGGCCAAAACGAGGGGTCGTAGGAAGGCTGTGTAAGTCATAGTAGACATCCAACCCTACTATGCCTTGTCTAACGGTACTTCTAGTGACAATAATGCTCGCCATCGCAAGTCCGAAAAAGAGGAAGATGAAGAGCTATTGAAAGGAGGCGAATCTGCCGCTGACGGTGACGACCAACCGTTTGTTTTCGAAGAGTCGCCCAGCTGTAAGACCCCCGTTAATTTATTTCCCGCTTGTGTCCCTCAAATCGCCTCCCCCAGTCATCAACGGCATGATGCGGCCATACCAACTGCAGGGCTTGAATTGGATGGTTTCGCTTCAACATAACGGGCTGAATGGAATCCTCGCCGACGAGATGGTATGGCATCAGCACGGTTTCCGCGTGCCCTTTTATGACCTTTCCTTCTTTAGGGCCTGGGCAAAACACTGCAAACGATTTCATTCCTGTCGTATTTGAAACACTACAGGGATAACCACGGCCCTCATTTGATTGTCGTCCCGAAATCGACGCTCCAAAATTGGGCGAGGGAATTTGAGAAGTGGACCCCAGACTTCAATATCGCTGTCCTGACCGGCGGGAAGGAGGAGCGCGCGGAAATTATTGCCAACAGACTCCTCCCACAGGACTTTGAAGTCTGCATCACAACTTACGAGCTGTGTCTGATCGAGAAATCTGCCCTCAAGAAATTCTCCTTCGAGTACATCGCCATCGACGAGGCGCACCGTATCAAGAACGTCGACTCCATACTCTCCCAGATCGTTCGATCATTCACCTCCCGTGGTCGACTGTTGATCACTGGAACCCCGCTGCAGAACAACCTGAAGGAGTTGTTCGCTTTGTTGAATTTCATTTGTCCCGAAATCTTCTCGGATTACGCGGATCTGGAGAGTTTCCTGCATAAGGACGAGAATGATGCTGATGCTGTGGAAGAGAAGAGCAAGAAGGTCGTTGAGGCTCTGCATAAGATCCTCCGTCCTTTCTTACTGCGGCGCGTCAAGTCGGATGTGGAGAAGAGCTTACTGCCGAGTAAGTTGTCCCCGTCCTCGTTACAAAAGATCACTGTTGCTGACCGCACGCATAGAAAAGGAGATCAACATCTATGTGGGACTTACTGAGATGCAACGCAAGTGGTATAGATCAGTTCTCGAGAAGGACATCGACGCTGTTAACGGTGGGCACATTATCCGGGATGAAGACCCCCGCTGATCATGCCAATAGGCTTGACTGGAAAGAAGGAAGGCAAGACACGATTGATGAACATGGTCATGCAATTGCGGAAGGTTGCTTGCCACCCGTACCTGTTCGAAGGGGCTGTACGTTGCAACAGCCGTATATTTTGAGCGTCGGCGCTAATAGCTTAACCAGGAACCAGGACCTCCATACACCACAGACGAACATCTTGTTGAAAACTGTGGAAAAATGATTATCTTGGACAGAATGCTGGCTTCCCTGAAGGCTAAAGGGTCTCGCGTCCTCATATTCAGCCAGATGAGTCGAATGCTGGACATCATGGAGGATTACTGCTTGTTTAGAGCATACAGTGCGTCCCATCATTCACAATCACCGGTCTGCTAACGCATGACATATTAGAGTACTGTCGGATCGATGGGAGCACTGCCCACGAGGACCGCATCCAGGCTATTGACGAGTACAACAAGGATGGAAGCGACAGATTCATCTTCCTACTTACCACCCGCGCCGGCGGTCTGGGTATCAACCTAACGACCGCTGATGTCGTCATCCTTTATGACAGTGACTGGTAAGGACTGAGATTTCTCCCGTGGTTTCGGTCCTGACAGATGCACAGGAATCCGCAAGCCGACCTCCAGGCAATGGATCGTGCCCACCGCATCGGTCAAACCAAACAAGTATTTGTCTTCAGGTTCATCACTGAGGGTAGTGTCGAGGAGCGGATGTTGGAGCGTGCGGCTCAGAAACTCAGACTGGATCAGTTGGTCATCCAGCAAGGTCGGCAGCAGATGTCGAAAGGTGAAACCGGTGCTCCTTCTCGCGGAAACGGGCATTTACCTAATTTGAGTAGCCGCGGACAAGGATGAGCTACTGGAAATGATCGCCCACGGTGCTGAGAAGATTGTCAACTCGAACGACGAGTGGGTTCTCTCCAGCCGTTATCCCGTGGCAAATGCTGATGGTGTTCCAGTCTTATGATCGACGACGACATCGATGGGATCATTCAACGTGGTGAACAGCGGACAGCGGAACTGAGTAACCGGTATGAGGGACTGAGCTTCGATGACTTGAGCAACTTCAAGTCGGAGGCTTCCGTCCAACAGTGGGAAGGAGAGGATTTCCGTGCTGTATGTGACTCGCACTGTCCTGAGGCTGACCTGGCACCGACCGACATTTTCGTAGCGAAAACAACTCAACTTCAACCTGCTTTCCATGCCGAAACGAGAGCGGAAGACAAACTACTCGGTCGATGGGTACTTCAAGGATGCGATGCGGGTTGGGCCGAGTAAACAGGAGAAAGCGCCGAAACTTCCGAGGGCACCAAAACAGGTTCAAATGTAGGTCGCCCCCGTCTAGCCCTTTGTTTGATTGCTCATCGACGTCTTGTTAAGAAATGACTTCCAGTTCTTCCCGCCAAAGCTTGCGGAGCTGCAAGAACGGGAACTCGCCGCTTTCAAGGTAAGCTCGAAGAGCACCCGATCGTTCTTACGATGTTGACCCCATCTCTAGAAACTGAATGAGATCCCTGCTACGGTACGCGAGGCAGGGCCAGATGACTCTCCGGAAGATTTGGAGAAAGAGAGGCAGGTTGCTCAGGAGACCATCGACAGCGCTGAGCCCCTAACAGAGGAGGAACAAGCCGAGAAAGAAGCGCTGATCAGGCAGGGCTTTGAAAGCTGGAGCAAGCGCGATTTTCAACAATTCATCCGAGCCCTAGAGTCATACGGATGGTGCGGCGTTCCTATGGTTATTAAGTTGTCTCAGTTAACCGATTACGTTTGACACAGGACTGACGACTTTGAACTTCTGGCATCGGAAATCCCTGACAAGTCGGCTTGGGAGGTTGGGGAGTATTACCCTGTCTTCAAGAAGAAGTGGAAGACGCTTGCGGATCATGCCCGAATTGCCACTCGTATTCAGGAAGGAGAGGCAAAGCGGAACAAGCGGTCGAACTTGGAGGCCCTCTTGGGGGAGAAGATCAACTCTGTGGTTTACCCCATGCAGGAGCTTGAACTCAACTACCCATCTACGAAAGGGAAGGTGTACAGCGAGGAAGAGGACAGGTATCTCCTGTGTCGACTCAATCACTATGGGATGCAGGCGGAGGATGTGTATGAGAGGATCAAGCGGGACATCTCGGAATTCCCGGTGTTTCGTTTCGACTGGTTCTTCAAGAGCAGGAGTCCCCAGGAGTTAGCGAGACGATGCACGACGCTACTGAGTATGATTGAGAAGGAGGCTGAGGCTGAGAAGGTTGATGGGGTCAAGAAGGGGACGACCAGTAGAGGGAAGGTGAGATATTGTTATTTCAAATCCACTGCGTTGAGGGTTTCTCACACACAAACGCGACAGAAACGCGCGATTGAGGAGGTCCAAAAGGAGGAGAAAGCACCTGCAAAGGTTTCACGATCAAGTACACCGTCAACGAACACGACTGGTGCGGGGACACGGAAGCGGCAGAAGAAGACGTGAAGTTTATTCCCATCGTGGTTGTTATGTATGTAGCGTGTCAATCGCGAAGGGGACGAAGTGCGTGTTCACGCGGTGATGCAAACTGCAGTACAGCTAAGTACTTCAAGTTTGCGTTTCGGTAGACAGAATACAGCCCCAGGTTATCGTTTACCTTTTGATCGTAATGGTTCTCGGCATTCCGGCATCCCGATTGACCGGTTCGTACGTTATCCCCAGGCAGTCTGTGAATTCAGTTTTCCCGTTCGAATTTCAGTCCGCAGGGTCCCCAGCGACTCACCGTTCACCCCGGGAATATGTCGTCAATTTTCGCGAGTGGCCCGACAGCGGGAACGAGTTATGCCCAGAGGACCAAATACGGTTAAAAGGTAAACAATAAATTGGGACCCTCACCATAAAAGCCCGTCATCCGTCCTAGCCTAAGATGAAAAGAGGTTTCTAGAACATAGCAATGACAAAGGCGGGCACATCGACGTCCGTCTACCATGTATCAACGCTAATCAACTTTTCCAGATGACAAGTGGGCCTGGCCAGATACAGACAGGGGGAAGTGGGAAGTAGTGACTGGCAAATACCAGCAATTCTACGAGCACTGGCGCAAATGCCCCGGTGCTTCCAAGTTTCTTAACACATTCCCCTACAAGTTACCGCTTGGGGCGAACCTGCCTTTTCGCCCTGGCAACACATCGGGAGACCAAATTCTCGTCACCAAGTCGTACGATAACATGTTCCACCGCCTATTGCGTCTCCGCAAGAAAGATAAGGGAAGAACCAGGGGAGTGGTGCTCACTGGGCAGCCCGGCGTCGGTATGTCTCTATGACCAGACCCCCACCCTGTACGACAACTCACCGCTGCATCCGTTCTCCAGGGAAATCTACTTTCCTAAATTTCGTGCTCGCGCAGCTGGTTTCAGCTCGCCAGGTCGTACTCCTGTGCAACTCCACCAAAGTCCACCTCTTCTACTGCAGAAAAGTGTACCCTCGGCCGACGGGCTCTGGCTTCGAGGAACTTCCTAGACACCAACAGACACGGTATTGCCCCATATGGGCATTGATTGACGTGGATTGCCAGGACAGGGGTCCACCGATCGCGAATGGATCAAATATCTGGCCGATCCAGACGTCTTCTCCAAAACCCAGGGCTGTCTCAATAACGTGACGCTTGACGACAACATATACTACATCCCAACCGCGTCGAATAACCCCCTCCTTGAATCGTTCGTCATCGATCCCGACTTCGACCGACACGCTGTCGCAATCTCTGTTTTCCAGATTATTGCTTCCTCAACGCATGGAGGATCAGCTAAGGGCTACCCCCACGTCTGCAAGATCATGGACCCGTGTACGCGAGCTTCTCAAGAAAGGGCACCTCAATGCCACAGTCGAAGTCGCATACTTTCTAGTCTGCCCCGACGATGGATCCAAGCATAAGTGGCTGATACCCACCGAGCAGTGGGCCAAGGGCGTCAAATCCGAAGCCCATCGCAGGGATATCTTCTGTATACGCGTTCCCGTCCCGGTGCGTCGCGTCTATCCACTCTTGAGAAGGAGACTGAGGCTGGGAAGGTTGATGGGGTCAAGAAGGAGACGGCCAGCAGAGGAAAGGTGAGATATTGTTATTTCCAATCCACAACAGCGAGGGTTTCTCACACACAAACGCGCGATTGAGGAGGTCCAAGAGGAGGAGAAAGTTCCTGCATGAACAAGCACACCGTCGACGAACACGACTGGTGCGGGGACACGGAAGCGGCGGAAGAAGATGTGAAGTTTATTCCCATCATGGTCGTTAGCGCACCATCCCTTATCTTTACTATCATAATATCCGCATCCTGTGTCTTTCCTTGTAATACTGCTACAGACAGTGGATAGACGATCCCAGAAATGGACGCTGGAGTGGTGGGCTTGATCCGGATTGATGGAGCCGATTGGGCTGCCGAGGAGATGCGCCAGGCGGTGCGTCAGATTTCGTAAACCCTAACACTTTCCAGGGGCCTCATGGGCGCCAGATTGGACTCCGGCGGTGCCCCTCATTCGCATCTCGGGCAGTGCCACCAGTCGTCCACCCCGTGTACTTAAACGCCAGGCCTCGCGGCCAGCGGGTGTTAGTTTGTAGCCTCTGGTTCTCTCCCTCGGGAATGTTCGCTCGCCGTAGACGTCGCATGAATCGACAAGCCCAAGCTCAAGAACAAGACGATTTCGAGTTTTGCACCTGCGACGTTTGTATGCGGGAGCTCAGGCGGGCTGCTGAGAAGGAAGCCCTCGAAGTCGCCGCCAAGCAGCAGTTGATGGTGAGCTTGTTCAATCCAACTTGCCGCATTCTATGTCCCTCATATATTTTCGTCCCATAGCCTGGGGCCTTCCCCTCAGATGGGCAGGATTCGGGGGATTTGATCAAGGACTTGACCGAGTACGGCATTATATCGCTCTCTAATATCTTTGGACCTTTAGGATCGCTGATACATAGTCGATCCAGCGGCAGCACCAACTTTCCATCACGTTTTTTCCCCTCCAACGAACCTCACGCAGACCAAGTTCACAAAATCCTCCAGTCCCATGGCCTCTACGAGGAACAGCTCGACGTGATCCGCTACCGGGTCTCGACCGGGAACGTCGTCAAATTTGGGCCAGGTGCCGCAATCGAAGGTGTATATCTTCCCCCCACCCGTGCCATCGATGTCACTGGTATCCCGCTCCATCGCTCTCGTTCGGACGTCCTCGACGCTCTCAATGACGTGCTCGAGGAGGACAGAGTAGTCGGAGAAATCTCTATTTCGGACCTTCGCAGGGCGCCAAATTCCCCTCACCAGATCGCCACCGTCCACATTGGAAATTGGGACCCAAAACGAATCACGTCGAAACTAGAGGGAGCCGAGTTATTCGGACGGAACGTTTCCTCACGCCTCTTCGCCGCCGCGTATCCGAATCAGATGGAGGATGTCTCACCCACCGAGCGAAATGTCGTCTACATATACTGGCGCGCCCCCGAAACGACCGTCGCCGCCTCGTTTAAAACTTCTGCCTCGGCGATTGCTTGGTGCGAGGAACACGACTACAGTATCATCAACGGTCGCACAATACGAGCGACAGCCCATCGCAGCCTGGGGTCTCACTTGAACAGGAAAGTCGTCAAGATAAGGAACCTCCCTTCGGATGTCTACCCACAGAGGGTCCAGGACCTCCTTCCAGACGCCACATCCGTCTCATTTCAGCCGCGGAACGCCCACAATGTTGAAAAGGCTTTCGCACGGTTACGAAAGGCCGTGGACTCTATCGCCGGCGGCCAATTGCGGGATTACAGGGAGGACAAGTCGAGGGTGCCGAGCGGATGGCTGGGGATCAGAGTGCAGTGTTATACGTGGCACGCGGCCCGGAGCATCCGAGACTCCCTGTCCAAGCGTCGACGATGGTACATTGGTCGCCTTCAACTGTCCGTCACCCTGGAGGAACCGTACCGATATTCGATTTCGATCGAACCCCGCCAGTATCACGCCCAGCGAAAGCTTTTGAATTCCATATGGGACCCTCGCAGGGATAGCCCTTTGGCGGATATCCGAATCATCACGGGCGGTCCCGTCCAGGACGTTCGGATAGAGGTTTACGGCAGTAATGAACTCGCCGTCGGAGCTCTCAAGGCACACGTCGAGGGGGTACTCAGGGGCCAACTCATCCCCGGATGTCATAGCTTCTTCGAGTCCAACCAGAAACTAGAGTCTATCCGGAAAGTTTCCGTCGAAACCGGTTGCTTCATTCGGCTCAACACTGCAACCCAGACGATCACCGCTTTCGGCGACGACGACACCCTTCGAGCTTTCTCCGAGAAACTTCGACTCCACATCGATAGCACAATCTCTTTCGAGATAAAGCTGACCAACTCGGCGATGTCAGCTTTCTATCTTCGGAGAGGCATCCCCCTACTTGCGTCGGTGGTGGGCAAAGAGAACGTCCGCGTCACGACGGACCACCCCCACCCCATCCTAACGGTTCGAGGTGGTGGCGACGAGGCGGTTCACATGTTTCGGTGGCTCTGTGACGAGGGCGTCGAAGACGTCGAGTCCAATGCCACACCCCCTGACACCGTGTGTCCCGTCTGTCTTGACAACCCCGAGGCGTGTGTTCGTCTCGAGTGTGGCCACTTCTACTGCTACCCCTGTCTAAAACACTTCCTGACCACCGGAATTACAGACAAGAACCCGGTCCTGGCGTGTATGGAGTGTCTGACGCCGATCCCAGTAAATACCCTCCGAAGGATTCTCCCTCGTTCGGACTTGGAGGATCTTTTCGAGTTGGCATTTAACACTCACGTTCGCATCAACCCGGAGAAATTCAAGTTCTGCGGGACTCCTCACTGCACACGACTCTACCAGCTCGCCCCGAAGGATTCGGAAGATCCACCCGCGTTCCATTGTCCTTCTTGTCTCCGCTCAATATGTTCTGCGTGTCAGGGTGTCCCACACGAGGGCGTAACGTGCTTCGAGTGGGAAATTAACCAGAACTCCGAGGTGCAGAAAGCGGACGCGCTGCTGGAGAAATGGGCTGGTAGGAAGGGGAAGGATGTTCATCGGTGTCCGAAGTGCGACGCTATGATAGAAAAGAACAAGGGGTGCAACCACGTCAGATGTCACTGCGGTGCACACATCTGCTGGGTTTGCGTCCAGTCTTTTCCTAACGCGGACTCTGTTTATACTCACATTCGCCAGGCTCATTAAGTAGTCTCCTTCTGCTACGTTAGAAGTGATGGTTCTCGATTCGTATCACACCGCATCAACTCTCCAGTGACTGTAGCCTATGATTTGCACTCTTTCTGCTGTATGCCTGTACTTCTATTTACCTGCATCATGTTCATTTTATGTAGACCTTCTGCGTGTTCTAACCCACTACTATGTACCGTTAACTTGGACAATCACGAAATGGTTACGAGGGATAAAGTTAGTCGCCGACGTCACCCAGCAGCTATTCTTGCGTGAGTCGATCGTCGATCACCACGGGAACTCCCGGCCACTGGAACCTTGGTTTGTGGGGATAGCACACGCGAGAGTGCGCGGAGGTACGAGGAAACCCCTCCCTCGTACCTCCGCGCACTTTGGCAACATACAAATAGGACGAGGGGTGCGGTTCTAAGGTCCTCCTCACTCTTCTCGAGCCCACATTGTTCTCTGTCCTTCTTGCTGCCACCCTGCCACTGCACTTGCTCCTATTCCCTCCACTTGTTGTCATTCGTGCTGGTTATCACGTCTTCGCTCTGCTTTTGCCATTCCAAAATGTTCTCTCCTATCGTCCCTTCTACCTCCTATCCAACGGTCTCCGTCGTGGTCACCCAAAGGGTGAACGAGGAGGATCGTATCGATTTGATGCGCTTCCTGTTCATGGGACCGACGAGGACTGTCAGTGCCAGGGGTCAGGAGGGTATAGGGGCTGTTGATGATTGGATTGAGGGAGATTCTGAGGTGAGCGTACCGGAGTTGATTGTTGACCTCGACGATAGCTTCCTCGGGCTGGAAACTGCGGAACAAGGTAAGGAGGCTACAGCGGTCGAGGAGACGGTCGTGGAGGCTCAGGGGGAGGATCAGGCCGGTCGGGAATTGGATATTGGACTCTGCGAGGAGGTTGAAGAGTCCGGGGGTGAAGGCGATAAGGGTGATGATGAGGATGAGGAAGAATGGGTTCTCCCACGAGCCCAAGGTGCGTTGTCCATTGAGTCGCTGACTTTGTATCGTCAGCTTGGTGAAGGGGGATTCGGGCAAGTGTACGCGGCGAGCCTCAAGGGCAGTAGCAGAGTGCACGCTGTGAAGGTTATCCCAAAGACCGAAGAGAATGAAGACCAAGTCTCAAGAGAGCAGGACCTCCTGCGTCGCCTCATTGGGTGTTCGTTCTTTTCTCAACTTGAAGCCTCGTGGCAATCAAGCTTGAATTATTATCTTGTCACGGTATGCGCCTTCCCTCTCTTCCACGCCGCCCGCGTTTTGATAATTTCCGGCATCGTTTGTTCATCAGCCGATCTACCCTGGAAACCTCCGGGATGAAGTCGACAAATACGGTGGCCTTCCCATCGATGTCGCTCATTTCTACATCAAACAAGTATTGGGGGCTGTCCATTACCTTCAGTCCGATAATATCCTTCACCGGGACCTCAAACTCGAGAATATCCTTTTGACACAAGACGGTCACGCTGTGGTCTGTGACTTCGGCCTTGCAACTATCGTTCTACCCGACGGTTGTGCTCGGCGCCCCTTCGAAGAAGATCCCTACCAAAGCCTCCCTGATTTTTACGTTGAAAACCAGACGCACTGCTTTGGTACTCCGCAGGCCACAGCTCCAGAAATTGTTCTCGGGCAAACTTATGGTTTTCCATCGGATATGTGGTCCGTTGGCGTCATTATTTACGAGGTGGTCACGGGTCTGCTCCCATGGAGGGGCGAATACGAGGATCCCACTGCGTTGTACAAGAGGATTGTCGCGACTGATCCAGACTTTGTGCCATCCGAGTGGGTGGACGATGCGGGTCTGTGTTTGATTGCGCAAAGTCTTCTCCGTAAGGATCCGTCGAGACGTCCTGCCATCGGCGAGGTGATCTTTTCCCACGTGTTCCTAGAGTTGTAAGTTACTTTCTGGCCTTGTGCATTGGACCTGGGGCTCACTATTCTCCAAGTGGCGGTTGGGACTCGGTCAAAGACTACTCAAAGCCTGGTACGTACTCTAGCTGACTCTACCTCATTTGCTTTTCTGATATTCTTCGTCGCCAGGTCCTATCAGGCCTGGCCAATTCTCGAGAGGCAAGAAGTTGAAGGAGTTCTGGCCGGGACACGAGTGCGAACGTGATCAGGTCACCGACGCTGACCCATCCTTTGTCTTTACTGGCCCTGGCATTCTCAAAGAGATCGAGGAGCAGCAAGCCTCATCGTCTACCTTCCAGCCCCTCAAGGCCTTGCGGAGGACTAAAGGTCAATTTGCCTCCCGGGTCCGGCCCCTCCTCACTCGCATCAAAACCTCGGATATCCCTCCAGCGATCCCCCAAGCCGAATCTGTTCCCCGTATTTCATCGGCTACTTCTTACGGGAGTATCGATATCCCCGAGGTCGAGGACCTCTCTCAATTGCTACTCGACGGCCAAGGTGGATCTCCGAAGATGGATGATGATCCTCTCGCGAATCTTTTCCCCTCTCTCGCGAACCTCTACTTGGACGAAAGCATCCGTCCACTCCCTTCTCTTGTGCTACACGAAGCTGCTCTTCTTGTCGCTCCGCCACCGCTTTCTGAGGCGTCGTCTCGTTTACCTTCGTCAGAAGCGACGAGCCTCAACTCCTCCGACCGCTATTTCTCATCTACGGACTCACTGGGAGACATCGCCCCAAGCACCTCTACAACTCCTTTGGCAGGGTCAACGACATTCGGGAGAGCTTCCAGCAAGAACAAGAAGGCACGGTACGGTGGAAAAAGGAAGTTGTTGGGTTGGGCGCGTGCAATTTGGAGGCGTGGTTTTGGCGGGCTCATGTCGTAGAAGGTTGGGAGTGAGGATGGTACGGCGGGGGTGGTGTCGGCGTGTGGGTCGGTTGGTGTGTGGGCGTGCGAGGAGGGGGCCTATTCCTGCTGGCGGAACGAAAGCCTCGGGGGTGCCGAAAATGTTCAGATTGAGTGTGTTGAGTAAAGGGATTGGAGTCCTCCGTGGTGGAAGCAAAGTCAGGGGGGACACCCTAGGAGTCGACCACGCTTGGTCACTTCAACACCTGCCAATACGCTCTTCAAAGTATTGGAGACACCTCGCGGACCACCCTTCGCACTCGATCCATTCATTATATTGGAACCCGCAGGAACCCTTCTCCTCGGATGTCGGACCATTTCTTCGTTTTGTTTATGTTTCTTTGGACCACTTCTTTTTTCTGTTTCTGCTTCGAGCTTTGGACTATTTTCATTATGCGTCTGCGTCCGGACTTTGCATCATTTTTCGTTATGTGTCTCGTCTGCTTCCGGACTGGAAACTTCTTCGTTGTGCTCCTGCTTCCGCCTTGTACGACATCCCCTTTCCCTTTACAATTATTTCCCCTTCTCGGAAAAAGACACTGTAGCGTAGCTTTCGTTTGTTCGTTCGTTTTCGTTCTGTACTTCTCGGACTGGTGGCGGTGGGCGGGTGGGCGGGTGATGTCAACTTCGGGTGATATCTTTTTGTTATAGTAATTGCCCGCCGCTACCAGTCTCGTACGTATTGTTTCCTTGGGGTTCTCTTTGGAAGTCTGTCTACATTGTGCACCCGTCACGCGGCGCGTCGCGTCACGAAATCCTAGTCACAATTTCCAAAATAGGAAGGAGTTCAATGAAACACGGATCACGCGACCTTCGTGTTTGCCTTGACCCGCAGCCGTCTGCCCGCACACCCACCCTGGTTGCAAAGCTTTCCGCCACAGCCCCACGCCTTTGCTTTATATTCGACCCTGTGTCGCGGCGATGGACGATGTGATCTCCGTCTTCTCCTCCCCCTCCGCCACTCGCAACCCTCCTCCCCGTATCGATCTCGGGGTGATAGAGATCACTGATTCTGAGCCGGAGGATTTGGATAACGACGACCTGTTGCGGACAGGACTGAAGAAGGAGATCACTACACCGAACCCCTTCCCCCATCGAAACAGGGACAAAGCGAAAGAGGATTCTCCGATGGACGTCGACGTTTCTTCCGCCCAGGCTGGCCCCTCCACCCCTTCACCTGCCGCCGATCCCTTCCCTGAGGTCCCGGTTATACACATCCAACCGGAAATATACCCACAAATGACACAAGAAGCGGATACGGACCCCTACTCGAAGCATCTTGCCCTCATACTGGAGGTCATCCCTGACGTTCTGCCGAACCATGCTATGGAACTAATCGAAAAGCTCCACCCCACCTACAAGGACCAAGTTACAGAGAGGATTCTGCAAGACCTGTTTGATGATCCCTCCTACCCAAAAGTTGAGAATGGTGTGGGGGGGAAAGGGAAAGCCAAGAGGAAAGCTTCAGAGATGGAAGACGTGTTGGAGAGGCCCCCTTCGAGGGTCAGGACTGGCTTTGCAGGCGTGGACAGGCCCAAGCCGCCTGGGAGGAATTATAGGACGTTAGCCCTTGTGAGTCACCCTTCTGTCAATGGACCCCATCCGCCCCACACCAGGCTGATGATTAACCGTGCCACTTAGAACCAGCTTTACACCGACTTCCCATATATTCCAGTGTCTCACATCCGACGCGTCCTCGCTTCAAACCACGGATTTTACGCCCCGACTCACATCCAGCTCACAGCAGAAGTAGAATCTGACGCGCCACCTTTCACGCCGAAAACCGTCAAGACTAAGGTTTCTATAGGGAAGCGAAAGGGGAAGGGGAAGGAGGTGCAAGATGAGAACTTCGAAGAGGAGAGAGCGTGGCTGTTACTCAAGGACGTCCCTGTGACCCAAGCGGTTCCCGCCGCCGACGATTTCCCACAGATTCGAGCACCAGGAGACACGGGGCCATCCATGACGGACTTTCACACCCAACTCGAGGAGGATGGTGGTCTCGAATGCGGATGCTGTTTCTCGCCCGCTCCTTTCGTATGTTTCCCGTATCCGCAGCACTCCAAACCCACTAACCCCTTCACAGCACAACATGATACAATGTCCAGACGCCCACTTATTTTGCACGGGATGCATGGTTGCCTACGCCTCCAACCTCCTTGGCGAGCACAATTTCAAGATCGTCTGTATGGACCAATCCGGATGCAAGCTGCCATTTCCCGAATCGGAACTCAAGCGTTTCCTCACCTCGAAGCTTCTATCCTTATACGAGAAGGTCAAACAAACGAAGGAGGTCGAGATGGCTGGATTGGACGGATTGGAAGAATGCCCGCATTGCGAATTCAAAGTCGTGATAGATAACTCAAGCGAGAGGCTCTTCAGGTGCCAGAATGAGGAGTGTGGAGCCGTGACGTGCCGTGAGTGCAAGAAGCCTGTGAGATTGTTTCTTCGTGGGCTTTGGCCGTGGCTAACGGAAGGACGTTTCCAGGATCACCTACCTAAATCGTGCGCTGGTGAGTAGCCACCTCTGGCGGCAGATCAGCCGGTGGGATTCAGTTCTCACCCCGTTTCAAGAGGTGGACGAGGATAAGAAGATCGACGCTCGCCATGTCGTAGAGGAAGCGATGAGTAAGCGGTTCAACCATGAATGACATAGCCCTACGTGACGTATTTTGTAGCGAATGCACTCTTGCGGAACTGCCCACAATGCAACAAAGGTGTGTCCTGGCTGCCTTCTTCAAGAACGGCTTTTTTTGACCCTCCCCATACAGTGTTTATCAAGGAGTCGGGTGTTCGTCCTCTTGACCACCTTACCTTACTATATCATCTGCTGACACGAATGTCACAGTGCAACAAGATGACTTGTCCGAATTGCATGGCGCTCTCATGTTATGTTTGTCGAAAGATTATCACCGGTTATGAGCATTTCAATGAAGTTTGTCACGTTTTCTTCTGTTAATTTCCTCAATTGATGCGGATCGAACACAGTCACGGCCCGGACAGCCTCAACGGGCAGAACATGCGGGCAGATGCTTGCTTTGGGATAAAGTTGAGGAAAGGCATCAGAATGAGGTATATTAATCTCACGCCCCGCTCGCTCTTATACTCAACGTTGTTATCAGGTCGAAGAAGCCCAGAAAAAGGCTATCGCGGAGTACCGGAAGGAACACCCAGAGATGGGTGAAGATACACTTCAAGTCGAGTTGCCCAAAACAACAGGTGAGGCCAGTGGATCAAAGGGTCCACGACAACGAGCACGCTGGCCGCGGCTCCACGAACGCATCGGAGGGCTACGCCCGGCACAGGATCCGGAGCTAGATCGCCACCGTCGGCTGCTTGATGCCGTCCGCCAATACCCCATGCAGGATCTAGGTGCTGGCATCGAACCTGCGTTGCAGTTCGCAAATGTGTTTCAAAGGGTTCATCCGGCGCCCGAGGTCCCAGATGTTCCGCTACCCCAACCGCGGCCAGGTATTCCACCTTTGCACCCCGTCAGAGCTGGCCAACATCAGCAAGAAGTGCATCAAGTACCCCAACAGCGCGGGGAAGATCCACCACATCACGAAGATAATTGGGCCCACCGGAGACGTTTGTTGCAACAACAACGGGTCCTCGCGGGGAAATTTGCCGGAAATAACTTGAGAAACCCGCGTCCGGCGGCGTTACCAGATGACCCTACCCATCCTATACTGCGACTACAAGGGAACAGAGCAGGCGGTGTGAGAATGGACCCAGTGGATAGAGGGAGGGTGGATCAGTGGCGGAGAGGGGTCCCGGGCACTGCCAAGGACGAGGCAACTTTATGACTAGTGCCGTTCATGGCGGGATTCGTAACGTGTCTCGTCATGTGGTTGGTGTTGGGCGTGTTGGTGTCATAAGCAGCATCTATGAACTTGTCGTACTTACTACCGGACCAAGTACTAATCTATTCTACTAGAGGCGTACGCCTGTTTTCCCCGGCAATTCCCGTCCGACTGACGGATAATGTTGTTCCGTTCCGCCATTTCATTTGGCCAGAGACCTTACGATGGTGGTTCCAGGAGATGGCTGCACACAATCTTAAAGAAACCGTTGAGGAGGTCCTACCTCTATGGTACCTCGTCTTCCGCTTCTTCCCCTCTATCCTTTGCTCACGGAATCTGCGTACTGGACTGCCAGTCCCCGCATCTTCAGACAAGATGCTTCGAAAATCCCTAGAAACGCCATCTGACGTGATCATATACGACCTCGAAGACAGCGTACCCCCTGCACGAGCCGACAAGGATGCTGCCAGGAATCGGCTGCAGAAGTTCCTCTCTGTCAGTTCACGTCAACGGCAGGCGCCGCTGTGCGGACACTGACGGTGCGAACTCTTAGACAACTGAGAAACTGCCTACACCGGAGAGGATCGCTGTGAGGCTGAACTCCGTCAATACCGATCATTTCGTTGACGACATCCGGTGTATTGTGGGTATCGCCGAGGGCCTCTCGTCCGGACGGTACCTCCGCGAACACCGAAACTGATTGGATGAGACCCTAGGCAAACATACCCGTTGTGCGGACGCTTGTGATGCCAAAGGTCGATCATGAAGACCATTTGGGCCGTATTGGACTGGAAATATCTCATGTCACTCGGTCCAATCCTGAGCTTTTGCAACATCGCCCGGAGCCTCTTTCCATCGTTGCTAGCATAGAAAGTGCTCAGGCTCTCTGGAGGATTGGTGAGATAGCCCAATGGAAGTCAAAGCACGGTCGGCTGAGCGCGTTACTCGTACGTCCAAATGACTGCCCGCCGTTACTCGCGATGGCTTACGCTCACTTGAGTTTGCGGCGGAGGATTGTACGTGGGCTTTCATACCGTGCCAGCTGGGTGATTTGGTCAAACCTCGTTATATGCGTAGATTGCGCGGACACACGGATTATTCGCACACCGTTCCACCAAGAATTACTCTATACGCGGTCTAAGATCGTGGCGGCAGCGAAGGCCTTTGGTCTCGACGCGATAGATATGGTGAGTTGCGATATGACCTTTAGGGCACGCGTTGAAACCGAGTTCGGTGGGTCAAGGTCTGTGTTGATTACAAAAACTTGGACATATTGGCAGATGAGTGCACCGATGGTCGTAGGCTTGGATTTGATGGGAAGGTGCGCTTCGCGCGACCCGGATTGTCTTATACCTCTGACTGTATTCCGGAATATAGCAAGCGATACATCCAACTCAAGTGAACACCATCCATACCACATTCGTCCCATCATCATCTGGTAATCATGCCTCTGTGTTTACATCCCTTGCGTCTCGCTCACCCACACCTCTCACGCAGAAATCGTGAGGGCTGCGAAGATCCTCCAGGCTATGGAGGCAGCTCATGGCAATCACAAAGGTGCGGTTGGCCTTTCGGTAAACGGGCGGGACGAGATGATCGATGCACCAATGCTGAGACAGGTGAGAGTTCTCAATCCCATCCCCCGGAATTCGTTTTTCATAGCAAACATCGCCTTTGTTGCTGTGATAGGCGCGACAAATCATTCAACACGCAAAGCAGGCCGGGTTACCCATCTCGCACTCCAGTTAACTAACGTTAGTATTGGGATACTAGTAAGCAGAGCAAACATGGGGGCGGGGTGCCGGGAAGAAACGGGGACAGCCCATCGCGTACAACCGAATAGTAGCATTGGAATGTTCTCAGGCTTCCGAGCGACAGTATCACGACCCCTGGTGGCCAGAGCTTCCAATCCCCTTGGGCATTTTTCTTTCCCCCTTTGCCAGTTGCTCGAGGTCTGCAGGCTTGTAGTAATGCGGTGCAACTGTCGTTTGATTTCAGCATCAGTATACGGGTGTACCGCGATCACCAGGCGAAAACCATGAACGGACCTTCGAGTAACCAAGTTGGTTTTATCTCCATGATCTGCCTCATGTAGGACTTGGAGGTCATAACTAGCTCGTAGTACAGTACAGTCTTCGCGGGGGGTTGATGGTTGAATAGCGAGGACGAAGGGTGAATATACACCGTCTGGTTTGTCTTCAACGTCCGGTATGAATCACCGCTCTTCTGAAGTGAAGCCTAGGGCATACGTCGTGGGTAGGCGGGAGATGCTGGAAGGCGGGAGAACGAGCGTACCGTATTGTAGAAGTACCCAGAAGTAATCGCCTTTTGTATGGGAGTGATGTCCGTCGTGTTCGGGTTGCTTTCGACCACGATCTCCACCCGTTCGCACAGTCCAGCCAGTTGATCACGAATGTCTCGTGCTCTACTCAAACTCTTGAATTGTAAGAACTGCTCATAGCAAAACTGTTGGGAATAATTTGTCTCGGCCCAACGTTCCCAAACGTTGAGAAGAGTGAAATGATCTCCACCACTCCTGACAAAGTTTTGTCGGGCTTGGTCGGCGTGGAGCTTTTTGTCCTTCGGCCGATAGAAGAGGGAAGAAGATTCGGATAACATCGATATGATTGTGAGGACCTGGTCAGCCAGAAGCGGGTGTTGAGTTTACACTTAGCACAATGAGCATTGAACCTTACCTCATCGGTACACTGATGCTTCTCGCTCGCGATGATGGCCTTCGACAGCATGGGGTCCACGGGAAACTCCGCCATTCTCCTTCCCAGCTTTGTCAGCTCTCCAGTGTGTGTCAAAGCACCGAGGGCATATAGAAGTTCCAAGGCACGCATCAGGGTTTCACCAGGAGGTGGATCCATGAACTCGAACCCAATCAAGTCGTTGATCCCAAGCGACTTGAGAACCAGAACAACCATCCCAAGGTTCGTCCTCTGGATTTCCGGAACAGTGTTCTCCTCCAGTTCGTTGGAGAAGGCCCATTTCGTGTAAAGCCTGAATGCCTTCCCTGGGCCAACTCGGCCAGCTCGACCAGCCCTTTGGTTCGCAGAAGCTCTTGAGCACTACGATGACGTTAGGCGCGGTTGTAAGCGTAAGGGATCACGACTACATACCGGAACCACGACCAAAGAAGACATTCCCGTCCTTGGGTTGTAAGAGTTCTGCTTGACAAAGCCGGGATCAATCACAAATACAACACCGTCGATTGTGATCGAGGTTTCCGCAATGTTCGTAGCCAACACGACCTTTCGGGCGCCTTCTGGCGTCGGCTCGAAAATCTTGGCTTGCATATCACTGGGGAGGTTCGCGTAGATCGGACAGATGATTAGCTCTGCAATCTTGTTGCCCAGTGCGCGGGCTGTTTCTTGCAGATTTTCATGAGCGGCTTCGATCTCTTCTTGACCCTGGAAACCTCCGGTAAACACCATAGAAATGAAGTGGTGAGCACGTACTTACGGTGAAGAAAACTAAGATGTCACCCTTGGGCTGTGTTGTGTGGATCTGGAATACGGTCGTGATGGCGGCATGCAGGTAGTTGGCTTCTGGCTGGGGCGTATAGTGGATGTCGACTGGGTACCGACGGCCAGGGACTAAAATAGGTGAGGACTCAATAGTGTTCGATCAGGCAGAATTGGTACATACCATAATACACTGGGGCGTCATCGAAATACTCGCTGAACTTTTCCGCGTCCATGGTCGCACTCGAGATCAGTAACCTCAAATCCGGCCTAAACCGTACAATATCCTTGGCAGAGTGAGCACATACCTTAGCAAGCACCGTCGGTGGAAAAACGCACCTTGACAAGAGCGAAGAGAATATCCGTACTTAATGTCCTCTCGTGAGCCTCGTCAATGATCAACGCAGAGTATCCAGCAAGATCCGGCTCCGTCAAAAACTCTCGCAGAAGCATACCGTCCGTCATGTACTTGAGCACGGTCTTATCGCTAGTACAGTCTTCAAAACGGATTGAATAGCCGACTTCATAACCAACTTTTGTGCCCATTTCTTCGGCAACCCGAGCGGCGACGGACATGGCAGCGACACGGCGAGGTTGCGTACATCCGATTTTCATGCCGTTCTCGGTGTAACCGGTCTCATGCAAATATTGGGGTAGTTGAGTGGTCTTCCCCGAGCCGGTTTCGGCGACAACGATGAGGACTTGGTGCTCCTTGACCGCGGCTAGAATGTCGTCCCTGAACTGGTAAATGGGGAGCGACTTCCTCGTTTCCTCGATCGTTTGGGCTGTAGAGCAAGGTGAACAGATGGAAAAACAGGAAAGAGTGAATAGCGTACCTCGTTTCTGTGCTTCTTCCACTTGTTGCATAATGAGTTTATCCCTCGCACTTAGCTGCTCGCCGCTCATGGTGTTCTCCATGACAAACTGAATCGTCTGGCTTTCGTCAAAGACATACTCGTAGTCTTCAACGATCTCCTGCTTGTCCATGGCACCGGTACGGAAAGTCGAGTGCACTGTCTGACTCTGTTCCCACTGGTCGACGTCCGTGACAAACTGGTCATCCTTGGGCTTCGCTTCCTCGTAACGTTGGTACAAGACGCTTTCCTTCTTCTTCCTGTCGATCTTGCCTTGTTCGGTGAAGTAATCCTCAGGAAGTTGGTAGCCCTCTAGCTTGTCGTCTATCTTCAGGCGGGCCTCAACGAGTTCCAGTAACTGTTTCTTCCGGTCCAATGCTTCCTGCTCCCTCCTGGTGACCTTCATGCCCCGGAAGAGAGCCTCCTCGTCAGCAATTTCCCTCCGTAGAAGTTCAATCTGTTGGATCTCCCGCTTTGTGAGGTACTGTTGACGTGAACGCTCCCGAAGGGATGGCATGGCAAGAACGCGAGCTTCTGTATCGTCCCCAAGACGTCGTCGTTCGGCGGCCTCCACGGCCGCACCTGCGCCGACCTTTGACGAGCGATCTTCGACAAGACGCTTGGTTTTGTCGCGGTCGCGGTCGCGCATACGTTCCGCAAAGGCATCTCGTTCTCGAACGTCCTCTTCCCGGGCTCTTCGGATCTTTTCCTCCTCGTCTTCGATCGTGGGCATCTCCTCGTCCTCGTCAGACCGGTGCGTCCGTCCGTGATCCTCAGCGCGTAGCCGTTTCCGGGAAACATCGCCCTCGTCCTCATCGCTCGCCCAGTTATCGGCAGACTCTTTCTTCCGCGTGTGCCGGTCCCGTTTTCCCTTGGAAGGCTTGTCCTTGGATGTGGACATGGAAGAGAGTTCGGTTACGCCGCTATCGGCTTTGTCATCGAGCAGGAGTTGATAGCGTTTCGATTGAAGGGCTTTGGATTCGACTTCGACGACCTTTCGCGAGGATTCAGCGGACTGCTTGTGTCTAGACTTTCGTGGAGCGCGTTCGTAGAGTTGTTGGATGAATATGTGTGCAGCGGGGGTATTTGGGAGACCTGCAGCTATGAGAGAGGTGAAAAGAGCGTCTGGTGACTTGGAAGAACTTGCTGCAGAAGAAAAACGATTGAAAACGGCGCACGGTGGAGAGATGAAGAAACACTGACCTGACGCTATGACAAAGTCGACGGTACTCTTGTCGGACAAGCCAAGGAACTGGACGTAGAGTCGCGTTAACTACAGCCCTTAGACGGTAAACTCAAAGTTGAACTTGCCTGGAGACAGTTGTCACTGACATACCGCTGAAGATCTGAAACCATGGGAGACGGAGAGGAGGAGCGATCGAGATCACAGTGAAGGCACGGTCAGTCACAGGTCATTTCATTGTCCGACGGAGTCAAAGTACATCAAACCACATAAGTGGTATGTTCATCGTAAAGATCTAGAAAGTGCCAATATACTCTCCAATCCTCTCCCTGTTATTCTGAGCAATGCACTCGGCGATCCAGGTAAGACTCCTGATCTCCTGCTCCTTCAACTTGATGTAGCTGTAAAATACGGCGTACGAAAACTGTTGGAGGAAAGCAAGTTTGTTCAGGTGAACCTCTTGCGCAAAGAACCTGTCCTCGAGGTGGGATGCTGACCCGTGGTCGTCGTAACCATCGGGATCGCCGTTGGACCGGGCTGAAGACTGGGCGGAGGACTCGAAGAACGAACGGTACTCTTGAATGTAATCCACCGCAGCTCGAACCTGTTCTACGTCGTCAGCTCTGGCAAGGTTGTTGTTCCCTTCGGGGAACAGCCGCCCTATCGTCGGGAACAATTTGGCACGACGCTCCTTGGTGAGGTCCGTTCCGAAAGAGTTGATGGTGATGTTAATTGCCCGGCGGTCAGCCTCGAAGGACAGAATCTGGTGCATGATGTCGGATGTGGGGGAGCCGAGGGAGGTACAAAAGTTGTAGAAATCTTCCAAGTATGCCTTGTAGAGCGCGTTCCTAATGATTTCAATGTTGAGAGCGTCGAGATCCGCAGCGGAAAGACACTCTCGGAAGTATGGGGCTACGGTAACTTGTGTAAGTCCCGGAACCCGGACGTGTTCCACATGCAAACGCACCCAGCGGTGTCTCCACGAGTGCCGTGTGGTACAGTTCCTCAACATTGGTAGCCACACACAACGCAGGAAGAGTATCAAAGACTCCTAGAGGGTGGCACCGATCCAAAAGTTCGTGGGTATCGCGTTCGTGCAGTGTTCCGGTAATGAGCAGCACAACGTTGTCGATCATGTACGCATACCTAGAGCATATAGGCCGACATCAGCACTGGTTCGCCACGAGTGGATCGGTGAGGACGTACGTGATGTAGTCAAAGAACTTGCTGAGCGGTTCGACGGCATTGGTCCTCAAAAAGTTGAATTGATCGACGAGGACCTGGGTCGCCTTTTCGGCAATTGTCGAGGTGGAAACGGGGGAGGGTTCGTTGGCGAGGAAGTTGCCGTAGTCGGTCGTCGACAGCTGGGTCCTGAAATCTATAGGTGATAAGTGAGAACGAAAAGCCGATTCCTGGGAGTAGACAGACGCACCTTCCAGTGTCTCACATTGTGTGAGGTTAGAATAGTGACTTTGGGTGAGGAGGCCGGCCTTGTAGCCTCTGACAATACCCTCCAAGAAACCTGTAGAAACCTGGACAAGAAGTGGTCAAAGAAGGGTTACAGGCGAATTCCAGGCCGACTGACGTTGAAGAAGAGAGCCTCCATCGTTGCAATAGACTGCGTCCTGCCCGCCGACTTTCCCACGACATTTCCGCCTTCTCTCATCCCACTCGATCACTCTCCGCTAATCTAATCTATAGGAGAACTATGGACTCAAAAACCATCGAGCTTGCCATCGAGAAGGCGAAAGAGTACATCGCGGTTCATCCACTTCCCTCCGATGTCGCCTCTGTCCCCCATGACCAGAAACTGGTCGCAGAGCACATCGATCACACCCTGCTCAAGCCAGACGCTACGCGTGCACAGATCACCGTGCTTTGCGAAGAAGCGAAAAAATATGGCTTCAAGGTGAACGCGGACCCCGTAGCCGACCGAATCGATCATTCATGTTTATTCAGAGCTGCTGTGTAAATTCATATCACATCCCGCTCGTTGCGTCTCTCCTGTCCGAGTCCTCCTCAATCCCATGCGCTGTGGTAGGTTTCCCACTCGGTGCATGTACTACTTCCACCAAAGCATTTGAGACAACGGAAGCCATAAAAGCCGGTGCGAAGGAGATAGACATGGTCATCAACGTCGGTCTCCTCAAATCCGGAGACGTTGTCGGGTTATACAATGACATATCCACCGTCATTTCCGCTGCTGCGGATGTTCCGGTCAAGGTCATAATTGAGACTTCTCTTTTAACAAAGGAGCAAAAAATCTCTGCCTCGGTTATTGCTGCCCTTGCGGGCGCTGCCTACGTCAAAACAAGCACTGGGTTCAATGGGGGAGGCGCTACCGTGGAAGATGTTGAACTGATGTACCAAGTTGTGGCCTTCAAGAAGGGTGCTGTAAAGGTCAAGGCTTCGGGGGGCGTCAGATCATTTGAGTGCGGTCCAAAGTAACTCTTCGCTTTCTTCGGCCTCACAACTCCCCAGGGTTGCCATCTCCATGTTGCGCGCTGGAGCCGACAGGCTCGGGACATCGTCTGGTGTTTCAATTGCCGCTGGCGCAGTTACAGCAGCCGGTGCATATTAAAGTGGCCCACGTCCCCACTCTTGTGTATATTGCACAACAATGTATCATTACTTGGAGTTCAGTTTGTCCACGTCAGACATTCCAAGTAAAAACGGGGACCGTCAACTCAGGATCTCCTCTAACGCGCGAGGGTTCCAGTGAACACCGTCTAGGCAAAGTACATGAGGTCGTTCTTTTTCTTGCTTTGCACTGTTGCAAGAGCGTTAACGGTGTATCCAACAACGATAGCAGCGCACTTCCTCACCTTCGGCAATGCCACTCAGGAAGTGTTCATGTCCCAACTTCGCGGCACCTTCCCTCAAAGCAATCATACCCGCCTCAACACAGACAGCCTTCAGCTGCGCACCATTGAATTCGTCCGTACTCCTCGCAAGCTCCTCAAAGTTCACATCGCTGTGCACCGTCATCTTCCGGGAGTGGATCTGGAGGATTCTAGCACGTGCGGTCTCGTTTGGAACTGGGAATTCGATCTTCCTATCCAGACGGCCGGAACGGAGAAGGGCAGGGTCAAGAATATCGATACGATTTGTTGCAGCGATGACCTGAGGTAGTAACACCGGCGTCAGCCAAAACGGACTGTTCCACAGAACGTAAACATGCCTTGATCCTGTCGTCGCTGCTGAAACCGTCCAGTTGATTCAGCAGTTCCAGCATCGTTCGTTGCACCTCGCGGTCACCGCTCTTCTCAGAGTCGAACCGTTTTGTACCGATGGCATCCAACTCATCGATGAAGATGATTGCGGGAGCTTTCTCCTTCGCAAGTTCGAAAGCGTCACGAACGAGTTTAGCACCATCACCGATAAACATTTGGACAAGTGAGGGGCCGGCAAGCTTAAGATAGCAGGCATTTGTTTGAGCGGCACACGCTCGGGCAAGGAGAGTCTTTCCCGTTCCTTCAGGACCATTAGTCAAACACAAGAATAGCCCAGGCGCGGGACGTGGGGTGACATACCAGGCGGACCGTACATCAGACAACCTTTTGGAGGTTTGATACCTATGGCCTTGAACCTATCCGCCTGCTCCATAGGCAACACGATCGCTTCCACCAACTCCTCGATCTGCTTCTCCAACCCACCGATGTCGGTATACGTTTCTGTCGGCCGCTCGTCAACCTCCATAGCCTTCACACGGGAATCAAATTCGGCAGGGAGAGTATCGAGGATGAGGTATGAGTCTTTATTGACTCCGATGAGATCTCCGGGCCTGAGTTTCTCTGCGGGGACGAGACCAATAAGGGGGAGGAAGACGGTTTGACGGGTTGAAGTCTTGATAACTGCACATTTCCCCTTGCGCATTGAATCAAGGTCCTGAGCGGCGCCCTCCTCTTCGCCGTCTGGATCTACATCTAGAATCTATGGGGGATAACCGTGAGCTTAAGATACATTGTGAAAGAGTGCGCATATATGGACCTCGACGACGTTTCCAACAAGGTACGGCAGAACCTTGTTCTGCTTAATCTTCTCGCCGTTGTCTCTGATCTTTTCCTTCATGACGTTTTGTTCGTGTTGTAACCTCATCGTTTCGGATTTCATGACCTGCAAAGCATGAAGATCAGGCCACCGACGGCCCGGCCGGACAAGGGGACGTTACCTTGATATCATTGTCAATGAGCCTTGTCCGGGTCTGGATGTCCTCTGTCGTGAGGGCCATGATTTCCTCTGGGATATCGTCCCAGGCTTCCTCCGGTGGCTGGTCCGGTGCGGTGTCCATCGCCGCATCCTCTGCAGGTCTCGCCTCCGGTGGCGTCTGGCTGAGCAACGGCTGCTGCTCGTCTGGCTTTTCACCAGTTGGTGGGTCGTTTGGTGGCTGGTTCGGGGGCTGGGCGGAGGACATTGTCGAGGAATGGATCAGAAGTGTACGCGCGTCGATGCCTGATACGGTTCAACCCAGCCACTTGACCGCGACTTGCCCACTCGGATGGCGGCAAACGCAGCCAACCCTGCGACACCGACGGCGACACTCCCAACAGCAGAGGACAAGGCTGCTTTTGAGGCTGCGAAGAAAGATCTTGTCCAGGCGCTCACGAGGAAACGAAATGCGGACAAACAGCTCGTCAGTTCAAACGTTCTCCCCAGTGGCGGTTGCTCATAAATCGGTTCAGGCCCAAGTAGAGGTCCAGCTGTATCATCTCGAAGCCGCATACCTAACAGAGACTACGACAAACAGTGGTGGAAACATAATCACCGGTTTCGAGAATTATCTCAAGAACCAGGGCATTGGTCGCAGAAAATTTGAGGTCACGGATAGTGATAGGATGTTTTCTGCAAGCAGCACAACATATCAAAGGGTGCGTATCGCTTGGGATATATTTCCATTCCGAATTTCAAACCTATGTTACCAGTCTCTCGAACTCATGGGGGAAGGTGAGGAATCCACCGCAACACAGGACGATTACAAGCCCACCACCGTCGTGGTTCCACCCGTCAAACAGCGGGACGAATCCGCGGCGAATGCGAAGAAGCTTCGTGACAGGGAATACCAGAGGATGAAGAGAGCTCAGAAGAAACGGAGCACGGTTGCGAGCGACGACGAATCGGTCACTTCTGCTGCGGGCAGGAAACCCGCCAAACGTGCAAGAACATCGGCCATGAACGATGATGACTAGGTACGATGCTCATATGTCAAGTGTGTCGAGAAATCCCTTGACCGATTTTTCGTCCAGGTTCATTCCCTCAGGGTCGACCCGTTCTATGCATCTGACCGCGGCAACGACATGCCTCAGTTCCCTTGATCCAACCCAAACCCTCCCATTCATTCCGGTGGCAGCGTCAAGTGGGAATTTTGACCCCAGGAGGGGGAGGAGGAAGTGCTTCGAGTCAAGGAGTCTCAATGTCTTGTCAGGACCGGCCTGTTAAAAGCATCGATTTTCGGTGCCACTCACTGTCGGCACATTTTCAAGCTGCATCCAATAACGAACCCGCCTTTGAGTTCGCCATAACCTTCTGATTTACGGGTTTGTGCATCGAAACATTCGAGCTCCGGTTCCATATCTTTATGGGACAAAGAAACGCGCGCGTACAGCAGAGAGCCGACCTAGAGAAGTCGGCAAAAATATGACGAAGAATGAGATATAAATCACCTTGAGATTTGGTCTGTTCCGTTTTGTGGCACCCTCAAACGCGAGCGCGTCGAGGTTCGCGTTGTGTGGACCACCGATATCAACCCTAAAACCCTCTGCACCGTTTTTACCGACGACGACACCGATGACAGCTTCCTGAGCGGCAGGGATGTACTGAAATAAATCAAAATAAACGCATGGAGATGGGATTGGATTTTTGGTGCTCACCCGCCTTGAATTTGATTCCACCCACCACTTGCTTCGGTTTTGGTTGTGACAGAGCGCACCGGCCTTGGTGGAAATTGTTGACCCGTCCGGAAGCTGCATAAGCCCTGGGCCGAGTTTTAGGTTCGGATGTTTGGCTTCGACCGACTCGCCAGGGAGGACGACCTCGGACATGATCACCGCAGTCAAAGAGAGATCCTAGGGCTCGTTGATCCGGATCGACCATGAGTTCGACTGGCTCTACCTTGTTCGAAAACTACCCAGAACTATCCCACCTGTCGTAGGTGAACACGCCTGCGTTTTTCATCAGAGCTCTAATTCTCTGCAGACGAGATGATCTCCAGGATTTGCTGCAAGATCAGCAGTACTTTCAAGCCGTTTTCCATTCCTTAGAGCATGTAAAAGCCATTTACCGCGCTCAAGATGAGATTGTGATGGCCAACGAAGCTATCGGCAGTGAGCTTTCCTATCATCGTTAAACCACAAACGTACTGAACCTATTCAGAGAATAACCTTGCGCTTCAGGATGGACTGTACAAGCTGAGAGCAGACACCCAGGCCGCATTCGATGAAGCTAAGAACCTCGAAGCGAGATGGAAGAATCTCGAACGGGAGCAGAAGGAAGTTTACCAGGTCCGACTCTTTCTCGGCTTCTGGCATTCGAATTGCTTCTGTAATTATCGTTCCACAGAGGTTCACCCAACAATTCCTAATGCTCAGGCTACGCCACGCCACTACAGCCCAGGACGAGGCGGCTGAAAAGGTCGCCAGCGAATTTGTCAAAGGGTCGTCTCCCGATGGACTCGCGAGTGGAAAGGAAGTCGATGATTTCGTCAAAGACTTTCGGGAGATGCGGAGGGTGTATCACAAGCGGGTAATCTTTGGCGACAGGTGGGCCAAGGGAGATGTTGCTTGGCGAGACGACTGAGTGGCATTCCTATCCGCTTTGACCCTTGGGCTGTGTATCCTATTCTAAACGACCTCACACGATGTACTCGTAGTGATAGATGGGCAGCACTTAATGCGCTCATACACCCCCTCTCGTTTTTACGTCACGAGTTCTCGTCTCTTTCTCTCAATGTCCACCTTCATCTCAGTCTTCGTGCAAGACGTTGCGGGGAGGACCCAGCAGCAACAGCAGTGCTTCCCATCCGGCCTTGATTCTGACAGGAAGCAGAAACTCCAGAATGCATTGGTAGAACTTAACCCTCCGGCTACGGAACAATCCATCCTGGCTGCTCTGGGCCTCTTGCGCGACACAGCTGCGCCCTCGGGTGACCCTGAAGAAGAAAGTTTGAAGCAAGCTGTTCTCGGACGGGTCGTCCTCGGCGTGTATGCTGACGCGTTGAACGCGTATCTGGACCAGGCTACCGAGGCTGAAAGGGAGGCTGAGTGGTGGGACGACGTCGAGAGGTCCCGTTACGAGTTGGCATGGTATCTCCTGCAAAGTGAGGACTTCGGATATCGCCCTCCGGTGATGCTGAGTCCCCTCGTAGCTCTCCCAGTCAGGTTATTGGACCTATTCCGGACCGTCGCGAACGCTCTTCAGCAACACAACATCCCAATCACGCTCTCTTCGTTCAGACCAGCCTCGATACGTCAAGTGTTCCCCACGTCGGTCGATAGCCTTCACTACAATGCCCTCACGAAGGCCATGTTTCCCCACCTACACCGGTATCCCTTGACCTCCTTTTCAGTCACACACATCGGGAGGACTCAGCCTCGCTCCCGGGTGGCACACACCTTGACACGTTTGTGGGACGAGCTCCTCAAGTGGCATCATGCTATCCTGTCGACAGTCACTCTCCCGATTGAACTGGCGAGACAGGAGTGTCGGCTAAAGCGTAAGGAGCTCGAGAGGATCCGGGACGAACGCGCGGAGGCCCTCGGTTCCCTTTCAGAAATGCGCCTTTCCCTCGAGGACAACCTTGACGCTGACACGAAACATTCACATGACGCTGCAGACTTGGGGATTGAGCGGTACTCGCCCCTCGTCGACATATTACAACGAAAACTCGACGGGAAACCCGCTCAACTCGGCATTAGACCGGGGTCGGTCGAGCGTCTCCTTGACCTATCAATCGAAGTTCTTCCCGGCCACAAAAGGAAGAACTTGTCCATCTTCGCCGAGAACGGATTGAAAAGGCCATCTAACTTCGTACTGGTTTGGCCAAAGCTGGTCCTGGGACCTCCACTCCTTTTGTACGGGTTCAAGTTGTTGTATACGTCTAGGACATCTCTGCAAGAGGTCGCAAAGGATGCGTGGAACACACTTCTGGGGCTTTGGCAGGGGTGGTTGATTGACCCTCTTAAGGATGTGTTCAGGACCGTGAGGACCGGTGGAGAAGGTAGTGTTATCGTACAGAGAGAGGCCGTTGCATCTGATCTGGCCGTGAGTGAATCGTTGAGGTTCATCTGCAATTGAGCCTTCCTAACTTTATTTTACTTTACCCTGTTCAGTCACTGGAACGAATGGCTTTGTCCCTTGCCAAGGACAAACTTGACTACTCATCGTCTCAGTTGGAGAACCTCTCAAATGCTGTCCGGCAGGGAGATCTCACGCCAATCCTGAGGATATACGAGGAAGATATCAGAACTCCGTTTAAATCCGCGGTTACGGGAACGTTACTGCGGTCCTTATTTATTCAAGTCCAAAAGGCCAAGGTGGGTATCTCGTAGATCTACAGGGGCAGGTCACTCAGGAGTCGTTCAGGTGGATATCGACCAAGCACTCTCGGGGATCGACAAGCTGCTGAAATCTCAAGAATTGACGTTTGCGTTTGTCGGTGTCGCTCCGGTGATCGCTATTACCTACGCTGTAGGTGGTCTCCTCGCACGGATTTGGAAGGGGGGCAGGGGAATCGGGAAATATGGCGGTCGTCACCGTCGAACAATCGCCTGGCTTGTTGTGAGGTGTGTGGACTTGTTCACAACACCATCGCGCGCTTCTGACCTCCTGCACTAGACGGATTGAGCGGTTGTTGATTTTCCAACCTCACTCTCATCGCCGCGGGGACGGGATCGCAACTCCTGGACTTAACTCTGGAGATTCTCTCCCGCCACTTACCTCTGGCCTGCTTTTGTTATCTGTGACACAATTAAGGTACTACGGGGAAACGTGCCTTCCTCCCTCTAGCAGGATCCGGGAAGGATTTTTAGGAGATGTTAAAGACTTGGAAGATCCAAGGTTGGGTAGGAATGAGAAACTCCAAGTCCTCGATCGGATGTGGAAGAGCTGGGGCACCACGTTGGGATGGGGAGCGTAATAAATATCGACCAAACTGCCCTGGAGCACGCAGTCCACGATCGTTCTTGTAGACGCGATGAAATACCAAATACAACAAAATACTGATGTCACACGCCTGCACATGATGGAGGGTTTTTACTAAGACCGACCTCTCCATGGGGTGTAAAATTTACAACTTGGTTACGAACTGAGATTCCGTGACGCCAGCTCCCATGGCAGCGGTGGATGAAATACCACCGGTGATCGTCTTGAGCAGGTTGTCAGCGTAATCAGCTCCACTCCACCTTTGGTGCGTGAGGACATCGCAGTCGATGTCACGCTCCTTGCGCTGAATGAGCTCGACGTAGGCTTTCATACCCTCTGCGGCGAACGACCTCGCGAAGAGATCACTGATGTAAGCACTCGAGTGCAATCCTCCGAGCTGTGAAAGCAACGTAAACCATGGAATTACGGGGGATCAATGCGGTAACTTACAGTGATGAACTGCCAGACGAATCCGAGCTTCCCGAGATCCCAGACATAGCCCTTCATCGCGTCAGTCCCGAGGCCAGCGGCGTCCCAGTTGAATGATGGGCTCAGGTTGTAAGCGAGCCAGTGGCCTGGGTATACAGCGTGGACACCCTCAGCGAACTCCTTGGCCTGGGCATAGATGGGTTTTTTCGTCTCCATCCACAACAGGTCAGCATAAGGCGCGAACGCAACCGCTCTGTTGATCGCACAGAGAGTTCCGCCCTGGTAACGGTAGAACCCCTCCCGGGTCCTGGGAGAGTCCCAGTCCCAGTATGGTGGGTTTATAAGACCGAACTCGGTCTTGGCGACATTGAGAGCATCGGAGTAGGAGAGGTGAGCAATGCGCTTAAGAAACTGTGATTGGTTGGCGGAGCTGTTTTGGGATTGAAGAATTTTTGTGAGGACAGCGGGGAAGGTTGCGAGAGAGGCGGATTGGATCCATTCGTCCTCGACCACTTGGAGAACGTCTCCGGTCTTGCCTGCCCTCTCGGCTTCCAACATGACGGTGACAAGGGGCCTCAAGGCGGGGTTGGTCGAACCGAGGATGAAAGCGTGGTCGCGCTCGTCGACATTGGTCGTAATTAGAGTGGCAGCCTCTGAGTCAGTCCGAGCAACGACGAGATTCTCGACACCCATAATATCGAATTGAAGACGGATGGCGACGAGACGGTTGATGTGCTCCTGGATGGAGACAAGAACCTTTCCAGCCATGTGTCCACACTTCTTGGTTCCTGGAGCCTGATCCTCAATGTGGACACCAGCGGCACCCTTCTCAACGAAGAGCTTGGCAAGTTTCATGGTGGCGGTGAGGCCACCATGACCGGTGTCAGCGTCAGCAACGATGGGTCGCATGTAATCGATGGCGGGAGTTGAGGCGAGTTCGGCGTCAGAGAGACGAGTGCGAGCCTCCCGCTGTTTCCTGTCGTGGAAGAGTTGAGCGATGAACAAGTGCTCGACCTTGTTTGGGACTGTGTTGTAGGGGTAATCTAGAGTTGTGCGGTTAGACGGACCGACTTGGCGTGGAGTAGATGAGATAAAGACGGACCTGCGAGATCGGGACCGGGCTCGTGGGTGCTCGAAGCGGTGCTGGACGATTGCCATCCTGAGACGTAGACAGTCTCGAGGTACTTGGCCATCTGAGTCACTTGAACCGGATCAAGACTAGAAATTCATGAGTGTCTTGGAGCGGTATCACCGGGTAGGGTTACTTACGCTCCGTAGGTGTGTGAAGGGGTCTTATTCTCCGCATGCTGAGAGAAGATAGCCCACAACTTCTTAGCCAAGGTGTCAGAAGGGTAAGAGATGAGGATCGAGCCCCGCTTTGAGACGACCTGGTCGGCGGTGTACGGTCGTTTGACCCGAGCGAACCGTGGGCTCTGCGGTAGAGATGAGACAGGCTGAATAGAGAGAAGTGATCGACTGGACCTTCCACCATCGTTCGACCTGGGTGACTTCGGCCTTGAAAGCTGCTCTCTCGTTGGTCATGGCTGGAGAGGAAACGGGGAAATACTGACTCGAACCCCATCCCTCCGTTGGTTTTGTTACAGGAGGCGGGGGACGTCACATGTCGTGACCCGCAAACTCCTGGCATGTGATTCACGTTCAAATAGCCGTTTACACATGAAACTGAATACTCGGCGTCACCTTCATTCGTAAACCGCTATGAGCCTTTTACAGGTCCCAGGGCTCCCAACTTTTAGCGCTTTCTCGTTGAGCTCTTCGCCGATCAACGACCCGGATTGGCTCACCCTATTAAAATTCTAAACCAACCCCGAAAACCCGAAGACCAAGTCTGACGGAAATCCGATGCCCCCCCGGCTCCCTCCCAATGCCAGAGAATCGGCCGAAACATAGCCATAGATACAACGTTTGACTCGGCAGCCCATTGGGGTACCGGGTCTCCTAACCTACGGCCCATGGTCGGCTGATATCGCGTGAGTGAGATCAAATCAAGCACAAGCGTCATAACAACGCATCGTCAATGAATTGGTAACTAGCAAATTATTAGTTCGTGGCGGCTACGGTAAGGTTCGTAAAGCGTAGGGACAGGGGGTGAGTCTCGCACAACTGATACCCCGCAGAGGCACACACCAGTGCAGATGTGTGGCCACAAACAGATCATGCTAAGTGACGGTCAACGCCTGATAGACCCCTCACAGGTCCGGTAGGAGGACGCTACCCCAAAGACGAAGCGGGTGTGGGACGATACCTCGGGTTGGTAATATTGCACGGAGGAGATTCAAGATCTGAAGGTGGGAGCGAGTGTCAACTGTCGGGCGAGGGGCGGGATGACAGGCGTTTCACCATAGGATGAGCTTA
>Ga0307517_10000561_pt1 | contig 63492 bp, 66 predicted proteins | sample 23_EM_MG_FD_194515 | JGI IMG/M metagenome (GOLD analysis project Ga0307517, IMG submission 194515) | Populus trichocarpa ectomycorrhiza microbial communities from riparian zone in the Pacific Northwest, United States - 23_EM | ecosystem: Host-associated > Plants > Roots > Unclassified | place...
AGGATTTAACCGAGGTTTATGAGGGTATGGATGACCCATACATCAACTGGAGTTTGATAATTTTGCCCCCCATCCCTCACATGCCTCATGAGGTATAGGGGGCAAATGTGTACTTTTGCTGATGTACGATAAAGATCCTCTCCACAGAAGACAGCGATTTCCTGGGTTTTGATGCGACAGAGACATACATTATACCGTTGGAAAGCTGGCGTCAAGCCCAACAGCCTCCCGCAAACGGAATCAAAATCCAACAATTGGTTGTGGAGATATCTGCCATCGAGTAAAATATCGCCAGCTTGATACCTGATACACCCTGCACAGAAGACAGCGATTTCATGAGTTTTGATGTGACAGGGACGTACCTTATACCATTGCGTAGCTGGCATTCAGCCCAATAATCTCCCGCGATCAGATTCAGGATCGGAGCAGTGGTTGCGGAGGAATCTGCCATCGAGTTCTGTGATCGCCAGCACCCCATCCCATTCAGTCCTGTAACTTCATGAATAATATCCCTCTGGGGATGAATCTTATACCTCTGGATAGCTGGCATCGAGCCCAGGAACCTCCAGGTGTCGGATTCAGGATTGATTGTCTGGCTATGGGGGAGTGTTGCAGCTGTGGCCTGGGAGTGTGGATGTTGAGTGTTGCGATGAAAAGAGTGTCTCGTCGCGTCGAGTTTGAGGCTAAGTGCCGAGAAACCACCAGGCACTATGCTAGACTTGAGAGTATTATGGCTATCACTCGCTTTTAGACTGGAGTGAGCTGGCATTTTCGCTCATTCAAAGATGATGTTCTGAAAAGAGAACTCTGAGTGCCGGTGTGACTCGGACTCGGACATGGGGTCTTTAGCGCAAATTTAAGATTAAGGGTATGATGGCTTTCTCACCAGGCGCCAGCACTAACTATATTTTCTTTGCCAAGAAATACACCTTGCTCACATCCGGGCTAGAAGACAAAGAAGGCTGAAAGCAGAATCAGGGGTAGTGGTGAATCCTGATGTGAGATGGTGTTGAGGTTTAAGTCAGGATGCATGGGAGGCAGGGTTGCTTGATTGGATGTATCCGGACGGAACCCAGTGGAGGCAAGGGTCTCCGGACGCACCTGACGCAACAAGGTATGTCGTATGGGTACAGGACGCACAGGACGCACAGGATGCAGGGTCCAGGCGGGGAGAGTCAGGACGCAACACTACTGTATCTGACGCAGGCCACCTTTTTGCTGATGAAGGAAAACCCTCCCTCGACCAGCGGATAGCATGAAACACTCAATATAAAGAAAAATAAACCTAGCTTTCCTGAGAAGACAAAAAGTACCCAAAGGAAACAACATTAGATGAGCGGGAGGAGACAGAGCCTGCGGAGGAGGACGGGCGTGAGAACATACCCGGGGGGAAGGCTGTGGCCGTTGACCTGATGAAGCGGGTAAGCGCGCCCACGAGGGCTGCGGTGGACCAAACGGGGGCGTTGGGGCCGAGTTTGGTGACCCCCTGAAGGTGGCGGGTCCTGACAGGCATCTTGGCTGAACATTGGAGGATGGCATGCTCGAAGGTTTCGGGAGCCTCTTTGCAGCTGGGGCAGGTGGGTGGGCCGTCATCGTCCCAGGACGGGTGAGCGCGGAGGTAGCTCTTACCAGATCTCATCTGGTGTAGGCGACCCGCGTCGAACTTGGAGAGGCCCATGAATGGATGGGGCGTCATCGAGGGGCGGTACGCGTACCTTGGGGGGGTCTGGCGCTATCAACTCCCATTCTCTCATGAGGAGGTCTTTGCACAGGAGTTTGAGCTGGGGGTAGGTGCAGCCCGGGGGGGCGCAGGGTATACTTCCCCGAGCAGGTGCTGCGAGGTGACTGGGAGGGGAGCGTGACGGTCCAGGCCGAGGAGGAAGAGCATTGAATGCGGGAGGGCGTCCAGGGGGAGGTGGGTCCTGTTCTTGGCAGAGGGCCTCAGTTGGAGCCAGGGGAGGGGAAGGCGGGCACCGGGGTTGCCCTGACAGAGTGCTCTGTGGTTGGGGGTGTGTCGGTATAACGACTGGATTTGCAGGGAGGGCGGGAGCCTAGCGGCGGCGGGGTTGATCTGAGGGGGGGAGCACATCACTCTCAAACAGGCCAGGCGCCGCTTGTAAGCGAGGAGGAGGTGGAGTGGAGGCAGGCAGGCTTCTACGGCCAGGATGTCGACAGGAGTGCACGAGAAGCAGTTGGTTGACAACCGCTGGACCTTGTGCCAGAAGGCCGAGAGCTTCCTTGTCATGTGAATGGTGGGCTCGAATGTGTCTGCGCCGTAGCTGAGGATCGGGAAGAGAAGCGACGATGCCAAGCGATGGTACAAGAACGGGGGAAGGCCCATCCCCGGAGGGGACAGTCTGTTGACGGCCACGAAGGCAGCCTGGGCTTTGGCCAGTCTTTTGGTGAAGTGTGGAGTGGTCGAGATTGAGGGGGTGAACCAGTACCCCAGCCAGCGGACCTCGTCCTTGGGGTGGAAAATGGACCCGTCTAAGTGGATTGGGGAACGGGAGATAGGCCCCCTGTCCTTAATGGTGCGCCAGTGGATAAGTTCCGTTTTGGGGATGGAGAAGCTGACACCCAGGCGGGCCCCTCTGGCCTTAATCACTACGTTGTGCTTCTGTAGCAGCTGGACGTTACGACGGTAGGACGTCGATGAGGCTGTCAGACCGAAGTCGTCGACATAGGAGAGGGTGAGCCCCTGGGGGATCTCGCAATGCAGGCGGGAGACGTAGATGACGAAAAGGAGGGGGGAGACTGGGGACCCCTGGGGGGTGCCCACTGAGACTGGGGCAAAGATCTTAGATGACCCTTGGTAGAGGAGCCGGCATTGCCTGCCAGTGAGGAAGGACCTAGTCCACGATACAAGGTATGGATTCACACCCCTAGCTTTGAGCATGGTGCAGAGGGTAGATGGGTTGACATTGTCGAAGCCTCCTTTGATGTCCAGGAAGAGTGTGAAAACTTTCCCACCGGCCATCTGGAGGGTTCTAATCTCATGGGTCAGGGTTGTAGTCGCGTCTGACGCTGACAGGCCAGCCAGCGAACCGCATTGGTGGGGGTTGAGGAGGCCAGCCACGCGGGCCACAGACGAAAGTCTCGAGTTCATAATCCTTTCCAGGATCTTGGAGAAGGTTTGCAGCAAAACAATCACGCGAAAAGAAGAGGGAGAGTCATATGAGGGCTTACCCGGCTTGTCCAGGACGATGCCGTCAGCCATCTTGAGAGCGGGGAGGTGGCAGCCGTGGGCCACCAGCGGGGCAAGGAGGTCGTGTATGAGGTGGGGAGCCACCTGGTGGATCCTTTTCCACACGGAATTGGGGGTCTTGTCAGGGCCAGGGGCTGACATCGGGGGGGGGGGCGGCCAACAGCGAACTTCTTCGCTGTCCAAACCGTCTGTGGGGTCGCTGAGGCCAAGAAGGAAGACCAGTGGTCCCTCTTGGCCTTCTTAATGGCTTTGAAGTAGGCGGACCTGGCGGCCCTCAACGAGGCAAGGAGGGCGAAGCAAATTGGGGGCTTTTTTTTATTTTTTATTTTTATCATGTATTCGTTGTTAAGTACAAGAAACAGCATGGAGCGCTAGCTATGGCCGAAACAAAACTATAAAACAATCCAACGGCCCGCTTCACCTCGTCATGGGACAAACAAATACCCCCTACCCGTAGGAAAGAAATCAAACATGAAGACCAAAAACGTACCCCCAAGACCCTATGGTATGGGCCTAACCGCACACCAGCCGCCAGCCTAAACTAACAGGGAGGAAAGCATAGGAAAGCCAAACACAAAGAAACCCAACACAAAGATGTACAGGAGCAAAGAAACCCTTCAGCAGGCTCCCCAAAACAAAAGAAAAGAATCTTACGGCCCAGGGCCGACGGAGCGGAAGGATAAAACTACTGTTGCCGGGTGCCCTAACGGAAAAACGTACTGAACCCCAGACCCAAAGGGCTACAGGGGCGAGCGGGTCGGGGACGGACTGTCCCCAGTATTCGGCAAGCGGCAGACTTTAGGAACATCCAAGGAGGCAGTGCTATACCATGGAATACCGTAACCACCACGAGGTGCGACCGTAGAGTAAATCACGGAAGAGGGAGAAGGACGAGGGGAGTCACCCGGCGAGGAGAGCCACTCAGCAGAGGGGATGCCAGCCACAGTGGATAGACCAAGGGCCGACCGGACGATATTACCACTTCTCTCGTGTGGTCCCTTGTTACAGGAGAGAGAGCGTCACTACCGGAGAGGATCCCGGACGAGAGGGAGGCCGATGGCGAGGGAAGGAGGAGGAGGCAGTAACGTGCCAGCTAGATGAAGCAGTACGGTGCAAGCGGATCTAGCGCGTGGGAAGCGGGAGAGGGAAGGCTCGCCAGTAACCAAGAAGTACGAACACAGAGGACCGAGACAGGGTCACCATTTTTCGAATGCCGACCGTACCGACCGAGCAACTCAGGAGAGAGTGCAATACGAGAGAGCAGGGCCACCAGGACAACTACTTCACCGATGGCCCGAGACTGCGACCGTGTATTGACGAAGGAAAGAGGGTTGCCGACCGTGCAAATCGCTAAGCGAAGCGCGTCGCGAAGTGCGGGGTAAGGGGGAGAAACATCAACGCCAGCGAGCTAAACGAAGACAGAATCAAGAACCCCGTGGGAAGCGAGGCCAGAGACCCCAGAGTGAGGAAAGAGAGAGACGGGTGCGTAGTACTCCTAGGCAGAAGCCATCAACGGAGACCAGAGGCGGGAGACACTCTCACGATGATCTCTCATGGCGTTGAGATTTCAATCGCTAAAGGTGGAGCGGACGAGAAAGATGGAAGGAAATTGGGGGCTTTTTTTTTTTTTATATCATATGTTCGTTGATTTCTAGGTAACTAAGGTACAAGAACTCGCGTGGAGCACTATCTATGGCGTGAACAAAACCCTCAAGCAAACCAACGACCCGCTTCACCCCCTCATGGGAAAAATCAAACCCCTCTAACCTAGAGCCCATCCTCCCCCCTCATAGCACGTAAGACGAAAGCAAGACGAAGCAATACCTTCCTCCAGACACGTAAGGAAAGACAAGTATAGGAAAGAAACCAGGGAAAAACACAAACCCTTCGGCGGGCCCCCAAAACAAAAGAAAGATGCTTACGGCACCAAGTGCCGGCGGAGAGGAAAGATAAAACAACTAATTGCCGGATGCCTAACGGTATGACCCCTACCTATGCGGCTGCGGGGCAGGCGTTCGTCACAGGCGGGCTGCCCGGAATATCGGTGACGCCGAAGCGAGGTTTGCGACCGTAGAGTAAATCGCGAGAGCGGGAGGACGGCGAGGGGAGCCACCCGGCGAGGAGAGCCACTCAGCAGTAGAGGTGCCAGCTATGATGAGGGGCAGTAGGGTGCCAGCCGAGGAGGCAGTAAGGTGCCAGCTGAAGAGGGATGTAGCAGTACGGTGCAAGCGGATCTAACGCGTGGGAAGCGGGAGTGGGAAGGCTCGCCACAGACCGAGAAGTACGAACGCGGAGGACCGAAACAGTGTAACGATTTTTCCAATACCGACCGTACCGACCGAGCAACTCAGGACAGAGTGCAATACCAGAGAGCAGGGCCACCAGGGCAACTACTTCACCGATAGCCCGAGACTAGCGACCGCGTGTTGACGAGGAAAAACGGGTTGCCGACCGTGCAAAACGCTAAGCGAGACACGTCGTGAAGTGCGGGGTAAAGGGTAAGAACATCAACGCAAAGCGAAGCCGAACGGAACCAGGAAGGAATCCATAACCCCCAGGAGAGGAGGCCAGAGGCCCCAGAGAGAGGAAAGAGATGAAGGCGTGATAAACCCCCGAGCAGTCGCCACGGGCGGGGTAGATCAGAGGCGGATGAGAAAGATGGGAGGAAATTGAGAGCTTTTTTTCTCTTTTTTTTTTTTATATCATGTATTCGTTGTTAAAGTACAAGAAACCGCATGGAGCGCTAGCTATGACGTGAACAAAACTATAACCAATCCAACGACCCGCTCCACCCCCTCATGGGAAAAATCAAACCCCCTGCAACCAGAGCCCATTCCTCCCCTTCATAGCACCTAAGACGAAAGCAAGACGGAGCAATACCTTCCTCCAGACACGTAAGGAAAAAGAAGTATAGAAACAGAAACAGGGAAAGACGCAAACCCTTTGGCGGGCTCGCCAAAACAAAAGAAAAGTGTTACGGCACCAAGTGCCGACGGAAAGGGAAGCTCAAACTACTGTTGCCGGATGCCTAAACAAAACCCCCTATTAGAAGTGGCTGCGGGGCAGGCGCTTGACCCGGGCGGAGTACCCGGAATGTCGGTGACGCTTCGGACTTTAGTATGGGCCAAGGAGGTAGTGCTATACCATGACACAGCGTAACCTACACGCGAGGTGTGCGACCGTAGAGTAAATCGCGGGAGCGGGAGGAGGACGAGGGGAGTCACCCGGCGAGGAGAGCCACTCAGCAGTGGAGGTGCCAGCTATCGTGAGGGGCAGTAGGGTGCCAGCCGAGGAGGCAGATAAGGTGCCTGCTAGGGAAGGGCGTAGCAGTACGGTGCAAGCGGATCTGACGCGTGGGAAGCGGGAGGGGGAAGGCTCGCCAAACAACCGAGAAGTACGAACAAGGAGGACGGAGACGGGGTCACAGTTTTTCAAATGCCGACCGTACCGATCCTGCAACTCAGGAGAGAGTGCAATACCAGAGAGGAGGGCCACCAGGGCAACTACTTCACCGATAGTCCGAAACTAGCAACCGTGTGTTGACGGAGGAAGGAGGGTCGCCGACCGTGCAAAACACTAAGCGAGACGCGTCGCGACGTGCGGGGTAAAGGGTAGGAACATCAACGCGAGCGTGCTCAACTAAGACGAACGGAACCAGAAAGGAATCCATAACCCCCGGGAGGGGAGGCCAATGGCCCTAGAGATAGTAGAGGGATGAAAGCGTGATAAACCCCCGGGCAGATGCCACGGGCGGGGCAGATCAGAGGCGGAGGACACTCTCACGATGATTTCCCATGGTGTTGAGATTTCAATCGCTGGAGGTGGAGCGGACTAGAAAGATGAAGGAAATTGGGGGCTTTTTTTCTTTTCTTTTTTCTTTTTTTTTTTTAATATCATATATTCGTTGTTAAGGTACAAGAAATCGCATGGAGCGCTAGCTATGGCGAAAACAAAACCCAAAATCCAAAATGAACTAACAAAAGAAATATCCGGAATATCTCTCTTCAACTGGGGTCCGTACCTGTCCCTGGCCCACATACGGGCGCGAAATTAAAGCAAGTACACTAAGGCAAACCCTCCCTTGACCAGCGGATAGCATGAAAAAAATCAAACTGTAAACCTAGCTTTTCTGAGACGACATAAAGTAACCGAAGGAAACCACATTAGACGAGCGGGAAGAAACTAAACTAACCGAGGATGACGGGTGGGAAAACATGCCCGGGGGAAAAGCTGTGGCCGTAGACCGTACGAAGCGGGTGAGCGCGCCCAACAGGGCAGCAGAGGACCAGACGGGGGCGTCGGGGCCCAGCTCCGAGACCCCCTGAAGGTGGTGGGTCCTGGCAGGCCTCTTGGCTGAACAGTGGAGAATAGCGTGCTCGAAAGACTCGGGGGCTTCGCCGCAGCTAGGGCAGGTGGGGGGACCGTCATTATCCCAGGATGGATGGGCGCCGAGGTAGCTCTTACCAGATCTCATCTGGTGTAGGAGACCCGCATCGAACTTGGGGAGGCCCATGCAGGGAGGGGGCTTCAGCGAGGGGTGGTATTCGTATCGGGGGGGGTCCAGAGCGACCAGGTCCCACTCTTCCATGAGGGGGTTCTTGCACAGGAGCTTGAGCTGGGGGTAGGTGCAGCCCGGAGGGGGCGCAGGGTAGGACTCGCCGAGCAGGTGCTGGGAGGTGACGGGGAGGGGGGTGTGGCCATCTGGGCCGAGGAGAAAAAGCATCGAGTGGGGGAGGGCGTCCAAGGGGAGGTGGGTCTTATTTTTGGCGGCGGGTCTTGTCCGGTGCCAGGGGAGGTGCAGCCGGGCACCCGGGTTACCGCGGCAGAGGACTCTGTGGTTGGGGGTGTGCCGATGTAGCAACGGCGTGTGTAGGGAGGGCGGAAGCCTAGCGGTGGCGCGGTTGATCTCAGGCGGAGAGCATAATACCCTCAGGCAGGCCAGGCGGTGTTTGTATGCGAGGAGGAGGTCGATTGGGGGCAGGCAGGCCTCCACAGCGAGGATGTCGACAGGGGTGCAGGCAAAGCAGTTGGTGGTCCACCTCTGGACCCTGTGCCAGAAGGCTGCGAGCTTCCTTGTCATATGAACAGTCGGCTTAAATGTGTCCGCGCCGTAGCTGAGGATCGGGAAAAGAAGTGACGATGCCAAGCGATGGCATAGGAACGGAGGGAGGCCCATCCCTGGGGGACAGAGCCTTTTGACGGCCATGAAAGCGGCTTGGGCCTTTGCCAATCTCTTGGTGAAGTGTGGGGTGGTCGAGATCGAGGGGGTGAACCAGTACCCGAGCCAGCGGACCTCGTTTTTGGGGTTGAAAACAAACCCGTCCAGGTGGATCGGGATGCGGGAAACAGGGCCTCTGTCCTTACTGGTGCGCCAGTGGATAAGTTCCTTTTTGGGGATGGAGAAGCTGACACCCAGGCGGGCCCCTTTGGCCTTCAGCACTGCGTACTGCCTCTGTAGCAGCTGTATGTTCCGCCGGTAAGACGTAGATGAAGCCGTTAGACCGAAGTCGTCAACGTAGGAGAGGGTGAGACCCTGGGGGAGATCGGAGTGAAGGCGGGAGACGTAGATGACGAAGAGGAGGAGGGAGACCGGGGACCCCTGAGGGCTGCCCACCGAGACTGGGGCGAAGATCTTTGGTGACCCTTGGTAGAGGAGCCGGCATAGCCTGCCTGTGAGGAAGGACCTAGTCCATGATACAAGGTAGGGGTTCACCCCCTTCGCCTTGAGCATGTTGCAGAGGGTAGACACGTTGACATTGTCGAAGCCCCCCTTGATGTCCAGGAAGAGTGTGGAAACCTTTCTTCCGGCCATCTGGAGGGTCCTAATCTCATGGGTTAGGGTAGTAGTAGCGTCTGACGCTGACAAACCAGCCAGCGATCCGCATTGATGGGGGTTGAGGAGGCCTGCCACGCGGGCCACACCTGAGAGTCTCGAGTTCATAATCCTTTCCAGGATCTTGGAGAACGTTTGAAGCAGAACTATCACACAGAAAGATGCGGGCGAGTCGTACCAAGGCTTCCCAGGTTTATTCAGGACAATGCCGTCGGCCATTTTGAGGGCAGGGGGGTGAAAGCCATGAGTCACCAGCGGGGCAAGCAGGTCGTGGATAAGGTGGGGGGCCACCTGGTTTATCCTTTTCCACACTGAATTGGGGGTCTTGTCTGGGCCAGGGGCCGACGACGGAGAGGACCGAGCTAACGCCCTGCCCACCTCCTCAGCCATCAGGGCCGGGCAGTCTCTGAATGGAAGCAGTATTGAATCGACGGTCCTGGCCGGTTCGCCAGGGAAGAAGTGGTTGAGGAGAGCCCTGTTAAGCTCTAGTGGTGTCGCGGCACCTGGGAGCTCAGGGAAGCGGGGGGGAGGACGTCCTACGGCAAACTTCTTCGCCGTCCACACTGTCTGCGGGGTTGCGGAGGCCAAGGAGGCGGACCAGTGGTCCCTCTTGGCTTTTGTAATGGCCTTGAAGTAGGCGGACCTAGCAGCCCTAGCCGAGGCAAGGAGGGCGGCATCGAATCTGTTTACCTTGGAGGAGCGGAGGGCGGAATTGTAAGCCTTCCTCAGCTGCGATAGGAGCTCTGTCCACCAGGGCTTCGATCGGAAAGTGACCCGCTTGACCGGGGTGTGGAGAGCCAGTTGAGCGATTATTTTGTCCAGGTTTGTCTTGAACCAGACGTCCAGGGACCTTGTAGTGGGAAGAGGTAGGGCGGGGGAGATTGAGGCCGCCTTGAGGGAGACCTCAAGTAACGGCCATTCAGTCAGGGCCCAGTTCGGGGCCGGAGGGGGAGCGCGGAAGAGGGGAGCCTCAAAGCGTAGGAGGATTGGGACATGATCAGACCCAGTGGGGGGGAGGGGGTCGGACCATTCCGTGAAGTACGGGGCGAGCAGGGGGCAGGCAAAGGCGAGGTCCAGGACTCCGGGGCGCCCGATGAGTGACATAGAGAAACGCGTAAAGACCCCTGGGGTGTTTAGAAGGGAGAAGCCAAGTTCCGTAGCCCTGTCAAAGTAGGGCATCGAGGTGGCAAGCTCGTCCTCTTTGAAGGTCCTGAGGGGGTCTGCTGTCGGAGGGTGAATGTTGAGGTCCCCCAATGTGAGGGTGGGGAGAGAGCAGGCGGGGAAAACAATATCAGGGGGAATGGAGCGGGTGTTGTTGAGACGACCCTTTGTACTGTAGGAATTGATGATTGTAAAACCAGTGGTGGAGGGGTTGAAGAATCCGTCAGGGGTGAAGAGGTCCAAAGCCATAACATCACCCCTGCCAAAAAACTGGGGCAGGAGGGAAACAATAGCCAAAAACGAGCTGTAAACATAAAAGGCAACACGGGGCTTGCAGCCACCGTCAGTAGGGGGGGAAAAAACCGAAAAAGAATTAAAGGAGGGTAGCTTGCCCCTGTAGACCGGTGGGTCCTGCAGGGTGACGATAGACGGAGGGTGGGCCAGTTGCGCGAACGACCCGAAAAGCGAAAGAAACACATCCCAGCTCGCGAGGCAGTTGTGTTGAACGAGCGTGAAGGGTTTCGGAGGGGGACGGGAGTCCTGCTCGCCGCCCCACAGTGTCTGGTTGTGCTGCATTAACGGGCCAGGCCCGATGGGGTTCTGCTCATGGGAGAGGGGCTGGCGGGCTCCACGGGGGGGAGTAGCCGACTGCCTTGTGAGAGCCCTACTGGGGCCGGAAGTATCGTTGAGCTTCTGGCTCTTGGAGTAGCCATCTCAAACGCTGACTGGAGAGAGCGGGTGGGTGAAGCGGGGGGTGAGAGGTCATCTTCATCGGCGGCCGTGTCCATTGCGTCGCCAGCGGGCGGCGGGAGAACAATCTCTTCGGCAGCGGTGGAACGTCTGAGAGCGGGCGGAGACGGGCGGGACACACAATCCCTGTGAGTCGCAGTGTGGGCGCCTTCGCAGTTGGCGCAGTGCGGTGGTGAGGAAGAGCAAGAGCCAGGAGTAGCCTTAGTGTTGCCACCTCCCGGGCAGGTAGGGTTGGGGCATCGGTGCATGGCACGGGTGTGGTTGAGGGAACAAATGGGGCAAACAGGGTCGATGGAGGGGCACCTGGGGGCGACGTGACGGAAACCCCAGCAGTTCTTGCACTGCGTGTAGCTATTGGAGGAGTAGGCGCGCTCAACCGTTCTCGAGCGGGAGAAGAGGCGTATGGAGGAACCCATCGCTGGGACGTCCCCGGGGTGGACAGAGACGATAACGGAGGTGGCCGACTTGCCCTCCCTCGAGTGAGCGTTGGGATTGAGGTATCTGGTGGCGAGGATGCGTATGTTCTTGGAGTTGAGGATGGACTCCGCAAGGCACGGGAAGAGTTGGTTCGGGTCCTCGGGAAGGAAGGCGATGGGGAGGGAGTGGATGGCGAGCTGGGCTTCGTTGAGGGCGAGGCGGAAGGGCAACCAGGGAGACTCTCCCACCAGGAAGGATTTGTTGAGCTGGGTAGAAAGGGCGTCGAAGTAGGGTGCGAAGGCGGCGGCGGGGGTGGCAGGGTTGGTGACAAGTAGGGTGACAGACCCACGATCGTTGACCTTGGTCGTAACTGTGAGGGGAAGGACGCAGTTGGCATCCCTACGCACACGAGCAGCTATGTCGGGGAAGGTGGCAGCGATCAGGGACGCTTGTTGGTGCTCAGAGGGGGAAGAACGGGCAGCGTAGAATCTTCTTTCGGCCGTAGGGAGCGATTTCGGTGGCTGGGTAGCAGGCACACTGTTACTGGCTGACGCGACTTGGGCGGCGGTGAGGGAGCTCTTATTCTTCTTGCCCTTGGGAGCGCCAGCAGAGGCGACCTTGGGATATGAGCGTTGGGGTTTGGGGCAGTCGGGGGCGAGGTGCCCAGCGATGAAAGTGGTGGGGTCGGGGTACCTCCCCTCACGGAACGCATTTGCTTCCCACGAATCCGGGAACTTGACCGCGTACGCTCTGGGTTCACCGTAAAAGGATCGGGTGCCCACATCATATCTGGGTATGTCCGGGTCAAAGGAGGATGAGGAGCTCTTGTTGGGGGGGGGGGCTTTTGCTTTAGGCCTGGGGAGAGGCAGTGTGGGTGCACCAGACGGAGGAATGGATGGCCGAGTAGAGGCAGAGGCCTGGTGTGTGGTTACATTGGTCGGGGGAATCGGAGGCCGAGTGGGGGCAGGCGCTTGGGGAGGGGGCGCAGTCACCCTATGTGACAAGTCACGAATGGCTGCATTGATTGGTTCGAGGACGCCCTGGAGTGCAGGCCAGGTGGGCAAGGTGTGGACGGCTGACTGGATATTGCCTAGTTGGGTTGTTATGGTGTCCAGCTGATGCGTCATGGATGCGAGCGCGTTGAGGGTGGAGCAGGAAAGGGGGATGAGAATCGTCTCGCCATCCGACAGGGCGGAGACCTGGTGATCGTCGAGAATACGGAGTTGGACCGAGGTGAAGTTAAGTCTTTGGCGGGTCTCGCGAACGAAGTCGCGTATGTAGAGGTGGGACTCATTGAGCTCAGGGGAGGAAGACTGTGCTGAGGGTACTCTAGACGAGTCGCTCGAAGAGGGGAGGGGCAGGAGGTCTTCCATCGTGAAGACGGAGGTTCAGGGACGCGAAGCCTGAAGGGCAGGTGAAGTTAGGGGACGAGGGGGGATCGTGCACTGAACGACGTGGAGTTGTAGTTTCAATGACTGGAGGTGGAGGGGGTGCGAAGCGTGGAAGGAAATTGGGGGCGGAGCCCCCTTATATAGAAGGAAATCCTAACACAGCCTTTTGCCGCCCGACTCATACCCCAGTATGAGTCGCATATCCGCATAACCAAGGAAACAATACAATTTGTCGTAAACCTTACAAAGGAAATCCCTCATAGCAACCATGTAACAAAAGAAAGACCACCAAAGATATCCCAACAAGTATCTCACCAGGGGACCGTGAGAAATATTGCTTAAAGCTGTGAAAGTGATAATTTACTTTGTGCGGCCAAGGTTGATATTACTTACTGTAAAGCTTTGGAAGGGATAATTCACTTTGCGCGAGGAGGGTGAGTTGACCAGGTGCAACCGTTGCCATGTGGACTTTTTTTTATTTCTGTACTTTTGTCCTTAAATACCGCCGTAATTTCCCATGATATTTATCTTATGAGAGGACGGACTCGGAATCCCGATACCTTTCTAATAATATTTATCATCATAGAATATACATATATCAGTGATTAAAATTCAATAAATAAGCTAAACTGTGGGGAATTGAACGGTGGACCTCCAGAATAGATTTTTGACATACAGTACTAGGGCAAAAGTATTCGTCCGATGTCCTTTTTACACCAAAAGTGCCCATCTCCACCACCCTCAGGCTCTCTCATTGCCCAATGTATATGAGAATCAGCGAAAATTTATCCTTGCACTAGCGAACCCGTAGATAACCTGAAGAAAGTCACTGAATCCTTAAATATTACCAAGTGATGGAGAAAAGGTCGTTTAAGTATCTGGTAGCTGTTGCAATGTATTTTTCTGTATGGAGCCCCGTACAAAAACCTAAGTCACTTTTACAGTAGTTGACACAATTATGAACCCTGAACACAGATTTGATTCCCTACACTTCTACTTTTATAGGGTTGAATAGATAGTGATTCCCTAGCTGATGGAAAGATTTCAAGTATTTTTATGTAAGCTGTGTTGAGAATTGTTTGTTTAAAAATGTCCATTTTTGGTGTAAAAAGGGTATCGGACGAGTATTTTTGCACCCGTACTTTATATAACCCCTTGCCCGAACTGAATAGAGGCCTTACAAAAATGCGCCCCCTTGGTACACCTTTTAAGCGCCTTCCACCATATACTTAACTAAACGCACCCATTCTAACCTTGGTCTATCCCGGATAAATGGGAGGGTCAAGAACAGGGAATACCATAGGCTAGATCATTCTTTGGCAGTATTCACGTTGCTTAATATATGGTTTCGTGATAAATCTTAGCATCAGCTAAGGTGCCGAGGCCTCCTTCTATTAGACAAAAAAATCGAACACCGAAACTCGAATCCTCATCCTCTTCCACCATTACTCCACCCTCAGAGACAGGCGAGCCCTTTTCATGGTGGTGCCAGATAGCCCCCGGGGTGAGGACTTTAGAATCGGTGTATAGTGCTTGTGGTATTTTATACTATCTTTCTTTATTTTTTCTATTTTTCCAGCCCACGGCAGAATCTTGAACAAAAATCTCCAGCCACACTCGCGGCCAGGAACCCACCCCGCAGCCTAACAAATCAAATCCACCCCAATGGAACACCCACCAAACATGCCAAGGCCCTAGTCACAAGTGCTCACTCGGCCTCGCCCTCTCCCGGATGTTGGGAAAAATGGCCTCAATGTGACGGAAGCATGTCCGGCGGGGAATAGTGGGACTCAGATCACTGGTCGTGTATATAGATACCTCACATGGGTGTAAATACCATAGACCGACACCCAAGTAGCAATACAAATAGACATCGAACAACTCTGATCCTCCTTCTACAAACCATACTGTTCTCACAGTCAACCATTCTTTACTCTCGTCTCGAATACAGAATTTCCGACACAGGACTAGCCTGTCACCACGATCCCAAAATCCTATCGACACCTCCATGTAACGATTTCCCCTACTGCCGGCCACCTCGCAACCTAGTGGTGTGGTACACCTCTGCTGCGGTAACTCTTGGAATTTCCTATCTCATTATCCATTTAAATCACGGCATCGGCCCACAATAGGTTTCTTCTTGCAGGTGGCTGAAGAATTGCGCAAACTAGCAGATAGAGCCCAACATGGCTAAACGGCTTTAGTTATACCGTGTCAAGAAAGCAGTGGCCCGGCCAAAGGACCATTGACCCTCACCCGAGGATCAGTGACCTGATGGAGACGGGGGGTTCGGTAGAGGATTTCGCAGCGAGCAAGTTGATTACCGTAATTCTAGTTTGCTGCGATGGCAACGGGTCACAAGTTAGGGCTCATGTCTCACTTAAGAGATAACGTAGGCAATCATATGCCCCGACAGCGCCACATCAGAAGAGAAAATGCCAACAACTGTAATATCATACTCGAGCAGTGCTTGACATCCAAATTCTAAGAGTTTGGAGTCCCTATATTGGGGAAACAAAGCACCAAAGAATCTCCGAACACTTTACATGAAAAAAACAAAGCCCTTATAAGGACACAGATATATCTTCACCAAGGTTGTCTAATTTTGATTTCCTCAGGCATGGGATACCTAAAGCCAACCTCATTCTAAAGGAGCACAAATTTGTACAAAATCTGTATCCCCTTGCCTAATACTTGCTGGTTCAGAAAGACGGGGTTCGCAGCATTGAAGGAGAGCAATTCTTGGCTCACCCTACGGAGGATTTTTCTCATTCACTCTTACTCTTGATTCTTGATTTTAGTTGACTAGAGGGTCCATCTCAGATGCCTGGCACAAAACCCAACCTTAAATATCACTGTCTTGGCGAAAAGGCAGCTCGAGGTACACTGTGAGCACAGATTTTTCCTATATCTTGCCTTAATACCCGTTCCCAGCTACTACTTTCCCAAGAAAAGTGCCGGTTATGCGGACCTAGCACCCGATAAGCTTGGGATCTCTAAGTTACATTGCTGTTATAAGAGCCTTTAGATCCCGTTCAGTTTACGGAGATAGAGCAGGGGCTGTTGGGGATTTCAGCTTGCCATATCCGAGAGCGAATCGGGTCACCTACAGGTTTTCTCGTTGGGGATAGCCAACCCCAGATTTCCATGACAGTACTTAGAGCATATACGAGGATATTGCTTGGGGGTGCAAAATTTCCCCTTGCCCTACGTAATATTTCTCAACACAACAAGGCTGCCAGTAACCCGATTCTAAAGAGTGGTGGTACTTCGCGAATGGTCTAGTTATTTCTAGGAAATGCTACTTCAGATAGTCCCAGGAGCCCAGAATACCCAGGGCGCCCAAGTAGGATTGCCAGCTGGAGAGGAAGGGGCCCACGGATGGGGGGAGACCCGCCAGTTTCCCAAAGCTTGTGTTCCGGGCTCTTGGAATAGTTGATATTCAGCTCTGCCAAGTTAGCAATTATGACGACCTTTCAAAGTGCAGGTCCGAGGCTGGCCCCGCCAGCTAGAATTCCTCTAAATATAGGTAAATTTCCTGCCAATCACAATTTCACAGGATAAGGAATACAGCTATTTCCCCTCTTTAACTCAATTGAATAGTCACAGAAATTACTCCTGTTTTAGCTTTGCCATCCATGATTATCCCAATGCTGTGCTAGGAGTCAATCGGTTTAGAGTTACATTCATGTTGCATCCATAACACCCATGTGCTCATAAATCACTCTCGAGTGAGAAAGCATGACTAAACACAACTCAGAGAATCGTATACTGCTCAATAAACCCGAGTTGGTCGTAAATCAATCCTCCAGAACAACAGGCATCAAAAGAAGGTCCGGAAAAAACTAGTGAAAACTTCCCCCTCTTAACCATCTGAAAGACAAGACACATAGGAAGGCAATCCCTCATTTCCGCCCACCAGATCTCAACCAATCTTTAGATATAACAGGCCATATTTAACCACAAGGCCCAAGGTGCTGATCGCAGCTGGGTCTAACCCCATAATTACAGCAGCTCCCTCCTCTAGCACACTCATATATGTGCTTCTCACAGGATCCCCCAACCGGGCAAGAAATCACCGCAGAGCAGTATCCACAATAGGTACCGGGGCGGACCGTCGAACTGCATCTGCAGCCGTCGAGAACACAGGCGCGCTTTTCTAGATCGCTGGCGTCGGACTCGGCAAAGGGACTCGCAAGTGCCGCAGCGTGAGTAAGAGTCAGGAACAGGGCGAGAACGGGAAGGGGCTTCAGAAGCACTGGGGGGGTTCGTTAGTTAGTGGCTGTTTAATGGAGGAGCAGACGGTGAGCGAGGGGGAGAAAGTTACTGGTGCTTTGATTGTGAGAGCGCGTGCTGGTAGTGATTGTGTTAATTCCTGTTTCTGAGTTGTAGCGGGTGAGGGGAATACCTGCCCTGAGTTTTGGTCTACTGGGAAGTTCTAGGCCAGATTGGAGAGGCGAGGGGCCGATGGTGAAGGGAAGCTCTGAGAGAATGCGGCCGATTATATCCATAACTCCTGTGCCAATGGGCAAGAAAAACTAGCGAGTGGGCTCACTTTGGGGCCTAACGAACTCTCAAACACCGCATTTAGTGCCTCAAATAGCCCAGAATCCTCCAATTCGGCAATCAGACTATCAACGCACTCCAACGACCCTCCAATAATCGACCCCTTTGAGGTTTCCAGCGAATGTGTGTAAAGATGCGTCTCGTATTCATTAATCTAAACCGAATAACAATTTCATTCAACTTATCCGGACGACCACCTACCGAATAATCCATCCTCAGCCCACCTGCCACCACCCCTTCCACTGCGAGCTATCCCGTATTTCCATATCCACGAAGCGGACCCCCTCCCTAGAAATATATAGTGTTTGGGTAGTAACTTAGTCGCCAACCTTGAACCCGTGAAACTAGGAGAGCTTTGGCGAAGATATTCCGAATGATTAGCTATGAGTTGACATATTAAGAAAAAAACACAAGCATATGATAGGGGAGCAAGAAGGTCCCATCCGATCCTTTTTATATAAAAAATCCCCCCCCCAAAAAAAAAACAGAAAGTGTACCGTACAGGAGGTGCAGGAGTGGATGCTAGTTTAAAGGGTAAGCGAAGGACTGCCATATATTGATCCAGACATATTACAGTCTATCAATCAACTAGAGTTTGCCTTTTACTGAACAGGGTATATCATTCTCAAAAACTTGCCAGAAGAGTTTGCGGGCCAAATATGATAGGCGTACAGAATACGAGTTTGACGTGGGGCAGGTCAGCCAAGCCGCGGATAGATGTCTCACAGAATTACTATACAGACATCTGTCATAATCTGTTAGCTACAAATTGAACCCACGAGAGCTTGAGATCATGCCGTGAACAAGCACTTGTGGAGATCTAGCCCCTAAAGTTATTCCCCGTGTGTGGATAGGTCCACAGAGGGCATAAAGTTACTGGTAAGCGGGCCCACCCTATGAACTGGATCACGTGCGTCTGCAAATGCTGGCTCCCTACCTCGGAATTTGCGGTAAGTCATAGAGTAGAGCAGAGCGAGGAATCTCTGAGGCCAGGTGAACAAAGCCATCTGCCCAGAGCAGCAGGGCAGGGCAGGAACGCAATTCCCGCACGAGGAGCAGTTTAGTGGTGCCGGCGGAAGCATTTTGACGTGGGAATCTAGCTGTGTAACAGTCGTGGCACCTTTCTAGTCCTGTTGTGCTCCTGCCAGGATATGATAACAGTAGGGAGACAAGCTCAGACTAACCGATGGCCCCGCTTATTCAGGACGAATACTCTCGCATCCGCCAAATCCCAGCTAACCGAGTATTTTGCTATGTGTATAGTAATCAGCACATCGAGTTTAATATAATCCGAAACCCTAACAGCCCAGAAGGGTAATAATGAATAGTGAATAAACTCCCCACGATAAGTTTGCCGTCTCGACTTTGTCATGAGACCGCAAACCTGGCAGACACAGCATGGAGAAGGCCTGTACTCGCAAGGAATTGATTTGTTTCAGCTTCTTTCTCCGAGGGTGGACAATTGAACAAACCCGAGATGACTTAACAGCACGTTAACAGAAGGATTTCTACTGATTCTTAAGGTCCAGTACCACCTGAACCCCGCCCCGCGGGCGCACCAACCCATAGTCCCATCCCTGCTACTGTCCCACGCAATTTTGTGAATTCCAGAATTATGGCCAAAAAAAGCTCTGTCAACCGCCCGTAAACCTATGTAAGCCCTCATTTATCACAAAAACCCAGAACAATGAGCTTTGTTTTTTCTCTCACCTTCAGCCACTGCTCATATTAATAAGCCCGCGCCCGACCTTTTGGGTGACTACAATCAGCTTCCTCGTAGTGAATGTTCTTGTATTTTGACTGATGCCGAGGCATGACCTAGGGGTTAGAGGGCAATTGGTATTTAGTACAGGACGAGGGCCTCGAGGATAGCGATACTAGGGCACCCCTGATATGAGGAGCTTGAGTATCATGAACCATTCCTCATACAAAAAAGTACTCGAGTGTAAAAGAGAGAAGCTTGAGGCTGATGGCTAGTTGGGTAGAGGAATTCCTGGAAAATAAAAGTCGGGAAAACTGTCCATGAAGTGGGCTTAGAGAAATCGGTGCAATATAAAGTGAGATTCTTATCCCCCGAACAGCCCTGACATACCATCATCCCACAACTAACTTAAAAAGACAAACTCATAACCCTTGATGATTACGTGCCTAAGGCGTTGATACCAACCTCCAACTCTGTAATATGATCCTCTTAACAATTTCTGGAGAGAGACCACAGCGACTAGACAAAAGTCCTGGCGAAACAAGGTCTCCCTTGAACGACCCCTCCCTCACACAGGGCATGGGAGGCCAGATCTCCCTCGTTGCGGCATCTTAGCCTCCGGAAAATTGAAACTTCCTTCCATAAAGACTTTCGCATAGTGACTGTACCTTTCTAGCATCTGATTGAAACTCATTACACAGGCCAAAATTAAGCAGAGCTTGGGGAAATTGGGCACTATGACCACTACAGAGTATGCAACTAGGGTTATTCTCGCTACAAAGAAGGCTAACTGGGATACCACCCCACAGCAGCCCCAATATTCCGTAATCCATGATACCCACATCCCACCCCGCCAACTCCCAACGAGCGATTATCCACATATAAAACCCACCTTACCACTCCCACTAACCTACCACAGCCAACACCGTGCCTCAATTTCCCCATGCCCCAGACGAAACCCCTCCCAGCACCACAAGCCCAATACTTAAACACACAACCAAAGCCCGAGCCCATAGACATTACCCCTCTAACAACGCCTCACACCCCACTAACACACCTCATCGCCCTATATCTCAACCAAAGCCCCAATGAATCCTCCTTCGGCCAGCCCGCATGAGCAGCACCCATCCGACACTACACTACTAGAGTACACTCCGTCATCCTTCACCGTCTCACACCTCAACCCCCACACACGATGCTCTGTGCAACCGACAAACCAGCCAACCAACCGTCGCCGGATGCCGGCACAAAACCTGCATCCCCATTCATTCCATAGCACCGCCAAGCAAAACCCCGGGACGGGGCGGGACGGGAGCCCTTGAGCGCTTGCGGTCCTGCGTATCCGAGCATGCTCGTGCCGGAATCTATATCGAGACCATTCGCGCATACGGATGCCTAGCCCAAGATCCTGATGACGTAGCGGTGGGAAATTAGTATGTGAGAGACATGTCTCTTTGGTCCGTGTGATAAGGGCTACATTATGCTCTGCTGTGGTGATGACGACGATGAGAGTGCAGTACCATCCCGTTGTCCAGCCCTCGCAGTAAACGGCAGCACTGCTCGTCCGCCAGTCAGGGGGGCGGATTGCAACTTTAAAGAGCAATTTCGCTAGTGGGAAGATGGCTGGTGGGAGAAGATTCATTGGATAGATAGGGATATGTGCCCTCCCTGGTAACACAAGGTTTCGCACGGCCGCTATCAGTAGTCTTACTGAACTAGCATATCCGCTGAACAGAGTTCCTCAAGAGCCTTATTCGGCCACTTATATAGAAGCACATTTTCAGGAACTTGGCCCGTCACCATGTGACCCACCAGCCTAGAGCCTTTCATTACACGAAATCTCATCTAAAGTCACTTGCCCCTTAGCATAATACCCCTTTGAACCCCCAGCGGCCCGATCACAAAAGCTGAGACAGGTCGTTTTATTTTTCCTCTTTTCACTCAGGAACGCACACCGACATCCGAAAAGCGGAGGAAATCAAGGCAAGAAATCAAGATTTGCACTGTAGAGCACAGACGCAACACACACACACACCCCCCCCCCCCATCCGTTACCGCCCCTAACATCTGTCCATCCACCCATCCCACCAAACCCCACCCGCATACCCACCAAGCCTTCAGCCCTATGCCCAATCTTTCTACCCCGCCTTCCCTCCCCCTTCCAACACCGCACCACAACACCTCACTCGTTCCCACCACCACCACCACCCGCCGGCCACCCCCAGCTCATCGGTCTTACACCCCCCGCCCCCACACATCCACCACCCACCACAAAGGACGAAAAACACTCCAAAACCAAACAGCCTAAATCAGAGTAAACCAAGGACCCACCAGTCACAAGTCACAGCCCCAGGTCCACAGGTCAAGATCCAAACTGACTCAAGCACTGCCCACACTGCCGAAACGAACTGCGCTATCGCATTACTTACCAACACCATATTATATCTCACCAAATCGGGAGCACAGTCTCGGCAAACCCCCCAACGAAAAGAGTAGTACAATTAAGTTAAATGACAAAGAGCTGAAGCCACCGACAAAACAAGAAGTTGACGCGATCCTCCTATCATACCTACTGTACGAGTAATTCCTTCCTTCCTTCCTTGCTCAGTGCGGTTGCTTTCCTAGGGATGATGATCATGATGGGAACCTTTGTCTCGAAACGGAGATTAGAACCCCGTACGGAGGTACAAGGTTTGACAAGAGGTAATAACTGGTAAGGTAGTAATCTAAGCAACTCGCCTGCCACCCCGCCCCCTGTGGGATCGGTGGTTGGGTTGGGGAATCGGGTATCGGTATTGTTCCGGGGTGTCAGGGTACCATAGGGATATATTTTCTTTGCGGGGGGGGAAGTGCAGGGTGGACGTGGGGGGTTATGATGCCAAGCGCGGGGGGGTATAAACCGTATAGTAAATGAAAAGGTAATGTTAAAGCGAGTGCTAAGTTGTGATGACGGAGAAGGGTAGGGAGGGGACCTAAGAAGAAGTATTCATCCCGCCTGCCAACTTTAATAACAAAAGGTAGTACACGGTGGATACATACCCGTCTTCCCCCCTTCTTCTCCCCCTTCCCGTTCCATTCCTCCCAGCGCTAACAACAGGCACTGACAACGGCGTGTGATCCCACCTCTGTCCCTCCCCTCCCCCAATGTCACACCCAAAGTATACGAAATGCGGTGAGCATAAAAAATGAAATTAAAAATGACACCCCCCAATTAACACAGTACAGTACACCGGAGTACATTACTAATCCGGAAATATTACACATTACTGAACTATCTGCAGCAGCGGGCTTCTGTGCTCCCTTCCTTCCATCCATCCTTCCTTCCTTCCTCTCGTCCATCCCGATGGCCTCGGACAACCGCACAGAACAGCAATTTTAAAAAATTCACACTTTTAATGCGATAGCTCGGTAACTGCACCACACAACAGAAAATAAAAGAGAATAAAAGAAAATATATAAAAAAGTAATCTTCCGAGTGATACATTATGACTCACCATTCCACTCAAACAATAATCCCAACAATAATCACCTAGCACAACCTACCGGTATCCCTCAAACCCTACCGTACACAACGGAACAACATCTAAGAAGGGGCATTCGAATAACAACCACCAGCATCCCACCCACAGCATAAAAAGGAGTACATAAGCCAAAAAAGAAAGGCATCACATCGTCCCACCTACCCATTCCTAGAAATTAACGCTCACCATCATAATATCATACAAACACGACATCTTCCCCGACTAATTACTACAATTTCAACAACTCAGCCCTACTAACTTATATTACACCCCCCCCTCCCTGCCCTCCAAGTTAAGAAGTTTACCCCGTACTTTGTACTTTACCGCTCACTTTCCTTCCCTCCACGTCATAGGGTCCACACCCCGCAATTTACTGTATACCGGTACTCCGCCCCCCGCTGTCGGGACGGCTGACTCACTGGCTGACTGGCTGACTGACTAACCAACCAAAGCACGGCTCAACATTCACGATAGCTCACTCGGGAAAGAGATCGGGAACCCACTCACTTACTCCTGAGTTAACCCGCCGATTTCCACACCCGCGCGTGTAACATAACACAACTACCGTACCGTACCGTGGTTTACTATACTGTACTTATCTGCTTGCCCTCGGGCTTCCTCTTCTTGCTTTTGCTTTTTACCGTTTGTTTGTTGGCTGCGTTTGTATACGTCACTTTTAGTTAATAGGTAATTTACCATTCAGGTACAGTACAGTACTGGTAAGGCTCGGAGGAGATCTGGTTTCATTTCGTGCGGTTTCGTTGAGGGTTCGGGATGCTTGGTGTTACATGAGTGATTGATTGATTGTCCGTCTGTTCATCCCCCCGACTTCATACATTGATTGATAGATAGATAGATGGTGATTACATGGTGGGGAAGGGGGAAGGGGGAAATTCGGTCATGTCTGTGAGATGATGACTGAGAGGGGCGTGAATGAAAAACAGAGTCCCATGCTAGCCTTACAGGATGATGTGCCATGATGGTATGAAGATGATGAGGAGAGCCCTATGTGCATGAAAGGGGAAGAAAGGGATAAATAAAAAATAAATAAGAGTAAAATAATAAGAAAGGCGTACTACACTCAACACCTCGCTATGATGGAAAGAAGAAAACAGAAAAACCCCGCAGAAAGAGGAGCGCCATGCAATATCCAAAATAAATGAAGAAAGAAAGAATATCAGAAAAAATAAAAAAATAACTCCTCTCCTGTCTATGATCCCAACCAATCCAACCCAATCGTGAACGACAGTTTCTGATAATTTAAACAATTATAAGAAATAAAAGTAGAAATAAAAATAAGTAGGATAACACACACTAACACGAAGCAGACAAACAAACGAGCGAGCAAGCAATGCGCCAAACCACCAACACCGGATAGAGAGAGAGACCACAATGCATGCGTTCACATCCACGGACTCCGACTCGCCCCATTCGATCCCCTCGCCAAAACCCCATTCCTTACAGGCAACCCCTCAGCCGGCGCATTGGTCTCGTGTAAGGTAGGTCTTGCACGGATGCGGTCAAAATTGAACAAAGTCTTCAAGCTACCGACTTGATTCTCAAATTCTTTTGTCGGGAGCGAGGATGGTCCCGTATCCTCCTCCTCCATGAAGGGTGTTACCAGTTCGATTGAGCGCGGGGAGCTAGAGTATGATCCCGGGTTATGCAGTGGTGGAAGCGGCCGCGTATGGTACTGCGACGTGCTCGCGGTGCGAATGGGCGGTCGGCGAAGTGGGGCGTACATACTCGATGGGGAAGACGGAAGGGACGTTGGTGATGGGAGGGGGGTCAGCTCCGGCGAGAAGTAGTCTGAATGGAGCTGTGGGGATGGGGGGGTTGGCAGAGCGCGGGGCGCTGTAGGCATTGAGGGCTCGACGTAGTTTCTTGGCGGACCGGAGATGTGACTGGGCGGCGGAGTGTAGTGGAATGGAGCACTGGCGAGAGTTGGTGATAGTGGTGGTGGTTTCGACTGATCCTTCCGCCGGCACTTTTCTGAGCAGTAGAGAATCTTTGTATTTGGTACTACGATTTGATTCTCGCAATGTGCGCTTCAAAGTAACATGTTAGCATCCCAATTGCAAAAAAAAAAAAAGAAGAGTAAAAGCTTACCAGAAAGGCAAAAAACTCGTCGCCATAGATGCATCTACGTCGTTAACAACGTTGCTGCTACCCGCTTTCAATCCCTTAACACGCGTCCCCGTAGAAGCAGTCCTAGGTGCTGCTGGTGGTTTAATACCACGTCTCCTGTTGGTAGCCAGTTTGACGGTTTGATGGGAAAATAAATTCCCGACCCTTTATAAATATTTTTTTGTTGTATGTGGTGCTCTTCCTTGGTATGGAAAAGGCTGTCTCCGCCCGCGCCCGGAACAGCAAGGCTTGCAGGTGGCAGGGCAAGGGGTAACGAATTGAGAAGGGATGGATAGGGACTGGGTTTCGTTAAATCGCGCGGGCTGGTTTTGGAAGCTTATCTCCCGTTATCAGTGCTCTGTGCGGTGATGCGTCGCGTTGCTTACTGCCCCGTGTAGAACAGGGAAGGTTGTTGGACGGAGTTGCAGTTTTGAGGTCTTTACACTATTTTTGTCTCGAGGCGGTGTCTCAACTTTTTTTTTTCTTTCCTTTTTTTCTTCTTTTATTTCTGATCGAGAGAGAGTAGATCGGTAGGGATAATCGTTGTGGGCTGATTGGGTTTAAGGATTGGGTATTGGGAGAGAAGGATAGAGCAGATGGTAGGGGGGAAGAGGAGGAAGATTTGTCGACTGTTGTTCCGACAGATATTTCGGGGGATTGGAAGGATATATAGTTGATCCGACTCGACTAGCGGAAGGGAATAAACTGATGATGGTAGGAAGTGTTAATCGAGGTGATGTAGGTGAGGTAGGAATAGGTAGATATGTAAAGCAATGAAGGGGGGGGGGGAGGAGGACGGACCCAGTATATAATTATTTTTTAGGACCTTTTCCTAAAGCAACTTATGCATGCAGGTGAGGTAGGTGAAGTAGGCAGGGAGGTAGGTATGTTATGGATGAAATGGTCAAAGTGAGGGCTACCCTAGAAGAGGGGAAGGGGGGGGGGGTGATGGCTTGAGTGTGTGTGGTGTATTGTATGTAGGTAGGTAGGTAGGTAGGTGGGAGGTGGCCTTTTTTCTTCTTCTTTCTTTTCCACTTGCTATGCCCTTTCTTTCACCTTCCTGCAGTGGTGAGGAAAGTAGGAGGTAATCGATGTGATTTCGGCAGTCGAACTTGGGTAAGAAATCCAATAAAATAAATAAATAAATAAATAAAGTCGGCGTGTGTGTGTGGTGGGAGAGGTAATAGGAAGTGGACTAGAGTGAGCCGCGGCCTAGCTTGCTTCCACCGTTACCGTTTCACCTCTCTTCTGGAAGCCTGATCCTTCCTTCGCTTCCACCGAGAAAGAGAATCCCACGGTTAATTTCGATTCTCTCCCCTCTTCTCGGGATTATAAAACAGAATTGGCTCACTTTTTCCCAGCTTTAGTTATTCCCTCGTTCTTTCTCGTCTCTTCTCTCCTCTTCCCCTTTTCGAGTATCGAAATTTCTCCGAAATGATTCTCCCCAAGGTACAACAGGGATAGACAGCAGCAGGAAGGGAAGGGAATTGAAGATCGGTTATCAAGAGTAGCAGTGAGTACCGTAAGAGGAGAAGATTGTTCTTTTTAATGCGGGTCAATTATCCACACTCACACACTCACGTTCACACTCACACTCACGCTCACACACAGCAATCTTAGGAAAGAAGCACGCAAAGCAACGCACTCAATCACTCACTCACTCACACACCACAAGTTGTCCGCACCCCCCTCTTTTTTCTTTCTTCCCCGGCCGACGCAAGTAATGGTGGGCTTAAATCCACCGTTTAACCCCGTACCCCGTTCCAAACGGCGAATGAGGATTAAGGAAAGGGTATTATAAAATATATGTATAAATAAAAAAAAGCAGAGCGCTTCTCTCTCGTTTGCACGTCAGATGCGCGGTGAATATGTACGAGTAAAGTTCGTTTGACCTGGCGAGAGGGGCGTGGGGGATCGCGGAGAAAGAGGGGGAGGGGAGAAATTTGATAGAAAAGAGTGTACAAAAGATGGAAAGGGTAATAATTCTCTCTCTCTCTCTCTTTTCTCCTCCTTTCACGAAAAAACAATTCTCTCGATGGATGAATTGGAATGGAATAACACACTCTCTCCCTCGTCTCTCCTCTGCACGTTATTTTCCCGGAAACTAAATGGAGTAGTTGCAGGATAGAAACGAATGGGGGTGGTGGTGGTGGTGATTGACTGATTGATTGATTGATTGGGGGAGTCGGTCTGTAGAGATTGAATCGAGTACCGGTAGAAAATTTCCCTCTCTCCCTGTCGCCTTTTTTCCCTTTCTTCCCCTCGATGAACGAATGCTCCTTCCCACGTTTCGTATCCGGTCAGTTCCCTCTTTTTTCTGTAGCTTGCTGTGGAGTATGGCGCTGCGACTGGTCCGTTCGTTCGCTCGCACTTGCTGTACTGTAATTCCCCTGGAAGCAGAAGCAGAGGTAGAGGTAGAGGCAAAGCAGACGCAATGTACGATAATTCGGTAAGCACCGGGAAAAGGAGAAAAAATGTGAGGATCGAAAGCGTCGGAACGAGTGACGTGCGAAACGAGTGGTAAAACGGTGGAAGGGAGTTCGTTTCAACAGAGCCCAACAAACGATGATTAAGAAAAAGAAAGCAAGAACGAGAGATGGCTTTTCCTCCTTCCCTTCCTTTCCAACCGTTAAAAGCAGTCTAAAACGAGAGTCCGAATAGCGCAGAGCTTCTTTTCACAACTCCGTGAGAAACGGCAGTTGAACCCGGAGAGATGGACGAGGGGAGTGAGAGATGGGACGACTTTTTTTTTTCCTTTTGGTGGAAACAAGAGTGGGAATAAGCCTGCTCTTTAATGGTCTCGTGTTTCGATCAGGAACCTTGGAGGAGCACCATAAAGCTTCAAGGTACACTCGCTACTAACGCTACTAACACTTACGGCTACTACCACTACTATTACTGCTGCGGTATTACCGGTACTAGCGAGGGGATCTTTTTTTGTTGGTGCAAGGGCAATGCTTCAAGAGGGGTGGGCTCTCGGGATCGGTAAAAGATCTAGAAATCGTGGAGAAAGGGGATCAAACGATCGAGACCACGAGAAAAAATAAAAAACATCTCGTCGAGGGAATTAAGATGGGCTCCAGACTTAATATCCCCCCCCTTCTAGACCACTACCGCCACCCCTTGTGCGATGTCTGCTGCTCCGCTGTGCTGTCCCCTGTTTTGGCTGCCTTTTGACTGCCTTTTTGCTCGGGCGAGGTACAAATATTCGAATCGCGACTTATCATCGACGATTCCAGTGAGCTGGAGGTGCTCGCTCGCTTGCGGAAGCGCAAAGTTACCAGGCCTTTTGATGCGATTTTTCCGTCCAAGCGTTCGGATGGATAACTATTAATAGGAATCTCCACTGTGGTGATCGCCCTTCAGATAAAAAAGATGGTCAAAGAGCTCCGACTAGGGACGAATTACAGTACGACGCCTTTTGTTGAGAGGTTTTCCGGGGCTTCAGCTTAGCTCGTAGACCAAGGCACCGCTTCCGCGAGGATATCTATGATATGTTGTTTTTAGAAACATCTTCGAGTTACTGAAGCTGGTAGTCGGTAGCAGTGCTCGTAGAGGTGTCCGGAATTCGGGGAAACGCCCTATCTGATACTCGTACTGTATGATAGCTCAGTAGCTGTCTTGCAGTGAATACCGTACTGGAATTGTAGCCACAGGCACAGCTAGCTTTACTATCTCCCCACACCACGCTCATCGTTGCCACAGGATGGACGAGCCAGAAGGCGCATGTCGGGGCGGAGTGGGGGGTCCCTACATTGCTCGCCAAACAATTCCCCCCGTTCCAGAACCTCAAAGCTACCCCTATCAGATGCACATCTCATCACATAACAGACACAACACCCACCCACGACAACCCCACCACCAATAACCTACCACAGCCACCGGCCAATCTTCCCTATCCCCCCCGCTCCCACTAAAACTAGCAATTTGTTTATATCAACTTCCCATCATTCGTTTCGAAAAAACCAAGGGCAACAATAGGAAACAAAACCGAAAGGAAAAGAAAAGAAAGCAGAAGAAGCAGAGGGCCACGATATCATAAAACATATCGTACCGTAACTCCTCCTCCTCCTCCTCGCCCCTCGCCAAGGACGAATGACTTTACCCCGCAACCCCACCCCACATTCGCAATTGACCTGCTCTTTTGCCCTGCACCTAACACGACAGCCAATTTGCAAAAACCAAAACAAAATGCAAAAAAGCAAGAAATTCAACTTTCTCCGGGAAAGTGATTTACAAGTAAAAGCGAAAGCTGAGGAATCCTCGTTCTTCCCCTCCCCCCCTCCTTTGTTTTTCTTTTCTTTCTTTTTTCGCCACCACCGGATGTAGAAGGGTTTATGCGTCGGGAGGGAGGGAGGGAGGAAGAGTCAGGTTCTGTCGATAGAGAGAGAGAGAGAGAGGGAGTAATATCAGTAATACCGGTATGATATTAGGGGGGGGGGATACCAGTAGAGAGGGAGAGGCGAGTCATTGCGCCTGCCTGCCTACCTACCTGCTTGCTGCGGCTGCTTCTGGGGCTGTCGCTGCTTTTCAGGAATTTGCCGAATGGGTCAATTGTTCTGTTTGGCTCGTTCGCTCGAGTTCGTTGGTCGGATTCCGATATCTATCATAATCTCGACGGGGGGAGCTTGGGCCACTACGAGTCCCGGGGTGGAGCCTTTTCTGTTTTGCATGGCTTGCGTGGTGATTAGTTAGGTTGGCTAGGTTAGCCTTATGATAAGCTGCACTGTGTATGGGGCGATCGTGGGATTTACACTTCCGTACCGGCGTTTGTGGGTGTAGTGGGATAATTGCGATACGATGCGATTAGACGGGGAGAGTTAAATTACTTGCGACAGTAGTACAGTATGGCACGGCCAGCGGCATTCGAGCAGTGTAACGGGGTAACTTGAGCAGCGTGGCGATGCGTGGCTAGCTGGTTGGATGGACAGATAGATGGACGGGGATTGATTGATTGATTGATTGATTGATTGATTGATTGATTGATTGATTGATCGATTAAGCCAGGCCGGCCAAGAGATATGCGTATGTGTGGATGGGATGATATGAGACGGATGGGCGGATGGATTGATTGATTGATGGATGGATGGATGGAGATGTGAATAGTAGCCTTAGTCTAACTATAATACGAGTTTGGAGCGCTGTACTATTGACTAGTATTATTCCTTTTTTACAATACCGGTAGAACTGCCCTACGACACTCGAGCGGACTAGCTTGAGTTTTGAAACGGCCGTGGCGGGGCCTCACGAGAAGCACAACCAACAGCGATAGGCCTAGGGCACAGGGAAGACTCAATTCTAACGGCACAACAACGGTGGCGGCGGCAGCAGCAGCAGCAATGGACGAATACCAATATCAGATTCGGGTTATTACGGGTATGAATCACTAGCTGTAGAGCAACTTCTCAATCAATCCACCCCAAGGACACCATCTGCACTGGAGACTATCTGATTATCTGTTCATCTTCTCAAGCACAGTAGAGAGCACGCTCCTGTACATGGCGACCATCACCTCAATTGAGATAAATAAATAGATAAACAGGTATGATAGATGGATAGCTAGATAGATTGCGAACGACAGCGGACAATAATCATCAAGCGCTGATGCAATTCCTTTTATGGCATGTATCCTGGACGCACAGGCACAGGTACAAGGGGTAGATTGGGAATTGACAGCAAGGAGCACGTGTGGTTGGTGAGAGCTTTAGTCTACCGGCCGAACGAGGAGTCGACTTTTTCTCCCCTTCCTTCCTCCCTGCGTCGACCAATGGTGATGAGAGGAGTTGGCGTTCCTTCAGGCAAATAATCATCTCGTTTCCTGATACTACCGTATTCAGCGTGGAGCATTTTTATACCGCGGCTGCTGCTGCTGAACAGTACGATACCGTCAATTCATGATCTACCGTCGTATGTATGTAGGGCAAATCATCATTCCATAGACAACCTTACCCTACTCACACCATCACCAGCCCAAACCGAAATCCGTCCATCGGTCCCATCCAGTGCATCCGGCACAAGCCACCATCCGACAAAAGTGATAAGCTACCGAAGGCAGAAGGCAGAAGTCAGCATAGTGTGCTCGTGAGGGCAAGAAGGGAGAGGGAGGGAGGGGAGAATGGAATAGAGGGGAAAGGGCAAAAGAAAAAAGAAAAAAGAAAGGAAGGGAAGGGAAACGAGGGAACGAGGGAAATGGGGGAAATGGGGGAATGAGGGGCTAACATGTGCCAAAAGCACCTCACCCTGCGCCCCAGCTCTCATCATCGTCATCAACACCATCATCATCCTCCTTATCCTCCTCCTCCTACTCAACATCCTGTCAAAGCAGCGCGGTGTCGACCAAGTTAATGCCAAGCAAAGTATGCTTGGTATCATGAGGTAAGTTCTCAGCAAATGCAACCCCCACAAAGATAAGGCAGTACATTCCTGAACTGTACAACACTGTGTAACCTCCCCCACCCTAATTGGTTGTTCTCCCTTCCAACCATGGTTGGGGCTCGCCGGCTTGCACGCTGGCTGGCGAGATTGTATGATACAGTATCGTACCGTAGTGCCTGGAGAGAGCACGCAGAGAAGAAAAAACAAAATAATAATAATAATAATAAAGAACAGAACAGAACAGAAGCCATAATACTTTGGTATTTACGAATTAGTCTTGTACCAGTACTTGACTACAGTATCATAGAGTAGGGGTCGTGGGTTCCTGTCGTTGGAGTGAAATATGAGAAAATAAAAAAGCTTGACTTCAACTAGCACCACGGACGGTAACTTGCACTTGGGCATGTAGATAGAAACAGATGTCGTAGATAGGACAAAATATGATACCTTCCGCTACTTATCCTCATTCCCCTGCTCTATACATCATGAGGGGAGGTTACGGACGGGAACATCGAGCGGGAGGCATTCGGACCGTTGGCTTGCTGCTGACTTACCTGCTTGCTTGATGCCCGTGATAATAAGGGTCCGGCAGTGGTAGGGTCTCAGAGGGGTTCTTACATTACATACATCACATATAACCGTATACGGTAGTTGTCGTATTCCACAAACCCTGGTGCGTTTTATGATATATCAGACTAATGAATTAACTCGCTGGCGAACTGACTAAACTAGTCGAACGGGATAGATACCGTAGCTATCTATCTGTCTAACTATCCAGCTAGCTAACGGACTAGCGAACCAACTGCCGTAACCACCTGTAAGGGTACCCACTACACTACGCTACCGTACCGCAAGCCACGACGCGCCCGGGAATTACGGTATTGGAGGGGAGGATGATGAACGGAGGAAGTGAGGGGATAACATCAAGCAAGCAAGCACCCACTAACTACGCGTCAAGCGAAATAAGGAAAGGATGGAAGAGTGAGTGGATGAATGGATGAGATGAACAAAAAAAATTAAATTGAGATATCATATTCCGCCGTTGAGCCGTTTGTTACGGTATCGCTTTGCTGGTCAATCGTTATATTGTGCCGACCTACCTACCTATCTCTGTACTGTACTGTACCTACCGTACCGCACTCCACCACACCAAACAACCTATCTGTCTGCCTACCTACCTCCCCGCCTGTCTATTTGTTGTGCCCCGCAATTTTATTTTTATTTTTCCTCTCTGGGTTTGGACGGAGTGAATTATTGGTTGGAAGGAGGAAGGAGGGGTGAGGTGAGGTGAGGTGAGGAGGGGGTTTGATAGATATTAAGGGGGGGGGGAGTTCACTCGAGCACCAAAGTGCGGTACTCTGGTATGTGCGGTAGTGAGTTTGATAGATAAGTAGATAGATAGGTGTTGGTGCTGTTGCTGGTGGTGGTGGCGGTGGATAGATTGATAGATAGGGAATAGGGGATCAACTACGGTGCGGTATGATACAGCAATGGTGCAGTGCATTGAGATAGCGTTTGCGAAAACGGGGGCTGAAGACTGTCGACCACCGATAATGCTTTTCGACCGCTCACTCGTTCGCTGGTCAAGCGGAGAGCAGGAAAACATGAAGAGAATGTGATAGTCCTTGTGGCTCGCAGGGTTCGGTGACCGTCCCATCTATTCCAAGCAAGCCTGACTAAACGGGCCCACGGTAGTTCGCAGTATGGAGTTAAGCTACATTGCGCGAAAAAAGATTGGGCAAGCGAAAGAAGGGAAGGGGGAAAAGAGACTAAAAAGTGCGCGGAGAAGGGAGTACTAGTAGGAAGGGGAAGAGGAGCTTGTGGGAGAAAAGTAAGATAAAGTCGACTTTACCGGTACTTTTGCAAAAATGGGAAATGGAGAGAGGGAAAAAGCCTAACCCACCAATTAGATCCTCCTGATCTGCACACCCACCACACGAAAAAAGGAAAAAGAGAAAAAAAACTGTTCCTCTTCCCCTCCCTCCTAATGATATCAATCACTCCACCAATGCGGTTGTACTATCTTCGTCCGATTTTAGGAATCCGTCCGGGACTCCCTTCGCGGCAACATTGGGTGTACCGACATATGCTCCCAGTAGACAACTCCATTGGATTTCTCCCTGGAGTATTTTTTGAATCTCTCGATACGCATGGAGAGATGCATATGGCATCCCTGTGGTCGGATCACGAAATTTCGCCGGCTGATGCGTGATGACACAGAGTGGTTTATGAGTTTCTATTGTGTACCCTCCAAGGTGCATGGGAGAAAAGGGAGGCTTGATTAGTAAATGGAGAAAGTTTCCAATATATGCTAAGAGATCCGAATCCTAGTTCTATCAAGTAAGGCGCGGGGAGGCAAGCCCACAGCCCGGGTTTCGTTGCATGTGGAGAGTCTGCAATACTCGTACAAAGGAGGTAATGCTAGCCTGAGGCGTGCTCAGGGTGGACAAGAGGAGGCAAAGAGGAAAGAAAGAAAAAAAGAAATGAGTCAGGGGTCAAGTCAAGCGCCAGGGTCAAGGGAAAGAGAAAAGGCTCAAAAGCCGAGCATCTTATCAATCAACTCAGAAATTCCAAGTCAAGCCTAAGAATGGCACTCGGGCCGGATCGCGATGTGCAAACCGGGGAATTGGCGAGGTGCATGCAATAACGCCCGAAGGGGATGGAGTGGAGACCATATAATAGGTATTCTCTGATGACATAACCCTCAAAGCGACACAGGGGATGGGGATGAGGGGCAGTTGCCGCCTTAAAATGGAACAATGAGGTGGAATAGGGTGGGGGATGAAACCGATACGAAGGACGAAGAAATTAACGAGAAAAAAACGAGGAGTAAAAAAAAGAGAAAAAGAAACTTACGCCAGGTTCTCTTTGGATCGCTTGGGAATAGCACCTTGACTAACCCTTCTCGGGTCTGAACAGCCGCCGGGTCAAAATTTTCCAGCACCACGAGATTCCTACTCGAGTGTTCGGTCTTTGGTTTAGAAGTTTCTGATGCGGCATGTGGGGATATACAAGTTGACACTTCGTCCTTCTGCATATCCGGTGGGTCTTTCTCATGCTCCGGAGAGGGTCCCGGCAGAGCCGCATAGTCCAATATCCCTTCCAGGAGCATAGGGATTGGTCTGTGGTCCCTGTGAGGCACCTCCTGTGCAGAGGATAATAGCTGCGGGTTCGCATTGGACGGGGTATTTGACGATGCATTGATTATATTGTCTGAAACCAATATTGTATTTGATTTTGCATTTGCAACTTCATCAGATTGAGGCAGACCGCTCGGAGGTAGTTGTGGGGATTCAACTTTTGAGTTAGACTCATTTTCTCGTCGCCCATCAGCTGTTTGGTTTGGCTGGGGGAGTTGCTCTCCTCCATCCTTCTGGGCCGCCTCCTCCCTGCCATCCTCTCCGCTGCCGTCGGCAATTGGTTTTTCTTTACCTTTAGTTCCGACCGCTGCCGCCTTTGCTCCCTTGCCCTTCTTTTTCCCTTTAGCCTTCTTCCCCTCTCCTTTCTCTCCATCCTCGCTATTGTCAAGAATTTCCACCAATCCCTTTCCAACCCTCAAGAGTTTTCCCTCACTGCCCCACTCGGCAGTTCCACTCCACCACGTAATCACTGGCCCTACCAATTTGCGGTTTTGCAGGGCAGCGAGTTTTTTCCGTTGCTCCTCCAGCCTGACAGCCTCGCTCTCTTCCCATTTGTTCAAACTTTTCAAATTTCGCTCCTCGGTGAGCTTTGCCTCCTTCAAACGCTCTGCCTGGGTCATTTCTTTGCGAGGGTTCTCTTTGTCTTTTTTCGCAGCTGCAGCCTCCATCAACTTGATGGTGTGTAGCCGCCGCTTCTCGGATTCCTCTAGCCTCTTCATTGTTTCCGTTCTGTTCTGTAGAGATAGGGTTCGGCTTGAGGCCCTTGTAGCTGTAAATTCGGGAATCCATGAAACTCTCTCCGACTTTTTTCTAGGCCTCGGAGGAGACCCCCGGGACGGGGACGTTGCCGTGGTTTGCGCGGCCGTAGCCGTAGTGGTAGTAGAACTTCCGTCCTGAATTGTGACCCGTTTTCTCGTCGATATCCTCGGTTTCAGGAATGCTTCCGCAGCCTTCCGTTTCTTCGCGGCTCGTTCCTCCTTTGCCTGTTGCTGCAGTTCCCTCTCGCCCTCGAGATCCTCCTCACCTTGTCCACCCTCTTTTCCGTCGACACCACCACCCCTGCTATACTCATCCTCGTCGTCCGAGGACTCCAGGAGCACATCCGAGAGCTCCTCCACATCCCTGGCCTCGAACTCGACATCGTCCTCGTCTTCAAGGAAGAGGGTATCCTCGGTGTCCGCTTCTTGATGTAATAGCGATGCAAGTCGGTTTCCCGCTGTCGAACGTCTCTCTCTGCCAGCGACAAGAGATTCCACGACACTGCTTTTGTTGTTCATGATGTTGCTGTCGTTAATCGCGTTGAAAGAAGGGGGATGTTTGTTCGTCTAGATCGAAATCCGGATGTGACGCGCCCCATCACCGATCCAATCGGGATTATGTAAACAACCTTTGATAACGTGATCCTCACCGATCCGAGGCACAACACCCCAGCCATGGTCCCACTGGCGGAGGTTTTAGAAAAAGGCTGAAAACTGCATGATGCCCAATGCCGGTATCGCTACCGCTATCGTGGGATTCCCTTACTCTTGGTCTTCGATGCTTAGTGGCACGATCCGGGCGAGTTTGGAATCATGTTGGGTCACTCGGGTGTTCACATGTTTTGGGTCAGCCTTGCGTGCGGACTTGTCGTGACCGATGATGGTAACTGGATTTGGGTTCTGGGGAGTACCCACAGGTTCTCTAAGGCTCAGGTCATGATGCGATACCGGGTGTTGGGACTGTTTCCCCTTTTTTTCTTTCACCCTTCTCATATCGGCTCTGCCCCGGGCTCCGTCGGTGGCGGTGTACTCTATTTACTGTTGTGCACATGTGAGTACCCTGTGGCCAACCCGCAAGCTGCCTTGCCGGAGAGGTACCCATCGTGGAAACCGCAGTCTCCTGAAACCTGTCCAACGTCATTTTATTACAATCACATGTAGCCTTTCTACCTTCTGCCCAGTGGACACAGTTGTGTCAACCCAGCTAGATATTGTCGGGGTTGCCGGGGGTGGGCGGTGTGTCGGGGGTGGTCGTGGGGTTTCTAGAAGCGTTCTGGATTGCTCTGCCGTCGTCGCGATAACGAGGAAGATTCTCCAGACATGTCCTTCCTTTCCCATTACAGGAGTACACATTTGGATGGGAACTTGGAGGAATGGAGATATGCTCAGTGATCCACGGAGGGACTGAGTTGCTTTTATATTTTTTGTGTGCCTCTCCCTTTACCATTAGAATGATGAGCAAAATAATGAAGTTTATGATTGCATCTTTTCTACCTTTCCTACTCCCACTCCAAGCGCGAAGTGAATCTGCTCGTTCCACAGCTGCTCTATTTATAGATACACCGAGGGGTATCTATGTAGCTAGGGTCCGTAATATATTTCATCCCTGGTGCATTGAGGAGATTTAATGAATATCTGATTACTGCCATGTTTCCTTCACGTGGGTTGCATGGGTTCCCGATCAGAAATCTTGTTTAAGCATGTGAATGACCATTGGTTATCACTCGGTATTTAGAGTCCAAAAATGGGGGGTATGCCTATTATTGTTGATTTTCTGATTGCGATGCAAAAGTGCTTCACTCTGAGCCGCAAGGATTTCTTTCGGTGTCTGGAGAAGCGACTCTGTTGAGGTAGAACCATCTGTGCACCCGCTCGGGAAAGGGCCCCATGGTTAGATCCTGAAAGTGTGTAGATCGAAAACAAGGTAACCTACTGGTTACCACATTTGGAAGATGTGGATTATTGAGATCTGGGGACATTATTAGAGGGAGAATTCCTGGCAGCTCTGCTCATTGTTGCATATCACTGGGGAAAAATAGGTATGACTTTAAACCGACATTATGAGTATGGTATCTTATGAAGAGTGAAGGTATCTTGTGGGTTCAGCAACTAAGACTATATGCGACAGCCAATCGCTGCGGATTGGAGCTGACAGACCTCGTTGGAATCGTTAAACTTTTTTTGGAAGAAATTCCCTGGGGATAGAGCCGGGGTGCGCTCTATTCAGAAAAGCCCAAAATATTATTGCCAAATAGTAAATTTCCCAGGGAGCAATCAACAGAGAATAGACACACCTAGAGTATCACACTTAGAATAATTTTAGAGCTAATTTACTTCTAATTTCCTCGGGGCCCTGCAGATTTGTTATTTGGGCCAAGAGTGAGACGAAGCTATTTTTTTTGGATGGAATCTTGTAATAACCTCGGGTTGCCCCAGCAAGATCTCTTTATGTGTGAGAGATTTCGATAGACGCACCCTCCAGATTGGTTGTTTGGTACAAGTTTGGACAATAATCCCACCCCAGAAGCCCCTCTTGATAGCCTAATTTATTTTGATCCATCGACCTGTTCATTGGAATTTTTCATATTTTCACTAGAATGTATTCGCGGGGGGGAGGATTGGTCATACAGTAGCCTCTACTACCGGTGCCCGTTTCTAGATTCATTGTTTCTGTGCATCTTGGTCTCTCTTCCGGTCGTTTGTTCATATGATGGATAGACAATCCTATGCTTTCCATTAGATAATGCAACTTCGGGCTTCGGGCGGGTTTCGGCTGGGGATCCGTTCAAGGGGGTTTGTTTCTCACCCTATTGCGTTTTGGTCTGGTATTACCGTATGGTAGCATCGTGACCACTTTACCGTCATGTTTTATCACTCGGTCGTTGATTGTGAAAGGTCAGCAGAGTTCTAAAAGGTGAATTTTCCTAGTATAAGTAGCTGGGCCAAAACAAATACGGAGTGGTACGGATTCTAGTTTCCTATGAACTGGTTAATATCAATTGGGGGATAGGGGGCGGGTACCGTGTGACGGGTGGCTTAGCTGTAGGAACTAATGGAGCGTTATGTCCATCGTGTTGAGTGAGGGGGAGTGAAAGGGCGTCCCGGGTGGGGTCCGAAACTCTTTTATCGCTTGGGATTATATGAGTAGTGCTGATATCTTGGTGATTGTTCGTTAAAGTGAGCCCATCCTACTCTCAGGAACATCTTGGGATGTGGAACGCTCCCAGCCGGCTGCTTTGGTTAGCCGATTAACCACCAGTAAGTATATGCGGAAACTAGACCTTACAACTAGCTAGGAAATCGACTTAAGATGAGAGATTGGAGCCATGTACCCTGCGTCGGGTAGCAGACACATACTGCAGGCCCCGAGTCTGTCCTACCTAAAACTAATAACCCCCGAACCCCAATTAGGCTGCAATATTCATGGGACGTGGCTCGGATACGATTGACAGATTATGCTGCAATAAGCGAGAGGTCATGCCGGATAAAAGGCATTAGAGTTCGACGATGAGTGCCAGGGGGGTAAAGTAGGGACTTGTAGGAAAGAAGGTATGGGGGCAGGCTCGAGAGATCCCCGAGTCCACTGCTCGTACGCGATCACACCACATTTGCCTTCCATCAATGTTACGGCACTGTTATCGACGAAACTCCAAACAATGGTAAAGACGAACAGCCTGAATAATGACAACCATAACGGGGAAAAGAGCACAGTGAGGAGCGCTGTACATCCACTGGCACTCAATAGGGTTCCATTGGGAATGAGGATAGAGGGTGTGAGTGGGTGATTTTAGAATATGAACCAGCCTTTAGACTGATGGAGTGCAACGTTTGACCAACGGAGTGCCGAAGTGAGATCCTCAATTTTCTCCCATACCAGGGGTCCTGAATGCCCTCATAGGGAGCCCGGTGCGCACCAGGTATTCGAGGGGTTCTCGAATTAATCGTGGGGTAAGTGAGATCCTCAATTGAATTTTTTTAGGATTGGATTCCCATTTTTACAATAAGCCCTCGTTTGTGGGAAGAGTTTTCTGTCAGGATAGTAGCTCTCTGGGTAAATCACTTAGGTCTTGTTTAGTTTAAGCCCGTTTGAAAAGCTCCCCATTTCTCCTAAAATAGGATGTATGGTGAGGTGAGCAAGGGGGATCTTAAGTGAATTCATCTCTATCCTTGTGATTAATGGCAACTAAAGGACTCACTGGGAGGCTATGTGTGCGGTGGTAAAAGTGTATCTGAGCATGAGAAGAACGAGTCCTGCAATTGGTGTACGGCGTGATCTGGTGAAGGCCGGATAGGAAGGTCTAAGAGATACAAAAGTAGCCTTACCAACAAGAGGGCTGAAGGTCACATACTCTCAATAGCTTGAATGAGCGTAGAGAAGCCGTTAGTGGGATCCAAAGGAATCGCCACCCGAACTCGGCTTTTTTCGAGTTGTCCGGGAGGTAGTCGAGGGTAGAGGTTGAGATATTTATGTTTCCAAAAGGTTAACAACCTTAGGAGAGGCGAGGCTCTATAAGCCCCTGGGAAGGAAACTCGTGTGTGGAAGTCCGCCACAAAAGAGGGAGGAAAAAAGTGCAGGAACATGAGGGAGTGGTCTATAACCACTGTGATACTTTGGAAATCCATTCCTCGTGCTGAATCACTTGAGGCGTGGGAAATAGGGAATAAATATTATCTTCCTGTGCCTACTAGCGCAGATGTGGGAGAGACAGAACTCTATAACCCTATGCTCGTAGCCACCAAACACTAGGGAGAAGTTCATGAAAGGTAAGGGATAGAAGGAGAAGTAAAAGATAAGCAAAGAGGTATTATAGCTGTGTTTAGGGGGTGGGCTGTGTAGGAATAAGTGCTGGGTGATCGCTAGAGCATTTATTCTGTAAAAATAGGGAACCAAGTGAGATTTTTCTTCCCCACTGTCGGGTGGCTTATGGGCGAGTGATGGGTCATGTGAAGAACTTTCTATAGGAAGAGATGGCTCGAGGGGAGCACCGGGCAAGAAGAAGAATAAATCTGAGATAGAGCTCTGACACCCGCAATATCGGTTTCCTTTAGGGAGAACGTGTGTTTTTGCACTCAAATTTAACAGAGAGGGAGGTAGATTTTTTGATATTGAATGCGAAACCCTCTGGGTCCTTTTAGCAGAGGTTTTGGACAGCCCGACAGTTCAGTTTTAAGCAAGCCCTCTTGATATAATGCCTTTTGTGAATTTGGGGACAAGACTTTTCTCTTTGGTAGCTCCTTCATGGCTCCTACAGGTTGGCATCTTGGGGCTGTGGAAGCTCTGTTTGGTCAATGAAGTCTACCATGTTGGGATTAACATCCCCCCTTCTATTAGCTTGCTGTGACCCTCTTGTGGCTTATCACAGAAGCTCAGGGTACTTGCTTCTGGCAATCATTGTCCGGTTTCACAATTACGGCCACAATGGAAAGTTCACAACTTCTTTACGGCTTTTCCCGACAGCTTATGGGAGTGATTTTCAGCTAGCGCCATCTGGTGTGTGACACCCCGGTTCGAACGGTCTCCGTAATTCCCTTGCCCTAGGCTAGAGTAGGCTACGGGAGTTGTGCCCGGGCCCGTTCGGTCCCGGGCATTTCATATCGAAGAAAGAGCAGACTTGCCAAGGTGAAGTTAAGAGTAGAGGAGGCGGACAAGGGAATTCAGACAGGTAGGATGGAGGAATAGCTATAACAAGGTGGGTAGCGCTAATTTACTAATTTATTACATGGCAATCTTGGCTTTAGATCCTGGAGGACAAATAACCAGTTCACCCATAACATTAAGAACATTCCCCGAAAGACGCTATATACCGGCATTGAGCCTTAGAGTTGTGGGTTACTGCCCTGTGTCGGCTTGGGATAATGACATTGTGGTGATAATAACGCATTCTTTGGATACTGCCAGGGCAGACAAGATCACCGGAATCATGCTTTCGAAGTGTGCGTCAGTTAGTATTAGGGCTTGCTAGTGATGGACACAATAATTATATTTTCATCTTAGAGGAGTGACTAGAGTTCCAGGTCGTATTCAGACATCGTGATATCTAGAGGTCTTGTATGTATTCCTATTATCACATGTGTTCACTATTACTATCTACCAACCAAGCCATCCCACCCCCCATATCATCCCACAATCCCAAAAGTATGATGTCCCATAATACAAGAAACGGCGGAGTGAGCTGGAGCATGAGGTAAGAGAGCAAGTTGACAAAAACACACGCCATCCCTTAACTGCAAAGTAGCGCTCTGACGAAGAGCGTGTAAACCTGTCAAAAAAACCAAAAGAAATGGGATCATAAATCCCTCCTAATCCGGGCACCCACGAACATCCTGTTGACCCCGTATTCAATGAAGATAAGTTGGGTAACCCTTCGACTTGTGTCCCTTCGGACTACCGTAGAATCTGGTTAAAGTCGGACTGGCGCTAGTGACTAGCTTCCGACTAGCGTGTGGCTGGTTTATGAGGTATCATACTGTAGGTGCACGCTTGGAGGAAAAACTCATACTGGTTGGAGTTTAAAGTTATCTGAGCCACGGCAAAGCCACCAACTAGTGCAACACTAGTCGGAAGCTAGTCACTAGTGCTGTCCGGCTTTCACCAGATTCTACGGTAGGTTGGTCCGCAAAAGGCTGCCAAATTAGATCGTAATAATGGCATTTTTTATTTTATTTTGGCTTATATCGTACGCCATTTTCAACAAAATTAGAGTTGCGCGCCGGTCGGGGTCTAACGTTTACTTTATTAAAACCTTTGTACGCACTATCCCTGCCGGGACATGACCCTCACTCGGAAAGTCCATCCTCGGGGCTATGCCGAAATATGGACTTATCATCTCCCCCACCTCTCGACAAACGCTTTCTTCTCTCCTCGCCCGCTCAAATCACCACCACCTTTCTTTAACTCTTCCAAGCCCCCAGCAATCCCTTCCATCCTCCCAGCCACAGCACCAACTTTACTCTCAACCTCCTCTAAGCCTTTGACTAACCCTTCGCCAATCAATCCAGCACCTGGGAAGTCATTGCCAGACCTCAATGCCACCTCTAGCAGGCGGCTTACATTCCATGCCTCTGTAAGCTCTGCCTCCCCAGTTGCAAGTTCCTTCTCTTGTGCTCTGAGCTTGGAATTTTGTTGAACGACATGTTCTCTGATCCGCGATTCCTTGACTACTGGGGCAGGAGGTGTTGGTGATGCAGATTTAATCGGTGATACGAAAAGAGGGGTAGCAGTTGGTGCAACAGAAATGCCCAATAGTGCCAGCATACGTAGTTCAGGATACTCGTCCTCATCGGGTGAAAAATCCGTGCTTCTGCCACGCCTGTGACGTGGAGGAGTGAATGCCGGCATCGTACGGAAAGGAAGCTTTTTGCTCGGGCTTGAGCTAGCGCTCCTGGGAGCTGGTGGGGGTGTACTTGGAGCGGCAATCTTGGGGGGTTTTATAAGCGGAGAGACCGATTCCGCTACGATTGTTGCTAAGACTGTAGAAACTGCCTTTTGCTTGGAAAGTTCTATTTTCAAACTCTGGGCAGTCGCCCTGTGACGTCCCTGGAGATGATGGAGGACATCACAAATCTATAATTGTGTCAGCAACACCCAACAGAGCTCCAAAAGAGGAGGAACCAACGTATGTTCCACCAAGTCGCAGACCCTCGCTAGCTTTCATTCGGCCTTTATGTACTTCATCCAGTACCGGTTGAAGGAATTCTTGTTCGGCGGCCATTTCTGCCACTGACGGGATTTCGGCGTACAGACTTTCAAGGTCTTTTTGGAGCTCATCTGCTTCAGGGTCATTATTCGCCGAGTTATGCGAGCCGGCTACTTCTAAGAAAATTCGGTCAAGCCGGGTCTTCAGGGCGATGGCTGAAAGAGCCGATAGCCTGTAAAATGCATTAGCAAACTCTCTGTGAGGCAAAATTGAGAAGGGTTCTTGCTTTTTGACAAGCGCAGTTACTCTCTCGACAACCTCCTTTCCGTCATCACCGCCGTCACCAACAATCACGCCGCCCGCAAGTCTTTCCAATCGTGCAAGTACCCTGTCATCACTCTCCAACATCTTATTCACACCTTCAACATCAACGGCAGACTCCTCCATATATTGCTTCAAGTCGACAATCTCCTCTTTTAGGATGCTTAATAAATCATCAATCTATCACTATTAGAATAAGTTTCCCCGTACGTGTATCTAACTAAGGAGCAACTTACAGCAGCTTGAAGGTCCTCCCTCTGCGACAGCCACTTCCTTCTCCTCCGCCCATCCAGCTTTCGCTTACGTTCCCTATCTGCCTTCGTCTTATCTTTCATGGCTTTCAGAGCTGCCTTCTGTCTCCTCAGCTGAGTCGCATGCTGCCTCAGCAGCTCAGTGCTCCTTCGTAGCCCTTCGATCTCAATCTCCAAGTCCCCCTCCGACCGAGGTCTCACAAGTCCGAGCTCAGGATGTGCTTTCTGCAGCTTTGATAGCGTGCCCGTCTTCTTGAGGTGATTGTATCTGTAAATATTAACCGTCGGATGGTGCTCCACGCTCACAATTGGAGAACCTACATCTCAAGCTCCTCTAGGGAGACTAGCGTCTCGTCCGTGATACACCGTTCAACCCATTGTGTCACTGGGACACCGGTTTTGGCATTACTAAATGCCCAAAGGACGTCCTCTTCCCCGAGTGGAACTTCATGGGCCGATAAAGCTTGCAGGAGCTTTCGCGAGGGTTCTGTCGGATCCATTGTAGGGGGCAAATTGCGTAGGTCAGTGTAAACAAATGTCGTTGGGTCAAGCTATTGCCAAGACTTGGCGTATCGGGGCTCTGTCCGAGGTTGGGACTGTTGGCCGGTCGCTTACGGTAGCCTCAAACCCTAGGTTGCAACCACTCGTCCCCGGCCAACGGCATCGGTGGTTGAAAGTGAAGATATGGTGAACCTCATCCTGAATGGCCTAGAGCTCTGGGGGATGGGATATCTGCTATTTCGTCTGTAGGTGTCCTACCCGTATCCGCCTGGATATTTTTTAACATTTAACATCCCCCTTCACAAATTGTACGCTAAGTACCGTGGTTAATAGACCATCCCATCCCCATTGAGACATTTGATTGTTTCCTAGACACTGTATATATCCCAATAGGAGACTTTCTCATACTGCTCACATGCATTTTCTACATTGCGGTTTAGCGGGCCATAAGATTTGCTTGGAGATGGAAAAGTTCATAAATTACTCAATATTGTTACCATTCCGGTAGGGCTCTTTAAAGCACGAAGTCATAACCAAGGGGTCGGGCCGAATTTGCCTTAAGATACATCAACGTTTTCTCACTCCCGGCTTTATCCTATCACTCCTAAGTATCCCTATAGGAAGACCGAAATTAGCAAGACCGCTACTGTATTTCTCAGTCACTATTTCTCCCGGTCCCGGCCGGGCTGCTTTTCTCTTGGGTTGAGGCCAAGTCATCTGATTCAAGATCAACTTCTAGCTATTGTTTTCCTCCTGGAAACAATTTTCACATTCTGCTTAATCTGTATTCTGCAAATCCCTCAACGAAAATGTAGCCAAGGCGAATCACTGTAGGTCTTTAACTAATACCTCAATGGCTCTTTGGAACCCTCTTCAGCCGAGATGGCCCAAGATTCCCTTTGCCGCCACGGCCTCCTGCTTCTAAGAACAGCCAGGATCTGCTGTCCAGGCTCGGAGGTATCCTGCTCTCAAACACCGTCTACTCCCCGCTGCAGCAACAAAATATCCCGTTGTCTCGTCCACAAGTGTGGCAGCGCACCTATCACTGCATTTCGACACTCCCCTTCCCCCTGGCGGTAGCGCTTTTGCCTTCCTATATTCTTTTTTCTAATACTGAGACAAAGCTTATTTGATAAATTACACGCCTTTCAACCAGAGCTTGGAATCTGTCACTATCCAGAGGGCAGACCAAAAGGCTCCCGTTGGAGGCATATTCGCTTCTACACTTGATACTTCCATGTTTCCTTCGCCCTTCCCACGTGCACCCACTATAACGAACTACGAAGACATTTGCCTATCGTTGTAATCCCAGGAATTGCCCTTGTAGCTTGCAATTCATTCGCACATTCGATAGTTTGCCATGCTATGAGGCAGAAACAGGGAGATCTCCGCCCTTCGGTGCCAGAAGCCCAACTTCAGCACGTGCTGCGCCATATGTTCGTAATCTAGGCCTCGCTTCCCTATGTCACCATTCTTCTTCCCTCAAGCCCGCTCATACTGATTCCTTCTACTTTAGTAGGCGGTGACATGAACCCCGTTGCTATCCGCTCTACAACATCCAGTATCCTCGGCGACCCAGCTGCAGACAAAGATGGGGATTCTCTTTGAATTTATAGGTGGGGTGATTGCTGACTGCCTTAATGTAATGCAGGAGATTGTTGAAGGATTAAGATAGTGGTGGATGCCTCGGTCCTAAGGTACGGAGAAGAACTTGAACTTATGCTTTAAATGCCATGCTATTCCCCCTTATCCCTCTTCTGCCATTGGCTGTGGCACCACCGCATGGGTAATGTAACCAGAGTACAGTACAGGCTCACTAGTACTACCTCGCTTTGCTAAGAAAAAAATCTATGTATACAAGGCAATAAATAGGGAGAGGGGCAACAGCTGCCTTCCCAAGGTAAAAGATTTTTTTTCTATTTTTTTTTCTATTATATCTTTTTCTTTTTTTCTTTTCTTTTCTTTTTTCACATTTCTTTCTGTTACCAACCCCCCTCCCATTCGCTTCTGCTACCCGCCGATCGCCAACCTTTAAGGTCTAGAGTCGGATTCTACCACCTCGTAGCAGGATTGTTAAACCCCACAGCCCTATTGATGAGGGCTAAGTTCTTCAATCTCCCAGTTCCCATAGGGCAGGATTTTTTAATTCTCCTGCCCTACATGACGGATCGTTCAATAATAACTGATTGTCAGCATGGATCGAACTCCTGGGCTCCCGCTATTGCGACAGGAGTGTTAACCACTGCGCCAGCTAGGTATTTCATGAAACATCAACCCGGGAACTAATATTTATCCTACTGGAAGCCCGATTTTGGGAATTTTCATGGGTGGGTAGTGCGTCTCTTCCCGAGCTGCTGGTAGATTTCAACCGTGGTGTTTCTTACTCCTTAGGTGTTGAATGAGAGATTCTCAGCGGTTTAAAACAGAATCAGTGCCAGTACTTTGCGCGCTTGTTACTCTGGTGCGATACGGCTAGCAAAACCCCACTTGAGACCTCAAGCCTCCCCACTTGCTCCCATGTGTGCTACCTCACTATAGTCTTCTAGTATTTTGTAGAGGTTTTTTCCCCTTTCCTTTGTTTTTATTTTCCTTCTTTCTTGCTTGCATTCCGCCTGACCTTCTAGGGATGCCTCATTTCTGCCGGGCGGGGGGGGTGGGGGGGGGTTCGCTCCCAGCAAGCAAGTAAGCATTGTGGTATAGATCAGACCGTATTTTAAGATAGAGTATTTAGATACGACGCACAGTACATATATGGATTGTGATACCATCACAGTAGAATCGCTGGCATAAGGCTAATTAGAAACTCACCCCAGCGAAAGAATAGTTCCCTGGGCAGTTACCACACCACAAACTTGATATTTGACTAAAACAATAACTCTATGGCGTCGTGTCCGGGTTATCTTGACATATATCCTGGTTCGGGAAACTGAGCGTGGGTTCAAATCCCCCTCTTATCACACCTTTCCATCCCCCCTTCAACTGGCTGAATTAAGTGAGACTACTGCATGTGGAAACAATGTCTCTCGGGCGCTTTTCTAGAGAGAGGTGTAAGAATCCGCCAGTGGTTGGTATAACCTTCAAGATTCCGAGTCCCTTTGCTCATATCTCATAGCACCTAAGATTTGTGTATTATACTCAAGATATCAGAATGTTTTCACCACCTTGAGTGATAGCACATGAATCCACTGAGGCCATATGATTATAATTATTATCATTACGCAAAGCGATAGAACTAGGCCCCCCATCATAGGGAAAGCACCATCACTAAGTATCATCCTATAACGAAAAATATACCTTTAGGCCCTCTCAAAGTCCAAGTCTTAATAGTCCTACGGCAGCCCAACCCCATCCCATCTTCATGACCAATCACTCGTTCTATAGAGAGAGGGGTTTGTAGCAACGCGCAATCGTTTCAACTGAGAAGTAATGATAGCCGACAATCAAGATCATAGATTACCGCCAACTGTTACAAGAATGATAGTAAAGATATGAGCAAGCTATATAGTGTGGTGGTCTGGTTCCGCTTCACCAAGCTTCCACTCCCACCACACTTCCGCAACAAAGAACAAAGGCATTGAAAGAAAGTATATAGGAACAAAAGGAATAATAAAGAAAGTGTAAAGAAAACAAAAGGTTGTACTCGGCTTGAGAATAATATAGAAGCTTAGAAGAAGCATTTGAGAGGAGAAAGAAACCTTATACCAACAGGGTTCTGTTAGCCCGCCCACTACCGTAAAAGGTTTGAATAATTGGACGGCGTGCTATGTATTCTAGAATTCCCTTCTCTAGAAAGAGGCAAAAAATATAGTAAAAAACACAGTCCCTCTTTCCTCCTCCGGGGCTAGAAAAAAGAGTTCTTGACTTCACTGGGAGAGGAGGGTCCAACGACATAGCACGCCGTCCAATTGTTCAAGTTCTTACGGTACTTGACTCTCTCCTGCCTACCTCTTTTACAAGATGCGCAGCTCTAGTATGACTTTTTCGCAATCAGTGGGGCCTATTGCGTCATAGAGCTATTGTTGATTGAAGAATTGATTCATCCGGGGGGGGATGGTGATTCGGTTTTAAGAATATATTGCTGATTGGATTCCTCTGGTTGGGTAAAATAACGAGAGGATTGCTTCGCCTGTTTTGGATGTGGGTTGGGTTAAGTTAGGTTGTTCTGTGTTGCATGCACTATTAGAGATTACGGTCTCAATCTTCGGCACACAATCCACTGGGGAAGGCAATTCCGAGGAAACATTAGATATCATTGTGCTCGAGCCGGTGAAGGCTCTGGGGAACTGCGGGCCGATGGTGGATTGTAGTCGTGTGTTATGAGTACTACGCTAGCTAGGGTGCTTAGCGCGGGTTTAGCAGGGGAGGGGCGCTTTTCGAGCCGGCTCGCTCACCCGTTGTTTTTGGGTTGGGCTCTGCGGGGTTTGGAGGGTTGGAGCACTGTTTTATCACGATTGGAAGAGGGGGTGTCGGTGTCCCGCGAAATAGAGTTAGTTATGGAAGACTATGTAATTTTGGACTAGAAGTGGCTGATCTGCTGGCGTTGTGTTTGCCCAGTGAGGCGAAGTCAGAGAGTGAACGTCCGACTATCTTGGAGTATCTATTTTTCTAATTATGGAGGAGATACTAATCTAAGAGCCAATTCAGCTTGGAGTGATGGTAATAGCTAACAGTTGGATCATGATATCATCTATTCAATTCTATCGCATCTGAACATACATTCTATCCTAACCCTGTGAGCTCCGGTTCTCAGTGTTGGCGACACTCTGATGGCAGCTCGCTCACGACCCAATGATGACTGGGGTAGCGTAGGTAACGGCGCGAAGTCCAGGAGAAAAGCACGGAAGTGGTGGTTGTGGTATGTGTGATGTTCGATGTACAATACAGGAAGCTCTCTACTGGTAGCTCAGACTTAAATACAGAAGAGAGCGCACAAAACGCACTAAACAGGAAAAACCCACACGATGGGAAAAACCCCACAAGTGGCAGTCACGACCCTAAACCGGTCGTACCCCAAACTAACTATCATACCCTAATGACTATGGGATTCTAGCTATCACTCAGAACACCAACTGGGATAGACAGAAGAAAGGCGTTTTCATGCAAATATCACGGGATATCTCGAGACAATTGATACCAAAAAGCGTCAATCACAATTCATAGCGCACATGCTCCCCGATCTCTCACCCTAACCGCTACGAACATGAACCTCAACCGGAGTACTGACAACCGGCAGGTGCTTCTCCAAATCCGCCTCGTAAATCAGACAAGGCTCATCACTAATGCTACTATCATACCACTCATCCTTCGCCGCCCCCGCACCTCCCCTCCTCAGCAAGATGAAAGTACCAATAGTCGCCATCACCGTTGCTACCCCGCAAATGGCAATACCAGTAATCGCGATGGGTGTCATGGTAGCCCCGGTTGAGGGAGGGTTGGTAATTGGAGGGGAGACTGGCTCACCCAGCTCGAATGGGGGGGCGGAGTTCTTTGACGAGATACCGTCGGGGGTTGGAATATTGACGCTTCCTTTCACTAGGATTTGAAACGGGTTTTGGAACTTCGAGGTGCAAGTGTTTGCAGTTGTGCCGCAGGTTTCGTATTGTTTATTGCAACACCATTCTACTACTTGTTAGAGCTGCAGCTATTGGGGGCGCGGTAGGATTACATACTAGTTCCTGAGGCTTCGCATAAGGCTTGGTTTGGGTCGCTTTGCGCTGCTGTGCAGGTTTGGGCCTTGCCGTTGCAGTGACTATACCAGAAATCCGTTAGCATTAATAGATTAGTGATCTGAAGCCTTGTAGACTGTTCGATTAGGTAATCGTACTACTAGCACGGCCGATAGATAAAATAACGTAGGTCCATCAAGGCTGCCCGACAGCTAGAAGGTTCACCAATTTTTTTTATCAAACCCCACGTGACTATTTTATCTATCGGCCACCCCCGTAGAGAGATGACAGACTCCAAGGTCAAAGATAACTGCAATACCAGATATCCAAGCAAGCATGGTGCAGAAGCTCAGACTTGGTATTTAAGTTCGGACTGTCATCACTCTACTACGGTACCATAGAACCATTGCCTCAATAGCCACTTCAAGGAGCCAAATCCCCATATAATCCCCACCACCGCTGACAATCTCTGGTTCGCAAACTTACGGATCCAATGGCCGACAACACCACAAAAGAGCAAAATCACTCTCAAACGCGCACATCCCATCTGTCCCTCATTTCTCCCATATTAGCGCATCACAAAAGCAACAAAGGCTTGAAACGTAACGAAACCCACCACATTGCCTCTCAATTCCTTCAACCGAGCACCCCGAGGGGAGTGCCTGGGGGAAGAACTCTAACTTGGCGGTGGCAAGACACCCGAATAGAGTAATCACACACAGCAGAGTCCTAACAGCTATAGCTACCATTTTGATTGTCCTTTGTGTGGGTAACTTAGGTGAAGTGAATTAATGAGTCGTAAAAAGTAGAGGTTTGACTGATGCGATGCCGTGCTGCGCTAGAGGACAGAAAAAAACAATAACGCGGAGTTCAGCTGTTAAATAAACGCAATCGAACATCGTGAGATCCTCTCACCGGCTCTATAAAAATATTCCAGGTAGACAACAAGAAACCCTGCATCACAACTTCACCTACCATATCGTATCACCATCCTTACCGGCGCTAGTGTGGCACAACAAAGCACGACTAGGGACGCATTGGAGGGATCTTGCTTCCTTATGCCGTCTGTGGCAGATTTTTCTAGAAGGATGCCTTAAGCTTATAATTAGCCGAGAATTGCGGAGGCGAAGCGTGGTAGGAACCCTCGGTGTGCATTGTGTGCCCCATGGTCCGTGGATTCTCACTTGTGTTCACCGTCATGAGGCGGGGGGGTGGACCCGCTAGCATTCGTCGGCGTGGGAACGCCTAGAGTAGAAATGTTTCTTCCGTGCGGCCCCACAACGACCTTGCCTCAGGAGCCGAGAGTTCCGTCCAACGGAAGTCTGGCGTTAATCCAGTGGCGTATTACAAGTAGCTTGAACTCAAACACCCACGCTACGGTGGATTTTGTTGCACAGAGGGGGCGTCCATCGAGACCGGCACTGGGACGCTGTTTCCAATGGCCCGCAGTTGTTGAAAGGCAATATTTAGCCCCATAGGCACGTGTTGGGGCTGGCTGTGGTACTGGTACATCCGTCCCAGTCACCGGTATATATACTATCCTCCAAAAAAAAGGCCCCCGTGTGCTGTCTACCCACAATTGAACATTGCTCTTTCGTTCTTGTTTGCTGGGAGCGAACCCACTGCCCGCCAAAAACGTGGTAGCCCTAGAAGTGGGGGTGGAACGCAGGCAGGGAAGAAAAGAGGATTTACACCTCGGGCGCCTGAATGGGCGGGAACAGGAACACTGCGGTGAGCAAAACATGACGGTGGGCGGACACCTACGGAAGCAGATGCTGGCGCTCGAGGTCTCGAGCGTTGTACGTGTACAGTACAGGCTTGCTAGTTTCAGCATTGAAGGTTGAATACAAGTAGAGGAGCATCAATAGGTGCCGGACGCTGGAAATCAGCACTGGTTTTAATCCAAGTCCGCTTATTAAGCAGACAATATCCCATAGTTTGTTTGGTTTTATTCGTGCAAAGATCGTCATACCTCACCTGATTTGGTGTAGTGGCGCCAAGAAATCACTGTGGGCTGGTTTCAGTGTCGACTTGGCGGCTGATAGGAAATACGGATGGGGAAACTCGAATCCCCCCCAGGATCATGGCGAGTGGAAGTCCCCTCTAATCCTTCCTTCCTTAATTCCCTAGACAATCGCTCGTCATACAAACACTTTCACAGATGGTTTTGGGCTTTGGGATGGTGATTACTGAGCTAGGGGAATTTGAGCCTGGTTGGGGGTTCAGTGCGTTTCCCGGTATCGTACCATTCCACTAACATCGCGGCAAACCGCCCGAGATCAAGCCAACCGCTCTGCTAAGGTTGCCAAGGTTACCGGTATTATGTGTGATGGGATCAGATTGGGACGGTTGTGCTTCTCATCATGTCTCGTGCCCAAGCATTTGCCACCAATTATTATTAATCATGCCAAGCCAACATTTTGTCTGGCCGCGTCGCATCATCTTGACAGGCAACCACTTTCGGGGGAGAAGCCCATCGGACGGATTTTGACCTTTTCAACTGCTCAGCCTTTCTTCACCTCACCCTCTAACAAAACCTGTTCGCCTAGGAGCTTCCTCTCATACACTCACTATAGTATTTCGAAACCTCCCTTCTTTCTTTCCCCCCCTTTTATATTCCTCAATAGATGGCCAGCAGCTCTACCCGACATGCTCCAGGATTCTATCCAACGCCGTCAAAAAGCACCATTGCGCCGCCGGCTGTGGACACAGACACAGTGGAGCTTAAGGATATGATGGCAAGCTCTCCGCCGCCTGAGTTGGAGCTTAAGGATGATATTATCAAGTTGAGTGTCAACGGTGACGAGGCCGCTGTCCGTGCATTACTTGATAGCGGGAAGGTTACTGCGCGTTGGTTGGGCGAGGATGGGGTCGGGCCCCTGCATGTACTTTGGCCCCTCATCCCCCCCCCTTTTTCACCTTATCTGATCTTCCCAAACCTATACTGGAGAGGCTAACTGAGATAGTGGGCAGCGATCAACAATCGGTATGCAATTTGCAAACTCTTGTTGGAGCGAGGGGCAGATCCCAATGCCGCTGGAGGCGAATCCAATGCTACCCCTATAATGTGGGCTGGGCAGCGCGGACATTACTACCTCGTCAACCTCCTATTGAAGCATGGCGCCGATTTTTGCATGAAAGACGTTCATGGATACAACGTACTTCACTTGACCACGTTTGAGGGAAATATATTCCTGTTGGTCTTGTTATTGCATAATGGGATTCCTGTGGACATCCCAGACTCGAACCAACACACTTCGTTAATGTGGGCGGCTTATAAAGGATATTCGAGTGCTGTGGATCTCTTTCTGCGCTGGGGAGCAGATGTTCACGCTGTTGATGATCTGGGTTTCACTGCATTGCACTGGGCCTTGGTGCGAGGAAACTTTGGTTGTATCCAGAAGCTTGTTGAGTACGGTGCAGACAGATTTGTGCAGACCCACGAGGGAAAGACGCCAGCGATAGTAGCGGAGGAGCTCAAGACGCAGAGGGTTTGGTGGGATGCTTTAGAGGATTGCGGCTATGACAAAGATGGGAATCCATTACATCCTAATGGGACAATCTTAGGGATACGGGTGGCCGATAAAACCACTGTGCTCAACAGATTCTTTCTGTGTTGGCCGGCCTTAATAATATGGGTCATGGTGATGTGTTTAACTTATCTCTCTTGGATTCCCGGTGTCCTTTCGGCTGTCGCCTTCGGATTGGGCATGCACTGGATTGCTACCAGAGCGGGCGATTATGCAGAGGGTGATCAGAAAGCAGTAAACAACACACCTTATCTAGCAGGAATATTTGTAGGGACTATATTCTGGACTGCGGAGCGATGGCTGTTTAGCATTCTGCCTAGTAAATCACCCCCTCTCATCCCAGATGTACTCGATTCTAACCTAATGGTCAATAGCGGATGGAAAGTGCTAAAATTTTGTGTTCAAAGATACTTTTAGTTCGGCCCCTTTCAGCAATATGTTTTTCGCAGTAATCTTCTCATCTTGCACCTACTTTTACACTATATGCATGATTTACCACCCAGGCTATATACCCAAGCTTTCCGGCGTAGGAGAGCAGAAGGCGGTGATAGATGAGCTCCTGAGTTTGTGGAAATTTGATAGCAGCAACTTCTGCGTTGAGTGTATGGTTCGTGTGCCACTGCGGAGCAAGCATTGCCGCAAATGCCACAGATGTGTTGCCAAGCATGATCAGTGAGTCCCCTCTCTTTTCCTGCACACCATTTGACCGCGCGTTCCTAACGCCGACCTAGTCATTGTCCATGGGTCTTCAACTGTATCGGTGTCAGGAACCACAGACAGTTCTTCCTTTACGTTCTTAGTCTTGAGATAGGCATTTTTATGCTCGTCCGTCTAGTTATCATGCACTACACGGTTCTAGGCCTCGTCCCGAAAGCGGAATGCAGCATCTTGGCTGAGCCATTCTGCTCGGCCGTGCTTCAGGACCCTTTCACAGCGTACATATTTGTTTGGGGAGTGCTCCAAGCCTCGTGGGTGACCATGCTCCTCTTAGTCCAACTCGTCCAGATCGCCCGTGCACAGACAACATGGGAATCTATGACTTCCGGTCGCCGCCATCACGGCCACGACAATAAAATCACCTCAGTCGTAACATCCGCCATCCCTACCGGTGTAATCACAATGGAAAGCGCCCAACTACTCTCTACGTCCCTGGGCCCCGGCCCCGCGGCAGAAACCAGTGGAGGGCACCACCATCCAAGCCATCGCCATCGCCGTGGCGGCAACGACACCTGTTTCTCCCGGATGAAGAAACTCCTCGGTGTAGACGTTCTTGTCCATACCGCCCAGGATGCTAGTAACCCTGCCCGCCGCCGTCGTGGTAACCCATTCACCCGGGGAATCCTCACAAATTGTAAAGACTTCTGGTGTGACCCCGCACCTGTTTTCAAAGAAAACGTTATCAACGATGGGGAGGCACTGCTCGGCGGTGCCCGGGTAGACTACTACAGGATGTACGAGACTCCCCCCCGTATGCATGCTGGTAGAAGTGACACTACGAGATACCAGCAGATTGCAGAAGAGGAGGAGGATGTTTAAATTCCGGGTCGTTTTGTGTTTGCTTTTGTTTTGGGACCTTCTCGCCCTTTCCCTCTTTTGATTTTTCCCATTCAGGCTAGCTGGTTGGGTTGTGCTTAGTGAGCGAGAGAAGCGATATGATGGTTTATGATATCTGATATATATTTTCTACCTATAGGCCGTATGAATATAATATTTGCTTGTATATTGTTTTCTTGTTTTTATGTATAGGCTGTTTATTGTGTGATGTGGCCCCGAAGAAAATCACCTCACGGAACATCACTTGGAGGCTCCCTGCGGTCTGGAGGATTTCTTAGGCCCTGTTTGCCACGCCACTATTTAAAAAAATGCCATAAAAGTCAAAAAAATAGCATTTTCCTTGCGTGCCAAACAGGGCCTTATTTCTTCCTTCACGTTCAAGGCTAGCCTTTGGCAGAGGCAGAGTCTATGCCCTACGCCCCGTATATCAAGGCTTACTCTTACTCTCAGCAGACAAAGACTCTTGAGTTGACAACAGAACTCTAGGACTACCACCCAATACTACCAATAAATGCCCGAGCTCAGAATAACACAGTGGGTAGCTAGACCCTTTCTCTGACACTACAGAGGTCGATACCGGAGCATCTTTGCCGCTGCGCTCTCATTCATGGCCAAAGCCGCGGAGGGTCGTGCTTACACTGAGATCTCCTTGCTGCGCGCGTTATGTAGGGCCTGGTAACCTAAACCTCTGCTAAGGTTGTCTCCAGTCCCCACATTCTGTGCTTGCTCCTGTTAAGATCTCATGAAGTACCTAATGAGCGTCATGCACTATCACTCGAGGATCGCACTGGGCCGAAATTTTGATTCCCAATGTGAGATAAGAGAGAATATCGCTGATCTACCTTGAAGAGAAGGGATGTGGGGACTGGCTGCGGTGTCCCGGAGGGTCGCGAGATTCTCGGGTTGCGAGAGTCGTAGCATAAAAACGGGTACTGTACATGCCTCCACTTAAATCAAGGCTTAGCCCAAAAGAGGAACTTCAATCCTAAGAGCAAACAAGAAAAGTATTGTCGGAGGCTTGGATAGCCTTTCTGGAATTTGTGGTAATTGTTATAGGCCGGGTAGTTAGTTTCATAGTCGGACAAAAGGGCAGTCACGGTGGATAAGGGTTTATTTGTTAGCCAGTGGGAAAGACTTTGTGGGAGGACGGAGTGTGGTCGTGGATTTTCCTTCGTCGTTGTTGGGAATAGTTAGTTTTTCCATCATCGTCATCTTCTTTCTGCAAGCGGAGCATCGGGGTTTATCGAAACCGCCAGTGCTTGTCTTCCGTTTCAATTATCAGTTTTAGTTTCTTCTCTTTTCTCTTGCTGGTGATCTTCACCAGTATCGTTGATAGTCAAGATTGCCAATACCCACAAAAGAACGCCTCCCGTGGAAGACCCACGACAGTATCATATCAAAGAAAATTTAAAAGCAGGGTTGACCATCCCTTACCTTGTGGCCGAAATTCATGGCTGCGCAGCGTGCTGCGAAGTGCGGTCGGTTCACGGCAGGGTATTTTTCCGATGCCCATCACAACCAATTTGGTTTATCTCCTAGCTAGCCTCCTTCTGGATGTTGAACGTTAGTCTATTTTAGTATCTGGGAGCAAATCTACGCTGCTACTGTACTCTTGTTTCCGTCATGGCAATGCTGAACAGTACTAATTATGTGGGTATTCTGAGCACTACACCACTTTTGAAACAATGTTTTTCCTATCACGATTACCCAAATAAGCTAGTATTAGTATCTACTCGAGTAGCGGTGGCCATGATTACGAGGTAAGGGATGGGAAAATCTATGCCAAGTAGCTAAGAGCGTCGCCACTCTCGCAACTCGAGAATCTCGCGACCCTCTAGGATAGAGAGTTTGCGCAAGGAGACCTAAGTTAGGTGGCACGAAAACAGGTTATTTTCTGTTAAACCAAAAGTCTTGGACACCTAGGTGGGTAGCGAGACCTGGAAGAAGTGTAAAATAGGGCTTTTCAGACCTGAAGAAATCCGATCGCTGCAGAACAATAAATCAGCAGCAACACGGTGCTCTTTTTACATTTTATTAAAAGATTTTACTGATGATAATATTGGGCATTCAGTAGTAGATTATGCATCCGGAGTGGCAACCTTGTGCCAAGACCCAAACCTTTCCAACCAAGCCCTGTCTGCAACAGAAATCTTGTGGAACCTGTGTTTGCCTTTTTCGTTCCTGCTACCGCCCCCCTGGTGGGGGGTGTGGAAACCCCGCACCAGATTTTTTTCCTCCCCCCTAGCAGCAGTCCTGCACTTCTGTCTACTCCGTAGCGTAAAATCGCTCGCACACTTCTATATAAGCCCCCACCCGCCCCCAGCCCTTTCGTTTTCTGCTCCCTTTCTTCTGCCTCTCATCGTGGAAGGAAATCTCTCCCAACGCTCTGGTGGTACCATCACCAATTATCACTTTTCGAGCGACCACGACGGCAGCGGTGGAAGTATCAACGATTCCACAACCATCACTGCCGCTCGGGGGTTCGGGATCGCCTCATGTCTACATCCTCCGAGGCCGGGGGACCTACAACGTCATGAGAAAAGTACCCACTAGATCCCCGATTTCTTTCCTGGTATGACTTGAGAAAACATTAAACCCCAACCGTTAGTAACTAACTGTGTCTGGTTTTAGCACTCGATTCGTGGCCGGCTTTCTCAGGAATTACCGAATCGATCTTACCGGTTGTTTGTCTACACTATGACTATTAGTACCAGGGAACCTGGAATTTTGCTGGAAGCACAAAGCTCCCCCCCCCCGCCCCGTAAGTCCTATGCTCTTCACTCCGGGCGTTGAAAAATGGTCACTCAATACTAGGGCTCAATGAATGACACCCAAAGGGTAGAAATCATAGTCCGAAATATGCGTGATGAATTAGCCCGGCCGCTTGAAATTTGTTGATATAACTAACAGCATCTGTAGCCCCGGCAGGTGACTCAACACGGCGAGACGTGTGCCCCCCGCCCCGGTATCTTAGTTTCACCTGCTTGACATATCTGAACTATCGGCCCTCTCAGGACTTTCGCGGCCTGCCTCAACGGGAGCAGAAATCAATCTTCGAATACCACGATCTAGGATTTTGTCGCCGACAGATCAGCAGCTTTTTATGTTGGTGGCGGAGGAACGAGGCCTCGACCTGAGCAGAAGCCTGCTTGACTATCTGATTCGAGCATGCTTAACCTATCTGAATCAGGTTGGCACGAGACACCTCTGCTCTGAAAAGAATTTCGCAAGCTTTCAGCAATATACGAGTTTTCGGTTGCCTGAAGTGTGGATACCTTTAAAGGTATTGTTGCGCTCCGTCATGCTGATTGTGCGAATAGAACTCTAATTTAAGTAGAACATCTCTACAGCTCCATCGGGCCCCGTAGTATTACGAATAAATTCAAGGATTTAACAAAAAAAAAAACAGCTCCATCCGACCAAGCTGACTTCAACAACCTCGCTTAGTACACATAATAACTCTTAAAGACTTTTCCTTGCCTCAATTATTATCCTGTAATTTCCCAAGCTTGAGATGAAATGGACGCGGGTCTATTTGTGCCCACGTCCCCTCTATTTTCCTCGCACAAGAAATAGACCAATCACAGTGAAGAGTGCGACCGAACTCAACGCCACACCCCCTCTCAGAAATCATCACCGGTTCCGGTGACAAACGACTGTCCCTAGTCTATCTCCCTCCCACCCCCTCTCTCCGCGGAAATGGCTTCCCAGACTGGAGATGATAATAGGGATTCTCCCACCCCCAGAAATCACAGCCGATCCCTTCGTTCGTTCCAGTTTTTCAAGCCCAGGCACATCAATTTTAGTTCGCGTTTAGGGCGAAGCTAAAGTATGGTTGTGTGCCCGAAAGGTAACGATAGACAGCACACTGAGGTGGGTCAAGGGCGGGCGAAGTACTGTACTCGTACTCGTACCATAGTCGGGAGCAAATCTACGCAGAAAACATGGTTTCCATCATGACAATACTGAGCAGTACTCACTTAGCACTATTCTGAGCACTGCACCACCTCTGAAGCACCAAGTTTTTCATATCACGATCACCCAAATAAGCTATCTCAGCAGTGAAGGGATACTGGCACCACCCTTCATATTCATCATATGCTTCTTACATCATAGTTGTCACAATTATCCCTAACTTTGCTCTCTTTAGTTACTTCGCCACCGATCGCTTCCGCTACCAGCTGTGCCCGGACTCAGCACGAGGGTCTGAAAACGAACGAAGGGATGAAAACCCTCATTAGCAAAAACTTTATTCCACACTCTGACAACCTCTAGATGGGCCCTCAGTCCTGTGCGTACTGGTGTGACCTAGGGTGTTTAATAAGGGTAGCTTGGTATGGCGGAGAGCCTATTTGGATGGCAGCCAAATTCACATGATACACTGAAAATTTCGCGCCACCCCCGTTAGACTTCGAGACTCTGACATATCATAGATAACTAAGACGTCCTAGACTCCAACCTCAATAGTGTCAGCGTAAGTGTTGTCAAGTTAATATCAGCTGGGTTCTGAAATCTAAACATCTGCAAAACTTTCGCGGTTAACAAAATATTTCATCCGCTGTCTCAAATACCAACAGGGATGGCACGATATTTTCAATGTCTTGCCAGCCCAGGGGATATGCTAGTGGTAAATTTAATGTTGTATTACTGTGAGGCTCTCTTCCCCTCTTTGGTATCATACTCAGTGGTACCTCCGTGGGGAGCCCTTTCTACCTTCATGCGGCCCCATTTCACAGGCGCCACGGCATTCGGTCCATATGGCGGCAGAGCAGGGCATTCTGAACCACTTAGGCCTACCCGAATAAGGCCCCTCACCGCCAAGCCAAACTCTTCCCCAACAGCACACAAAAAGTAAACACAGGCCAGTGTCGATCCCCACACCTAGCAACGTCATGAACTCTGGCTGTTGAATTGCTCTATCCCTCCCTCCATAGCTCCCAACAGCAATCAGCTTCCATAAGTCAATGTTCCATCCCTCAATCCCCAACCTTTTTGCCCCCCTGTACCGGAGTGGCTTCCTGCAGACCGTCGAGTGGACACTCTCTGAATGCCCACCGCTTAGGTCTAAAACTGCCGTTATTACGGGAGGGCAGAGTGGGATCGGGGCTGAGATAGTCAAGCAGCTGCTCCTACACGATATCGGACATGTTGTTGTGCTCGCACGAAGTCGGGAGAAGTTTGAGTCTGCGATGAAAGGATGGGGTGAAATTAAAAGCTATGGGGAGGTGGTGGAAAAGGTTGAATTTGTTGAATGCGATCTCACAGATTTAAAGGTTGTGGACAGGGTCGGGAAGGAGTTGCTTGGGCGGTTGGGAAGGTTGGACATGTTGTTTTTAAACGCTGGTTCGTATTTCCGTTTCCCCTAGATGAGAACGGTGGGGAATAGTGGGCGCTGATCGACCCGCCGGATATAGCCATTCCAAACATACCAAACTACGAACTCTCCCCACAAGGTGTAGAAACTATATTCGCAGCAAATCACCTAGGTCACTTCCATCTAACAGATACTCTCCTCCCACTGCTACTCTCAGCCCCCCGAACCCACTCTGTCTCATCAACCCGAATAATCATCACCTCGTCATCCCTCCACCACCTCTGCGGATCCATTGACGTCCAATCCCTCACCTCCCCTGTCCCACCTCCCTCCAACCTAGGTACCGCCTACACCTCACTCTACCGCTACGCCCGCTCGAAACTAGCAAATATCCTCTTCGCCAAAGCGCTCTCCCGGAGATTGGAGAACGAGAAAGTCTTTGTCAATGCCTACTTCCCCGGGAACATACCCACCTCTTCGATGGACACTTGGAAGGAGCATTTCGGGTACTTTGGAAGCGCGTTTTCTGAGTTTTTTAGATGGATGGGGCAGACTCTGGAGGATGGGGCAACCACTGGGTTGTTCTTAGCGGCTGCGAAGGAGGTTGAGACTGATGGATGTAGGGGCGAGTACTGGGCTCCTATTGCGCGGAAGGAGAGTTGTAGCACGGCTGCTGAAGATGAGAGGTTGGCAGAGAGGTTGTGGGTTTGGAGTGAGGGCTTCGTGAAGGGGGCTTTGCAGAGTGGGCATGGGGCAGGCCTTGATGCATCTATTGATGCGAATGCCGATGTCGGCGCTGGTGTCTGAGGAGGATAATTGCAGCAATTTTCTGTTTATCCTTTCCGCATACCGAGCGGCTTATGTTTTTGTTCCCCTGTCCATTTTGAGGCGTATATGGTAGAATTTCAGCACATTCTGTTTTGACTTGCCAAGTATGTATACTAGAAACCTAAGGTTGACGTCCACTGGTATATGGGGTGCTCGAATCGACATGATGCTCGGAATATTAATGCCGTAAAGCGGTGCTCTTTAGCCCCCCACCTTCAGTCCTTGCGAGGCCGTATTCCTCCTCATCTATTTGCATCACGCTATCCCATCCCTTCGTCTGTATTTGTCGCTTTTTAGTTGCCTATCATATTCCGAGATTAGGAATAGTTCAAGTGTCGCAACGGCGGAGATGTTCTCTACTCGTACTCGTCAGGTCACAGCAAGAGCTCGTTGACCATACTACCTTTGGTAAAGATCTGAGGCTAACCTATGCCATTAACCACGCTAAAAAGCTGCGAAATCTGCACACAGATTAGGGGATAGTCCGTCAGGTGCTGCCCACAAGACATCTGGTTAAGAAAATGACGGGATCTGGGAGGTCGTTTTCCTTAATCGGAATGTATTCTTCCTCAACTAGAAGTAAATTCCTTGGCGTTTCAAACTGGGACATATTCTACCGATCTCTTGCGCGCAGATAAGGACTAAGGGATAGAATATCAAGGAATCCGAGCCAAGAATAAGCCACGCAGCGAGATGGAGGGCGCAGAGACCCAGAATGAATCCATCAGCATGCAAGCCCCAGCACTTGGGAGTGGTGGGGCCGCCTTACCATAGGCTAAGTAAGACTGGTGAGTATCTAGGGGTTTTCAAAGTTCAAAAGAGAGACAATGGCAAAATGATCGGCACCCAGCCACGCATTAGTGTGCATTAGGGCACATATCAACAGTAGCCAATTGTATCAGGGGATTTCAAGTGACATATTTGAGCCCCCCCGAAATGGGGTTGGGTAAAGTGAGAAAAGTTTTGGTATGTATGATACTTGCGGAAAAAGAAAAAAGTCTGTTCCTCTAGGTGCTGGGGGGTGGGTGGGTTTAGAAGATGCATCGCTATAAAGGTTAGGAGTAGACTTTTTCTTTAGACAAGTATAATACTGTAAGAGTAAAGAATTTTCATTTCATTTTTTACTATAATATAAGAGGAGGTCAATAAAGAGAAGGAATTTGTGAATACTACAACTATTTCTATATCAAAATTGTCAAATTTTCTTCCTACAATTGCTTTGCCCAAGGACTACCCTAGTGAACATTTTTGCCATCTTCAACTAAGAAGTTGAGGTACCATTTACTTGTTGGTGGTTAATAATAAGGCTCAGGTGCTTAATCTGGATTGAAGTATTGTCCCTTTACCAAAACTTAGACTATGATCTTGGCTCATTACCGACCTCTTGACCTCTGTCTCTATCTGAGAAAGATGTATTATATAGTATGATAAAGTTAGTGTAAATTAACTGTTTTTGTGTAGGCCAAACTTATCTGAAACGTCAAAGTAAGCTGCTTTTCAACAACTTTTTTAACTTTGAAAACCTCTAGTAGGACTACACAGTCCCATCCTATACGGTATTCTACTTATATTACCTGATCAGACCCCCTGTGAGTTATTATGAGTGCATACTCAGGCTTAAGGGTATTTCAGGCCCAGTGCCACAAGCCTTCAGATATGTAATTTGACTTCAAGTCTGTCAGTAGTAACTAGTCTGGGTGAACCTCAAGGAATATACTATGTTACCAACAAATACCTTGAGGGCTATATGCAAATATGAAGCAGAATCACACACCTAAACAACTGCCAGTGCCAAATACAGTGAGGCATCATGAACCTACTGGGGATGAACAAATAAAGGTAATAACCTTAGAAGATAATACCAGAGAGAGTTGGACAAGGATAGGAGGCTATCTAAATATTGGTAGACAAATGTGCTACAAGGTAAATAGAGGAGAAAATTATGAGTAAATTAAACTCATCAGCAAAAAGGTAGTCTGCGTCAGATACAGTAGTGTTACGTCCTGATTCTCCTAGCCCGGGCTCTGCATCCTGTTTGTCCTGTTTGTCCTGTTTGTCCTGTGCGTCCTGTGCCCATGTGCCACATCTGGTTACGTCTGATGCGTCTGGAGACCCATGTCTATACTGGGTTCTATCTGGACACATGCAACTAAGCAACCGTGCCTCCCATGCATCCTAACTTAAACCTCAACACCTTCGCACATCAGGATTCACCACTAACATACCGGATGGGGATACCGCTCAATCCCATGTCTTACATACATTAATCTAATGAGGGTAAACGCTTTGAAGACCTCCGAATATTTTATTGTATATTCCTGCTATCAATCCCAACCGACTCTCCTGTATTATCCTCCTCTATACCCCCAGTGTTGGTGCTATCAGAACCATGTGAAGCCCTGGAGGGCTCCTTATAGACACTACCATCACTATCACCACTGGCACCATCCTCCCAGTCTCTAGGCTCCGCCCCAGACCCGATAGTAGGAATGATATCTTTAGAGGAAAGCTGAACCTTTTTTTTACTCTTGTGAATTGATTTGGATGGCTGGCTAGTTAGAGACAAAGAATCTACGGCTTTGGTGAGCTTGCGTGCCTGTCTTGCAGCCTTTTCTGCATCAAGTTGCTTCCGATTTTCTTGAAGGTGTAATACTGTAACATGTGTACATGTTCCGGTAACGGTACACAGGAGCGGGCAGTGCAGGATCTCCTATGTTTAGTTGATTTATATTTAGTTATTTGATTTGATTTCAGCTCCGCCACTGTCTCTGAGTCAGATAGGCTATGCTATCGTATTGCTATGTTTAGTTTGCTTTACTGGAAGTTTATATTTAGGATTCCGGGTATGGAATGGTCATGTAGCACTGGCGAAGGCTGAGCACTGTTTGTTTGTTTCTTTCTTTGGTCTTGCAGGATTACAGGATTCCGGTATGTGCGCAGCTAC
>Ga0307517_10000562_pt1 | contig 63488 bp, 48 predicted proteins | sample 23_EM_MG_FD_194515 | JGI IMG/M metagenome (GOLD analysis project Ga0307517, IMG submission 194515) | Populus trichocarpa ectomycorrhiza microbial communities from riparian zone in the Pacific Northwest, United States - 23_EM | ecosystem: Host-associated > Plants > Roots > Unclassified | place...
GTTGGGTTTAATACGACGTGAGTCAGTATGGTCCCTATCTTCTGGAGGGACAAATAGTAAAAGGAGGCAGACCTTCTAGTACGAAAGGATCAATAGGCTGTGTTTCTCTAGTGTACCAATTGTTGAAGTTTTTAATTTAAGTTTTATTTTTAATTAAATATTATTTAAAGATTCTTTAATTAGATAAAAATCAGTAAGCATAGTTGGGTAGCCACAAACATAATAGATAAGCGCTGAATGTATATAAAGCAAGAATCTAACCTCTGGATACTATCGATAGTTTGCCTAGGTCTCTTTTGTTATTAATAATAGGCCTTAGGTACACTCCTCCTTTTTTTTTCTATTTTGATCACTCCCTTGGCATCTTAAAGTGTTAAAGCGCTTCCTTGCGTCTGCAAAGCCGCAGAGGAAATGACTCCTTTATTATTTTTATAAAATATAGAGGAGTGGAGGTTGGCTTGCTTATACCTATTTATAGGTTAGGCTCCTTCGAAAAGTGGAGCAATTTTGTTAGTCGCCTTGCAATAGTTAGGACTAGGTAAGGTAACTGAAGAAAAAACTATTTATAAGAAATAGATTATTTCTAAATAGGATGCAAATGAATATACTGTGAAGTATTTAGTTTAGCATTACTAATTTATCAAGTAGACTTGATGTTAATAATTGTTACAAATTTAGAATACCATTTTAATTAATCAAATACTTATAAGGAGTTTCAAGATTTAATAAAATCTTAGTTAATTTAAATTTAATTTAAAAATTATATCATAAAATTCATTAAATGGGGATAAATATATTAATAAATAATAAATTTTTATTACTAACTTATGTTAGGTAAGCAAGGAGTGGGGATATAATTATTTAGAAATTATTTCATCATAAATAAATGGTTCAGTATTACTATAGATTCCATCTATATAAATTGGAGATCTTTTATTAGAAGTAACTTTAAGTGTATAAGCAATATCACTTACAGTAATTTCACCTAAAAGAACTTTTTTATACCATTTGGATTGATTAAATTCTTTAGAAGAATCATAAGAAAGAAGAGATTCAAGATCTTGAATCTGGATATCTTGTAATAAATTTTTATTTAGTCCTTTAATTTTTATTATTTCATCTCCAGCTTCAGTTTTTAATCCATAAACTTTAGGTGCTAAGAACACCGCTCTATTGATTATATATTCTAATTTAAATTGACCTAATTTACTTCCAATCATAAATGATGGTAAAGGTCTATCAATTACAACATTATCAGTATCAGAATAAAACAATTTAAAGTTAGGATTATTTTTAATAGTAGACATCCACATTCTAGCACCTCCCGTAATAGCAGATGCAATTGCGATATTCACATCTAAACCATGAAACATATCTTCATCTTCATTATATTTATAATTAATCAAAGAATTTCTAATACTTATAACATGGTTATCAATTTCAACATAATCTTTAATAGTTTCTCCATATACATCTAATAAATCTTTAAATATAGCATTTTCAGTTTCACATGAAGTATCAAAGATATCAATGATTGTTGTTTCAAGTTTCATACCGAATTTACCATATAAAGAATTCATAAGAAGTTTAGCAATAAGATTCATAGGATTACCTTTTAAATAATTCATTCTTAAATCATACATTTTATCAACATATTCTTTAAAAATGAATCCTTTATCAAATTGGTATCCTTTAAGTATATCGAATGTATATCCATATTTTATAGCATTATCCATTTCTGCAGAGAATATATAACCATACCAAGATCCTAATCCAGCTATTGTTCTTAAACCATCACTAGTTTTAATTCTTCTTTGTAAGATAGGATGTTCTAAATAATCAGGACTAATGATTTTACAATAAAAGAATCCAAAAGAATCAGGTTCTACTTTTCTAATATCACCATCAAAGTATATTGGTTTACCTACAGGCATAGCTGTATTAGCCATAATAAATGGATATAGACTATTAACATCATAAGAATATAATTTGATAAATGTCGCTTTAATATTACTAAAAATTGCAGATAATCTATTATGTGGAATATATACATCTACGGCTCCACCTGTATAAGAGTTTCTAATATTAACTTCAGGTTTACCTAATAATTGATAAATAGTATCGGCTGGCATGTATTGAGTTTTATATATTCTCATTGCTAAAGCTGGTAAAGTTAAAGGTTTGTGAACATTTACTTTGAATTCATTGAATATTAATTCATTAAATTTGGTTAATATATCATGTAGAGTTTTACAATCTAATTTACAATATTTTATTGCTTCTAGTTGGAAATTCCACATTTTACCTTTATATTCACTTACTAATTATTCATATACTCCTAATAATATAACACTCCCTTGCTTCGCAACCTCCGGCGATTGTTCGAATTTAGGTATTACTCCACTATAAAAAATATTGTTTAATAATAACGGGAAGTAACCTTTAGGAATTTCTATATTAAATGCTTTACATAACATTCTTAAAGCTAAAGGTAGCCTCAAATATGAATCTTTAAAGATTATTGTTTTACCATGGTATTTACCATTAGCTAATTTATTATTTAATTTTAATTTAACTGATATTAATCTACCATTAAATAATAAAGGTTCCACTTTACCATATTCTAATAAATGTTTATAAAAAAGAGTTAAGTTTACAGATGGTTCTGTAGTAGACCTGCAAAGTCTATAAAGTTAGGGTTCAATTCCCTCTTAACTCTATTTATTTTTGTTTCTTAAACTTCATTATTTTTTTAAATAATAAATAATTGATATAAGAATATTTATAAAATATAAAAAAAATATCTTAAAAGAAGCGATTAGTAATAAAAATTATTTTATTATTATAGGGAAAAATTAAACCCAATTATTTTATATTTAATTATTCAATATAAATTTATAGTCTGAATAATAATTTTATATATAAAATATTACTTATTTTTCTTGCCACACCATTATATTACTAATTTATAATGCAGGTGCTCCTTGCATAAGCATAGGAAAGCAATAGTTAAGGCTGGAGCTTATTTTTAATTAATGTTGAAAAATCTAGGGCTAAAATATAATAGGCTTAAAATAAAACAATAAATATTAAAAAAATAAAGCCTATAATTTAACGGTAGAATAATTTCTTGATGAGGAATCTGTAGAAGTTCAAATCTTCTTGGGCTTATAATAATTTAATAATTTAAATATAAATAAAATTTATTAAAATATAGTTATAGTGTCAAACAAATAATAATAAAACTAAATATATTATTAAATATAATATATTAACATATAAGTTAAATAACTTTTTTAACTTAATAAAAAAATATTAATTTTTATCTCAATTTTCATAAATTAAAACTTAATATAAAAATATAATTATTGATAAATTTAAGGTTCTTTACTTTACTTGTCTATAAATAAAGGGCAAACTAAAAATAAATTATTCATTATTTAATTTTAATTTTAAAATAGTAATGTTAAATTTATAATTAAATAAAAATGAGATTACTAAAGTCGCATGTTTTACTTAGATTATTTAATTCTTATTTAATTGATTCACCAGAACCAGCTAATATATCTTATTTATGGAACTTTGGTTCTTTATTAGGAATTTGTTTAGTAATACAAATTTTAACAGGAAGTTTTTTAGCAATGCATTATCAACCTCATGTAGATTTTGCATTTTCATCAGTAGAACACATAATGAGAGATGTTAATGCAGGTTATATTATAAGATATTGCCATGCTAATGTAGCTTCATTTTTCTTTATTTTCGTATATGCACATATTGGAAGAGGATTATATTATGGATCTTATAAATCACCTAGAGTATTATTATGGTCAATAGGAGTAATAATATTAGTTTTAATGATAGCTATAGCTTTCTTAGGTTATGTTTTACCTTATGGACAAATGAGTTTATGGGGAGCTACTGTAATTACTAATTTATTAAGTGCTATTCCTGTATTTGGTAAAGATTTAGTAGAATTAATTTGGGGAGGATTTAGTGTAAATAATGCTACATTAAATAGATTCTTCTCTTTACACTTTTTATTACCTTTCTTATTAGCTGCTTTAGTAGTAGCTCACTTAATTGCTTTACATATTCATGGATCAAATAATCCTAATGGAATAACATCTAATACAGATAGATTAGCTTTCCATCCTTACTTTATTTTTAAAGATTTAGTAACTATTTTCTTATTCTTATTAGTATTATCTATTTTAGTTTTCTATTATCCTAACTTATTAGGACACAGTGATAATTATATTCCTGCTAATCCAATGCAAACTCCACCATCAATTGTACCTGAATGGTATCTATTACCTTACTATGCTATATTAAGATCTATTCCTAATAAATTATTAGGAGTATTAGCTATGTTTGGTTCTTTATTAATTTTATTAGTTTTACCTATAGCTGATGTATCTAGAATTAGAGGAATGGCTTTCAGACCAGCTATGAAATTAGCTTTCTGGTTCTTTGTAGTTGATTTCTTTATCTTAATGTGGATTGGATCTCAACATCCTAATGAACCTTTCGTATCTATAGGTCAGGTTGCAACAGGATTTTACTTTGCCTGGTTCTTATTTATTGTTCCGACAATTGGTCTATTAGAAAACACTTTAATGGATCTAGCTACTGAATCAAACTCAGATTCAAAATAAAAATAATTTAATATTTTATCCCCCCATTAGACCTATAACTAAAAATAGGTAATTTAACAAAAATTCATGAATTACTATAATAGCTATTATAGTATTAGGTATATTTACATATTCTTTCTATTTTTATAATATCTCTTATTCTTTCTACGCAACTGTATGTAATTATTCTGGACCTGTAAATACTGAAAATTTAGAAAATCTAATAATTCTTAAGGATTTACAATCTCTTGTAGGAATTCCTAATAATGGTTATGATATTACTGATCCAGCAGTTTATTTTGAAATGATTTGTGATAGATCTTGTAAATTCTATTTTGCTAAAGTAAGTGAAGTGTATGTATATGCTATTGTAGTTAATGAAACATTCTACAGTGTAGATCCAAATATAACGAATTTTATATTTCAATTAAATAATCTTTAAAAACCATTTTTTGTGTTTAATATACTGAATCATTAATTAAAATTTTTTTAATAAAGCTTAAAATTTTCCCCTATATAGGAGAAGAACCTAGCAATGCTTTAGCTATATCTAGTCAGCCTATGCTATTATAGGAAATAATTGCAATCAAAGGGATAAATAAATTAATTTAAAAGAAATAAGTATTAAATTCTAAGCTGAAATAGTTTAATAGGTTAAAACATACCATTCATGACGGTATAACAAAGGTTCGATTCCTTTTTTCGGCTATTAACTTAATATTTTATATTACTTTCCCCATATTATTATTTATTTATTGATTCTATTTCCTAATAAATTTTTATAATTAATTATTTAAAAGTAATAGTAAAATTAATATTGTTAATTTAATTTAGATAAATATAAAAATATTTCTATTCTAATTTTCCAGCACCCAAAAGCTTTCCTTAAATTTAGGTAATCAATGTTTGCCTAAATAATAAAAATTTAATAATAAATAAAAATTATAAATTAGCGTAGGGAACGAAGGCTTCGGCCGTAGTGTCAAACAAAACAAAAACAAAATAAGAGCCTAGCTTCGCAAAGTAGCCTATACTAACCTTTATTCTTATACGCATAAGAATATGCTAGAGTGCCCTTTTTTAACTAAAGACTAAAGCAGCAGAATGCTGGGCATGGGAAGTTGAGCAAGTGCAAACTAATAAATTAAAAATATTCTTAAAAAAATAATTTCTCTTAGTTTAATGGTTAGAACTGCATTCTTCTAAAGTGTTAATTTTGGTTCGAATCCAAAAGAGAATAAATTAATTATAAATAGTAATGATATATAATAATTATTAATATACAAATTTAAAATATAAATAAGATGTTAATAAAATAGTTATAGTGTATTACAAAATAATAATTGTTTTAACTTTATGTTTAAAAATCCCTGTTATTTAACCAATAATAATTATGACTGTACAATCTAGCATTATAGCATCCTATCTTTCACCTTTACCAGCGCTTTAAAATTTAGGTTTGCGAAACTAGAGTAGTTATAGGAATTTATATAAATAGCAGAGTCTCTTAATAGGCAATATTATTAAATTTAAGGTAAATACTTGACCTAATTATAGGCATATAATACTTATGCCCTATACAACAAACATATTTGATGACTTAAAATCTTCATTGAAAGTTATTAAATATTAATAAAAACTCATTCATTTTTAATTAAAGAATTCATTATTTAATTATAATTATGAATAATAAATCACTTCTATAGAAAACCCAAACTTTATAATAATAAAATATAACCTCTGTGTATATCAAAGCCATCACAACAAGTATGTAATAGCAATAGCACGTAGGTGGGCAAATAGGGCATATTTTTAATATTATATATCTATGCAATGCTTATATTAATTTATTATTTTATATCCATTGCATAAAATATGCCCTATTTTTTAATATGTCGGATTGGGAGCCTTTGACGAGGCAATAGAAGTAATGATAACTAATAAAATACAAATGAAAAATATTTTAATAGATATATTAGCTTTTGGTTCTTTACTTTCTAGTGTATTAGTTATAACATCTAAAAATCCTGTAATAGCAGTAATTTTTTTAATTTCTGTATTTGTAAATGCCGCAGGATATTTAATCTTATTAGGTGTAGGATTTATAGGATTATCTTATATTATAGTATATGTTGGAGCTATTACAGTATTATTCCTTTTTGTAATTATGATGATTAATATTAAATTAACTGATATAATAGAAACAGGATCACAATATACAAAAAATTTACCTTTAGCTTTAGCAATAGGATTATTATTTATTTATGAAATCTTTACTATAATGCCATTTAGTTTTAATAATGTATCTATAATTTCTGTATTATTAGATACTTTAACTAATTTTAATGGTTTATTATTTAATTCTGAAATATCTGCTATTAATTCTGTTAATACTGTTTATAATCCTAATATTGCTGATACTACATTTACTAATTTCTTACAAATTGAAGCTATAGGACAACACCTTTATACTACTGGTGCATTCTTATTAATAATTACTAGTGTAATTTTATTATTAGCTATGGTAGCACCTATCTTCATTTCTAGAAATAAATCTAAATTATAATTATTTATATTTTATCCCCCATGAATCATCCCTTTAACTTTAATAATTTCGTTTCCATCAATATCCACAAGACCATAAACTTTAGGTGCTAAGAATACAGCTTTAGTTATTACATGTTCTAATTTTAATTGTCCTAATTCTTTACCAACTAATTCTTCAGGTAGTTGTTTATTAATTACAATATTATCAGTATCTGAATTATATAGTTTAAATAAAGGATTATTTTTAAAAGAAGACATTTTAATTCTAGCAATAGCAGTAATCGCGGAGGCTATTGCTATATTCACATCTAATGCATGAAAAACATCATCATGAAATACCTCATTAATATCAGAAGGTGTAAATTTATTAATAAAATAGATTAATATAATTTTATTATCTAAATGAATAATATCTGAAATATCAGTGTTAATTTTATTTAAATATTTATTAACTGTTTCAGGATTATTATCTAAAATTTCAACTTTAGTTATTTCAGTTTTCATACCGAATTTACCATATAATGAATTCATTAATAATTTAGCAATTAAGTTAAATGCATCTCCTTTAGGATATTGTAATCTTAAATTATACATTTTATTAATATAATTAGAGAAAATATCACCTTTTTCGAATTCAATATCCTCTAAGAATTTCAAAAGTGTATCCGTATTTAATTGCATTATCCATTTCCTCACTAAATATCCATCCTTCCCATGTACCTAAACCAGCTATTGTTCTAATTCCATTACTTGTTTTAATACTTCTTTGAATAATAGGATGTTCTAAATAAGAAGGAGAAGTAATTTTACAATAAAAATATCCATATGCATCAGATTCTATTTTTCTAATATCTCCATCCAATACTTTTGGTTTACCTACAGGCATTGGAGTATTAGCCATAATGAAAGGATATAAAGAATTAACATCATAAGAATATAATTTAGTGAAAATATTACTAAAGAAAGTTTCAACTCTATTATGTGGTATATATACATCAACTGCACCTCCTGTAAAAGAATTTCTAATATCTGTATCAACGTTACCTAATAATTGATAAATAGTATTGTTAGGCATAAATTGAGATTTATAGATTCTCATCGCAAGGGCTGGTAAAGTAAGAGGAATATCAATATTAATATTAAATTCTTTAAATATTAATTCATTAAATTTAACTAATATATCATATAAACATTTACAATCTAGTTTACAATATTTAATTGCTTCATCTCTGTAATTCCATATAATTCCTTTATACTTAAATTGTAATTTTATATAATCACTTACAGAAATATCTGTCCAATGATCTCTTTTAGGTAATATACCTTTATAAAATATTTTATTTAATAAGAATGGAAAGAAACCTTTAGGATTTGAAATATTAAATGCTTCACATAATTTTCTTAAAGATAAGGGTAATAATAAATATGAATCTTTAAAGATTATTGTTTTAGCTTTATATCCATTAATATTTAAATTAACTTTAATTGACCTTAATTTACCATTATGTATTAAAGGTTTAACTTTACCAAAAGTTAATAAATGTTTTAATAAAAATATACCATCAAAACCTGATAAATTATGGGCATATACAGTTAAAACTTTAGTTTCATTAAAGAAAAGAAGTAATTGATTAATAAATGAATGAAATAAAGACTTTTGATCTAATGATTCATTAGCATAAGAAGTAATATAATCTATACCATTATAGGCACATATTAAATAAGGGGTAAATTTAGATTCTAATTTAATAGTTTCAATATCCATAGTTATAAAATTAGAATTTATGATTTTATCTGTAGTTAATTTTGTGAACGCTAAAGCTAGAGCACCGGGCAAAGTAATAGTTTGTTTAATCAGAATTTCGTTATTAAGTTATTTTTTTAAATAAAAGAGAAGTAAATAAAAAATAACTTAATAAATTTTACTTATAAAATTAATTAAATAATAATAATAAAAATTTTAATTAAAATTCTTACATATTAAATAAAACATTATGTAATAATTCCTTATAATTTAATAAAATAATTTATAAAATAGTTTAAGAAAATTCCATTCCCCTTAACTAAAATTCAAATCTAGATGATCTAGAATTACTATTGCTTTAATGTCCGGGTTAGAGCAATATAAGTTAAGGAATAAGGTAATAAACAAAATAAATATAAAAAAAAACAATGATTCAATTACTAATATTAATACCAGTATTAGGTTCTTTATTTTTACTACCTATAAAAGAAATTTCAATCAATAGTAAAAATCAAATAAGAAATATAGCATTAATTACTTCTTTAATAAATTTCTTTGTTTCTATAATTTTATGGATAAATTTTGATTCAAGTACAAATCAAATACAATTTGTATATGAATATAATCAATTAAGTTTTTGTCATTTTAATTTAGGAATAGATGGTATTTCTTTATATTATGTACTATTAACAACATTTTTAACACCTATAGCTTTATTATCTAATTATAAAAATATTACAGAAAATGTTAAAACATTTGTAATTTCTTTCTTAATATTAGAAAGTTTACAAATTTGTTTATTTACTGTATTAGATTTATTTTTATTTTATATATTCTTCGAAAGTATATTACCAATATTATTTGTAATAATTATAGTATATGGTTCAGGTCAAGCTAGAATAAGATCAGCTTATTTATTCTTTTTATATACTTTTGCAGGATCTTTATTTATGTTATTAGCTATACTACAAATATATAGTTATATAGGATCAACAGATTTCCAATTAATATCATTATATGAAATTAGTTTAGAAAATCAAAAAATATTATTTTTAGCATTTTTATTAGCATTTGCAATAAAAACACCATTATGGCCATTTACAGGTTGGTTATATAGAGCTCATGCTGATAGTCCATTAGCAGGTTCTATTTTATTAGCTGGAACTGTTTTAAAATTTGCTACTTATGGTTATATTAGAGTTTTATTAAATATTTTACCTGATGCTTGTAATTATTTTGGTCCTTTATTACAAACTATTGCTATTGTAACTTTAATTTATGCTTCTTTAGCTACAATAATTCAAGGTGATACTAAAGTTTTAATTGCTTATTCAAGTATAGCTCATATGGCTGTAGTAATATTAGGATTATTTTCTAATAATATTCAAGGTATTGAAGGAGCTATATTATTATCTTTAGCTCATGGTTTTGTTTCTCCTGCTCTATTTATTTGTGTTGGTGGAGTAATTTATGATAGAACTGGAACAAGAATAATTAGTTATATTAGAGGATTAGTAACCTTCATGCCAATTTTCACAATATTGTTCTTTATTTTTATCTTATGTAATGCAGGAATACCTTTAAGTTTAAATTTCTTAGGTGAATTCATGGCATTAGCTGGAATGTTTCAAAGAAACCCAATCATTGCTATTATAAGTGCTACAAGTATTGTATTCTCTGCTTGTTATAGTATATATCTTTATAATAGAATATCATACGGTGTGTTTAGTCCACATTTAAAGCCTATTAAAGACGTAAGTAGAAGAGAATATATGATACTAATCTCTTTATTAATACCTACTATAATATTAGGTATCTACCCTAATATTGTTTTAGATGCCTTACATTCTTCAGTTACAGGCTTGTTATATGAAACACTTTTATCCCCATCCCTACCTGATGCTCAAATAAATAATCCTTCAGATTTTACTTTATTAGGTGATATAAATTCTAATTACACTATACCAACGTCAACTCTTTTGGGTACTATAGCAACAAGAGGTCAAAATTCTAAATCCGATAGTAAAGCTTTAGTGTTATGGGGTTCATATTTACATTATGGTTTTAACTGGAAAAACTTTAATAAACAATTAAGAATTATGTATCAATTACCGTCAACACAATATTTTATGCTTATTGGAATAATTTTATCTGATGGACACATCTCTATACAAAAAAGTAGCGGATGCATTAATGGTTACTTTGAATTACAGCAATCATTTGATAAATTTTATTAAGTTTTCCATGTTTTTAGTTTTATTGGTCATTATTGTAACAGAATGCCTAAGTTAAAAATTAAAAATTGGTTAAGTGTAGGTAAACAAAAAAGACATTTAGTTTTAAGAATTGTTACTAGAGCCTTAACCTGTTTTACTGAATTACATTATTTATTTTATATAAATGGTAAAATTTGTATACCAATTAATATTTATTATCTTCTAAATCCTATTGCTCAGGCCCATTGGATAATGGGAGATGGTTCTTATCAACCAGGAGGTTCCTTAGTTTTATGTACGGATTCTTTTTCTTTACAAGATGTAATCTGTTTAATGAATGTTTTAATGGTAAGATATGGGTTAGAATGTTCTCTGACTTTTTATCATTCTAGAAGTAACCAAAAATTATATAGAATTAGAATACCTAAAAAAAGTATGGATACATTAAGAAATTTAGTCTTTCCACATATGGTGCCAAGCTTGTACTATAAAATACATTTATAAGTTAAAGACTAGGTATAATACAGATCTTCCCAGATGTGAATTAACAGTTCAATTCTGTTGATCCTTATATTTTTATAATAAATATTTCTTATTTAAATATATTCTTTAAAAGAGATAATAACTATTTTCTATTTATAGAAATTACAATACAACAATAAAATATTGTTTAAATAAAATACAGGTTTAAAACCTTATCTTTACTGGGACTCCTTTGCTTTAGCATGAAAATGGAGGTGGAAGGGTGGTGTAAAGAATAGTGTGTCAATAATTGTATATTGACGTTAAATTATGAGCTTACTTTTGGTTATTCATTTTGTTGCTATCCAATTTTGTTTATTAGAATAAACAAGTATTTAAACAAATTTCTATATTATTAAAAAGTACACAATTACTATAAAAATCATGATAGTAGATAGGGGATATATTATTATTATTAATTTGTAACATTAATAATCGTTACTAACTTAGTTAGATTCTTCTGATAGAAACCACAATTTTATTTAAATTGTTTTTATATGTAAAAGTATTCCATCTAATTAATTTATATAATTCATTAAGGGATATAGGATCCTTAATATTATAATCAAAGAAAATAGGATCAGATAGTAATTTAACTGGTAAATTAGTTTTATGATCAACTTCAACAAATAAAATTAAAAAATTAAATACCTGATTAGAAGCGTAGCCAGAATTAGAATACATATCATCTAATAAAACTAGTGCACAATTTAATATAGATTTGTAATCTATAATTGGTCTACTACGTTTTTTATATAATATAAAGTAATCATCATTATGATTATTAGTATAACATTCTATATTTATATAGTTAATAAATAATTGATTATAAAAATAATGTAATTTATAAAAATAATGATTAATACAATATAAAATTATATTTAATAAGATGAAAACTATAATAATATTATTAAAATTGTTTAACATTTAATTTAATTAAAATCCTTCAGGACATTGAATATTATGAATAATTAATAGGAGTGGGGATAATTTAATCTTTATCAACAATTTCATCATAATTGAATGGTTCAGTATTAGAAAATACATTATCAATATAAATAGATTTTCTTTTGTTTGAAGTTACTTTTAGTGTATATGCTAGTTCTTTAACAGTAATATCTCCATCCAATACTTTTTTAAACCATTTTCTTGAGTTAAAACTTTAGAAGAATCTTTAATAAGAAGATTTTCAAGATCATGAATATGAATATCTTGTAATAATTCATATTTAACTCCTTTAACTTTAAATATTTCTTCATTATCAGTAGTAATTAAACTATAAACTTTAGGTGCTAGGAATATAGCTCTTTTTATAGTGTATTCTAATTTAAATTGTCCTAATTCTTTACCTACCATAAATGAAGGTAAAGGTCTATCAACAACTAAATTATCTGTATCCGAATAATATAAAGTATATAAAGGATTATTTTTATATACAGACATCCACATTCTAGCTCCAGCTGTTACTGCTGAAGCAATTGCAATATTAATATCTTGTCCATGGAACATATCCTCTTTTTCATTATATTTCATAGTTAACATAGTATTTCTAATAATTAAGAAATTATTATCGATTTTTATATAATCTTCTATTGATTCTTTATAAAATTCAATGTGATCTTTCAATGATTCTTTACCAAAATCTGTGGAACAATCGTATATTGCTAACTCAGTTGAAGTTAATTTCATACCGAATTTACCATATAGACTATTCATAAGTAATTTGGCAATAAGATTCATAGGATCTCCTTTTTCATACTCTAATCTTAAATTATACATTTTTGTTATATAAGATTCAAATATATTTCCTTTATCAAATTGATATCCTTTAATTATATCAAAGGTGTATCCATATTTTATGGCATTATCCATTTCTGCAGAATATATCCAACCTTTCCATGTTCCTAGACCAGCTATTGTTCTAATTCCATGTTTTGTTTTGATTCTTCTTTGTAGTATTGGATGTGCTAAATTATCTGGTGAAGTAATTTTACAATAAAAGAATCCATAAGCATTAGGATCTATTTTTGTAATATCTCCATCGAATGCAATAGGTTTTCCTATGGGCATATCATTATATGCCATTACAAAAGGATATAAACTATTTACATCATAATAGTATAGTTTAACAAAGAATGCTTTTACTTTTTCTAAAAATGAAGTCATTCTATTATGAGGTATATAAACATCTACTGCACCTCCACTATATGATTCTCTAATATGCCACTCTGGTCTTCCTAACATTTGATAGATTGTATCTTTTGGCATATAATGAGTTTTATATATTCTCATTGCCAATGCAGGTAATGTTAAAGGTGTATTAATATTAATTTTAAATTCATTGAAGATTAATTCATTAAATTTTAATAATATTTCATGTAGAGTTTTACAATCTAATTTACAATACTTAATTGCTTCTAGTTGGAAACTCCACATTTTACCTTTAAATTTACTTACTAGAGTTTCAAAATCAGAAATTGAAATGTCAGTCCAAAATTCAAATTTAGGTATTACTCCACTATAAAAAATATTTTTTAGTAAGAATGGGAAATAACTTTTAGATGTTTCAACGTTAAATGCTTTACATAACATTCTTAGTGATTGAGGAATTAATAAATAAGAATCTTTAAAAATTATTGTTTTATTTTGTGATTTATTATCAGAATCTTTAATTATAAGTTTTATAGTAATTAATTTTCCATTAAATAATAAAGGTTCTAATTTACCATATGATAATAAGTTTTTTAATAAAAAGATTCCATCAAATCCTGATAGATTATGGGCATAAATGTAAGTTATTCCAGGGTTTATTTTAGATATTAATTGATCAAAGAATGATTTAAATATAGTTTTTTGATCGGAACCGTAACTAGTTATATAGTCTTTTCCATCATATCCACAAATTAAATATGGTTTAATTTTACCTTTTTCTTTAATTGTTTCGATATCAATGGTATGAAAGTCGTTAACTAATTTAGCTTCAGGCATTAATCTTCTGAATGGTTTAGCAGGTAACATTTGTTTTCTTAAGATTACTTCTCCGTCCATGAAATATATTGTAGATTTTTTAATCTCTCTCATGAAAAAGTTAGATTCTTTCTTAATTAAAGTATCCACCCATTCTAAATTAATATTACCTAATATTTTAACTCTATTAATTAAACCTTTTTTATTTATATCTATTTGATATGTTTTATTTTCTATACCTTTAATTATAAATCTTTGATAAGTTTCATCTTCTATTTGTACATAATTTGAAACTAATATTTCTCCATAATCACTAGGATTCATTGAATTAGGTAATTTCATGTTATTAAAATTATGAAAAGCTATTGTTTTATTATCTAGATCTTGAAATAAGACTCTTTCGTTATCTGTGGATTGACCTTTTTTTATTATATATGAAAAGATAATATTTGAAATGGGTAGTGTAATATAGGAATCACTTAAAATTGATAATCTTTGGGATATATAATCTATAAATAAATCTTTATCTTCATGATTTACTATTGTTAAATGACCCAATGTTCTGTATCCCATTTCTGGTTCAGTAAATTGTACTTTACACATTAACATTAGATGGCTTGTATCCTTAATATTTTTAAATATTTCAGTCCAAAAGTTATTTATATTGCTAATTAATAATTCATTTGTTAATATTAAATTATTTGTAGTATATGTTTTTAAACTAATCATTGATTTTTTGTTAACTACAGGGACTTGTGTATTATTAAAGTTAATAGTTTCAAAATCCATAGTAAATATTGGTTATATTAAAATTCTTTATGAATATGAAGTAAAATTGAAAATGTTTAACTGTAATTGACCTTTCTAAAGATTCTTTGATTAAAAATCATTACAAATCATTTTGTAATACTATCTGAATCATCTAAATAAGAACAATGAACAATACAAATTGTATAATTAACACAAATTTAGAATTTAAAGTATTGATAAAGGTATTGAGATTGAATAATGTGGGGGAAAAATTATTAAAAAAAAAATAATTTAGTAAGGTGCAATATCAAAGGCAACTAATATACTAGGTACTAATATAATGAATGCCACAGCTACTGGTAATAAATTTAACCAACATAATTCAATTAAAGCATCATATCTTAATCTAGGTAAAGTAGCTCTGAACCAAACAAACATAAAACAGAATATACATGTTTTAAGACCTAATATTATAGATGTAATATTAATATAAGATTCATTTACAAATAATTCAGGGAAATTATAACCACCTAAAAAGAAAATAGCTGTAATAGTACTAAATAATACTATAGAACCATATTCAGCTAAGAAGAAGAATACAAATGGTACACTTGAATGTTCAGTGAAGAAACCAGCTACTAATTCAGATTCCGCTTCTTGAAGATCGAAAGGAGTTCTAGAAGTTTCCGCTAAGATAGAAATGAAATAGAAAACAAATACAGGTAATAAAGGTAATATAAACCATACTGCTTGTTGACTTTCTATTATTGTTGTAAAATTAAATGATCCCGTTAGTAATATAATTATTAATACTGCAGAACTTAATATTAATTCATAACTTATCATAGCTGCTGTAGATCTTAAAGATCCTAAGAAAGCATATTTAGAATTAGCACTCCATCCCGCAAATAATATACCATATACTCCTAAAGATGATAAAGCTAAACTATATAAAACTCCTAATGAAAAATCTGAAATTGTTAATCCTTCTCCAAAAGGAATTATTCCCCAACCTAATAAACTAAAAATTAATGCTGATACTGGAGCTAAATAAAATAAAACTTTATTAGATTGAGAAGGTATAACTGTTTCTTTAAGAATTAATTTTAAAGCATCACTAAAAGGTTGTAAAATTCCATAATAACCTACAGTATTAGGTCCAACTCTTCTTTGCATAGCAGCTAATTGTTTTCTTTCTATAATTGTCATGAAAGCTACAGATAATAGTATAGGTAATAATATTATTAATACATCCATTAATTTTATTAATATATCTAATATATTAGATATTAAATTATTATTTATCATTGGTATTATTTATTATTCATAATTATAATTAAATAATGAATTCTTTAATTAAAAATGAATGAGTTTTTATTAATATTTAATAACTTTCAATGAAGATTTTAAAGTTATCAAATATGTTTGTTGCCCTCTTACTTTAGTATTATTTAAAAAGAATTTAAAGATACTAGTGCCCTACACCAAAAGGTGGGCCCAGGAAAGTCCGAAGGACTAAAGTCCTTTATAAATCAGTGGTGCTAGCTATAGCGTGCTACCTAACACACCTTTCCCACCAGTAATGCAGGGTATGAAGCCTCCGGCTATACTTAGGATAAGGTTGCAGTGCGAAACTGTCCCCGTTATCTAAATTGCGGGAAGCAAATTTTACCGAAGAGGGCTGGCTTATTTATTAAAACAATTATTATTTTGTAATACACTATAACTAATTTATTAATAATTATTATATATCATTACTATTTATAATTAATTTATTCTCTTTTGGATTCGAACCAAAATTAACACTTTAGAAGAATGCAGTTCTAACCATTAAACTAAGAGAAATTATTTTTTTTAAAGAATACAAGAATTCTTTTTTATATAAAATTAGCTAAAGCTGCTTAGTTTACCTTTACTATAAGAACCCTAATGCGCAGGATGGTGCTAGGCAAGCAGATTTATATAGAAATATTTTTATATTTATCTAAATTAAATTAACAACATTAATTTTACTATTACTTTTAAATAATTAATTATAAAAAATTATAGATTAAAATAAATAAGTTTAAATTAATTATATCTTAAAAGAGATTCTATACATCTAAATGGGGAAATCTGATAATGGTAATCAGTTGTATTTGCATTACAAATATGATAGTTCGAATCTATCTTTCTCCAATTTAAATTTAATTATAATTTATGACCTATAAATAAAAAAATATAAAAATAAAGCCTCGGTTGCTTAGTGGTCAAAGCGCTATTCTGAAGATATAGATATGTGAGTTCAATTCTCTCCCAAGGCAAAAGCCGAAATAGTTTAATAGGTAAAATAAATTCCTTGTAAGATTTAGATATTGGTTCAATTCCAGTTTTCGGCATATATAATTTATTTCTCCAAAAATACCTTCTTGCTTCCTTGCTAAAGCTAGTTTGCATACACCCTAGTTTTGTTTTTTCTTTCCTATGCTTATGTAAAGAGCACATGCAGGTATAATTATTTATAAAATTTAAAAATAAAAAAAATTAAATGAGTTGTAGTTTAACTTGGGAAAACACCATTTTTTGGTAATGGATTATATCAGTTCGAATCTGGTCAACTCAGAATATAATAAAATTAATTATTTATTGATTTCTTGTACCACTAGCCTTTTTTCTAAAGATTGCAAAGGATACACAATTAAAATTAGTGGTGGAAGTTTAGCTAGGAAGCAGAACTCGAGAGGTAGAGTGTCTCCCTTTTAAGGAGAAAGTTCTGGTTCAAGTCCAGGTGCTTTCAAAATAAAAATCTAAAAGAGATTTATAAAAAAATAAACAAATTAAGGGCAGGTGATCCGATTGGTAATGGTGATTCTCTGTAAAAGAATTGGTTCATAGCCGTAAAAGGTTCGATTCCTTTACTGCTCAATATATTTATGTATTTATATTTTTCTTTATTTATAAATGATAGCTTTTATTATCTTATCCCTCCAGCTTCGCACTGCTACCCTATCAATAGCTACGCAACCCTGCATAGGATGTTTATGGCTGTCTTAGCATTAAAAATTCACAGGGTTACTTTTGGGTGCTGAGCCTTTGGGGGTAAAATAAATAGCCATAATTCTAAAGGAGAAATATTAAAATATTTCCATCATAAGACTGTAGCATAATAGGTTAATGCAGTCCGCTCATAATGGATATTATAAGGGTTCAATTCCCTTCGGTCTTAATAAAAAATTTTAAAATTTAATTAAATAAAAGAGAGTAATATATCAATATTAATATAAAACGTAAAATAATTAAAGGGTATTTGGTCGAGTCTGGTTTATGGCACTCGTCTTGAAAACGAGAACTTGAATAAAGTCGTGAGTTCAAATCTCACAGTGCCCGTATAAATTTATTTAATAATAAAGTATTACTTCAGGCCTAGCGGAGCAAGGCCACATCCACCCTTTGGTGTAGGGCACTAGTATCTTTAAATTTGGTATCAGTCCATGAAAGATCAATGTTTCCAAGAATTGTAACTTATTATGGTTTCTATCTAAACTTCTATTAATTCTAAAAATTAAATTTTTGATCCTTTACTTATAATATATCTATGATATGTAATTCCATCAACTTCAACATATTCAGCTGCCTGAATATTATTATAATCTCCAGGATTCATTGAAATAGATAGATTCATATTATTGAAACTATGTGATGTAGATATTTTATTATCTAGATTTTTTAGTAATACTCTATAACTATTATTACATAAACCTTCTTTAATAATATATGAAAAAATGATATTAGAAATGGGATGAGTGATATAAGAATCACTTAATATTGTTAATTTTTGTGATAAATAATCTATAAATAAATCTATATCTGTATAATTAACTTTTCTTAAATGACCAAGTGTTCTATATCCTAACTCATCCTTAGTAAATTGTACTTTACTATAAATAATCATAAGTGGCTTGTATCCTTAATATTATTAAATTTTTCTTCCCAAAAGTTATTAATAAAACTAACTAAGAATTCATTAGTTAAAGGTAAATTATTAATAGAGAAAGTTTTTATTAAATATATAAATAATTACAAAATATATTAAATTATAAAATAAATAAATTTAAAAGAGATAATAACTATTACTATTTATAGTAAATACAATACAACAATAATCATTAAAAATTATTGTTTAAATATAAGTAAGAATTTAATTTTGGTTCTGATTGAACGTTTTTCAGTAGTTTTGAGACATGCGAATCATTGTTAACCTAATAATTATTAAGGCCAAATCTTTAGTTTAAGTAAAACTTATACTAATAATAAACCGTTAATTAATAATGGCTAAGTTAATAAGGTGTAAAGGTGAGGATAGTAAATAAGATGCCCTACGAGTCTCCGTAAATAGGAGATATTTTTATTTATAAAAATAAAAAAATAAGTAAACTATATTTATTTATAAAGGAATAATTCTGCTTTAGGATTCTATTTATTTCGATTAGGTAGTTGGTGGGGTAAAAGCCTACCAAGCCCACGATCGATAGCCAAGCTTGACAGAGCAAATGGCCACATCGGGAATGAAATCTCCCAAGTAGTAGTTACTACCAGCAGTCGAGAATATTAGTCAATGCTCGCAAGAGTGAACTAGCTAACTGAAATCATACTTGTGTCAAGTGTGATAACGTAAGGGAAGATAATGACATTACCTTACTATTAGTGTTGTCCAAATCTGGTGCCAGAAGACTCGGTAAGGCCAGAGACGCAAACGTTAATCGTCCTAATCAGGCGTAAAGTGTGTGTAGGCAGCTTTAAACTTTATTCTGTTTTCTAAATAAGAAAATATAGATTAATATTTTTATAACTTAAAAATTTAAGAAAAGAATGAACAAATAAAAGCTAGAATCAAATAGAGGATATATTAAATAATATTTAGAGGAGGTGCGATATCCTTAGATACTAAATGGAATATTAAGGGTGAAAGCTTTTTATCTACTAATGATTGACGCTGAGAAACGAAGGTGAGTATAGGAAATAGGATTAGATACCCAGATACCACTCACTGTCAACGATGAATGGTGGTTGCTAGTTATAAATATAATTGGTGGCTATGTTAACACGATAACCATTCCGCCATGTGAGTACGACTGCAAAGTTGAAAACAAAAAAATTAGTCGGTCTCGAAGCAAACGAAGTGAAGCATGTTATTTAATACGATAATCCGCGTAAAACCTTACCAGTTCTTGCATAACAAGTTTTTATTTATTTATTTAATTAAAATTGAAGTGTTTTTCTAAAATGCTTCTGTTACAGGTGTTGCATGGCTGTCGTCAGTCCGTATTGTGAGAAGTGAGGTTAACTCCACTAACGGACGAAATCCCTGTTGTTAATTTATACTTAACAATTAATGGTGCTGATAGAGTATCATTTGGGGCTAAGACAAGTCGTTATGGCCCTTATGAACTGGGCTATAGACGTGCCACAAAAACTTTTACAAAGTGATGCAAAACCGTTCCTTTAAATTTAATATGGCTATTTGCGTAAAGTAAATAAGTATATTATTATTTTATTTTTAAAATAGGGAAATAAGGAAGAGCTAATCATTAAAGAAAGTTAATATTTAATCAGATTGTCGTCTGCAATTCGGCGACATGAAGAAGGAATTTCGAGTAATCGTTGATCACTAGGCGCAACGGTGAAGATTGCATTCGTGATGAACTAACTGTCTGTCGCTGGGAAGGAGCTTAACTTGGAGGAAACTGGAGCGAAATTAAAACTTTTTTAAAGGTCTCTTAAAGTTCTTTATATCTCCTGGGCCGGAGGCTAGGGAAATAGAACACCTTTGTTAAGATAATTAGCTTTAGTTAATTCATTTAAGTAACATCTCAAAAGTCATAGCAAGGTAGCCGTACTGGAAAGTGCTGCTGGAAAATAAATTATTTTATCCCCCATCCTGCCTAATGGCTGCCATTGGCTGCCTAGGCACAGTCAATGCTAGGCATAGCCTACGTAACCATTATAAATATGGGTAGGCAAGGTGTATTACACTCTAAATCTTTAATTTTATTAATTAATTAATTTATAAAAGTATAAAGAAATCTAAATTTAAAGGGGTTAGCTGAGTGGTTTAGCGATAAATTTACACTTTATAGACAGGGTTTCGATTACTCTACTCCTTAAATTTTACTAATTTTATATTATATAGGCCTTATTTATATAGGTTTCTAAATTTTATAAAGATTTTCCCAATCCCAGACCTACAAAGCTAGGGCTGTTAGCTATCTTAGCATTAGTATAGGGTTCTACAGCCTAGCTAGCTAATCTAAAAAGTATAGCCTGGGCCTGCGGAGCTAGGCCACTACCTTTAGCTAGGCAAGGGTGCAAGCGAGTGTGCCGAAATGGTAGCCGGGTGAATCTTAGGAATTCATGATTTTATCGTAAGAGTTCAAGTCTCTTTACTCGTAAAATAAATAAATTTATAAAAATTAAATTACATCTTTAGCTGAATTGGTACAGCAATTATCTTCGAAATAAATATTTATTGGTTCAAATCCAATAAGATGTTAAAAATTTTCTTAAATCAAAGAAATGGATTAAAGATTCTTAAACAAAAACAAAAATAAAAATTATTTAATCCAGAGTTACATTATCTCTATGTTAAGTATTAACTTTACATAAATAAGGGTGTGTCCCTATGTTTAATAAATAATTAAACACTTCCTATTTTTAAAAATAATAATAATAATAATAAAGATAGGGAGAGATAAGTACAAACAAAGTTTTAAATTCAAACTGTGTTAAACAGAAATTAATTAAAATGTTACATAATACTAACACAAATTTAATAATTAATTCACCATTAGAACAATTCGAAGTAACTAGTTTACTGGGATTAAATGCTCCAATTTTTGGTTATTTAAATATAACTTTAACTAATTTAGGTTTCTATTCAGTATTTGTATTACTATTAATAATAGGAATACACTATATGGGAAATAATGAAACAAAATTATTACCTAATAAATGGTCAATTGGTTTAGAAAGTATCTTTGCAAGTATAAATGCTATGGTAAGAGAACAATTAGGTAAAGAAATATATTTACCATTTATTTACTCATTATTCTTCTTTATTTTAATAGCTAATTTAACTGGTAATGTTCCTTATTCTTATACTGTAACAACTTCTATTATTGTTACAATTGGTTTATCATTTACTATTCTTACTGGTGTAACTATTTTAGGTTTATATATTCATAAATTACATTTCTTCTCATTCTTTGTACCATCTGGTACACCATTAGCATTAGTACCTTTATTAGTTTTAATTGAAACTGTAAGTTATTTAGCTAGAGCATTCTCTTTAGGAATAAGATTATTTGCTAATATGGTTGCTGGTCACACATTACTTAAAATTTTATCTACTTTCTTATATCAAATGTTTAGTAGTAGTATAATTGTAGCTGTGTTAACTTTAATACCATTCTCTATCTTCTTAGCTTTAATTGGTTTAGAATTAGCTGTTTCTTTAATTCAAAGTTATGTATTTACTTTATTAGTATGTTCATATATTAAAGATGCTATTGAATTACACTAATTATTATTTTTATCTATAATTTAAAGCTTATTTATCCCCACCCTCTACTCATCTTCAACTTCTTAAAGAATAAAATTAAACAAAAAATTAAAAAAAAATCAGTAAAGTAAGATAATCTAATTATTAAATGAAAAATAAGATAAAAAGTTATTTAACATTCGCTATTAATGTTATCATTTATTTTTAAAATAAAAGAGAAGTTATAAATATATATAAAAATATAACTCTATAAGCAACCTATAATAAACAATATACTAGTTTATTCTATACTATTATTTTATATTTATATATTTTATTTAAATATACTATATAATTGTAAAATATTATAAAATAATAATTAAGTATAAGCATAGGTGTATACAATTTAATTCAAATAAATGAATAATATAAAATTAAATAAATTTCAATATCATCCATTTCATTTAGTAGAAAATTCTCCATGGCCTATCTTAGTAAGTTTTTCATTATTAAGTTTAACAACCGGAGCAGTGATGTATTTACAAGGATATACTAATGGAGGATTATTATTAACTTTAGGATTAATTTTAACAGCCTCAGGTATGGGATTATGGTTTAGAGATGTTATAACAGAAGGAACATATGAAGGACACCATACAAAACAAGTACAAAAAGGATTAATCATTGGATTAGTTCTATTTATTATAAGTGAAGTATTTGCTTTCTTCAGTGTATTCTGGGCTTTCTTCCATTCTAGTTTATCACCAGCTATAGAAATAGGAGGAGTGTGGCCACCTTTAGGAATTACACCTTTAGATCCATTTAGTATACCATTATTAAATACTTTCTTATTATTATCATCTGGAGCTTTTGTTACTTTTGGTCACCATGCTTTAATTGCTGGAGATAGAAAAGGTGCAATCTTTGGAACTCTAATTACTATAATCTTAGCTATTGTATTCACTGTTTTACAATATATTGAATATTCTGAAGCAGGATTTACTATAGCTGATTCAGTCTTTGGTACAGTATTCTTTGCATCAACAGGATTACATGGATTACATGTTATTGTTGGAACTATTTTTATTACAGTAGGTTTCATAAGAATATTAAATTATCATTTAACTGATACTCACCATATCGGACATGAATCTGGTATCTTATATTGGCACTTTGTAGATGTAGTTTGGTTATTCTTATTTATTGCAGTTTACTACTGGGGAGGTAACTAATTCATTCTATTACCTTATTCGAAAAGAATAATTATTCTTTAAATTAAAATATTATATTTACATGTATCCCCACATTATTCAATGTATAAACATTGAACAGTTTAGGATTAATTTTAATATAAAATATAAAAATAATAAATTAGGTGTGCTAAAGCTAAGATGGTATAGATATAAGGTATAAAGTTTATTTAAGAAAGTGAGTTTTTTTATTTTAATTTTTAAAATTGAGTTTTTTTAGGATTTAATTTTTAATATATAAAAATCTCCCATTGGAGTACAACTGGTTGGGTTGAAACACCTGATTATTAGTATAATTTTGATTAAAATCTTAATTCATAATTACTTGGCTTATTCAAGGTTCTATATTCAGGAATTGGATGAATTATGGGTATTTATACGGTAATCTTAAAAAAGATATAAAAACAATGAAACATAACATACAAACAAGTTACATTCTATTAATAGGAATATTAATAGGAATATTAATCTCATTTTTAACAGCTCAAGGCTGGACTAATCAAATTATATATTTATTAGATATTTCACAATTATTATATTTTATAGGTTTAATATATTTTTTATCGTTTTCATTAATAGAATTACTAATTTATAATAATAAAGAAGTAAAATCTTTACAAATATTAGAAGTTAATACTGATAGTAATATGAGATGTCTAAAAATTACAATGTCTAATAACAATTTATTAGAAGGTGAAGAATTATTTAAAGGTATTTATACAACTTTAATGAATAATAAAGATTTCTTTAATTTTGGCTTTCAAAAAATAATTATCTTAAGTGTAGTTTTAATAAGTGATACAGAACATAATTTACATTCAAATATTTTAATTAACAATGATACAACTTTTGAAGAATACCATTCAACAATCTCACATGAATTAGATAAATATAATAATTTACAATATGGTTATCATAATGAAGCAATAAGTAGATATATAATGTTAGTTTGGAATGTTGATAATAAACAAAATTTAAAAATTAAACAAAGTTATACAACTAATAAATTAAAAAAAAACCCCAACTCTTTAGAAAGTAAAAGAAATTATTCAACTTTAAATACTAGAAAATGGTATAAAGGTTTAATTAATCCTATTTCACTTTATAATAAAAAAGGTAATTTAAAACAACAACAAATTAAACCAATTTTTACTATGGATTTAGAAACAATTTATTTAGATAGTGTAAAAAGTCAAGTTGTAATTGCTATTAGTAGTTGTGGAGTAAATAAAGGTGTGTTAGAAAATAAAATCTTTTTAATAGATCCTAATTTATTATTAAGTAATTATGAATTAGCTTCCAAAGAATTATGGAATCACTATTTTAATTATTTAAACAGTATTGTAGAAAATAATATAACTATTAAAGATAAATTAGTAATCTTTACACATAATTTAGGTAGTTTTGATGGTTATTTCTTATATAGAGGTTTAATGAGTTATTCCAAACCTGAACACATTTCATCTATTATAGATGAAAGAAATGTATTTATTTCTATTAGTTGTAACAGTTTTGGTGAATTAATTGAATGGAAAGATAGTTTAAGAATATTCCCTAAACTTTCATTAGATAAATTATGTCAAATGTTTGTTGTTGAAGGTAAATTAACCTCTTATAATCCTAAATTCAAAAATATTTCTTTATTTAATAATTCTGAATTATTACAAGAATTTATAAATTATAGTTTACAAGATGCTAAATCTTTATACGAAGCCTTATTTAATGCTCAACACATTTATTTTAATAAATTTAAAGTTGATATTGAAAGTGTATATTCATTAGCTACTTTATCATTAAAAATCTATAGAACTAAATTCCAAGAAGATCCTATATTTATTTTACCTTCTAATATTGATAACTTTATTAGAAACAGTTATTATGGAGGTGGAACTGATGTTTATAAAGCTTATGCTGAAAAAGTTTATTATTATGATGTTAATTCATTATACCCTTATGCAATGTTAAATCCTATGCCATATAATTTAATAAAAATTCATAATATTATGGATAATATTAAATTAGATTCCTTCTTTGGTTTTATTGAAGTTGAAGTATTATGTCCTATTGATATGGTAAGACCAGTATTACCCTTCCACTTAAATGGTAAAACAATTTATCCTGTAGGTACTTGGAAAGGAGTTTACTTCAGTGAAGAATTAAAAGCAGTAGAAAAATTAGGTTACCAATTTAAATTAATTAAAGGTTATGAATTTAGTAAAGCTAATTTATTTGAATCTTATATTAACTATTTTTATGAAATGAAAAGAACTTCAACTGGTTCAGATAGACATATTGCTAAATATTTATTAAATAATTTATACGGTTACTTCGGTAGAAAACAAGAAGGTTTAACAACATTAAATGTAAAAAATGTTGAATTAACTAATATATTATTAACTAGAGTTGTTAAATCTATAACACCAATTAATGAGGATTATACAACAGTATTAACTTATTCTAATATTAATTATACAATGTTAGAAAAATTACAAAATCAATTCCAATCTATAAGTTCTGATCAACAATATATAATGTCTAATGTAGCTATTGCTTCAGCTGTAACAGCTTACGCTAGAATAGTTATGATTCCTTATAAATTAGATCCTAACACATTGTATACTGATACTGATTCATACTTTACAACTACACCAATTGATCCTAGTTTATTAGGAGATCAATTAGGTTTAATGAAAGATGAAATGAAAGGAATATTAATCCAGGAAGCATTTTTCTTAGGACCTAAAAAATATGGATATTGGTATATTGATGAAATTGGTAATAAAGTTGAAAAATCTGTATTTTCAGGAGTACCTAGAGATTCATTAACCTTTGAGGAAATTAGAAATATATTTAAAGGTGGAACCATTACTAAAAACATATCAAATAGATTCTTTAAATCTTTCAAAAATTTAAGTATTAATATTAAAGATACAAAAATAACAATTAAAAATACTCCACCAATCCTTCTATCTAAAGATAGCCTAGCTAATCTAGGCCCTATTAATGAATAATATCTACTAACAAATAGGGACTAAGAGTACTAGTTTCGGCTCCTTTCTCCGCCTTTTACTAAATTAATATCTTATCTAACCTTTGAAGCAGGATGGGAAGAAGGTAAAAGAAGGCTATTAAATTTATTGTAAATAAAAATTACAATTATACATTGCAAATATTTATTATATTTGTATCGGTCTAGAAAAACTCTTAATTATCTGCGTTGGTCTACTGCAGCAATAGCATAAGATTAGGATCAATTAAAAAATAATTAAAAATCAAATAAAAATCATAATATTCAATGTATCCTAAAGGAATAATACAAATACAAACCATGAATCTATCATTACTTTTATTTTTAGTAGGTATTTTAGGATTTATATTAAATAGAAAAAATATAATTCTAATGATTATTGCGATAGAATTAATGTTATTATCTGTAACCTTATTAATATTAATTTCTAGTTTTAATTTTGATGATGGAATAGGACAAACTTTTAGTATCTTTATAATTTCAATAGCAGGTGCTGAATCAGTAGTAGGTTTAAGTATTCTTGTAGCATATTATAGATTAAGAGGAAATATTTCATTAAGAACATAATGTATTTATCAATTTTAGTTTTACCTTTATTAGGTTCTTTTGTATCAGGATTTATGGGTAGAAAAATAGGTGTAACAGGAGCACATATTATTACTTGTACTTGCTTAATTTTATCATCAATTTTAGCTTCAATAGCTTTCTATGAAGTAGGTTTCTGTGGTTCACCAGTTTCTATAAATTTAACTAGTTGGATCGATTCAGAATTTATGTCTATTTCTTGGGAATTCCTATTTGATCAATTAACTGTTTCTATGTTAATTCCAGTTTTATATATTTCATCTTTAATTCATATATTCTCTACTGATTATATGGCTGAAGATCCTCATAATCAAAGATTTTTTTCTTATTTATCATTATTCACTTTCTTTATGTTAGTATTAGTTTCAGGTGCTAATTTCTTTGTAATGTTTATTGGTTGGGAAGGTATTGGAGTAGTTTCTTATTTATTAATTAACTTCTGGTTCACAAGAATTCAAGCTAATAAAGCAGCAATTTTAGCATTCACAATGAATAGAGTAGGTGATATGGGGTTAAGTATAGGATTTTTTGCAATCTTTGCATTATTTGGATCATTAGATTTTTCTACAGTATTTAGTTTAGTACCTCTAATGAATGAAACAGGAATAACAATAATAGGTTTATTATTATTAATGGGAGCTATGGCTAAATCTGCTCAAATTCCTTTACATAGTTGGTTACCTGGAAGTATGGAGGGTTTAAAGGTGTTAAACATTATATTTTTTATTATTTATTTTAATAAATCATTATCTAGCTTTAATTTTATTGATATTATGGGTTATGATATAAATTATTTATCTATTTTACCTATTATTAATTCTATTTCTAATACAACATTACATACTATTACTGGTAATATGTTAGGTGATGGTTCTATTAGTCTTTCTAAATTTAATAAAGGTGGAGGTAAATATTCTATGACTATGGATGTTTATTCTTTAAATTATTTACATTATTTAAATGAGAATATTTATAGTCAATTTACTAATACAAAAATTTATGCTTATCCGAATATTTTACTACCTCAACATAAAGGTAAAGAAGTTACTCAATATCATTTTAAAACTAATACACATTCTTTATTTACAGCTTTACACAATTTATGGTATAAATGGGATAATGAAAAAAATAAATTCATAAAAATTGTTCCATTTAATATCTCTGAAATGTTTTCAGAAATTTCATTAGCTTATTGGATACTGGATGATGGTTATTTTTATTCATATGGTAGAACTAAAACAGTTCTTCTTTGTACTGAATCTTTCACTAAAGAAGAATGTATAATTCTTCAATCATTACTAGAAAAGTTAAATATTAAATCTACTTTGAAAATAAGAGATAAATTTAACAATAGATATAGAATTAGAATATCTAAAACTAGTATGGATATAGTAATTTCCTTAGTAAAACCGTATATGCATAAAGATTTTTTATATAAATTAGGAATATAATTGTTATTTTAGGGCCCTCGTTAAACTTCACTATATGCTGGAACACCCTAAAGCTTTAAGTACTCATCTAAATATAAATTAGATAGTGAAAATCTTAAAGATGTTACAATGGGCAATCAGCAGGAAACCAAAGTTCTATATTATAGTGGTCTTATCGGAGATTAGAAGAATAGTTTATTTCTACTATTCAATTTTATTAAAAAGAAAGTAATAAAGTAATACTTATGCCTTTGGCTAAGGAAAAGTATTTTTATTTATATCCCCCATCCTCACTAAGGTAGAATAGCATAGGGCAGCCTATCCTGAATAAAATCTAATTCAAAAATATAAATATATGCTAAAAGAGAAGTTTATTTATTCAAATTTAAATGTTTGTTGCCAGCTTATAAATAAATTAAAAGGTAAACTCTATAAGCAACCTATAATAAACAATATACTAGTTTATTCTATACTATAAAATTAATTATATCAAAATTATTACTTCAAATGTAATTCTTATTAAATATTAATTAAGTATAAGCATAGGTGTATACAATTTAATTATTTAAAACAATGTTTAACAATGAAAACAACACAAATTTTAATATATTTTTAGATAATAGACAAAAAGAGTCTATAATTAATAGAAAAAACGGTATTTGCATTATTTATGATAAATTATTTTTAAATGCTGGTGATATAAGAGTTTCTAAAGAATATCTTACAAATAATATTAATATAATAGATGAGTTAACAAAAATGTCATCTAATCCTAATTATTTCCCTAAAATTAAACATACGCAAGATCAATTTATATTTAACTTAGTTAAAATTTTAGAAGATTTGTATGATAATGATAATAATGAATGGACATCTTTTAAATTATACTTTTTAGTTAAACCAGATTTTAATAAAGTATATAAATTTGATATTGTAAAAATTAATGAACATTTTGCTAAATATCCTCTTGAATTTTTAGATAAAAATATAGTTAAATTTTATAAAAATACTGGATTATTAACTGCTGTAGGTGCATTTGTATTTGCTTCTCTCTATGATCTTGAAAATTTGAAAGAAATGTCTTTAAATATTAAAAACCAAATTAATAATAATATTCAAATTATAAATAAAAATGTGCATAAAGATTTAAATAATACTATAATTAATTATACAAATAAATTTGATATTAATTCAGAAATTATGTTAATAATTCATGCTGATTTTTATGAACTAAAACCTATGAGAATTTAATTTTAGTTCTTTTCATTTTTATAGTATTAATTAATGATTATTAAAATTACACTTTAAGTAGTTTCTTTCTGACTATTTAATTTTAAATTTAGAAAGTAAAGAATTATACTAATTTAAATAGGTAAAATTAATTTATCCCCCCATTTGCGCCGATGGCACAGCCACAGCACCCTTTTTATTTATATGTATAAAGATATAATTATAAAAAATCTTTAATTACAAAACTATAAAAGATTACTACAACATAAAAGAGAAGATCTATTTAATGATATCTTTAAGTTTTTACTCTACTTAAATAAATTGTTTCTTCAAATATTTAATATTCATATTTAATAAGATATCTAAATTAAATTAAACAATTATTTTAACTTTAAATAATAAATCGAACAATGTTTACGATAAATAATTGGATGTTAAATAAGTAATTATTCCTACAGGCGAGAGCTTAGAAATAAATTACTCTTTGTATTTAATAATAGCCTTGATTTTTCATCTGCAGGGCAAAATATCTTTTAATTTAATGTTCTTTAACTATGATTCTATGTCTGCTAATTTAGTAGATGCTGGTATGATTTGTACAGCTATTTTTGTAATTGGTATGTTTATTTATGCTGGTTATAAAAGTATATTTACTGCAACACATTGCCTACAAGGCAATAGTTCATTAGGTAATACTTTACCTAAATTAGATCCACAAGGTAGTAAAAAATCTAATAGAGGTTTAGCCATAAAATTATTTCTCTTATTTACATTTATGTTTTTTATCTTTAATTCAAAATTAGTTTTAACATTTTTTGTTATATTAAGATATATTGTATTATGTGTACATTTTTATACTTTATATAAAAAATTAACTATAACTGTACAAAATGGATGTAATGTTGTATACAAAGAAGCTGGAGTACAAACTGAACCCACTACATCTTGTGAAAATGTAACTAGTGTAGGATCTGAATCTGCTTTCCCAAAAATTAGAGGTTCATCTTATGATATAGCTGATGAAAAAACTTATTATAGTTATGTGATGACGAAAAAATTTGAGTTAAAAATAAATCCTGAAAATAAAACTATGGGTTTAATGAATAAAGATACTTTAGAAGTCTTAAGTGTTAATCCAGATATACATCCAGAATATTTGGATATTTCTTATTTTTATCTCAATGCTTTTTAATGATAGTTTATCTCAAATAAGTGAAGTAATCTCTTAATCTAATAAAGTAGATTCAGTTTATGGTGTAACTGATCCATCAGTTTTAAACTTATTAATGGCTGATGAAACAATAGATTTCCAAGTTATTGATAATATTCATTATGCTATATCTGATAATATGTATTTATCAATAGATCCATCTATTATGAATTTATTCTTATAGTGTTAATTAATGATTTAAACATAAGGCATTTGCCTTTTCCCCCCATTAATCTTTTAGTATAATTGGAAGTATAACAAAACTGTTCATTTTGTTGGTATGAGTTCGAATCTTATAAAGATTGTAAATTTACATAATAAAAGAGAACAACTATCTCTAATTGGTATTTGAGAAAGAAGTCCTATAATTTATGCCTTGTTAATTAATTATTTAATTCTCTATAAAAGAATAGGTTTATTTTTTAGTATAATGGTCGTATGACAAAACTCTTCATTTTGTAGGTATAAGTTCGAATCTTATAAAAAGTTTATCCTTCTGGCCTGCCGGCCCTTAAATAAAGTAAAAAATATTATCCTCACTATGTGTAACACTATTGTGTTAGGAAGGCAGGGAGATAGGGTTAGCCACTCAATAATATCTCTCCTCCTTCCACTAATCTCCGATAAGATCCACACAATTTATACATAGAACAAGTAGGATCCTCAGAGACTACACGTGAAGCTCATATTTAAATATGAGATGATATAGTCCGATCAGTAAAGAAATTTACTGCTAACAAAAATGCCTACACCAGTATCAGCTTTAATTCATGCAGCGACTCTAGTTACAGCAGGATTATATTTATTAGTAAGATCATCTCCTTTATTAGAATATAGTTCAACTGCTTTATTAGTTATTACTTTAGTTGGAGCTTCTACTGCTTTCTTTGCCGCTACTTGTGGTTTAGTTCAAAATGATTTAAAAAGAATTATTGCTTTTTCAACAATAAGTCAATTAGGATATATGGTAATGGCAGTAGGATTAAGTCAATATAATGTAGCATTAATGCATGTAATAAATCATGCTTTCTTTAAAGCATTATTATTCTTAGGAGCTGGAGCAGTAATACATAGTTTTTCAGATCAACAAGATGTAAGAAGATTAGGAGGATTAATAAATTTCTTACCTTTCACTTATACAGCAATGTTAGTAGGATCTTTATCTTTATTAGCTACTCCTTGGTTAACTGGATTTTATAGTAAAGATTTAATTATAGAATTAGCTTACGGACAATATAGTTTCAGTGGTACTTATGCTTATATTTTAGGGAGTTTAACTGCTGGTATTACTGCATTCTATTCATTTAGACTTATTTCATTAGTATTCTTAACTGTTCCTAATGGACCTAAAAATTCTTATTTAAATTCACATGAAGCTAATTTAGCTGTAATTGTTCCTCTATTTGTGTTAGCTCTATTTAGTATCTTCTTTGGTTTTGTTTTCTCTGATTTATTTGTAGGTGTAGGTTCTGATTTCTTTGCTAATTCTTTATTTATACATCCTAATAATATTTCTATAATTGAAGCAGAATTTAGTTTACCTATTTTAATTAAATTATTACCATCTATATTATCTTTATTTTTTGCCTTCTTAGCTATATTATTATATCATAAAAGTACTAGTTTTGTTATTGATTTAACTGAAACTTCTTTAGGTAGAAAAATTTATACTTTCTTAAATGGTAAATACTTATTTGATGTAGTATATAATAATTATATAACTTCTGTAGGTTTACAATTAGGTTATATTATATCTAAAGTTATTGATAGAGGAGTTATTGAATTATTAGGTCCTCACGGATTATCTAATATTTTCACTAATACTGGTAATAATATTTCTAAATTAGATAGTGGTGTTATTACTACTTACGCTCTTTATATAACATTAGGTTTATTAGCATTATTATTCTTAGTTTTTGCTCCTGTTTTAATAGATACTTCTTTATTTAGTGAAATTAGATTAATTATTATTTATTTTGCTTCATTAATTATAGTTTTATCTCCACAGATTAATAAATCTAATTAATCTTAATTAATAATTCTATTTTTATTATAATATCCCGCCTGTCCTAGCTCCTACCTTAGGTGCCTGGGTTCTTTAATTTATAAAGCACTGTTATTACTTTTATTTCCTGCCATAGCTAGGATAGCTGCAAGCCTCCCTTATTTATATTGATATTTAAGAGTTGGAGTCTTTTTTTAACTTTTTCTTTCTTTGTTTCAAATTTTAAATGTTTTCCTGCCATTGGCTGCCTAGGCACAGTCGCAGTAATAGAAAGTAACAAATATTAATGATTAAAAATTAATATTAATTTTATCCCCATGCCCAGCATCAGATTACTGCTTTCACAAGCTAATACAAATTCTTCTGCTCTGGCTCCGCCGAGAGCATCAATATTATCATATATTAGTAACAATTTTAAAAATTTAAATCCTTCTTATTGGTTTTTAGCAGATCCAAATAATCAATCTGCTCATAACATTTTTATTGAAAATCAAAGAAATGCTAGTACTCTTGATAGAAGATATTATCCATTTACTTCTGCGGATCCATTTAAACCATGGTATCAAAGATTAAAAACTCTTATGTTTGGTGAAAGTGAATTACAATTGGATCAAAGAGTACATGATAAAATTTTAGCTTGGAGAAGTCTAAAGCCTATATTAGTATTTGGTAAAAAGGGTACTGTAACTACACCTACTCCAATTAGGAGCCTTTCAGTATCAGCTTTACATACTTATCTTTATTTATTGGACTATTTTGTTTAATAATTATCTAAAATTTTAGTTTTATCCACACATATTTTTAAAATCATTATTTAGTATATAGATAAACTTTACATATTATTATATAAAACTTCTAAGCTTACAATCATGTGTAAATGTATTATAATGTTTGTATTAGTGAGTCGCTGCCTTTTGCTTCCTTACTAAAGCTAGGTTGCATACACCCGCTCAAGCCTCCGGTAATGGAGGGTAATTTATATTAAATCTGCATCAATAGTAGAATCTACTAAAAGTTTAAAAATAAAAATAAAAATATAAAAGAGGTAAGATTAGTTTAATGGTAAAATGACGTCTTGTGGCGACGATGTTCAGAGTTCAATTCTCTGATTTTACCCAAATTTTTTAATAATATAATATTAGAGTACTAATTCTGTATTTTAAGGATATAATTTATTATATAAACTTTACCACTAGTAAAATTGTTTAATAATTATTTATATTTTAAAAACTTTATTAAATTTATTTTATTTAAATAATATAAAATATATTGAATTAAATAAAATAATTAATAAATACTTTTATTAACTTTACTTAAGAAAAATCAAAGGTTAAATTAGGTAATATTAAAAACAAAATAAATTCATTTATGGTAAAACTATAGAAAACTAATAGTAATTTTAATTAAATTATATTATTTTAAATTAATATAATTATCTAACACTTTATTGACTATCCTAATTTATGTTTATATTTATGTTTATATTTTATTAAAACATAGTTTCCTGTCCCTAGCTTGGACGGTTGGATTACAGTAAACGTTTGTTTAAATAATTAAATTTTAAGAAAATAGAATCCTAGGCCTGGCTTATTAATTTTTAGAAAATCAGCCTTTTATTATTAGATAATATAACAATAGTAGATTAAAAATATATGTTATACTTAATATTATAATATAAATTATTTTACTAATATAAACTATATTATTTAGATACAAAAAGACTTAACTTAAATCTTTTTAAAGATATCTTCTAAGAATATTACAATAGTATAAGTTATATACCTTATTTATTACCTAAATAATAAACAGGTAATTATAATTTTATATATAAGTAATATATTATTATTTAAAAAATTATCCCCCATCCAGCCTAAAATTTAAAATTGATGGTGGTGGTCAAATTATTCACTATCTTTATAGTAAATTACTTATTGTATAGAGTGTAAATAATAAATTTTTGGATTTATATTATATTATTTATTATATTTTTTGTTTCTGTTTTACAATTTATTATATTTATAATATTGTTTATACTGGGTTTATGCAAAGATAAGGCTTCGCTAGCCTTAAGATTTTAAGGTTCGAACGCTAAAGCACCTGTATAATTTTTATATCTTTAAAAGAAGATGTTAGTTTTAAAACTTATGTCTCATAAAGATTATAGACACTATAAAATTATCACAAATTAATGTTAACTGCTGCAAAATACTTAGGAGCTGGATTAGCTTGCTCAGGTTTAATCGGAGCTGGAGCCGGAATCGGTTTAATTTTTTCTTCTTTAATTTCTTCAACAGCTAGAAACCCTCAAATCAGAGGACAATTATTTAGTTTTGCAATATTAGGTTTCGCCTTAGCTGAAGCTACAGGATTATTCTCATTAATGATTGCTTTTTTATTATTATACTCATAATAATAAATAATTAATTATAAAAATAAAAATTATCACAAAATAATTATTACAGAACAAAACACCTATTTTAAACTAAATTGAGATTATATGATGATATTTAACAATTAAAAAATAGTACGCATTTGTCAAACTATTAAATCAAATTGTATATAGAAGGTTAATTTTGTTATAATATTTATATATTAAATTATATCAATCTTTAATATAAAAGATAATAACAAAATTTAAAAGTTTTTAGGTTATTCTTAATCAAACTTTTTAATCTCCTTAAAATTATCCCCTATCCAGCCTAAGCCTGTGTAGCTAGGCCGCTAAAGCTAAGGTAGCCATTCCCTTATATTATTAATAAATAAAAAAAATCTCTAAAAGTATCGATGACAATATAGTAATAACTTTAAAAATGTTAAATATTAAGTACCTATATTATTGAAGCTAAATTCACTTACTGCCATAGTAATTCTAAATTAGGTCTACTAAATATAAAGCAGATTTATGGTCTTATGTTAACACTCACTAACAATCACAACCAAAGTTTATTGCTTTAGCGCAGCACCCTTATATAGGAGTAGGTTCCGCCCGCCACATCTTTTATCTTAACGCAATCTTACAATTACATTCTAAGGTTTGGCTAAAAAGAAAGAAGAAAGGCTTACTAAATAAAGGTTCGATTCCTTTACTTCTTAGATTTTATGGTGTCCAAATAAAGCCAAACCTTAATTATATTATAATTAGGCAAGGCTATGTTAGGAAATAAGGCTATATTATAATATTACCATATTTACATAAAAGAATTGTTTAAGCTCAATCTTAGGATACTATATATATTTACAAAATATATCTACAGTATTGTCTCATAGTTTTATAAATTAATAATAATAAATTATTAAATAAAATGAATTATATTATAAATTCTTTTATAATAATAAGCGAGGAAAATAAAAAAATCTAAGATTATTTGATATAATAAAAAATAAAAATGAAAAAATTAACATTATTTAATATAACAATCATTGGTATAAAAAAAGGATGGTCTCATCCTACATTACCTAAAAATGTACTTAAATTACAATTACATCCATTTATTAGAATATTTAAAGTATTAGGTGGAATAAGTATATTAATATTTTTAACTAAAGCTTATGAAAAATATAATATTTCTGTATTGTATATTTCTATTATTTTATCTATTTTATATATTATATTTAATACTTACTTAAATTATTATAGAATTAAACATATTTATAGTTCTATAAAAAAAGGTCATTTAGATGTAGATGTAAGAAAAAATCCTTTATATAAATATGCTTCGTTATATAGTAAATTAATTTTTTGTCTTAAAGGTTTTTGTAAAGTAGCTGCTGGATGTGGTGTAGCCTTAGGAATATTTACAGGAATATATACTTTATTTTAACATAATTAATAGATCCTATATTTATGCCCTTTATTGCTGATTTAATTTTACCAGATAGTAAAATGGAAAGACAGTTTAAATGTCAAAAAAGTTTATTTAAAGATTTGTCTAAAATGGATAAAATTTTTAATAATTTAAAGGATGATAATGAAACTGTAGCTTTATTTGAAAATAGTAAATTCTTTACTGAGGATGATAAAAAATTTATGAAATAAGGCTTAAAAAACAAGAACAATTCTTGTTGGATAATAAAGAATCTAATCTTTAATAGCAAAAATTAAAGAATCTTTAAATAATATTTAATAAAATAATTAATTATTTATCCCCCACCACCATCAGCCAAAGGCTCAGCTACCAGCTATGCACTGCAAGGTAACTCTCCGCTAATCTAAAAAACTTTAGCTTATGCAAGGATAAGGCAAACTTCCTCACTGGGCCTGGTCTTAATCTTTTAATTTTGTTTTTAATACTATCTATAAAATCTCTTTTTTTAATAAAAAAATCTAAGATATTTTAATTTACTTAAAAAAATGTTAACTAATTTTTCAATCTTTAATACTATCTATAACGATGCACCTCAACCTTGGCAATTAGGTTTCCAAGATAGTGCTTCACCAAGTTTCACAGGAATAGTAGAATTACATAATACTATTTTCTTCTTTTTAGTAGTAATTGCTGTAGGTATTTGTTGGGTTTTAGGATCAACTATGTATTACTATAGTTCTAAAAATTCTCCTATTGTACATAAATATCTTAACCACGGTACTTTAATTGAATTAATCTGGACAATAACACCAGCATTAATCTTAATTACTATTGCTTTCCCATCATTTAGATTACTTTATTTATTAGATGAAGTAGTTTCTCCAACAATTACTATTAAAGTAGTCGGACACCAATGGTATTGGTCATATGAATATTCTGATTATGTTAATGAAAGTGGTGAATCTATTGAATTTGATTCTTATATGATACCAGATTCTGATTTAGAATTAGGACAATTTAGAGTATTAGAAGTTGATAACAAAGTTATTGTTCCTGTTGATACTCATGTTAGAATAATTGTTACAGGTGCTGATGTTATCCATTCATTTACTGTACCTTCATTAGGAATAAAAATTGATACTGTACCTGGTAGATTAAATCAAACTTCTTTATTAGCTGAAAGAACTGGTACATTCTATGGTCAATGTTCTGAAATTTGTGGAGTATATCACGGATTTATGCCTATAGCTATTGAATCTGTATCTGTACAAGATTACTTAGCTTGGGTAGATGCTCAATAGTTTTTTTAATTATTTAATTAAAAATATTGCTTTTTAGATTATAATAATCTTACCCCCCATCCTATGCACTGCTAAGCTAAGGATGCACAGCCTATCTAGTATCTTTTCCTTTGCTTTAGCAAAGAGGCTAGAAAAGGCAATAAAATATAATAGTCTACTCGCCTTTCGTATAATAAAAAAGAGGTATTTATATAATAATAAAATAAAACATATAAAAGTATATAAAAACAAAACGAGTATAGTTAAGTGGTATAACTTTTACCTTCCAAGTAGAAATCATCGGTTCGAATCTGATTACTCGTAAATAAACACAATAATTTTTAGTGTTTATAGTATTGAGTAATGTTAATTTTTAGTATCTTATTTTTAATTGTGCTTATGGCCATACCTTCTCTTAAAATAAAATATCCACCAATTTTATTTCAGAGAATTTCTTCTATAATTTTAATTTATGCCGGAGCATTATCATTAAATGCTTTATATATTCAGTCAATTGGATCAGGTATAGGTATTTATAGTGGTTTATTCCATGTAACCTTTATATCTCAATTCTTAGAGATTTTTATATACATAATAGGGGCAGCAATATTAATAGCTAGACCTTTACCTATTTATGTTCTTTATCCAAATCTTTCAATAATAGAAGAAAATAGTTATAAAAATTCAATAGAATATTGTTTACTAATAATGTTTAGTATAATAGGAGCTAGTTTATTAATATCTTCTTCAAATTTAATATCTATGTATTTAAGTATAGAATTACAATCATTTGCAGTATATATTTTATCAACAATATATACAAATTCTATATTTGCTACTAGTGCAGGATTAAAATATTTCTTATTAGGAAGTTTAGCATCTTGTTTTATTTTATTAGGTTCAGGATTAATTTATACTTTTACTGGTTTAATTAATTTAGAATCAATCTATAATTTAATATCAGTAACAGTGCCTCTAAGTAGTAATATTACTCAAGCTATAGCATTAGGATTTATCTTTATATTTGCTGGATTTTTATTAAAAGTAGCTGCAGCACCATTCCATAATTGGGCACCAGATGTCTATGATGATAGTCCAACAATTGTAACAATATGGTTAACTATTATGCCTAAAATTTCTATTTTAATTTTTATTTTAGAAATCTTTACTCAAATTATATCAGTAAGTCCAATTTTAGATAGTTTAGATATAATAGGATTAAATCCTATTTCTTCTTTATTCTTAATTAGTTCTTTATTTTCTTTAATAATTGGTACAGTAGTAGGAATAACTCAAATAAAAATAAAAAGATTATTAGCTTATAGTACAATCTCACATATAGGATTTATCTTATTAGCTTTAGCTATAAATAGTAAACAATCTATTGATTCATTTATTTTCTATATTATCCAATATACTTTAACTAATTTAAATACATTCTTAATATTATTAGCTATAGGTTATATAATATATAGTAAAAATGTAATTAATAAAGGTTCAGAAAAAGATATTAAATATATTTCTGAATTAAAAGGATTATTCTTCTCTAATCCTATTTTATCTATTAGTTTAACTATTTGCTTATTATCTATGGCTGGTACTCCTCCTTTATTAGGATTCTTCTCTAAACAGTTTGTATTATTTTCTGCTATTGAAAGTGGATATTATTTTATGGCTATATCTGGTATATTAGTTAGTATAGTTAGTGCTTCCTATTATTTAAGAATAATTAGAATATTACATACTGAAATTGAATTAAATAAATCATTAAATAATGAAACAAATACAACAGTAGGTATTAACAATATTCATAGTTTATTAATATCAAGTTTAACTTTATTAATATTATTCTTTGTTTTAAATCCATCTATCTTATTAAAAAGTACACAATTACTCTCTTTATCAATACATTCTGACTAATGAATTCTTTATTAATGTTATTTATATTTGTTCCGATTTTAGCTGTTTTATTATTAGCTTTAAATTTATTATTAGCTGCTCATAAACCTGATGAAGCTAAATTATCGGTATATGAATGTGGATTTATTCCTATATATGGACAAACTCGATCTACATTCCAAATTCATTTCTTCAAAGTTGCACTATTATTCTTAATTTTTGATCTTGAAGTGCTATTACTATATCCTTTAGCAGTTACATTGTACCAAGTGAGCGTTTTCGGTTTCTCTGTTGCACTTATATTCTTCATCGTATTAACTATCGGATTTATACTTGAAATAGGATCGGGTGCGATATCTATTAAAAATTAAGATATTAAGAATTTTATAATCCCCATTCTAATTAGAATTCTTACAAAAATAAGAGAGTACTGACGATAAAACAACAAAAGGTTACTTTCAATACTTCAGCTGTATATTCCAAAGAAAACTTAAAGTATCTAATTATAAAAAATCTTTAATTATAAAAATCTTTTCTTTAAAAGAAGTAATTAGTTTTAAAACTAATTACTCATAAAGTTTTAGACACTATAAAAACTATAAAAATGCAATGCCTAATTTAAATTATTTTGTAGCTGAACAGGTTTATAATAATCTATTAGTATGTTCAATTGTTCTTTCCGTTACTGTTATAGGTATGACAATTCTTACGATGAAGTATATTCATCATATGAATGGTGTTAATGTTGAAAGACAAATAGATACTACAAGAGTTAATGCCGGTTTACCCACAGACGTAACATTAACTCCTGAAGATTTTAGAAATAATCCTGAATTAGCAGAAATATTTGATGTTTCAGATACGGAAACTGATTTAGATTTAGCTCTTGAAAGCCAAGAACATTTAGAAATGTTAGAAAATCAAAATGCAGATATAAGTTATAATAACTTTATGGCTCTTCTGGATGCTATAGAAGCTTTTATATCATATTTTGTTTAATAGATATTTTCTATTTTAAATCTAACTATTTTATCCCCACCCTCACCTGCCTAGCTCCTTGCTCCGCAAGGAAGGTGAGGGTGCTTAGCTAGGGTTACTCTTTATAATCTTTTTATATTTTATAATATCTTTAAAAATACTCCTTAATATCTCAATTTATAAATAGAAATTTCTATTTATTGTAATTATTATATTACTATATTATAATTTTATAATAATTATAGAGATAGCTTTAATTCTACCTTTGTCTCTTAGCCTTGCTTTCTAAATTAGCAGGGCAATAGGTGCTATAAGCCTAGAACAGAGCAATCAAAAAAATTAAATAGAATGCCACAATTAATTCCATTTTATTTTTTAAATCAATTATCATTTTCATTCTTAACTTTATTAGTTTTAATTTATGTATTTTCTAAATACATTTTACCTTTATTTACTTTTCAACAAGTTATAAGAATGTATATAACAAAATTAAGTAAAAAAGCTTAATTTAATTAATAATAAAAAAAATATTTTTTTTTCCCCCCATTGTAAAAGTGTATTAATAATAATAAATAAATAAATAATTATAAAAAATAATAATAACAATATAACCTAATAACAAATATGGGCTAACAGTACTAGTTTCGGCTCCTATCTACGCAATTAAATAACCTTTTAAAAAGAAAATTGTTAAATATAAAAGTAACAAAGAATTTAAAAACTAAAAAAGAAAAATGTAAATCATAAAAATCTTTAAAAGTCTTTCCAGGTATAATTTATCAGTTCGAATCTGATAAAGACTAAAATTAGTTAAATTCTAATTTAAATAAATATATAGCATATTTTAAATTTTAATATTTATTTAAAAGTTAATTTAAAATAATAAATTAAGTAAATTAGAACCAAAATCAAAAGTAATTACTTAAGTTTATACTATATATTTAGATTATATTAATTATAAAATATAATCCTTTGTATTAAAATTAAAACAGTATCCAGTAATTCATTAAATTACGCATGGATCAATATATAAACAAATGTATATAAATAGAGGAACTTTATTAAACTTAATCCTTAAAGGTAAAAAATTAGTTAATTTCTTAAATAAACATTTTTATGTTTTACTTATTATTTCTACAATATCTAAATATACAAATAGTAAATATTATAAATTTATTAGTTGGCTAATTAAAATTATACTTTCAATTTTACTTTATTTAGCATGTGCTGTGATTTTATTAGGTTTATTTAATTATATTTTATATGGTGATATCTTTACAACTATACATTGTTCAAGTCCAGAAATTGTAAATAATCCTGAAGTTCTAAATACCGAAGCCATATTAGAATTATTAATAAATCTTATGGATTGGCTAATCGTTGCACAAATTCCTCATGGAGGTTATGATATTATTAATCAAAATGTTTTTTCTGAAATGGTTAGTAATCCTTCTTTTTATTTTTGGTTAGGTGAATTAGATGGAGTGAATAATGTACTTGGTTTTTCAGTTGATAATACAAACTACACTGTAGATCCAAATCTAATTATATGGTTCATAGCTTATAGTGTAAGCATCTTAATTATGTATCATAATTAATTGGGTCCGAGGTTACTAACTTTCAAGTTGTGTTAATTAAGGATTCCAAAATTTAATAATTTAATAATTTATCCCCCCACTCACTAAAGCTAGGCAGCGCTATTGTTGATCCTTATATTTAAATAATAAATATTTCTTATTTAAATATATTCTTTAAAAGAGATAATAACTATTTTCTATTTATAGAAATTACAATACAACAATAAAATATTGTTTAAATTAAATACTTAGGAACAGGATGGTAAATATTTGCTACTGCTAACATTAAATTCATTCTTTATTCTAACTTTAGTGTACTACTCTCTAATAATCTTTTTATTTTATTTTAGTTATTCCTAAGGTAAAGCTCCTAATGGGTGTGCTGCTTAGCAGCAGGGTGGGATGGAGCAAATTAATGGATTAGAAATTATTATACTCTAAAATTATTTAATCCAGAGTTACAAAGGTGGGATGGAGCAAAGAAATGGATTAAAGATTCTTAAACAAAAACAAAAATAAAAATTATTTAATCCAGAGTTACATTATCTCTATGTTAAGTATTAACTTTACATAAATAAGGGTGTGTCCCTATGTTTAATAAATAATTAAACACTTCCTATTTTTAAAAATAATAATAATAATAATAAAGATAGGGAGAGATAAGTACAAACAAAGTTTTAAATTCAAACTGTGTTAAACAGAAATTAATATAACAATGTTATTTAACAAATATGTAATCATTCCTATAATAGCTATTATTGTAGGTATCTTTACATTTTCTTTCTACGATTTATTTACATATTCTTTCTACAATTTATATACATTTAATTTTTACGATTTATTTACATTTAATTTCTACGATTTTAATAACTTTAATTTCTCCGATTTTAATAACTTTAATTTCTCCGATTTTAATAACCTTAATACTTATTATGGGCTAAATAGTGATGGAACTGTACGAAAAACATTAAGTCAAATGTCTTTAGATCATTTAAAACTTTGGGATTATTATTCTAAGACTGGTTATACAGTTTCTGATGCATCAGATTTACTTGAAACATATAGTAATCCAAAATATAAATTAGTTTATGGTAATATAAATGGAGCAAGTCAATATTATTTTCTTAATTCTAATAATGAAGCCTATGCTCTTATTGAAGGAAATTTACAATCAAAGGCTGAATATTTATATAATTTTAAATGGAGATAGGCTTATCCCCTGCTTTAGCAAAAAAAAAAGTAAGGATATTTTAATAAGAATTTAAATTTTATCCCCTATCTAGCAGAGCAGGCTGGGTGAGGTAAATCTTTATAATATTTATAATATATAAAACCTGGGAAATAAAGTTTATTTAAGAAAGTGAGTTTTTTTTTATTTAATTTTATAAATTTAAAAGGTTTACTAAATAATAAAAACATAAAACATTGTAAATGCACTAATTGTATTTTATATAGGTCTAGAAAACTATTTAATTAACTGGATTCTTTAATCTGGAAAAATAATTAACCAAAGATAGAAATGGATTAGAGATTATTCTTATAATTATTTAATCCAGAGTTACATAAGTAAACATGAAACTAAATATCAAGAATTAAACAATAAATATACATCTTTACTTGAAAATAATTTAAATAAGTTAGAAACTGAAAGAGAAATACTTGAAGAATCTAATAATTTAAAAAAAGATGTAGAAGTATTGGAACAAAAATTAAGAAATTCTGTAGAAATTAAAAGAGAGTTACAAACTAAATATTCAGAAAATAGTGGAGATACTTCAATAAATGACAAAATACAAGAAGTTATAAATACAAATGAAGATATACATAATACGTATGAATCTGTAAATAATAAATTTGATTCATTTATTAACAAAAATTAACACTTTATTGAATAATAGTAATAATAAATCTCAATATTTAGATTCACTACAAAGTTTTTTTGATGTTTTAAATTATGAACAAAATTTAGCTATTGTTCATATTTCTGGTTCAATGTTTATTTTATTTAGTTTAATTAGTATAATTAGTATATTTTATGGAGAAAAATTAATAATATACTTTGATTTAGAAAATAGATTTCCTAAAATAGCTAAATTTATACAAATTAGAAGAAAATTTCAACAATATTATTTTTTAATAAATATTGGTTTAATTATTATTGTATTAGCAATTATAATTTATATAAATATAATAGTATTTATATCTCATATAAAATAATTGTAATTTAAAAGTTAATACTACTTATAATTAAATATTATCCCCCATCTAGCTTAGCTGTTTCGTTGCTTCGCCTTAAATAGAGTGTCCGGGTGTGAAGCTAGGCAGGCTGAGGTAATCTTTATAATATTTATATCATAAAGTAAAGAAAAACTTATAAAGATTCTTTTTATAAATCACTTAAATTTTATTAACAGATTGTTAAAAGAGATAATAATTATTTTCTATTTATATAAATTACAATACAATACAATATTGTTTAAATAATATACAGGTTTAATACCTTCTCTTTAAAGGAACTCCATTGCTTTAGCATGAATGGAGGTGGTTAGCCAGTTCATACTCTGCCTCAGGCACCGAGTTGATAACTGGAGGTAGGTTAAAATTTAGCGTATCTATTTGCTGAATAATAGACTAAACTAAAATATAATGGATTAAAGATTATTAAAATATAAAAATTATTTAATCCAGAGTTACACTATCTAGATATTAAATTAAATTTTAATATTAATATTAATAAAGGTGTGTCCTTATCTTAAAATGAATTTTAAGACTTCCTGTAATATTTATTATTATTGGGAATAGATAGGTACAAACAAAGTTTTAAATCAAACTGTGTTAAACAGAAATAATTATACATAAATGTTCTTTAACTATGATTCATTTGAAATAGTTGCAATAGCTTTTATAGTATCAGGAATATTTATAAAATCCTTCTATAATAGCTCAGTTACGCCAAATAATGAATCATTAATTAACACTTTATCTAATTCGGATTTATATAATAACTTAGCTAATACTTCTGCTTCGCAACTAATAGATGTAGGTGTACAAACTGAAGTTAATATTAATGTAGAAGCAGGCGTACAAGCAGTTAATACTTATGTAAATACTGGAATGCAAACATCAGCTAGAATGTGGTATGAAACAGTTAGAAATTGGATTAATGCAATCTTAGATACAACACCTAATTCTCAGGCCGGACTCTAATATGTAGACGTCGGTGTACAAACTAATGCTACCTCAGTATGGGATACAGTTAAACAATGGTTTTTAGAAGTATGTAGTATTAGAGGTTCAGAATTATCCTCAATGGGTTATAATAAAGTAGAAAAATGGAGAAATAAACTAGATTTCTATCAATCAGTGGTACATCAAGATTCGGATAGCCCACTAGCTAGTGAAGTAACAAATACTACTTTACAAAATCTAGTTGGTCCAAATGATAGTGCATCCAATGTAAGTGAAGTAGTATCTGAATCTAATTTACAAAATTTAGAATCTAATGTAGTAAATAAAGTTTATGATATTACTGATCCAGGAGTTTTAAATTTATATATGCATGATGAAACAATAGATTTTGAAGTAATAGATAATGTTAATTAAGCTGTGACTGATAATATCTTATTATCAATAGATCCATCTATTATTAACTTATTAATTTAGTGTTAATTAATGATTTTATTTATAAGGCTTTTGCCTATCCCCCATCTTTGCGTAGCTGGAGTGGCGGAGCCAGAGCAAAAGAATAATAGTTTAGGATTTTTAGTTTAAAGGTAAAACGCTATATTTTTCATTTTAGTAATGTAGGTTCAATTCCTCTAAGATCCAAATATTAAATATTTTCTTATTATCATCTGGAGCTTATCTCTAATTGGTATTTGGGAAAGAAGTCTTATAATTTCTGCTTTAGGTGCTACTGGTATTGTGTTCTCTGGTTGTTATTCAATTTATTTATATAATAGAATCTCTTATGGTGCTTATTCTCCTCACTTAAAACCTTATAAAGATGTTTCAAGAAGAGAATTTATTTTATTAATAACTTTATTAATACCTACTATAATATTAGGAATATTCCCTAATATAATCTTAGATTCTTTACATATATCAGTATCTACATTATTATTCTAATTTATAATTAATTTTATTATTATTTATCCCCTATCTTATTTCTTATTTCTTATTTCTTATTGCTCGTATTTTAGCCTGCCAGCCCTATACACTCCTATGCTAAAGCAAGGGTAGTATAGGTTGGAAGCGAAGCTCTAATAACATGCTTTCTATTATTATCTAATTATAAATTAAACATATAAAAGTAATATATAAATAATAAAAATATTTAATAAAAGTATCTAATAAATAATGGTAGATGACAAACTGGTTCGTCGCTCCCTTTGGGTGGGAGACATATAGCGTGTTCGAGTCGCGCCTACCATATAATTAATATTAAATTAATTAAAGTAAGGTTTCATGGCAGAGTGGTTAATGCGGGGTACTGTTAATACTTTTTTCAGAGGTTCAATTCCTCTTGAGACCTTTAATTTAAAATATAATAATATAATAAAATATAAAATATAATAATATAATAAAATATAAAAGAGATAAATAATTATATAAACGAATATGTTGAAATTGGTAAACAATCTCCTCTTAAGCAGGAGTGGAAGTAATTCCTTAAGAGTTCAAGTCTCTTTGTTCGTATTATTTCAACTATAGTGTTCCACCAAGTGATATAGTGTAAAGGTAGCACAGCAGTCTCATTATCTGCTAGAATGGGTTCAATTCCTAATGTCGCTCTTTTTAATTTAAAATAAATTTATAACAAATTTAAGGTCTTTTAGTATAAGGGTCGTACGACTACCCTTCACGTAGTTAGTGTCAGTTCGAATCTGATAAAGACTAATATTAATTAATTCTAAATTTAAATAAATATAATTAATAATCTATTGTTTATTTTTATCTTGTGCCTAACTTAACTAGGCCTTAACAAGGCCAGCAATGTATTAAAAATAAATGTAAAAAGGAATAGTTTACATTGGTAAGTTAAGACGATTGCTAATTGTTCGGGGAGACCCTTAGGTGTTCGACTCACCTCTATTCCGGCAATATAAAAATGGTAATTTATTTATTTTACTTTTCCCTGCGGCCGGAGGCTTCCGTTCCCTAGCACAGGTTGGAAGCTTTTGTTAAACAATTCCTAATTTATATTGGGGCTGCTACTTATTAAATTTTATAATTTATTAGAAGTAAGCAAAAATTTTAAATTTAAAACACAAGTATAATAACTAAATATAAATTTATTATATAAATTAATCAAAGATTAAGTGTGATAATCTTAAATATTTAATAATTAAATTTTATTTTCTAAAAAATATTATTTAAATAAAAATATTTACACAATGTAATTTTAATTAATAAAAAAAAATTAATTAAATAACGAGCTAAAAGGTGAAAGAGTTTAATGTAAAATGCATTGGCTATTTTCTACGAATGCTAAAGAAATAGGTACTTTATATCTAATTTTTGCTGCATTTGCTGGTATGATTGGTACTGCTTTTTCAGTTTTAATTAGATTAGAATTATCAGCACCAGGTGTGCAATTTTTACAAGGAGATCATCAATTATTTAATGTAATCATTACAGCTCACGCTTTCTTAATGATCTTCTTTATGGTCAAATTTTATATAGTATCAGTACAAATTAAAAATATAATTTATATTATAAATATAAGATTAAATCATTGGTTAATTCTAATTACTGATCTTTTTTATAATATTAAAGATAGTAATAATAGTTTATTAATTAAAGAGGATAAAATAGATGCAGAAAGAATACTTAAACCTACGACTGATCGGAGATCACCGTTTCCGCACTCACATAAAAAAATAGAAATTTTAGATCCTTATCATAATAGAAATAAAATAGCTGAAGTAGCTAAAGTAGCTAAAGGAGTATATATTTTTGAAGTGGTAAATAAAAATATTTGTTATGTAGGGAGTTCTATTAATTTATATAATAGAGTATGTTCTTATTTTTTGCCTTCTATTTTAAATAAAGCTGATAGAAAAGTTCTTAGATATTTAAAAAAATATGGTTTTACAGATATAAAACTTATTCTCCTAATATTAGATTCTAATTCTACTTGGGAACAGGTTCTTGAATTAGAACAATATTATATTGATACTTTATCACCTAAACTTAATGTTGATTTAGTAGCTGGAGGATATAATGGTTATCATAGTCCTATGTCTCAAGAAGCTAGAGATAGACTTAGAAAATTAAAAGGTATACCCTTATATTTATATGATACTATAACCAAATCGCTTATTTTTATATCTGATTCTAAACAATGGTTAAATAATATTGGCATTCATCATAAAACTATGAAAAATTGTTTAATGAATGGAAATTTATATCTTAATAGATTTTATTTAAGTATAGATTTAATTTCTGAATTTCCTTTTGAATCAATATTAGATACAGAAGAATTAGTCTCTTTAATAAACACTGTTAAATCTCAATATAAACCAAATCAACCTAAGAGTAAAAGTATTTTAGCTGAAAATTCTTTAAATCCTAAATTAAATTGTACTTTCTCAAGTATACACAAATTATCTAAACATTTGAAAGGAGATAGATGTACAATTAGAAATTACTTATTAGGAAGATCTAAAGGTTTATATAGAAAACAATGGAAATTTACTTTAATTGATTCTTAAATTATAATAAAAATTATATTAATAATTAAAACTTTACTATATTTAAAGGGCATGGCCGGGATTTATAGTAATATAAATCTTTCTTATCGCTATATGCTGGAACACCCTTAGAGTTTAACTTACTAAGTCTACTATTCCTTTAGGGCCTGTAGAACACAGTGACAAAGTTAAAATTGGGCAATCAGCAGGAAACCAAAGTTCTATATTATAGGAGAAATTAACAATTAAATAAAAATATCATAAAAGTGGTAGAATATTAATTTAGGAAAATAATCTAAAGGCAGGCCTCATTAACATGACATGAAACTGGTTTGTTATAAGGAATTATTTTTATAATCTTAGTGTCTTATTTAATAATACACAAATAAAAAGTACCTAAATATCAATATGGTAGCGGAACCTTGCTTTCGCTATACTTAAGTGCTGTATTTAATATTATTATTTAAAGTTAACATTAACAAATTCTATATATAGAATAAGTAGGCTCCTCAGAGACTACACGCGATATATCCTAATTTAATTTAGGATAAAGATATAGTCCAACCCTAATAGAAATATTAGGAACTATTGTATGCCTGCTTTAGTAGGTGGGTTCGGTAATTATTTTTTACCTATTCACTTAGGAGCCCCAGATTACTTTAATTATTTAAATAAACTAAGTCCTCTATTGTTAAATACCTCCCCTATTATTTGTTTTACTAATAAAAATAATAATTTATCTGATTCTTTGCCTATCTATTCACAAGAAAGTGGGTGGCGGAGCCAGAGTGATGAAAAACCAACCAAAAAAAATAACAGTAATAAGTCTGAGTCTATTGGACCTTACTTAGCTGGTTTATTTGAAGGTGATGGTCATATTGTTTTATCTAAATCAATAATAGTAAATTCAAAAGTTAAAAACACTTCACCTTCTATAGCTATAACTTTTGTTAATAAAGATCTACCTTTAATAAATAAATTATTAAAAATATTTGGAGGAAGATTAAGATTTAAAGATAAAGAAAATGCTATAGTTTGGATAATCGGTTCTCAAAAAGAATTAGTAAATATGATAAATCTATTGAATGGTTATTTAAGAACACCAAAAATTATTAAATTTAATGAATTAATAGTATGGTTAAATAATAAATATAATTACAATATTCCAATTCATTCACCAGATACTAGCGATTTAAATGAAAATGGTTGGCTAGCTGGATTTATAGATGCGGTTGGTGGATTTAAAGTTAGATTTACTGAAAAACTAATATGTGAAAAAACATCTAAAGTTTTAAGTAAAGGAAGAATTGAAGTAAGATTTGCTTTAGAACAAAGAACAAAATTAAACGGTGAAAAAATCGACGTTAACAAAAATATTTATTCATATGAAGCTATAATGTTACTAATATATTCTTTTTTTGGTCTTTCTACTAATTTAAGACAGTCAACACACAATGTAGATAAAACTTATTTCATAGTAGAAGTGGCTAGTTTAACTAAATTAAATATACTTATTCAATATTTAAAAACTTATCCTTTATTAACTGCAAAAAGAAATGATTATGATGATTGGGTTAAAGTTTATAATTTAATGCTTGATAATAATCATTTAACTGATTCAGGAAAATTATTAATTAAACAGATAAAATCAAATATGAATAGAAAAAGAGGAGTATTTAACTGGGATCATTTAAATTTTTAAATAAAGTACAGTAGTCCTAATTATAGTAACCCTATATTTAGCATCGGGTTAATTGCAAGAAACTCTTTAAGTTTAATTTTAACAATAGGAATACTTTTTATAATAATTCTTTACAAGGGACTCCTTTCGCGAAGCGTATAATGGAATAGGTAAAGAAAACAGAGAGTATAAACCTATATTAAAATTAATAAAAAGACAATTTGCAGCGAAGATTAATCCTGCATATAACTATATAAAATTAAAAATCCTTTATATAGTGGATTAATAACGTTCAACGACTAGAAAGTGAGTAATGCAAACAATAATCTTTCCACGAACGCCCGACAAGGGTATATATTTGTATACCTTTGATGACATAGTCTGAACCATTTAGTGATAAATGGAAACCTAGGATAAAGAGCCTAGGTGATAACACAATTGATGGCTTTCCCAAGATTAAATAATATATCATTTTGGTTATTACCACCATCATTAATCTTATTATTATTAAGTGCTTTAGTAGAAAATGGAGCAGGGACTGGATGGACAGTTAAAGATAAGCTGTCTTATTACAGTAATGTAATAATAAATAAACTCTACTTGATGCTAGAAACTCCTCTAAGCTTTAGCTACGGAAGTAACTACCTATTCTATATTTTAAATGGAGTGGTAAAAATGTTACTGACATGAGGACAATTAGCCTGGTTAGTATTTTCTAACCATCAGAGACTTAACGTAGAGCATCCTTCTAATATTACTACTTCTAGTAGTAAAACTAATAATATCAACTCAACAAAACAAACATTAACTAAAAATAAAGAATTATTCTATCAATGGTTAGTAGGATTTACTGATGGAGATGGAACCTTTTCTATAGCTCATCAAAATGGAAAATGGTCTTTAGCTTTCAAGTTATCCCAACATGAATATAATACGAGATTAATATATTTTATTAAAAGCCAATTAGGAGTAGGGAATATTAATAAAGAAACTAAAACTAAGATGGTTACTTATAGAATCAGAGATAGAAATAAAATAGCTGAAGTTATCTTTCCTATATTTGATAAATATCCTTTATTAACATCTAAATATTTTTATTATTTGAAATTTAAGGAAGCTTATAAAATATTAGAAGAAACTAGTTTAACTAAAGCTCAACAAGATGAATTAATGTTAGCTCTGGTTAAAAAACTACCTTCTGAAGATTATATTTCTCCAGCTTGGAATATAGTTAACAACATAGTATCAAATACTAATGAAGTAAACAAAGTATTGTCTAAAGCATGGTTAATAGGTTTTACTGAAGCAGAAGGAAGCTTCTATCTCGTTAATAAATCTAAAGATAGAATAATTCATGGTTTTGAAATAACTCAAAAATTAGATTTAATTGTCTTATCTGCTATAGGATGTATTCTAGGTATTAAAACTAGTTCTAAAAAAACATATCATACAGTTGTAACTACTAATTCAAGATCTATTGAAAATATTATAAAATACTATCATAATACTATGAAAGGAATGAAATCTTTTGAATTTAAAGTTTGGGCTAGATGTTATGTAAAACATAAAGGTGATTTTTCTAAACTTAACGAAATTAGAAATAAAATTAGAAGTAGAAAACTAGGTTCAACTATACTAAATTATAAATCTAATTAATTATTTAAGGTAGGTATCTTAATATAGCAAACTATTTTATATTGTGTTAATTAATGATAGAATTTTATAAATTTATTATCCAATAAAAGAGTAGTAGTAATACGCTACTATCTTAAAGAAACCTAGGTTAACGAATCTGAAAAACTCGGCTTCCTAGGTAGCAGATCGAGTGGAAAGAGTTAACAATCTTTAGCCTTACGAATGGCCTTGCAAATTTTAAATAGAGACCTGAAAGTCGACATCAGAGGTTCTATTATAAATAGAGAGGTGCAGGCTTTAGGAGAAGCCTTTAAGGAGGAAGTGCCTCATGAATACAACCGTTGCAACGGTTGTATTAAGTATAAATATAGAAATTAACATACTTATCTTGGGCTAGTAACCCCTGACCTTTAAATAATTAAATAATTAATTAAATATAATCCCCTTCACTTAATTAAAAAATAAATAAGGAGTTATACTAAATTTTTAGAAAAGAGTTGATATTATTAGTTAGAAGGATGAAGAAATAGTCCGATCTTTAGTGAAAACTAAAGCGTGTAATGATAATGAATTCTAAAATCAGATTCATGAGATTACCAACAATTTTTTTGTTATCCTCCATTATCAAGTATTGTTTCTCATTCAGGTGCTTCAGTAGATTTAGCTATTTTTAGTTTACATTTAGCTGGAGTATCTTCATTATTAGGAGCTATAAATTTCATTACTACAGCATTAAATATGAGAGCAAATGGTATGAGTTTACATAAAGTATCTTTATTTGTATGGTCAATTTTTATTACAGCAGTATTATTATTATTATCTTTACCAGTATTAGCTGGAGCTATAACAATGTTATTAACAGATAGAAACTTTAATACTAGCTTCTATGATCCAGCAGGAGGAGGTGATCCAATATTATATCAACATTTATTCTTAACACCAATTATTACATATAAGGTCTATACGAATAAAAAACTATTTAGTACTTTAGTAAATAATACAAATGAAACTTTTGATTTTACTTTGTTTAATTTAAAATATAATGAATATTTTAATAAGTCAAGAACATTACCAGAAAATGATTTTATTTCTTGGTTTATTGGATTTTCTGAAGGAGAAGGTTCATTCATTATTAAGAATAGAAATGATTTATCATTTGTAATAACTCAATCTACAAATGATGAAAGTATTCTTCAGTTAATTTATAATAATTTAGGTTTTGGTAAGGTAATCAAACAAGGTAAAAGAACTTCAAGATATATTGTTGAAGACAAAAAAGGATTAGAATTAATTAATTCTTTATTTAATGGTAATATAGTTCTTCCAAGTAAACAACAAAGTTTTAATGAATTTCTACAATTATATAATAAAAAAGTTATTAAAGGTAAAATTATATTAGATCAAATTAAACCTATAAAATCTAATATTTTACCCGATTTATCTAATAGTTGGTTAACTGGTTTTACTGATGCAGAAGGTTGTTTTAATGTATCATTTTTATCTAATTCAAATAATTTTAGATTAAGATTTTTAGTTATTCAAAAGGGAGATATAAATGTACCTATTTTAAGTTATTTAATATTATTATTTAAAACAGGATTTATTGAAGCTCATTCAAAAAAATCAAATTATTCATATATCATTAATGGTGAAAAAGCATGTTGTAGTATATATGATTATTTTGATAAATATCCTCTTAAAACTAAAAAGTTAACAAGTTATAATCTTTGGAAAGAAATTCATAAATGTATTTCAAATAAAGATCATCTTAATCCTGAATTAAGAATTAAATTAATTGAAATGGCTGCTAAAGTAAATTCAAGTAGACTTAATAGTAAATAAAATTATAGGAATAAAGAGTATGGTTTGACGCAAGTCATGAAGTTGTTAAGGCAAATGTTGGGCTAGCTATGCTAGTCAGACTGGAGGTAGAGGCTAATTTTTATAAATTGGAAGGCTATATGAAAATTATCTAAAAAAAAATATTTAAAAGAAGATATTAGTTTTAAAACTAATATTCTCATAAAGATTTAGACACTATAAAAATATAAAAAATAATGATCACTAGCTTACTAATTTTATCTATAGGTTTATTGCCTATATTTACAAACGCAGCTCAGAGTACTGCGGTTGCATTAACGGACGCTGAATTAAATGAACTACTTCAGGTAGTCTTTAATCAACTAAATGGATCTACTATAATTCCTATTACTCTTCTAGAAAGTTTAGGATTAAATACTGCATCCGTTATATATTTCTTACAAAATTTAGGTTATTACATATTAGGGTAAATATATAACATATTTATACTTAAATAAAAATTTTCTCTTATAACTTCTTTATACTCAAAGTATATTTAACCCAAAACTAAGGTATAAAAATTTCTTCTTATAACATATTTATACTTAAGGTATAAATTTTTCTCTTATAAAATTAAATTTTTTTTGTCGCTATTATCCCCCATTCCTAATATAGAGGAGGTAGACATCTGGCTTAGCTTTAGCATGCTAGGCCTCCGGAGCTTGGAGAGCATCCATAAGCAAATATATTATAAATAAAGAGTTATACCAAATTAAAGACCTGAAACAATAAACATTATTATGAATAATGTACCATTACTCTAGTCCTGATTATAATTATCTAATAAGAACTTTTAGAAGGAAATTAGATAAAATCAGTCAATCCTTACCGGGATTGAGAACAAATATTTGTTTGGCGACACTAATGAAAACGGTCAAAGCTACCTAAAGTAAGACCGTCGGTTATCTAAATAATCGCTACAGACTGGGTCATTAGTGGGTGCCTGAAATGGTGCTTGATGTACAGTCGATTCCTTCCTTGTTTGATGTCCGTGGTCTGCACGATTTTATCATAGCTAGGCCAAACAAGCACAAGGTCATCAATGAAACCAAAGTTAAACTTAGTGTTATAGCTAAGGAGGACACTGCGGTAGAGATGATACATGTATAATAAATAGGGTGAAATAATTTATTATATGAAGGAATGGGTTCTTCGGACATCCTGAAGTATATATTTTAATTTTACCAGCTTTTGGTATAGTTAGTCAAGTAGTATCTACATTTTCTGGTAAACCAATTTTTGGTTATTTAGGAATGGTATATGCTATGTTATCTATTGGTATATTAGGATGTTTAGTATGGAGTCAAATAGTGGCTCTCCTTTGCTGTGAAGCAGAGGTAACAAATCTCGCTGTATGCTGGAACAGTTTAACGCTATTTAGTACCTTTAGTTGTAAAAATCTAAATAGTTATACTCAATCAGCAGGAAATCGTCACTTTACGTCAAATACGAGATCCTCAGAGACTATATGCGAGACATCTTGTCAAAATTTTACCGCTTTTCGTAATCTTTATACGAAACTTGGTTTTTCTAATTCTATTTCGGATAATTGGCTTTATTGGTTTATTGGTTTTACAGAAGGAGATGGTGCTCTTCTTACTTATAATGGACGTCCACGTTTCGTTCTAACACAAAAAGAAGAATCTATTCTCCAACATATTGTTAAAGTTCTTGGATTTGGAGTAGTACGTCGAATTGATACTGGAGGTACAGTATATTATCGATATTTCGTAGAAGACTTTACAGGTGTACTACTATTAGCATTTATTTTCAATGGAAAATTTGCTACAACTAATCGTGTAACACAACTAGGTAAATGGTTTGATGAAATTAATCTGAAACTAGTTACACCTAGATCAAAAATCTTTGGTGTATGTTCTACTATTACTTTAATTACTACTCTGTTTAAACCTAATCTTCAGAATGGTTGGCTTTCAGGATTTACTGATGCAGAAGGTTGTTTTAATGTAAACATAAGTAAACGAGATAATTCTATTAGTGGATATAGAATTCAACTACGATTTATACTAGATCAAAAATATGCTTTTGAGTTATTTAGTGTTATCCGTGATCTGTTTAGTCATGGTAAAGTAATTCTACGAAGTCAAAATATGTATAGATATTATTGTAACACTTTTGTAGCTTTTACTGCTATTAATAGTTACTTTTATACTTTTCCACTAAAAACTAATAAAAATTCTTCTTATGTTAATTGGCTTAAAGTGTATAAAATGATATTGAATAAAGAACATCTTACACCTCAAGGACTTGATACTATACGAAGTATTAAAAAAACAATTAATGTTAAAAATGCTCAAACCAGAAAAATAGGTTCAGCTAAGCCATAATTCGTACAATAATACAAATTTAATATTTAATTTATTAAAAAAGGGTAAAACTAACAAAATATATAATTTTAAAAACATAATTAAACAATTATAGTAGACAAGATGAAGATATAGTCCGATCCTACTCGTGAGAGTAGTAATAGTAAGATATAATCTATAAATAACTTATAATATATTTATCTGTTAATTTTATTACTATACTTATTATAAATTTTGCACCACATGTTTGCTGTAGGATTAGATGTTGATACTAGAGCTTACTTTACTGCAGCTACAATGGTAATTGCTGTACCAACAGGAATTAAAATCTTCTCATGGTTAGCGACATTATATGGAGGAAGCTTAAGATTTACAACACCATTAATCTTTACATTAGGTTTCATAGCTCTATTTACCATAGGTGGTTTAACTGGAGTAGTATTATCTAATGCTTCATTAGATATTGCATTACACGATACTTATTATGTAGTAGCTCACTTCCATTATGTATTATCTATGGGTGCTGTATTTGGTTTATTCTCAGGATTCTATTATTGGATTCCAAAAATTGTAGGTAAAACATATAATGAATTCTTAGGTAATGTACACTTCTGGCTTTTATTCATTGGGGTTAACTTAACTTTCTTCCCTCAACACTTCTTAGGATTATCTGGAATGCCTAGAAGAATCCCTGATTATGCTGATGCTTATGCAGGATGGAATGCCGTATCTAGTTTAGGTTCATTAATTTCATTAGTTTCTGCTATCTTATTTGGTTATATTATATATGATCTATTCGCTAATGGTAAAGAAGTTTCAAATAACCCTTGGGCTGTACCTTCTTTCTTTACTTCATCTGTACTATTTAATGGTGATACACAAAATGTTAATACATTAGAATGGTCATTAAAAAGTCCTATTCCATTCCACGCATTTAAAATGTTACCAGTACAATCTTAATTTACAATCTTAATTTTTAATTAATTATAATTAATTTAATAATGCTTAATGTATCCCCCATTATATAGGAGAAGAATTCAGCATCTAAAAACTTTTAGAAGAAGGAGGACACTGTAGCACCATCCTAGCGCATAAGGGTTCTTATAGCAAAGGTAAACTAAGTGTGCAAACTAGCTTTAGCAAGGAAAGCTGGCACTTCTTTAAATTTGTTAAATTATCTTTAAATTTTTTAATTAAGTTAAGAAATATATCCATAAATTAAGCTACAAAGTATTTTATATTAACATAAAAGAGTAGATTTTTTAATAGATACTAATAAAAATAAAAATTTATATCTACAAATATTTAATATTTATATATAATAAAGTATCAATTATATTAAACATCTATTTTAAAATTAAAATAGTAAATAGAACAATGTTTACGTTTAAATAGTATGGAATATTAAATAACTAAGTAATTTAATAATACTTAGTCTTTGTATTAAATTGTAATCCTGCTCAAATATAAATATTAATATTTATCAAAGAGCGCCAGGAAAAATAATATTAATGAATATAATAAACAATAAATCAAATTTAGCTCCTTTATTTGGAAATGTAATTAATTCTCTTTCCGAAAATTCAAATTATGAAAATAAAAAATTATTATCCTATAAAAAGATATTTAATAAAAGTATTTTATGGGTAAAAATTTATGATAATTATTTATATTTATTTTTAAATAAAAATAAAAATAATAAATTCAGCATATTAGAACCTAAAACAAAAGTAAATACTGAAGTAAATAATACTTTAGCAACCGCTAGTTCACCAGCTTTAGCAAATACAATGCTTGTGCCTATGGCTGAAGCAAAAAATAATAAAGTAAAAATTAGTAGAAATACTATAAAATTAATAAATAGAAATATTAAAAATAATAATCAAGAATTAAAAAAAGAAATAAAAATAAATATAAATAAGTATATTAAATCTATTTCTAAATATAATTCTGAAACAGTAAAATATCAAAATATTGTATATCAATTTAATAAAAATAATAAAGGAATACAAAATAGCAGTGTAGGAATAAATAAAAATGTATTTACTTTATTAGAATCTACATTTTTATCTTTGTCTTGTTTAATAAGTAAACCTATTATTGTTATTACTCCTAATAAAGTTGTTATTCAATTATTTTATTATTTAAATAAATTTTATTCTAATGATAAATTATTAAATAATAATGATAAATTACAATCTCTATGTTTAAATTTAAGTAAAATATATAAAAAACAAGTAGAATTAGAATTAGATAGATTACATTATCCTTATTATGATAGTAATATCTTATCTAAGATGATTGGTTTAATTAGTAATATTGTTAAACTTAGATTTATTATTAAAAATTTATTTAGAATTGCTAAAATTAAAAAAACTAATAAATTTATTAATAAATATTCTATTATACCTTCTTTCTTATCTGGTTTTAAAATAAGAGTAGCTGGTAGATTATTAACACAAAGAGTTATACCAAGAAAAACTGTTAAAACTATACAAAGAGGTACTTTAGCTAGAGGTAAAGCTCAATTTGTTGATAGTGCTAGATTTTCTAATAAAAATAAAAGAGGTTCATTTAGTATTACTGTAACTATGGGACATATTTTTTTTTAATTTTATATATAAATTTTATCCCCTCAACACCGCAGCGCACTTAGCAACTGCTAATTTATAAAGCAAAGGATTATAAAAATGTAATAAGTTAAAAATATTTATTAATTATTTTTACTAATCTTAAAAGAGAATATTAAATTAACTCCTAAGAGTGTAGTATCAATTGGTTAGTATGGCGATCTCCAAAATCATCGGTAGGTGTTCGACTCACCTCGCTCTTGTAAAATAAATAGTACCCCACAGGACCACTGAATAGTATACCACAAGATTACTGAAAAATAGGAGTAAATATGATTTATAAATTTATTATTATTATTATTATTATTATTATAATATAGAATTATTATATAATATAATATAGAACATTGAATATTTACATTAAACCACCAACTTTAGGCCTGAGAGCTCCAACAGAGCTAGGCCTACCCCACCACCACAGCAGATTAGTATGGGGGTACAAATAAAAGATTCTTTATTTATAATTCTGATAATACATCATAATATTTATCATGTACTTCTATATCAGCTACAGGGTTATTCTTTACAGCATCAGCATAAGTATTATAAGTTGTAGGTGTTTTACTTGTGGAGGCAATTGGAGTTTTATTATTCCAATCTGTAGCACTACCACCTATATCCTCTAAATTAGTATGAGAGATTGTAGGCATCTCAGTAGGAGTAGGAGTTAAACTATTTAATTTATTAATAAGATTTGTATCCTTTATATGATCATAAAAATTAAATCCTTCAATAAATGGAGTTTTTAAACCACTTCCTATTGTAGGAGTATTAACTCCTATTTTACCTATCCAATCGTTTGGTGTAGGAGTATAAATTGGAGTAGTTACAGGAGTTAATCCAACTACATCCTTAAATTTACCTTTGCTGACTTGTAAACTATCATAGATTCTATCTGCTATTTGTCTATCTTTAAATCTTTCTAAAGATTCGGATACACTTTCACCGAACAATTGTGTTTTTAATTGTTTATACCAAGGTAAAATAGGATTTACTTCAGTGAATGGATAGTATCTTCTATCTGCAGTTACCATATCTTTTTGTCTATCTAAAAAGGCATTAAATTGGTTATTGATATCGGTTGTACTAGTAAACCAGTTTAAAGGATTAAGTTTATTAGTTGTATAACTATATACATTACCAACACCTGTTGTAATAAATCCTAATCCTTTGGTAACTCTATCAGTTAAAGTAATATCAGGTGATGGTGAATCTCCAGGTATATTAGGTCTCACAGTTGGTGTAGTATTATTACTCCATATGTTTTCAATAAATGTTGGATCAGTTAAAAACTTATATCCTGAATATAGTAAACCTATGGTACATAAAGTACCACCTATCCATAACCAAGTAGTTAAATCTTTATACCATGGATTAATTTCAATATTTATAGGTGGTTGAGTATATAATTCTCTTAAACTAAATTTATCTTTAAGTGAATACTTATTATATAATATATCTTTAGATAAGGGTTTATAATTATCTATTTCTATAGGAGTTGATAACTTAGGAATAAAAGATTTTGGATTTTTAGGTGTACTTGGTGTATTAGGTACATTAGGTACTACTTTGTGATCAAAGAATTCTACAAACCAATTAAATAATCTTGAGGTAAAGTTAGTTAGCATTAATAAATATTCATGACCCATTGCCATAAATCCAGCTAGTATATTATCCATACTAAAACCTACGGTATGGAATACCATATATACTCCTATTAATGCATTAAAGATTATAAATCCTTTTCTTATTTTTACTAATATTTTCCATATGGTTGTTCTACCATAATATAAAGAAGCTAAACTAATTATTCTACCGATAAATGGTATTTTATGTGCATAAGCTATTATACCTGATAAAATATATAATAAGAACATTGAACTTTCTCTCATTCTTAATTGTAAATTATTAATATAAGAATTTTTGATGTTTGGGTTCTCAATATTTTTATTAGATAAATCTTTAGTTTTAGAAGTTTTAATTGAATCTAATTCTTTTTTAAGTGCTTTTAAGGTTAATTTTTTATTAAACTTTTTAAAATTGACATATTATAATCTTATCGGATTCGAACTGATATTTTTAATTACAATAATTATATCATTCTTATTTTCATGTTTAGCAAAATTATTCCATTTAAATTTATTAATTCCGCTTTATAAATAATAATATTTAATAAATATTTAATTATCCCCTCTGGGATGTCTAAAACATAATATATTAAAAGAGTAGGGCTCTTAGCTTAATAGGTAGAGTACTCGATTGTCAATTGAGAAGGTCCCAGTTCGAATCTGGAAGAGCTCGTTTTTAATTTGGAAGGCTCATTTATAATTTAACTAATTTAAATTTAAAAAATTTAAAATATTCAAATTTAATGAAGTGTAATAGAAGTTAAAATTTAATTATGCCCTTAAAGGCTTGCGGTGTAAACCCCATATATTAATTAAATATTTTATAATTTGTAATATTCTTACAATAAATAATATTATAATAAATATAATTACAAAATATATATAATAAAAAAAAAGAACTCTTTAAAAGTATCGATGACAATATAGTAATAACATCAAAGTAATTTAAAGGGGTTATTAAGGATAACTAGCAAATTTATAAAAAAGGAGGTGTAAGCCAAAAGCCACAAATTCAATAAACTTCTAATAAATATTATTTATAATAATTATATAAGCTTGAATTAAAAATAATGTGGCGATCCTAAGGGAAACCTTTATATAAAAACTTCCTGAAGCAAATCATTCTAGTAAGGAAAGGAAAGGAAATCAACCGAGACTCCAAAAGTAATGGTGAGTGAAATTGGATTAGCCTAGTAAAAATTATAAATTGAAAATCTATCAATATTAAAAATAAAGATAACTAAAAAAGGTGAAAGTCCTGTAGATTTATAATTAAACTAACAAATAAGTACGATGAGAGAAAACTTGTCGGAATCAAGGGGAACCATCCTCTAAGGCTAAGTATTATAAATTTAGCAATAGCGAAAAGTACTGTAAAGGAAAGTTTGAAAAGTATTGTATTAACATAGTGAAATAGACTTGAATTAGTAACCCTATAAGCAGTCGAAGTTTTAATATTAAAATGACGGCGTACCTTTTGCATAATGGGTCAGCAAGTTAATAGGAGTAGCAAGGTTTAAAGCCCTAGCGAAAGCGACTGGACTGACTAGCTTAATTAAATAAAATAAATTAAGAATTTTTATTTATAATTTATTATAATAATTAGCATTGTAACAAAAGTTTTGTGTTTATAAGCCTATTATGAAAATAATAAGGATTTTTAAGCACCTAGGCTAGTTTGACTAGTAAGGCTATAGTAACATTGTGAAAATAATTTATAAATAAAAGTAAGATATTACCTTACAAAATAAGCTAATATTGCCTAGGAAATAGTGATGGATAAGTTACTTCTATTAGACCCGAAGCAAGGTGATCTTTCCAAGACCAGATTATAATGGATCGAACGGGTGAATGT
>Ga0307517_10000563_pt1 | contig 63467 bp, 58 predicted proteins | sample 23_EM_MG_FD_194515 | JGI IMG/M metagenome (GOLD analysis project Ga0307517, IMG submission 194515) | Populus trichocarpa ectomycorrhiza microbial communities from riparian zone in the Pacific Northwest, United States - 23_EM | ecosystem: Host-associated > Plants > Roots > Unclassified | place...
AACGGAAACGGCCCGCCGGATCATCCGACGGGCCGTTCTCAATTCAAGTAACTCGAATCAGCGCGGCGCCAGCACCATCACGACCTGGCGTCCTTCGAATCTCGCGTCCTGCTCGACCTTGGCGAACTCGGCGACGTCGGCCTTCACCTTGTCCAGCAGCTTGGTGCCGATCTCTTGATGCGCCATTTCGCGGCCACGGTAGCGCAAGGTGATCTTGACCTTGTCGCCTTCCTCGAAGAACCGCTGCATCGCGCGCATCTTCACGTCGTAATCGTGATCGTCGATCATCGGCCGCAGCTTGATCTCCTTGATCTCGACGACCTTCTGCTTCTTGCGGGCTTCAGCGGCTTTTTTCTGCGCGGAATATTTGAACTTCCCGTAGTCCATGATTTTGCAAACGGGAGGATTATTGTTCGGCGAAATCTCGACAAGATCCATGCCGGCTTCAACGGCCATCTTGACGGCCAGCACGGTTTCGACGGTGCCGTGATTGAGGCCCGTCTGATCGATCAGCTGGATTTGCGCGTTGCGGATTTCATCATTGGTGCGCGGCCCGTCTTTGGTTGCAGCGGGCGGGGCTCTGTTGGGACGGCGAATGGGTAATTCTCCAATGCTGTGAAGGAAGGCTATATTTTGAAGCAATACGCGGCGCTGAGCAAGCGAACTCGCTATCTGCGCTCGAAAACCGTCAAATGCGAGGCATTTTGGTCACGCCGCGCAGATATAGCGTAGCGGCATGATCCGCAAGGACAGCCGTCATATCGGCTGTGCGTTGATCCCGGCGTTGACGGATTGACCCGGAAACGCGGCTCGCCGACAAAGCAGCGGGGCAAGAGTAGCGAATCCATGACCAATTCGGCGGTAAACGATCAGGAACCGGCCTTTATCGCGGTCGGGCAGGATGACGGCCAGCGGAACATTGCGGTGCGGGCCCGCGCGGGCGCCTCGCCCGGCCTGATCTGGCTGGGTGGTTTCAACTCCGACATGCAGGGCACCAAGGCGCTGGCGCTGGATGCCTGGGCCGCCGAACGCGGCCGCGCCTGCGTCCGGTTCGATTATTCCGGCCACGGCGAATCCGGCGGCGCCTTCATCGACGGCACCATCGGGCGCTGGCTGGAAGAGAGCGTCGCGGTGTTCGAGCAGTTTTGCCGCGGCCCGCAGGTCGTGATCGGCTCGTCAATGGGCGGCTGGATGGCGCTGCTGCTGGCGCGCGAGATCGCAAGGCGGCAAACGAGCGTGCCGACATCGCAAGCGAGCCTGGCATCGCTCGCGGGACTGGTGCTGATCGCGCCGGCGCCCGACTTCACCGAGCAATTGATGTGGAACCACTTCACGCCCGAAATCCAGCAGGAGATCCGGACCAAGGGTGTCTGGATGCGGCCGTCGGAATATGGCGACCCCTATCCGATTACGCGCGCGCTGATCGAGGAGGGCCGCAATCATCTGATGCTCGGCAGCGCCATCGAGGTCGGTTGCCCCGTGCGCATCCTGCAGGGCGCGCAGGACCCCGACGTGCCGTGGAAGCACGCCTTCGCGCTGGCGCACCGGCTGCCGACCGAGGACGTGGTGCTGACCATGATCCAGGACGGCGATCACCGCCTGTCGCGGCCGCAGGACATCGCGCGCATCATCGCCGCGGTCGCGGAGATCGGGTAAGTTCTTGCTGCAACTACGGTGTCATCGTCCGCCACTGGGTCGAGAGAAACGCCATGAACACATCCGATCTGCTGCGCGCGTTCTGCGACCACGTCGAACAGCACAACGGCAAGGCGTTCGCCGAACTGTTCACGGAAGACGGTGTCTATCACGACGTGTTCTATGGCGCGTTCGCGGGCCGCGCCAAAATCGCCGAGTTGATCGACGACTGGTTCTACCGCACGGCGGCCGATTTTCGCTGGGACATGCACACACCCGTCAGCGACGGCCAGACGCTCTATGCGCGCTACACGTTCAGCTACCGCTCGACGCTGCCGGAGGCGAAGGGCGCGCGGGCGATGTTCGAGGGCGTCTCGATCATGCGGCTGCGTGACGGCAAGATCGCCAGTTATCACGAGGTCGCCAACACCGCGCCGGCCTTTGTCGACTTGAATTTTGCGCCGGAGCGGATCGCCAAGATCGTTGCGAAGCAGGGCGCTGCGCTGAAGGCGCGGCCGGAGATGAAGCGGCATTTGGTGGAGTAAGCGTTCCACACACAACTGTCATCGTCCGCGAAGGCGGACGATCCAGTACGCCGCGGCATCTCGGTCTACCCCCGACGGCTCTGGAATACTGGATGCCCCGCATTCGCGGAGCATGACGGCGAAACACCCTACGGCGGCGGCACGTTCGTCATCGGCTTCTTCTGCGCCAGCGCCGCCACCGTCGACGTACCGATCGGGCCCTTCTCGTCATAGAGCCAGCACTCGCCGATCGCGATGCCGTCGCTGGCGTGATGGTTGACCACGTCGAAGCCGATCCATCGCGTCACCGGCAGCCGGTGCAGATACAGCGTGACGTCGCTGTTGATATAGCCGAGCCCACCATCGCCAGCGTTGGCAAACGGGCTTGCGAAATCCGCGCCCGTTGCAACATGGACGAAGGGCGACATCGGCGTGCCCTCGACCAGCTCGCGAACCTCGCTCATCCACAGCCGCCGCGGGCCGAGCGAACCCATGTGGCCTGTGATCGGCCGCGTGGTCCATTTGCCGTTCATGCCGAGCGTGGGATCGGTCGGCGCCGGGATTGTGTCGGGCAATGGCGCGTCCCAGTTTGACGGCGACCAGACATTGCCGGGCGCATTTTCCGTCCGGCGCAACAACTGGCATGAGGCGCGCGCCATGCTGGTGCTGCCGGAGAAAAACTCGGCTTCCACCACCTTGATGCGCTTGCCGTCGCGGATGAGTTTCGTGGTGATCTCCACAGGCGTCAGGATGTCCGGCAGCCGGAACATGTCGACGGTCAGCCGCGCGGGCACGAACTCGTCGGAGCCATGGCGTTCCTCGATTACATGGGCCAGCAGACCGACCACGACGCGACCATGCATCGAGTTCGGGTCCCATGGACCGTTCGAGACCGGATTGGGGATGAAGGCGTCGCCGCGCTTGGCGAAGAAGGGCTGGGTTGTCATGGCCGGAGAACATGGCGGATTTTACTCCGCCTGTCATCGTCCGCGAAGGCGGACGATCCAGTACGCCGGGACATATCGATTTGATTTAGGGGCCTCTGGAATACTGGATGCCCGCCTTCGCGGGCATGACGGGTGAGGAGGCGCGACGCGCCGTCTCGAACCATGAGGCCCGGCTGGCGGCCTCGATCCTTCGAGACGCCTGCTGCGCAGGCTCCTCAGGATGAGGGTCTAACAACGGCGCCACTCTTCGCGCACGCTCTCATCACTCTCGCTATGCACCACCCTCGCGGCCAGTCCCTCGAACTTCTCTCGCGGCACCAATTGCGCGAGCGCCCAGACCGCGGCACCGCGCACCAGCGCGCTTTCGTCGCCGAGCAATGTTTCGGCCTCTTGCGCTAATGATGCATCGTCGGAGTTGCCGATCGCTATCAGGACATTGCGAAGGAAGCGGTCGCGGCCGATGCGCTTGACCGGCGATTTGGCGAACAATGCGCGGAACGCGCCATCGTCGAGCCGGGCCAATTCGGAAAGTTGTGGCGCGCGCAATTCGGGCCGTGCGGCCAGCTTGGCCTCGCGCCCGGCTTGCGCGAACTTGTTCCACGGGCACACGGCCAGGCAATCGTCGCAGCCATAGATGCGGTTGCCGACGGCTTTGCGGAATTCGTGCGGGATCGGGCCTTTGTTCTCGATCGTGAGATAGGAAATGCAGCGGCGCGCATCGAGCTTGTAGGGTGCGGGGAATGCCGCGGTCGGGCAGATGTCCTGGCAGGCGCGGCACGAGCCGCAATGATCGCCATCCGCCTCGTCGCGCGGCAAGTCAGACGCGGTGTAGATCGCGCCGAGAAACAGCCATGAGCCGAGCTCGCGCGACACCAGATTGGTGTGCTTGCCCTGCCAGCCCAACCCGGCCGCCTGCGCCAGCGGCTTTTCCATCACGGCGGCGGTATCGACGAACACTTTGACGTCGTCGCCGGACGCCGCGACCAACCATCGCGCCAGCATCTTCAGGCGCTTCTTGATCAGGTCGTGATAATCGTCGCCCTGGGCATAGACCGAGATCGCGCCGCGCGTGCGCTTGGCGAGAATCTGCAGCGGATTTTCGTCGGGCCCGTAATTGACGCCGAGCATGATCACCGAGCGCACGCCGGGCCACAGCACCCGCGGATCGGTGCGGCGTTCGGGGCTGGCGGCGAGCCAATCCATATCGCCATGGGCGCCGGCCTCGAGGAATTCACGAAAATGTTTTCCGGCTACCGCGATCGCATCGGGATCGGTGACGCCGATGCTGTCGAAGCCGAGCGCGCGGGCTTCATGCGCCAGTGCTGCCTTGAGGTCAGCGCCGGTGAGCTTGACGGCCTTGTTCAGAAGTCGAGGTCCACGTAGGTCCGCGACGCCGGCACGCCCGCCAGCCATTCGCTCAGCAGCGGACGGAACGACGGGCGGGATTTCACCCGCGCGTACCACGCCTTTGCCGCGTCGTCCTCGCTCCATGGCACGTCGCCCAGATAGTCGATCGCCGAAAGATGCGCCGCGGCGGCGAGGTCCGCGTAGGTCAGCCGGTCGCCGGCGAGAAAATTCCGCGTCTGCGCCAGCCAGCCGATATAGGCCAGATGATAGCGCACATTGACCTTGGCCGCGCGGATCACGTCAGCGGCCGGCGCGCCGCCGCCATTCTCCTCAGCCATGAAGCGCTTGTAGATGCGCTCGGTCACCAGCGGGTTGGAGGCCTCCTCGAAGAACTTGTCGTTGAACCACGCCATCAGCCGGCGCACCTCGATGCGCTCGCTCATCGAGGTCGGCAGCAATCGCCGCTCGTCGGCGCCCGGGCCATGCACCTCGTCGAGATATTCGGCGATGATGCCGACGCCGGGAATCGCGGGATAACCTTCGGCGATCAGGATCGGCGTGGTCCCCGCCGGATTGAGCGCGAGGAAGGCTTCGCGCCGTTCCCAGGACCGCTCTTCCACCAGGCGCAGGTCGAGCCCGTGTTCGCCGAGGGCCAGGCGAATGAAGCGCGAATGCGGGCAGAACGGATGATGGTGCAGCGTGTACATGAAGTCTTTCGGTTAGCTCGCGGCGCTTAAGAAACCCTCAACTCCTCAAGACCGCGTCAGGGGAGACTGGAGCCTAATCGGTTCTGACCGGAATTCAGAACCAATTGGGCACCGGCCTTTGTTTTGACGCGTTTTCCTCACGCGACCCAATATTCACTTTGCTGAAAACGCTATAGCCGAGCCGGCGCACGAGGCAACCTGTGTTTGCCGTTTTTTTGCGATTGCGAGACGGGTTCGAATAGGCGAGAAGGACCCGGCTTTTTTGGCGGAATTCGATCGGAACGGACCAGATCATGATGTCAGATGCAGTGCGGGCGGTGATTCTCGGCATCATCGAGGGTGTCACGGAATTCCTGCCGGTCTCCTCGACGGGCCATTTGCTGCTGGCGCAACGCTTCTTCGGTCTTGGTGACGGCGCTTTCTGGCAGAGTTTTGTCGTGCTGATTCAGCTCGGCGCGATTCTCGCGATCGTGGTGCTGTATTTCGCCAAATTGTGGCGGGTGGCGCTCGGGATGTTCTCCAATCCCGACGACCGGCGTTTCGTCATCGGCGTGCTGGTGGCGTTTTTGCCCGCGGTGGTGATCGGCCTGATTGGCGGGAAATACATCAAGGAACTTCTGTTCAATCCGTGGGTGGTCTGCTTCTCGCTGATCGTCGGCGGCGCGATCCTGATCTGGGTCGATCAACTCGATCTCAAACCGCATGAGGACGACGCCACGCGGTTTCCGCTGCTGATGTATCTGTGGATCGGTATCGCGCAGTGCATGGCGATGATCCCCGGCGTGTCGCGTTCCGGCGCTAGCATCGTGGCGGCGATGCTGCTCGGCGCCGACAAGCGCTCGGCGGCGGAGTTCTCGTTCTTCCTGGCGATCCCGACCATGGTCGGCGCGTTCGCCTATGACTTTTACAAGAACCGCGGCGAGATGACGACCGACCACATCGGCATCATTGCCATCGGCTTCGTGGTTTCCTTCATCACCGCGATGATCGTGGTGAAGACGTTTTTGACCTACGTCACGCGCCACGGTTTTACGTTCTTTGCATGGTGGCGCGTCATCGCCGGCACGCTCGGCCTGATCGCGCTGGCGCTGGGACGGTAATCTATCCACACGTCGTCCCGGCGAAGGCCGGGACCCATAACCACCGATGTCTGTTGTAGCAGACGGTATCCGCCGTCGTGCCCGAAGGATGGGCCGCGGCGTATGGGTCCCGGCTCGCGCTTCGCTTGGCCGGGACGACGGCTAATTGCTTCTACGCACCCTTCTGGAATTGCCCGGCGGCGCGGAAGCGCCAGAGATATTGCGGGGCGATCGCTTCCATCGAATCGGGCGCGATGCCGAGCCCTTCCAGCGTCAGCCCTGCAGCCTTCGCCGCATCCGACACCACATTGTCTGTTCGTAACATCGCGACCTGATCTGGCGTCAGTTTCAGCGCGCCCGGGGCGAATTGCAGGAACTGTGCCTGCAGCTTGGCGAGGCCGAACGGCAGCGAGACCAGCATGCGGTTACGTTCGGTGATGCTGAGAATGATTTCCATGATCTCGCGCATGGTCAGCACTTCCGGCCCGCCGAGTTCGTAGGTCGCACCCGGCTTGGCCTTGCCATCGACGGCATCGGCCACCGCGGTCGCGACGTCGCCGACATAGGCCGGCTGCATCCGGGTCACGCCGCCGCCGATCAGCGGCAGCGCCGGCGAGATGCGGGCCAGCGCCGCAAAGCGGTTGGTGAACTGATCCTCGGGGCCGAACATCAGCGACGGCCGCATGATCGTGGCCGAAGGCAGCGCCGCCAGCACCGCCTTTTCGCCGGCGGCCTTGGAGCGGCCGTAGCCCGACAGCGAATTCTCATCGGCGCCGATCGCGGAAACATGCACCATCCGCCCGCCGACGGCCGCGGCGGCTTTGGCGATGGTCTCGGGGCCCTTGCCCTGCACGGCGTCGAAGGATTGCGCGCCACCCTCGGTCAGGATGCCGACCAGGTTGATCGCGACCTCTGAATCCCGCATCGCGGCCTCGACCGAGGCCGGATAGCGCAGATTGGCCTGAACGGCGTGGATCTGGCCAACCCTGCCGAGCGGCTGCAGATGCCCGGCCAGTTCCGGCCGCCGCACCGCCACCCGGATGCGATAATCGCGCTTGGCCAGCGCCCGGACCACGTTTCGCCCCAGAAAGCCCGATCCGCCAAAGATCGTGACGAGCGTTTCCAGGTTCGATGCCATGGGAGTCATTCCTGCGGTCAAATTCAACAGATCGTGGGCGTATTTAGCGGATTCGCGATACGCCAACCCGCCGTCGCTGTACAGCATATTTCCGCATCACCCGGAAAAGGGGGCCCCGGTTTTCCGAAAAGGTGACGCGGCCAAAAAATAATAGCTTCAGCGCGCAATTCATCAATTTGACAAGCGCGCGACCGGTCCTTACTAACCCGCCCGGGCCCAGGTGGCGGAATTGGTAGACGCGCTGGCTTCAGGTGCCAGTGGCTTAACGGCCGTGAAGGTTCGAGTCCTTTCCTGGGCACCATTGCCCATGCCCATGATATCGCGGTGTCCCGGTCATCCTTCCGGGAATAACAAGGGCTCGTAGTCGCGGGCGCCGTGAAGGACGTGAACGACTTCAATGAGGTCGGTGCCGACGCGATAGAAAATCAGATAGTTGCCAAACGGACGCCGACGAATCCCCAGATGTTCGTAGCGAGGAACCAGTGGGTATCCGCGAGGTGCATCCGACAAGGATTCACATTTTTCCCGCAACTCCTGAATGAAATGGAGTGCGGCCTCGGGGTTTCGGTCGGCGATGTAGGTTGCGATCTGTTCCAGGTCGGATTCGGCTTCAGCCGAAACGACGACGATCATCTGGTCGCGGCCTTGGCTTTGAGCTTCGCTTCAAGACGATCGAATACATCAGAAGCCGGTTTGACTCGGCCCGTATCGGCATCAGCCACACCGCGCGCGATCGAGGCATCAAGGGCTGCCAGCCGGGTCTCGCGTTCCTGAATCAGACGTACGCCCTCGCGCAACACTTCGCTCTTGGAATTATAGCGACCGCTCGCAACGAGCTTCGTCACGAACTTTTCGAGCGTTTTTCCCAAATCTGCGCTCACGGCCATGGCGGGTTCTTTCGTCGAGCAATCAACCAACCAATAACTATTATTAAAATATGTCGGGATCAAGTGGTGCCAAGCCGGCCCATTCTTACTTTGCATGGGGTTGTTTTCGATATTTTGAGTCTGGGCCCTGCGGTGTACCGCCCATGGCGCGTCGAAGACGCGCGTGAACGCGCTGGCGGAGGCGCTAGTCGCTCTTTTTCTCGGCTTCGTTGCCCGCGCGCAGCGCTGACCTGAATGCGGCCTCGAAGATGTCCTTGAACTGCATCGCGTTGAGGTTCGAGATGTGGGCCGTATCGCGGAAATTGGCCTGGCCGCTCCTGACCAGATAGCAATGGTCCGGCTCGCAAACGACGGATGACGGGTCGACCGTCACGAGCCGCGGTTTGTTGCTGTGCTTCTCCAGCAGCCGCACCATCTCGTTCCGGAGGTCGCTCATCGTCAGGCCGGGATCGGCGGGGAGTTTCCATTCATCGATGGCGTGGCCCGCCCTCAGTTGATTCTCGACCCAACGCTGCGGCACGTCGAAACCGATGTTCAGCAGCGGCATGATCAGGACAACGGTCTTTCCGGAAGCCAGCAGCCTGTCGATCAGGTGCGAAATCTCGATCGCCTTTTCCCAGTTGCTTCCAAGCACGATGATGCTGGGCCGCGGGTGGTCGAGGACGAAGTCCAGCGTGCGGCGGTTGAACTCCCGGCAGGGCAGCTGGTCTCCGGCATTTCCATAGGGATCGTCCAGGAACGCCCGGCAATTGGCCTGGGTGGCGATCAGTCCATGCAGTCCGCTGGCGAGTGCGGCCGCAGAAATCGGCTCAAGGTACTGATTGGCAAACGAATCTCCCCACAGAATAGCGGAAGCCTTGCTGGCGGCCTCCGGGACGCCGAAACGGCAGTAGGTCTCGGCGGCCTTCTTGATCGAGTTCACGTTCCCAAAGCACTCGTCGCGCGGTGTGCTGGTGCGTCGCGCCATTTCGGCCGGCAACAAATATTCCGGCAGCCGGCCTGGAAAGCCCTTGTTCAGGAAAGCCGTGGCGGTGAAGCCGAACAGCAATGCGAACACGGCGACGGCCCCCGCGTACAGCTGAAGCGGCGTCCAGATATCGCGCCGGAGTCTGACCGGTTGCTCGACATAGCGATAGGAGATGGCGCCAAGCGCGATCGACGCCAGCGCGATCAGGGTCTTTGGCACGGCGTCGACGTCATAACCGTGCAGGGATAGCCAACCCAGCGCAAAGACCCAGATCGGCCAGTGCCAGAGGTAGATGGAGTACGACCAGTCGCCGATGCGCTGGATCGGGGACAGCCCGAGTAGCCTGTTTTCGCCGGATCCCTGTCGCGCCGCGACGATCATGGCCGCTCCCAGGATCGGAAGGAGAGTGAGCCATCCCGGCCATTGCGATTGCGGAATGGGATACGCGATGCAGGCCGCCACCAACACCCAGCCTGCGCCCGCGACGATCCACGTTTCCAGCCACGGCGCTTTCGAGGCACCGTCTGCCCTTCGCCGGATTTCTGCCGCGGCGATCAATCCACCGGCCAATGGCTCCCAGGCTCGGGCAGGCAAAGAGAAAAAAGCCGATCCGGCGGCATCGTGCTGGCTCTGCCACAAGCACCACGCCAACGAGGCCGCCGCGACGATCTGAAATGCCAGCGTCGCTGCGCCGAGGCTGGATTTCGATGCCGACGCCAGCCGCCAGACCAGCCATACGACCAACGGCATCCAGAAATAGAACTGCCACTCGACCGAAAGCGACCACGTATGCAACAGCGGCTTGGTCTGCGCGGCCATCCCGAAATATCCGCTGTCGGTGCCGAACGCATTCGACACGAACACCAGCCCGTACAACGCTTGCCGCAGATGCCGCAGATATTCGTCCGGCAGGGTCACGAACCAGCCGACGGCGACCGATGCCAGGGTCACGACCGCAAGCGCTGGATAGATCCGGCGCATCCGCGCGGCGATGAAGCCCCAAAACGAAAAACGACCCCGCGACAGGTCGTTCAGCACCTTGCCCGTCATCAGGTAGCCGGCGATGACCAGAAACACGTCGACGCCGGCAAATCCCCCGGCAAAGCCCGGTTATCCGCAAGTGATAGCCGAGCACTGATATCACCGACAGCGCCTGTTTCTGCTCGCCCGTAGGGGCCCTGATAGCAGATGACGCCCCTTATCCAAGCCGCAGCTGGACCGGAGACCTCAAAAAGGGCGACGAAAACCCTATTTTCCCGCCTTGTCAGGCCCGCCGGCCGCTCGCCACCTGCGACATTGGAGGCTAGTGTTTCCAGCCGAATCGACCTGAGACACGAGGCTTCACTTCATGACCATCCGCCTGCATCGCGGCGACCTGCCGGATCTTTCCCGCTACACGGATTCGGTGGCGATCGATACCGAGACCATGGGGCTCAATCCGCATCGCGACCGGCTCTGCGTGGTGCAGATGTCGAATGGCGACGGCACCGCCGACGTGATCCAGATTCCGAAGGGCCACAGCGACGCGCCGAACCTGAAGGCGCTGCTCGCCAATCCCAAGATCACCAAGATCTTTCACTTCGCCCGGTTCGATCTCGCCGCGCTCTACAACGCCTTCGGGGTGATGCCGCAGCCGGTCTACTGCACCAAGATCGCCTCTAGGCTGACCCGCACCTATACCGACCGGCATGGCCTGAAGGACCTGGTGCGCGAGGTGCTCAATATCGATCTGTCGAAGCAGCAACAGTCGAGCGACTGGGGCTCGGCCAGCCTCAGCGAGGCGCAGCTCGCCTATGCGGCCTCCGACGTGCTGCATCTGCATGGCCTGCGCGAACGGCTCAACGCCATGCTGGCGCGCGAGGGCCGCACCGAACTGGCGCAGGCCTGTTTCGACTTCCTGCCGACCCGGGCGAGACTCGACCTCGGCGGCTGGGAAGCCGAGGACATTTTCGCGCATTCTTGATCCGGGACCATTTGAAGCAGCGTTTACGCCCCGTTTCGGTCACACTGCTAAAGCGAGGTCCGGGCTGCGTAACCGGACAATTCCGGGTACAATGGCGGGCTAATCTCGCCTTGCAGCGGGCCTTGGAGCAGCGGTGAACTCGTTACAGAACCCAGCCATCGTCGCCGGAATGGAGGCCCGCTTTGCCAGCGCGGCGCGCCACAGCCGGATGGTACGGGTGCTGCGGATCGCGGTGCCGGCCGCGGTGGTCCTGGCGATGGCGAGCATCGTTGCGGTGTCGGTGTTCAATCCGTTCCGCATCCTGTTGCCGAAGATTCCGATCGACATGAGCAATCTGGTCGTGTCCGGCACCAAGATCACGATGGAGTCGCCGCATATGGCCGGCTTCTCGACCGACCAGCGGCCCTACGAAGTCTGGGCCAAGGCCGCGATCCAGGATCTGACCGACCCCGATCATGTCGAGCTCAAGACGCTGCGCGCCAAGGTGATGATGGAAGACAAGAGCACGGTGACGATGGACGCCCGCACCGGATATTTCGACAGCAAGCAGCAATTGCTCGACCTGCGGAAGGATATCTTCCTGCAATCCTCCACCGGTTATGAGGCCCGCATGTCGCAGGCCTATGTCGACATCAACAAGGGCACGGTGACGTCGGACGAACATGTCGATGTCAAACTGCTGAACGGCACGCTGACCGCCGACAAACTCAGGATCCTCAACAGCGGTGAAGTGGTGCGGTTCGAAGGCAATGTGGTGATGAATCTGGACAAACTCGGCGACGACGCTGTGCCTGCTCAGCCGGTCCCCGCGCCCGAACCCGCCGCTCCACCGCCGAAGACGCGATCCGTCTCGGGCAAATCTTCCAGCACGAAGTGATTTTCATGAAGATGTTTTTCTCGCGCAGTCTGGCGACAGGGGCGTTCGCGCTCGCGCTGACCGGGCCGCTGATCGATCCTGGCGCGGCCTTTGCGCAAGCCGCGATGTCGGGCGTGCCCAATGCGATGCAGGGCTTTTCGCAGAACCGCGATCAGCCGATCCAGATCGAGGCCGCGTCGCTCGAGATGCGCGACAAGAAAAAGGAAGCCACCTTCGCCGGCAATGTGAAGGTCGTGCAGGGCGACACCACGATGACGTCGAAAACGCTGGTGGTGTTCTACGACCAGGGTGCGGCGGCGCCGGCCACGCCGCCCCCTGCTGCTGCCAAGGGATCGAAATCCGCGCCGATGCAGGCGGCGACCCCCGGACCCGGCGGCAGTTCGTCGATCCGCCGCCTGGAAGCCAAGGGCAGCGTCGTCGTCACGCAAAAGGAACAGGTCGTGACCGGCGAGACCGCGATCTTCGATACCAAGGCCAATCTCATCACCATGACCGGTGGCGTGGTGCTGACCCAATGCAAGAACGTGCTGCGCGGCGACCGCCTGAAGGTCGACATGACCACCGGCGTATCGCGCGTCGAATCCGACAGCGGCAAGGTGCAGGGCATGTTCGACCAGGGGTCACAGGGCTGCGGGTCGGCGGCGACCCCGGGGGCGCCGGCACCGGGCGGCGCGAAGCCGGGCATGCCCTTGCTGCTTCCGGGGAAAAAATAAGACAAATCAATGTCTTAATTATTATTATGGGCTCGTACGGTTGAAGCCGACGGTGCGAGCCTGTATCTACGGGGCGGGCGCGGCAAGGTGTTCCACTGGGCAGGGAACATCCAATCATTCATGCTTGGCGGGCGAATCGATTTGCCGGCAGGGTATCGCGGGATCACCGTGAAAGGCTGAAGCGAAGCGGGATGGTGGATTTACTCGGCATGTTCCGTCGACGCCCCGCGAAACGCGGTCCGGCAGGATTTGCGCGTTCGCGCGACGACATCACGGCACTCGGCGATTCCTTTGGCGACATGCTGCGGAGCCCGGTGCGCGATGCGCCGCCGATGGCGCGCGCCGTCCCGCTGAACGGACTGGAATTGCCCGAGCCGCCGGAGCCTGCGGTGGAGCTGCCGCGCGAGGAACCGCGCCCGCGGGCGCAAGCTCCCAAGAATCAGTCTGCGAGCCAATCACCCAAGACAAATGGCGCGGCGGCGCCCCGCCTGATCAAGCGGCCGGGCTATCTGGCTGTGCATAGCGTGGAAAAGAGCTTCGGGACGCGCAAGGTCGTGCGCGGCGTCAGCATCTATGTTCGCCGCGGTGAGGCGGTGGGTCTGCTGGGGCCGAACGGTGCCGGCAAGACCACGGTGTTCTACATGATCACCGGGCTGATCAAGGCCGATCGCGGCGCCATCGAACTCGACGGCCATGACGTCACGAAGCTGCCGATGTATCAGCGCGCGCGGCTCGGCATCGGCTATCTGCCGCAGGAAGCCTCGATCTTCCGCGGCCTCACCGTCGAGCAGAATATTCGCGCGGTGCTCGAAGTGGTCGAGCCTTCGAAGAAAAAACGTGAGGCGGAACTCAATTCGCTACTCGATGAATTCAACATCACGCGCTTGCGCAAATCACCGTCGATCGCGCTGTCCGGCGGCGAGCGGCGCCGCGTCGAGATCGCTCGCGCGCTGGCGACGCGCCCGAACTACATGCTGCTCGACGAACCCTTCGCCGGCATCGATCCGATCGCCGTCGGCGACATTCAGGATCTGGTCCGCCATCTCACCAATCGCGGCATCGGCGTCCTGATCACCGACCACAATGTGCGCGAAACGCTCGGCCTGACCGACCGTGCCTATATCGTCTATGCCGGGGAAATCTTGACAGAGGGCAGCCCGGAAGAGATCGTCAACGATCCGGATGTACGCCGTCTTTACCTTGGCGAGGAATTCCGCCTCTAGCCCTTTTTTAGCGGACGTCAAGCCGTGTACATCGGCTTTGGACTAAGATAAGCAAGAATCGGACCAACTTTCAGTGGATCGGTTCTCGCCTCCATGGCTTTGACGCAGAGACTAGAGTTCCGCCAGTCGCAGTCGCTGGTTATGACGCCGCAGCTGATGCAGGCGATCAAGCTGCTGCAACTGTCGAATCTTGACCTCTCGGCCTTCGTCGAGGAGGAACTGGAGCGCAATCCGCTGCTGGACCGCGCCAGCGACGGCCCCGAAGCGCCGGTCAGGGGCGAGCCCGCCCCGGAACAGGCTGAATTTTCCAATTCCGGCGATTCCCAGAGCTATGGCGACGAGGGCGGCGGCGCCGAGCCGGGCGACATGGCCGGCGGTTCCGCGAGCGACAATTTTGAGCCCAGCCAGTTTGAGGCCGGCCAGGAAGACTGGCTGAACCGCGATCTCGGCAGCCGCACAGAAATTGAGCAGACGCTGGATACCCCGCTCGACAACGTCTTCACCGAGGAGCCCGCCGAAGCGGCCGCCCGGGCGGCGCAGGATGCCGCGCCCACCGCCTACACCGAATGGGGCGGCGGCGCCTCCAACGACGACGACTACAATCTGGAAGCCTTTGTCGCCGCCGAGATCACCCTTGGCAGCCATCTCGCCGAGCAACTGGCGGTGGCCTTCACTGGGCCGGCCCAGCGCATGATCGGACAATATCTGATCGATCTGGTCGACGATGCCGGTTATCTGCCGCAGGACCTCGGGCAGGCCGCCGAGCGGCTCGGCGCCGCGCAGAGCGACGTCGATGCGGTTCTTGCCGTGCTGCAGAAATTCGATCCGCCCGGCGTCTGCGCGCGCAATCTGAGCGAATGCCTCGCGATCCAGCTTCGCGAACTCAATCGCTACGACCCCGCGATGCAGGCGCTGGTCGAACATCTGGATTTGCTGGCCAAGCGTGACATCGCGTCTTTGCGCAAATTGTGCGGCGTCGACGACGAAGACATCACCGACATGATCGGCGAGATCCGGCGGCTCGATCCGAAGCCCGGCCTGAAGTTCGGCTCGGCGCGGACCCAGACCATGGTGCCCGACGTCTATGTGCGGCCGGGTCCGGATGGCGGCTGGCATGTCGAACTCAACAGCGACACGTTGCCGCGCGTGCTGGTCAATCAGATCTATTACACCGAGCTGTCGAAGACGATCCGCAAGGACGGCGACAAATCCTATTTCACCGATTGCCTGCAGAATGCGACGTGGCTGGTCCGCGCGCTCGATCAGCGCGCCCGCACCATCCTCAAGGTCGCCACCGAAATCGTGCGCCAGCAGGACGGCTTCTTCACCCATGGCGTGGCGCATCTTCGGCCGCTGAACCTCAAGGCGGTGGCGGACGCGATCCAGATGCACGAATCGACGGTGTCACGGGTGACCGCCAATAAATATATGGCGACCAATCGCGGCAGCTTTGAGCTGAAGTATTTCTTCACCGCCTCGATCGCTTCGGCCGACGGCGGCGAGGCCCATTCGGCCGAAGCGGTCCGCCACCACATCAAGCAATTGATCGACGCGGAAGCCCCGGCGGCGATCCTGTCCGACGATACGATCGTGGAACGATTGCGCGAGTCGGGCATTGATATTGCCCGCCGCACCGTCGCGAAGTACCGCGAAGCGATGCGAATCCCCTCCTCGGTGCAGCGCCGCCGTGACAAACAGAGCATGCTTGGTAACGCACTTTCAGCCCCCGCCACCTCCTCCGACCGGTCCCGCGATACGGCGCCGGCCTGATTGCGTTCGCGTCAAATCGCGATAGTGTCGGTTGCCCGACAGAGCGGTCGAGCATCAAGCGAGGCATCCAATGACCCTTCGAATCTCCGGGAAAAGTATCAGCGTCGGCGAAGCGCTTCGTTCGCGCGTCAGCGAGCGCACCGATGAGGTCTTGCGAAAATATTTCGACGGCAATTATTCCGGCCACATCACCCTGAGCAAGGATGGCTTCGGCTTCCGGACCGATTGCTCGCTGCATCTCGACTCCGGGATCACGCTGGAAGCCGATTCGAACGCCACCGACGCTTATGCCAGCGCCGACCAGGCGCTGGTGATGATCGAAAAGCGCCTGCGCCGCTACAAGAGCCGGCTCAAGGATCGCTCGGCCCGCAAGACCTATGCTGCTTCGATGGCGATCGCCGAATTGAACGGCGCCGGTCTCGATGCGCCGAGCTATGTCATCGAGGCGCCGGAGGGCGACGACGAGGTCACCGAATACAGCCCCGTCATCATCGCGGAAGCGACCAAATCGCTGAAGCGGCTTTCCGTCAGCGAGGCGGTCATGGAGCTGGATCTCAGCGGCGCCGCCTGCATCGTGTTTCAGCATGGTTCGAGCGGCCGGGTGAACATCATTTACCGGCGTACCGACGGCAATGTCGGGTGGGTCGACCCCCCGGCGGTTACCCCCTGACATCTATGGCTGACAGCATTGACGCCCAAAGCACCCCTCCCTATGGTCCGCCGCTTCCCGGGGATAGGACGCGGGAACCTGCCCGCGGGAGTTGGCACCGGTCATGCGTTGGAGTAGAAGCCCACAAATCGGGACCCGGGCCTAAGCCCGCCTCCCACCTCATCTTCTTGACGCCCAACTCTTGAAGCTCAAGTTCTAGAACCTAGTTCGCCCCCTGACGGTCTAATTCACCTCGGAACGCCCCATGACGATTACCGATCTGGTCGCACCCGAGGCGATACTCCCCGCGTTGAAAGTCATCAGCAAGAAGCAGGCGTTGCAGGAGCTGGCGGCGCGCGCGGCTGTTCTGACCGGGCAGAACGAGCGCTCGGTTTTCGAAGTCCTGCTGCAGCGCGAAAAACTTGGCACCACCGCCGTCGGCTATGGCGTTGCCATCCCGCACGGCAAACTGCCCAAGCTTGAAAAGCTGTTCGGGTTTTTTGCCCGTCTCGAACGCCCGATCGATTTCGAAGCCATGGATGGCCAGCCGGTCGACCTGGTGTTCCTGCTGCTGGCGCCGGAAGGCGCCGGCGCGGACCATCTGAAGGCGCTGGCGCGGATTGCGCGACTGTTGCGTGATCAGGACGTCGCCAAGAAGCTGCGCGCCTCGCGCGACGCCCAGGCGATCTATTCGGTACTGGCGCTGCCGCCGGCGAGCGCGGCGTAAGAGCTTTCCCCGGATCAGCCCAGCGTTGAGACGGCAGGCGATCGCGGCAGCGCACACGACAAATACCGGACCGTGCGGTTGCCGTCATGGATGGTGGCGCTACCGACCTCGGCAAATCCCAGCGCGGCATGAAACGCGTCCGACACCGGGTTCGGCGGCTGCATGTTGACCTCGCAGACGACGCGCTCGTGGCCGGCTTCCACGGCCTGCTTGAACAGATCGTCGTAAAGCCGGCGCGCATGGCCGCGCCCGCGGGCCGAGGCCGCGACCACGATCCGGTCGACATAGACAAAGCGCGGATAGCGGGCGCGAAACCAGAGAAAATTCGGGCTGTCATATTGGGCGCCCTGATCGAAGGCCAGCAGGAAGGCGTCGAGGTTTCCGATCCGCCGCACCACGAATGCCTGCTGAACAAGATGCCGCAGCCGCTCCGGTTCGAGCCAGGACAATTCGCTTGCATGTTCGTTGTTGAGCGCAAGCAGGGTTTTGCCGAGCGGTGTGCCCGGCCCAACTTCGGCAGGTGTAACCGGCAGCAATTCCCGATCGCTCATGCGGTTCGTCCATAGGCGCGCAATGATGCGCCTTCAAAAAAATACGCGGGCCGCCCCCGATCGGAGGACATGCCCGCGTATTGCGAATTCCCGTCGCGGTCCTATGCGGCCGCTATCAAGCCGGCGTCACGGACACCTCAGTGATACCGACAAGTGTCGGATCAGTGAACGCTGACGGCCTGCAATTCGTTGCTCCATGCATTGGCGACCGCCGCCTCACGGCTGTCGGTCAGCATGATCGGGGTGCCGTCGGCGGCATGCAGCGCGAACAGCTTCAGTCCCGGCGCGATCTTCGGCGCTTGGGGAAACAGTCCCGGCACGTCCTCGGAACGGACTTGCTTTACGTAGGCGATATGGCCCTCACCAAGATGGGCCAGCGCCTCAACAGAAACCTTTTCAGGTTCGAACGTCACACTCACATCACTCATGGTCTCGACTCCTCTATGAGACTAAGCGGTCGAGTCCGCTCCTCGTTCCATTATTCGTGTTCATTGATAGCAATTGTCTTAACGACCCTTTCCGGTTCCGGCCGGGCAAGGTCGATCGACAACAACCCGTTTTTCAGATCCGCGCCCAGCACCTGCATCCCCTCCGCCAGCACGAAGGTGCGCTGGAAGTGGCGCGCGGCGATGCCGCGATGGATGTATTGCCGGGCCTTGTCGTCCTGCTGGCGGCCCCGGATCACGAGCTGGTTTTCCTCAATGGTCACATCGAGTTGGTCGCGGGTAAAGCCGGCGACCGCCAGCGTGATGCGCAGGCGTTCGGGTTGGCCATTGCTGCGGTCGCAGCGCTCGATGTTGTAGGGAGGATAGCCGTCGGCGCCTTTGACGACGCGATCGAGCGCACGCTCGATTTCGTCGAACCCAAGCAGGAACGGACTGGATAACGAAGGAACACGAGACATTACAAAGCCCTCTCGAAGCGACTTTGAGGGGCCCTTGCGGCGCCCCATTTGACTGGCCGGCGGATTTGCTACCCGGTCAAGGAACAATATGGGGGTGATTTGGGGAGGGTTCAAGCACCTCCAGGCGCTGCGTAAATCGGCCGCGGTGGCCTGTCCAGCGTCATTCCGGGGCGTGCGCAGCACGAACCTCAGGGGCGCAATAGCGCCCCGGGGAATCTCGAGATTCTCAGGTGCGCAATTGCGCACCGTAGTTCGACGCTTCGCGCCGCCCCGGAATGACAGCGACTATCCACCAACCCGCTGGCGGCCGTCGGCGGTAAAAAGGTGCAGTTTGTCGGGGGGCGCCACGGCCCTGATCCGCTCGCCGATGGCGGGTCCGGCGGCGCCGGGAATCCGCACGATCACCTCGCCCGGGGGCAGCTCGCCGGGGTTGGCGGCAACGCCCGTCGCTTCCTGCTGGCGGGTGCCGTAGACGAAGGTCTCGGCGCCGACATGCTCGATCGCCTCGACGGTGAGGCCAAGTGCCACACCGCCGGTGACCGTCTCGTTGGTGATGACGAAATCCTCAGGCCGGATTCCGAGGATGCCGGCCTCTGCCAGGCGGCCGTCGCCGGTCAATTGCGATTTCAGTTCATCCGATCGCAGCGGCATCAGGTTCATCGGCGGCGCGCCGATGAACGAGGCGACGAAGGTGGTCGCGGGCTTCTGATAGATGTCGAGCGGGTTGCCGATCTGCTCGACCTGGCCGCCGTTCATCACGACAAGAATATCGGCCAGCGTCATCGCTTCGAGCTGGTCGTGGGTGACGTAGATCGCGGTGGTCGACAGGCGGCGCTGCAGTTTGCGGATTTCGACCCGCATCGCGATACGCAGCTTGGCGTCGAGGTTCGACAGCGGCTCGTCGAACAGAAACACTTTTGGCTGCCGCACGATCGCGCGGCCCATCGCCACACGTTGGCGCTGGCCGCCGGATAATTGCCGCGGCTTGCGGTCGAGCATCGTGACGAGTTCGAGGATGCGCGCGGCTTCCTGAACCCGCGCGTCGATCTCGGGTTCCTTCATGCCGCGGTTGCGCAGGCCGTAGGCCATGTTGTTGTAGACGGTCATATGCGGGTAGAGCGCGTAGTTCTGGAACACCATCGCGATGTCGCGCTCGGCCGGCTCGACCTGGTTGACGATACGGCCGCCGATATCGATCTCGCCGCTCGATATGGTCTCGAGCCCCGCGACCATGCGCAGCAGCGTGGACTTGCCGCAGCCGGAGGGGCCGACCAGCACGCAGAACTGCCCGTCGCCGACGTCGAAATTGATGCCCTTGATGGCTTCGAAGCCACCGGCATAGGTCTTGCGGACGTCGCGTAGCGTTACGTTAGCCATTCACGTTGCTCTGGTTCACCGGCGCCACTCGCTTCCTCATTTTTCCGTCTCGACCAGTCCGCGCACGAACAGCCGCTGCATGAATACGACCACCGCGACCGGCGGCAGCATCGCGAGAATGGCGGTCGCCATCGCCAGCTGCCATTCGGCGAGCTCGTCCGTCGTCGTCAGCATCTTCTTGATGCCGGTGACGATGGTCTGCATTGAATCCTGCGTGGTGATCAGAAGCGGCCACAGATACTGGTTCCAGCCATAGATGAACTGGATCACGAACAGCGCTGCGATCGTCGTCACCGACAGCGGCAGCAGGGTATCCCAGAAGAATCTGAACGGGCCCGCGCCGTCGATCCGCGAGGCTTCCAGCAGTTCTTCCGGGATTGTCATGAAGAACTGCCGGAACAGCAGCGTCCCCGTGGCGGATGCGATCAGCGGCATGATCAGCCCGGCATAGGTGTCGAGCATATGCAGGTCGGCGACCACCTTGTAGGTCGGGTAGATGCGCACCTCGACCGGCAGCATCAGCGTGACGAAGATGATCCAGAACGCGGTCTTGCGGAATGGAAAGCGGAAATACACCACGGCGTAGGCCGACAGGATCGAGATGAAGATCTTGCCGAGTGCGATGCCGATCGCCGAGATGAACGAATTCATCAGCATGTGGCCGACCGGCTCGCGGCTGGTGCGCGAACCGCCGACGAAGATGGCGCGGTAGTAATTGTCGAGTGTGTGGCTGCCCGGGGTCAGCGGCATGTGCCCGCCGACCACGGTCGCGGCGTCATGGGTGGAGGCGATAAAGGCGAGATAGACCGGGAAGGCGACGATGAAGACGCCGAGCGTCAGGATCGCGTAGGCGATGATGTCGTTAAGCGGGCGGTGCTCGACCATCAGTACTGCACCTTGCGCTCGACATATTTGAACTGGACCGCGGTCAGCGCGATCACGATCACCATCAGCACCACCGACTGCGCGGCCGAGCCGCCGAGATCGCCTCCCAGGCGCCCGTCGGCAAACACCTTGTAGACCATGGTCGTGGTGGCGCCGGCCGGGCCGCCGCCGGTCACGGCATCGATGATGCCGAACGTGTCGAAGAAGACGTAGACGACATTGACGACCAAAAGGAAGAACGTCGTCGGCGACAGCAGCGGAAACACGATGGTCCAGAACCGCCGCATCGGGCCGGCGCCGTCGATCGCGCCGGCTTCCAGCACGCTTTTCGGGATCGACTGCAGGCCGGCCAGGAAGAACAGGAAATTATAGGAGATCTGTTTCCACACCGCGGCCATCACAACCAGGATCATGGCGTGGTTGCCGTTGAGAAGCGGATTCCAGTCGAAATTCATCCAGCGCAGCGGCCGCGCCAGGGTGCCGAGCGTCGGGTGGAACATGAAGATCCACAATACACCCGCGACCGCGGGCGCCACCGCATAGGGCCAGATCATCAGCGTCTTGTAGGAGCCGGCGGCTTTCAGGTTCTTGTCGGCCTGCGTCGCAAACAACAATGCAATCGAAAGCGAGAGTACCGCGACCAGCGAGGAGAACACCGCCGTCGTCAGCATCGACTTGTAATATTCGGGCTGCGCGAACAGCGACAGGTAATTTTCCATGCCGATGAATTCGGATGAAAGTCCGAAAGCATCTTCGCGCAGGAAGGATTGCCAGACGGCCTGGCTTGCGGGCCAGTAGAAGAATACGAACGTGATGATGAGCTGCGGCACGAGCAGCAGATATGGCAACAGCTTGTTGTTGAAGACGACCGACTTTTCCATTCAGCGCGCTGTGATGCCAGAGGTGCTCCCTCTCCGGGGGACGGAGAGGGAGTCTTGATCGATGCTATTTTGCCGTCTTTTCGAACGTCCGCAACATCGCATTGCCGCGCGAGACTGCGGAATCGAGTGCTTCCTTGGCGGTCTTCTGGCCGCCGAGCGCGGCTTCGATTTCCTCGGCCCAGATTTCGCGCATCTGCACCATGTTGCCGAACCGAAGCCCGCGCGAATTCTCGGTCGGCTCCTTGTTGGCGAGCTCTTTGAGCGGCGTCTGCAGCATCGGGTTCTTCTCGTAGAAACCATCCTTGATGGTCTTCTCGTAGGCCGCCTTGGTGATCGGCATGTAGCCGGATTCTTGATGCAGCTTGGCCTGCCGGTTGGTGTCGGACAGGAAGGTGAAGAACTTTGCCACCCCCTTGTATTCTTCGGGCTTCTTGCCGCCCATCACCCACAGCGACGCGCCGCCGATAATCGAGTTCTGCGGTGCGCCGGCGACGTCGGGATAATAGGGCATCGGCGCCGAGGTGAAGTCGAACTTGGCGGTGCCCTTGGCGGTAGCGTAATAGCCCGACGAGGTCAGGAAGATGGCGCATTCGCCGGAGCCGAAGCGGCCCTCGCTTTTGCTGTCGCGGCCGGAATAGTCGTAGGTCTTGTCCTTCTGCAGGTCGATCAGGTTCTGCAGATGCTTGACGTGCAGCGGCGAGTTGAATTGCAACACGGTGTCGAAGCCGTCGAGGCCGTTGGCCTTGCTGCCGATCGGCGTGTTGTGCCAGGCGGAGAACTGCTCGATATGCGCCCATGATGCCCAGGCGTTGGAGAAGCCGCAGGTCGCATGTCCCGCCGCCTTCAGCTTCTTGGCGGCGTCAAACACTTCCGGCCAGGTCTTCGGGATTTCGGCGACGCCGGCTTTCTTCAGTTCGTCCTTGTTGATCCACATCACCATCGAGGAGGAGTTGAAGGGCATCGACAACATGTCGCCCTTGGAGGTCGAATAGTAGCCGGTGACGGTGGGAAGGTAGTTCTTGGGATCGAACGGCTCGCCGGCATCCTTCATCAGCTGGTAGACCGGCTTGATGGCACCGGTCGCGCTCATCATCGTGGCGGTCCCGACTTCGAACACCTGCATGATGTGCGGTGCGTTGTTGGCGCGGAAGGCGGCGATGCCGGCGTTCATGGTATCGCCATAGGCGCCCTTGTAGGTCGGGACCACCTTGTAGTCGGGCTGGCTGGCGTTGAAGTCTTCGGCGAGCTTGTTGACGATGTCGTTGTTGCCGCCGGTCATGGCGTGCCACCACTGGATTTCGGTCACAGCGTAGGCAGGGGTTGCGAGCGCAAGCGCAACCGTCACGCTCGCCGCTACGCCGAATTGTCGAAATGCCATGGAATTCCTCCGGGTTGGGTCGTCACCTTCGTTTCGCGCGATAACAGCGCCGGATGACATACAAATGACCGTATAAGCGAAAGCATGGTAGCGGGGAAGCGTACGCGAAGGGAAGCCGTCAAATAGGCGGAGGCTGACTGCCAGTTATCTCGTCGTCCCGGACAAGTGAGCCAACGGGTCGCGCGCGCCCGATGACAGGCTCCGCGAACGCGATCCCAGATGCGCAATTGCGCATCGGGGGACCCATACGCCGCGGCGTCGATTAGGCGGACGGTATCAGCCACCTTTCTTTACCGATGGGACACGCGGTATGGGCCCCGGCGTTCGCCGGGGCGACGGCTGTGACCTAACTCAGCGCTTCCGTTCCGAGCCGCAGACCACGCCTTTGGCGATCAGGGACTCGACTTCGCCGCTGGAATAGCCGAACTCGCCCAGCACCTCGGCCGAGTGCTGGCTGAACTTCGGCGGTGTCCGGCGCAGGCTCGGCTTGGTGCGCTCCAGGCGGATCGGCGAGGCGACGCCCTTGTACCAGTCCTTCTCGATGACATCGCCGCGGTGCAGCGTGTGGGGGGCGGTCAGCGCCTGGTCGATCGACTGGACGGGGCCGGCGGGCAGGCCGGCCGCCAGCAACCGGTCGCAGAGCGGCCCGGCGTCGTGCTGGCTGAACACGGCCGCAAGCTCCGCACGTAGCGCATCGCGGTTGGCAATGCGGTCCTTGTTGCGGGCAAAGCGCGGATCGGTGCCGAGTTCGGGCTTGCCGATTTCCTTGGCGAGCTTGCGGAAGGTGCCGTCATTGCCGACGCCGATGAAGATGTTGTCGGTGCGGGTCGGGAAGATCGCGTAAGGCACGAGGTTGGGGTGCTCGTTGCCGGTGAGGCTCGGCGGCTTGCCGTGCATGAAATAATTTGCGGTGTGCGGATGCATGATCGCCAGACCAGTCTCATACAGCGTGGTTTCGAGGAACTGGCCGAGGCCTGAGCGCTGCCGTTCCGACAGTGCCATCAGGATGCCTATCGCGGCGTAAAGCCCGGTGCCGATATCGACGAGGGGAACGCCGATCCGCATCGGGCCGCTTTGCGGCGAGCCGGTCGCGGCGATCATGCCGGTCATGGCCTGGATGATCGCGTCATAGCCGGGATTACCGCCGCGCGGGCCATCGCCGCCGAAGCCGGAAATCCGGCAATGCACGAGTTTTGGGAATTTCGCGCGCAGCACGTCGTTGCCGATGCCCCATTTGTCGAGCGTACCCGGCTTGAAATTCTCGATCAGGACGTCGGCGGTCTCCAGCATCTTCAAGAGGACCATGCGGCCGCCCTCGGAAGCGAGGTCGAGCCCGATCGAGCGCTTGTTGCGGTTGATGCCGACGAAATAGGCCGCATCCTCGTCATGGAACGGAGGGCCCCAGTCGCGCACTTCATCGCCGGCGGGCGGCTCGACTTTGATCACGTCGGCGCCGTGGTCGGCGAGAATTTGCGTGCAATAGGGGCCGCCGAGCACGCGCGTCAGATCGATCACGCGCAGGCCGGTCATCGCGCCGGGAGCCGGTGCTGAACTCGCTGCAGGACTCATGGAGGTAACCTTCGCTCAAGTAGAAAATGGAATTCTTGAGCTAGCGGTCTTCAGGCCCGGCGGCAATGCCCGCGCGCGCGTAGGCGCATGCGGCGACAGAAGTCGTGCGAAGCGGCCCGCTGCTTTGTCGCAGCGGGCCGTTCGGCGGGATGGTTACACCACGGTCAGGCGCACATCCACATTGCCGCGGGTGGCGTTGGAATACGGGCACACCTGGTGGGCCTTCTCGACCAGCGCTTCGGCGTCGGCACGGGCGAGGCCGGGCAGGGTGACGGCGAGGTCGATGTCGAGGCCAAAGCCGCCTTCCGAGCGCGGGCCGATGCCGACGGTGGAGGTGACGGAGGCGTCCGCGGGCACCTTCACGCCGCCGCCTTGAGCTGCAACCGCCTTCATCGCGCCGATGAAACAGGCGGCATAGCCGGCCGCGAACAGCTGTTCGGGATTGTTGCCGGCACCGCCGCCGCCGCCGAGCTCCTTCGGGGTAGCAAGCTTGACGTTGAAGGCGCCGTCAGCCGTCGAGGCGGTGCCGTCGCGGCCGCCGGTTGCCGTTGCGGTGGTCTTGTAGAGGACTTTCACGGACATGTTGGTCTCCCTTGGGTTTGGTTTCGATGGCAGTTATATCGCACACAATTAGATTGTGCACAATAGAAATAATGCGAGGCCCGCAATTTAATTGTATGCAATTGATTAGGGCCGTCCGCGGCCCTAAATGAACCCTAATAATCTTGGGCGTCATTCCCGTGGCTGGCGAGGTGCAAATGACCAGGAAACCGGCGGTCGATCCGCTGCTGCTCGGCAATCAGATCTGCTTTGCGGTGTATTCTACGGCGCATGCCTTCAACCGCGTCTACAAGCCGCTGCTCGACAAACTGGGGCTGACCTATCCGCAATATCTCGTGATGATGGTGCTGTGGGAACGCGACGGTGTGCCCGTCAAGGATATCGGCGAGAAACTGTTCCTGGATTCCGGCACGCTGACGCCTCTGCTCAAGCGCATGGAGGCCGCCGATCTCATCAAGCGCACGCGCAGCACCCAAGACGAGCGCCAGGTGCTGATCGCCCTGACGCCGAAAGGCCACGCGCTGAAGGAAAAGGCGCGTGCAGTGCCGGAGGGGATTCTCGCGAGCTCAACATGCTCGGTCGGGGAACTCTTGGCGATGAAGACCGAACTGGTCGCGCTGCGCGATAAGCTGAATGCGGCGTTGGGGGAGTAGGGGTGGCTATATCGAGCGCGCAAATAGTTAGAAGTGCTTCTTCGCAAATGCTCGGCCGGAACCTGACTTCAGGTATTTCTCGAATGCGATGGCTCGCTGTTCGTCATCGAACGCGATGTAGGTCCTTATCCGCCATGGCCCATATTTCGATGTGTGTGGCACCTCACCAGCATTGTGCTTAGCCAGCCGGGCGCGCAAGTCGCCGGTTACGCCAACATAAAAGTGCTCGGAATCGAGACTTTCGAGAATGTAGACGTACTTCATGGTGCTGCTCAGCCTCAGTTAAGCGGAAAGCTTCACACTACAGGGCTTGCCTAGTCCGCCGTCGCCCTTCGGGCTATGGCGGGACAGCCTTCGCTACGATGGAGGCCTGCCCAGCCGAAGCAGGCGCAGCCTGCGAAGGCTGGTGGAGCCAGGCGGGATCGAACCGCCGACCTCTTGCATGCCATGCAAGCGCTCTCCCAGCTGAGCTATGGCCCCTTAACCGATCCGCGCGCCTTGGGCGACGCGCAGGCATGACCCTGAACCACAGTTCAGGGCCGATCTCAAGTCTCTTCGTCGCCGCCGACGTCGCCGATGATGTCGGTGACGTCCTCATCGCCTTCTTCCTCGTCGGGAATGAAGGTCGAATCATCGTCATCGTCGTCTTCGATGGTCTCGTCGATCTCGATATCGTCTTCCGATTCGGGAACGGCGGCCTTGACCTTGCCGGTGTTCTCTTCGGCATCGGCCTCCTCGAGCGACACCTCTTCGACCTCGGCGGGTTCCGGCGCATCGGCAGCGGCGGTCGCAGACGCGGCGGCGGCGCGCGCAGCGGCATCGCCGCGGGTGGCCCGGGGCGGTGCGACCGGCGCAATCGTCACGACCTCGCCGGTATAGGGCGAGATGACGGGACTCTTGTTCAGGTCGTAGAATTTCTTACCCGTCGTCGGGCAAATGCGTTTGGTTCCGAGATCGGATTTGGCCACGTGTGGAATCCTGGGAATTTCTGAAAAACGGTGCTTCACTTGGCTAGTTGCTAGGCTGCTGTCAATAGCGGTTTGCGCGCATTTGACGGCCGCGTGACGCGGTCTTGCCGATGTGATACCTGCCGCCCGCGCGAGAGGACCACAATCTTGACCCATTCAGATCGGCTTGCAGCCACCCCAACCCCGCTGGAATCCCGCTCCAGCGGCCCCCTGAACGGCAAAGTCCGCGTTCCCGGTGACAAATCGATTTCGCACCGGGCCCTGATTCTCGGGGCGCTTTCGGTCGGAGAAACCCGGATTTCGGGTCTTCTCGAGGGCGAAGACGTGCTCAATACGGCCAAATCGATGCAGGCGCTGGGTGCCAAAGTCGAGCGGACCGGCCCATTCGCCTGGACCGTCCGGGGCGTCGGGGTGGCCGGCTTCGCCCAACCCGCAGCCCCCCTCGATTTCGGCAATTCCGGCACCGGCTGCCGGCTGGTCATGGGGGCGGTGGCCGGCTGTCCCATTTCGGCTGTATTCGACGGCGACGCCTCGCTGCGGTCGCGGCCGATGCGGCGGATCCTCGATCCCCTGGAACTGATGGGCGCCAGGATGGGCGAGGCCAGGGAAGGCGGCCGCCTGCCGCTGACGCTGCATGGAGCCCGTAATCCCGTGCCGATCCTGTACCGGACGCCGGTGGCCTCGGCCCAAATCAAATCGGCGGTGCTGCTGGCGGGCCTCGCCGCGCCCGGGGTCACCACCGTGATCGAGCAGGAAGCCAGCCGCGACCATACCGAATTGATGCTGAAGCATTTTGGCGCGCAGATCGTCTCGACGGCCGAAGGCAGCCATGGCCGCAAGATCGCGCTCACCGGTCAGCCCGAGCTGCACGGCGCCGCCGTCGTGGTGCCCGCCGATCCCTCGTCCGCGGCATTCCCGATCGTGGCGGCGCTGATCGTCGAAGGCTCCGACATCGTATTCTCCGACGTGATGACCAATCCGCTGCGCACCGGGCTGTTCACGACCTTGCGCGAGATGGGCGCCTCGATCGAGGAGAGCGAAGTCCGCGGCGACGCCGGCGAGCCGATGGCCACCTTGCGCGTGCGCGCCTCGAAACTGCGCGGCGTCGTGGTGCCGCCGGAGCGCGCGCCGTCGATGATTGACGAATATCTGGTGCTGGCGGTGGCGGCGTCGTTTGCCGAAGGCACCACCATCATGCGCGGATTGCAGGAATTGCGCGTCAAGGAATCCGACCGGCTGGAAGCGACCGCCGACATGCTGCGCGTCAACGGCGTCAAGGTCGAGGTCGCGGGCGACGACCTGATCGTCGAGGGTAGGGGCCATGTGCCCGGCGGCGGTCTCGTCGCCACCCACATGGATCATCGCATCGCGATGTCGGCGCTGGTGATGGGGCTTGCCGCCGACAAGCCGGTCAAGGTCGACGACACCGCCTTCATCGCCACCAGCTTTCCGGATTTCATCCCGATGATGCGCGGGCTCGGGGCAGCGTTTTCCAGCTGAATTGGATTGAGTGGAGGGACGTAGGGTGCGCCCAAACACGCTAGCCGGGGCCATCGAATGAATTAGAAGGGGTGCTTCGCACGACGCAGCGTTAGCTGAATTCGTCGATACGTTCGACCTCGCGCCGACTAGGGAGGCGCGTTATGCGACGATCGCTGAGGAGCCAGCATTGACCAACGACAAAAGGCTCGACGCACTGGTTGGAGCAATTGCTGAATATCTAGCTAAACAGCGTAAGTTGGGTCGAGTTCCGCGTTGGGCTGGAGGATCGGCTCGTTACCTCGACCAGCCTTGGCATACTTGTGACCCTACCAATGACGCCATGCGCGAATATCTCACCTTTAGCAGTCCTGCTGAATTCGCGTCCCGCAACATCTTTACCGAGGAACGGCCGCTGCGACGGGCGCGCGGTCTTCGATCAACTAGACACAGGGTTTCATGATTATCGCCATCGACGGACCGGCCGCCTCCGGTAAGGGCACGCTGGGCAAGCGGCTCGCGCAGCATTACGGCTATCGCCACCTCGACACCGGCGTGATTTATCGCGCGGTGGCCAAGATGCTGCTGGACCAGGGATTTGAACTCACCGATGAGGCGCGCGCGGTTGCCGTCGCGATGGCGCTCGGTCCCGAAAACTTCGGCCATCCCGAACTGAAGTCGCAGCGGATCGGCGATGCCGCCTCGGTTGTCTCAGCCATTCCCACCGTGCGGGAGGCGCTGGTCAGCTTTCAGCGCCAGTTCGCAGCCGATCCGCCCGGTGCTGTGCTCGATGGACGCGACATCGGCACGGTGATCTGCCCGAATGCGGAGGTAAAGATTTTCGTCGTTGCCGATCCGCAGGTGCGGGCCCATCGGCGGACGCTGGAGGCGCTTTCGAGGGGCGAGGCGGCGGATGAGGCGCTGGTGCTGGCCGATATCCTCAAGCGCGACGACCGGGACCGCAATCGCGCCGCGGCCCCCCTGAAGGCAGCTGCCGACGCGCATATCCTGGATAATTCCAACCTCGATATCGAAGGCGGCGTTCGTGCCGCGATTGCCATCGTCGAGGCGGTCCGCGCCAGGCTTTGAGCGCGCGGGAGCCGTACAGGGCAGTCCGAAGGCCGGTTCCCCCCGGAATCCCCGCAGAACCGTCCGATGCGGTCTTTTGGGGCCGACATTCGGCCTGCCGGCAGCGCGCCAAGGCCCCGCAAATCGGGCATTTCCGCTTGCTGAAAATGGCCCTTGGGGCTATATCCCCGGCCATCCGGGCCGCCATCGATAAGATCAGGGCTGTCCGAGCGGGCCGGCAGGCGGTTTGAAATCCCTGCCGTCATTGGAGGAAAGCCCGCTCCAGGTTCTTGAAGTCGATATTTCAGGCCCCGGATAAATCAACGTATCGAACGTGCAGGCATGCTGCCGGCCCGCTTTTGCGCCCTCTCGCAAACGCGGTCGTTGGGATTTGCGGACCCCGACACTTCACGCGCGATACGCCCCTTAACCCGAATCGCCGGCGATACCCGCATCTGGAGAACAAATGGCTTCGACTGCTGCTTCTTATAATCCTACCCGTGACGATTTCGCTGCGATGCTGGACGAGTCCTTCGCCGGCGGCAATCTGCAGGAAAGCTCCGTCATCAAGGGCAAGGTAGTTGCAATTGAAAAGGACATGGCCGTCATCGACGTCGGCCTGAAGACCGAAGGCCGCGTGGCGCTGCGTGAATTCGCAGGACCCGGCCGCGATAGCGAGCTCAAGGTTGGCGACGAAGTCGAGGTGTTCCTCGACCGGATCGAAAATGCGCTCGGCGAAGCCGTGCTGTCGCGCGACAAGGCGCGCCGCGAGGAAAGCTGGGGCAAGCTCGAGAAGGCCTTCAACAACAACGAGAAGGTTCACGGCGTCATCTTCAACCAGGTCAAGGGCGGCTTCACCGTCGATCTCGACGGCGCGGTGGCCTTCCTGCCGCGTTCGCAGGTCGATATCCGCCCGATCCGCGACGTTGCGCCGCTGATGAACAATTCGCAGCCGTTCCAAATTCTCAAGATGGATCGCCGCCGCGGCAACATCGTGGTGTCGCGCCGTACGGTTCTCGAAGAGACCCGCGCCGAGCAGCGCCAGGAGTTGGTGCAGAACCTCGAAGAGGGTCAGGTGATCGACGGCGTGGTCAAGAACATCACCGATTACGGTGCGTTCGTTGATCTCGGCGGCATCGACGGCCTGCTCCACGTCACCGATATCGCCTGGCGCCGGGTCAATCACCCGACCGAGGTGCTCACCATCGGCCAGACCGTCAAGGTCAAGATCATCAAGATCAACCACGAGACCCACCGCATTTCGCTCGGCATGAAGCAGTTGCTGGACGATCCGTGGCAGGGCATCGAGGCCAAGTACCCGCTGAACGCGCGCTTCACCGGCCGCGTCACCAACATCACCGACTACGGCGCGTTCGTCGAACTGGAGCCGGGCATCGAAGGCCTGATCCACGTCTCGGAAATGTCGTGGACCAAGAAGAACATGCACCCCGGCAAGATCGTTTCGACCTCGCAGGAAGTCGAAGTGCAGGTTCTCGAAGTGGATTCGGTCAAGCGCCGCATCTCGCTCGGCCTCAAGCAGACCATGCGCAACCCCTGGGAAGTTTTCGTCGAGAAGTTCCCGGTCGGTGCGACCGTCGAAGGCGAAGTCAAGAACAAGACCGAGTTCGGTCTGTTCCTGGGTCTCGAAGGCGACGTCGACGGCATGGTCCATCTCTCCGACCTCGACTGGAAGCTTCCGGGCGAGCAGGTGATCGACAACTTCAAGAAGGGCGACATGGTCAAGGCCGTGGTGCTCGACGTCGATGTCGAAAAGGAGCGCATCTCGCTCGGCGTCAAGCAGCTCGAAGGCGACCCCTTCGCCGAGCCGGGCGACGTCAAGAAGGGCGCGGTCGTGACCTGCGAAGTGCTCGAAGTGAAGGAAGCCGGTATCGAGGTGAAGATCTCGGGCACCGATTTCACCACCTTCATCAAGCGCTCTGAACTGGCCCGTGATCGCAACGATCAGCGCGCCGAGCGTTTCGCCGTCGGCGAGAAGGTCGATGCCCGCGTGATCCAGTTCGACAAGAAGGCCCGCAAGGTGCAGGTCTCGATCAAGGCGCTGGAAGTTGCCGAAGAGAAGGAAGCCATCGCGCAGTACGGCTCCTCCGATTCGGGAGCGACGCTGGGCGACATCCTCGGCACCGCGCTCAAGAACCGCGACAAGTAAGCACAGCTTTCCTGTCCGCAAAGATCAGGCCCCGGTTTCGACCGGGGCCTTTTTTTTAGCGGTCGTCCCGGCGAAGGCCGGGACCCATACTCCGTGACCTATCGTCGCGATAGCTGGAGCCGACACCGGCTCCAACAACCAACATCGGTGGTTATGGGTCCCGGCCTTCGCCGGGACGACCACTGGGCCTTGTTTTCTTCATATTGCATCGCAATTGATGTAATTGGATAAGGCGCCGGTGACGCTGCGGATGCAAAACGCACCGATGATTTCAGGAGAATTTCGATGTCGCTCGATTCGGACGTGATCGTCGATCGCCGCAGGATTCGCCGCAAGCTGACGTTCTGGCGCGTGGCGGCGGCCGTGGTCGTCCTGGCCGCGGTGGTGACCGTCAGCGTGCTCGCGACACCTGCGGGGCGCGCCTCGCTGACCTCGTCGGGCTCGATCGCACGGGTCAATATCGAGGGCCTCATTCGCAGCGACCAGCAACGCGTCGAGGCGCTGGAGCGGCTGGAGAAATCGTCCGCCGCCGCCGTCATCGTGCACATCAATTCGCCGGGCGGCACCACCGCCGGCTCCGAACAGCTTTATGACGCGCTGGTGCGGCTGAAGGCCAAGAAGCCGCTGGTCGTGGTGGTCGAAGGGCTGGCTGCTTCGGGCGGTTACATCGGCGCGCTGGCGTCCGATCACATCATCGCCCAGCAGAGCTCATTGGTCGGCTCGATCGGCGTGCTGTTTCAATTTCCGAACTTCACCGAGTTGATGAAGACCGTCGGCGTCAAGGTCGAGGAAGTGAAATCCTCGCCGCTGAAGGCCGCACCGAACGGCTTTGAACCGACCAGCCCCGAGGCCCGGGCAGCGCTGGATGCGCTGGTGAAGGATTCCTACGCCTGGTTCCGCGGCCTCGTGCAGGCGCGGCGCGGCATGGACGAGGCCTTGCTCGACAAAGTCGCGGACGGGCGCGTCTTCACCGGCCGCCAGGCGGTCGAGCTGAAGCTGATCGATCAGCTCGGCGACGAGAAAACCGCGGTCGCATGGCTGGTGGCCGAGAAGAAGGTCAAAAGCGACCTGCCGGTGCGCGATTTCAAGCTCAGCCCGCGATTCGGCGACATGACTTTCCTGCGGGCGGCGGCGTCCATCACCTTCGATGCGGTCGGCCTCAGCGCTATCGCGCGTCAAATCGAGCAGGCCGGCGTCACCGGCGCTGTCGATCAGCTGGCACTCGACGGCATGCTGGCTTTGTGGCGCCCTGCGGCGTCCAATTGAGCCGCGCAGGCGTGGTTTGGCGCGATTCTCCCGCAATGCGGGTATTGTGGCAAACCCCTTCCGGGCCATTTGTCACGTCATTTCGCGTGGCCCAAAATTGATTTAGCGTCTTGACAGTTCAAGGTATTTTCACGGAAATGGAAGTCCGCACGACAGTGGACCCCAGTCTCGATGATCAAATCCGAACTTGTTCAGCGCATCGCCGAGCACAACCCGCACCTTTACCAGCGGGATGTGGAGAACATTGTGAACGCGATTCTCGATGAGATCGTCGCTGCCCTGGCGCGCGGCGACCGTGTCGAGCTCCGCGGTTTCGGCGCTTTCTCGGTCAAGCATCGCCCGGCCCGCGCAGGGCGCAATCCACGCACCGGCGCGCATGTGCCGGTCGATCAGAAGAGCGTCCCGTTCTTCAAGACCGGCAAGGAAATGCGTGAGCGGCTGAACCGCGAGGGCGGTGCGCCTGAAGCCGGCGCGTAGAGTGGTTGCTGGCTTCGACGATCGGTAGCCGTGTGGCGGGGATCTGCCCGCTGGTCTCCATGACGACAAGAGATGGTCATGCGAAAATTCTTCTCGGCGCTGGTCGTCATTCCCTTAGGCGTCCTCTTCATTGTCTTCGCGGTCGCCAACCGCCACTCGGTGACGGTGTCGTTCGATCCGTTCAATTCCGCCAATCCATCGGTCGCGATGACGATGCCGCTGTTCGTCGTGATCATTCTGGTGGCGATTTTGGGCGTGGCGGCGGGCGGTTCGGCGACCTGGTTCCGCCAGCGCCGCTGGCGCCGCGCCTCGCGCCAGCATGAGGCCGAGGCCCGTCGGGCGCGGGCGGAAATAGCCGATTTGCGGGCCGCCGCGGTGGTTTCCCGGGGCGGATTGCCGCAGCTTGCGGCACCGGCGCAGCGCGGTATTTACGGGGCCGCCGGGCGAGACAAGCAGGGCGCGACGTTGTAGAACCCGCCCGATCAGCTCCGTTCCAATCCGTTTCGGCGGCTTAAAATCCGCGCCTGAGAGACCATGTCCCTGCTCGTCAAAATCTGCGGCCTGTCCACGCGCGAGACGCTCGACGTCGCGCTCGGGGCCGGCGCTGACATGGTGGGCTTCGTGTTCTTCCCCGCCTCGCCGCGGCACCTCAGCCTCGAGATGGCGCGGGAACTCGGCAAGCAGGCCAAGGGCCGTGCCATCAAGGTTGCGCTCACGGTCGATGCCGACGACGCGACACTCGAAAATATCGTCGAAACGCTGCGGCCGGACCTTCTGCAATTGCACGGCAAGGAAACCACCGCGCGGCTGCGCGACATCAAGGCGAAGTTCGGCCTGCCGCTGATGAAGGTGCTGCCGGTCGAGACCGCGGCCGACCTAGCGCCGCTCGCCGGCTATGCTGACGTGGCCGACCGCATCCTGTTCGACGCCCGGGCGCCGAAGGGCGCCACCCGTCCCGGTGGCCTCGGCGAGGTGTTCGACTGGCACCTGCTGGAAAATCTCGATCTCAAACTGCCGTTCATGGTCTCGGGCGGGCTCAACGCCTCCAACATCGCCGAGGCCGTTCGCGTCACCCGCGCCGGCGGCGTCGATGTGTCCTCGGGCGTCGAGCGTTCACCCGGCGTCAAGGATCCCGAGCTGATCCGCGATTTTATCCGCGCCGCGCGCGCCACCGAAGAATTGATGGTCCGATGAATTCAGCCCCGCCAAAGACCTTGCCAAACTCCTTCCGCAGCGGTCCCGATGAGCGCGGGCATTTCGGCAATTTCGGCGGCCGCTTCGTCGCGGAAACGCTGATGCCGCTGATCCTCGACCTGGAAAAGGCCTACGCCGCCGCCAAGGCCGATCCGTCGTTTCAGGCCGAGATGAACGGCTATCTCAAGGACTATGTCGGCCGGCCGTCGCCGCTGTATTTCGCCGAGCGGCTGACCGAGCATCTCGGCGGCGCGAAGGTCTATTTCAAGCGCGAGGAGCTCAACCACACCGGCTCGCACAAGGTGAACAATGTGCTCGGCCAGATCATGGTCGCGCGCCGGATGGGCAAGAAGCGCATCATCGCCGAGACCGGTGCCGGCCAGCATGGCGTCGCCACCGCGACGCTGTGCGCACGGTTCGGGCTGGAATGCATCGTCTATATGGGCGCGGTCGACGTCGCACGTCAGGCGCCGAACGTGTTCCGCATGGAGATGCTGGGCGCTACGGTGATCCCGGTGCAATCCGGCACCCGCACGCTGAAAGACGCGATGAACGAGGCGCTGCGCGATTGGGTCACCAACGTGCACGACACCTTCTATTGCATCGGCACGGTGGCGGGGCCGCATCCCTATCCGATGATGGTGCGCGACTTCCAGTCCGTCATCGGCGACGAGACCCGCGTGCAGATGCAAGAGGCCGAAGGCCGATTGCCGGATTCGCTGATCGCCTGCATCGGTGGCGGCTCCAACGCGATGGGCCTGTTTCATCCGTTCCTCGACGATCCCTCCGTCGAGATCTTCGGTGTCGAAGCGGCGGGCCATGGCCTGACGCAACTGCATGCGGCTTCGATCGCGGGCGGCCGGGCCGGCGTGCTGCACGGCAACCGCACCTATCTGCTGATGGACGATGACGGCCAGATCCAGGACGCGCATTCGATTTCGGCCGGGCTGGATTATCCCGGTATCGGGCCGGAGCATTCCTGGCTCTACGAGACCGGACGGGTCACTTATCTCAGCGCCACCGACGACGAGGCGCTCGCCGCGTTCCAATTGCTGTCGCGCCAGGAAGGCATCATCCCCGCGCTGGAATCCGCGCACGCCATCGCCAAGGTGATGGAGCTGGCGCCGAAGCGTCCGAGGGATCATCTGATGGTCGTCAATCTCTCCGGCCGCGGCGACAAGGATATCCCGCAGGTCGCCGAAATCCTGAAGGGTGAGAAGAAGTGAGTACCCGCATCGATGCACGGTTCGCCGAACTCGCCAAAGAGGGTCGCGCGGCTTTCGTCACCTTCGTAATGGCGGGCGATCCCGACCCGAAGACGTCGCTCGACATCCTCAAGGCGCTGCCGAAGGCCGGCGCCGACATGATCGAGATCGGCATGCCCTTTACCGATCCGATGGCCGACGGGCCGTCGATCCAGGCCGCGGGTCTGCGCGCGCTGAAGGCCGGCATGACCCTGAAGAAGACGCTGGAGATGGTGCGCGGCTTCCGCAACGACGACGACACCACGCCGCTGGTGCTGATGGGTTATTACAATCCGATCTACATCTACGGCGTCGAAAAATTTCTCATCGATGCGAAGGACGCTGGCGTCGACGGCCTGATCATCGTCGATCTGCCGCCGGAAGAAGACGACGAGCTGTGCCTGCCGGCGATGAAGGCCGGTCTGAATTTCATCCGGCTGGCGACGCCGACCACCGACGACAAGCGGCTGCCGGCAGTGCTCGCGAACACCTCGGGCTTTGTCTATTACGTCGCGATCACAGGTATCACCGGCAGTGCCAGCGCGGATTCAACGGTGGTTGGTGAAGCGGTGGCCCGAATCAAGCGGCATACCAAACTGCCGGTCTGCGTCGGCTTCGGCATCCGCACCCCGGATGCCGCGCGCGCGATCGCCGAGCGCGCCAATGGCGCCGTGGTCGGCACCGCGCTGGTCGACGCCTTGAAGGGCAGCCTGGATGCCGAGGGCCACGCCACCGCCAAGACCGTACCCGCCGTGGCCGATCTGGTCGCTGCCCTGGCGCAGGGCGTGCGGGGCGCCAAACAGGCCGCAGAATAAGCCATAATTGGGTGGAAAGACGCATCATTCGCGGCTTGCTGGGTCTGACCCGGGCCGCCATATAGTCGACATAGCGTTTTCGAGCGAAGTGGATACCGGTTCGCGTGAAGAAAACGCGTCAAAATTAAAGGGTCAATGCGTCCAACCGCATTTCGGAGCGAAACATGAATTGGCTCACCAACGTCGTCCGGCCGAAGATCCGCAGCATCCTGCGCCGCGAGACGCCGGAGAATCTGTGGATCAAGTGCCCGGATTCCGGGCAGCTCGTGTTCTACAAGGATGTCGAGGCCAACCAGTTCGTGATTCCCGGTTCGAATTACCACATGCGCATGGGCGCGGTGGCGCGGCTGAAATCGATCTTCGACAACGAGACCTGGTACGACATCGCGCTGCCTGACGTGACCGCCGATCCGCTGAAATTTCGCGACGAGCGCAAATATGCCGACCGCATCAAGGATGCGCGGGCAAAAACGGGCCTGAACGACGCCGTCAAGGTCGGCTACGGCAAGCTTGAAGGCGCCGGCGTTGTCGTCGCCGTGCAGGATTTCGATTTCATGGGCGGCTCGCTCGGCATGGCCGCGGGCGAAGCGATCGTGCGCGGGCTCGAGCTTGCCGTCGAAAAGAAATCGCCGTTCATCGTGTTCGCGGCCTCGGGCGGTGCGCGGATGCAGGAAGGCATTTTGTCGCTGATGCAGATGCCGCGCACCACCGTCGGTGTGCAGATGCTGCGTGAAGCAAAACTGCCCTACATCGTGGTGCTGACGAACCCGACCACCGGCGGCGTCACGGCGTCCTACGCGATGCTGGGCGACGTGCAGATCGCCGAGCCCGGCGCGCTGATCGGCTTCGCCGGGGCGCGCGTGATCGAACAGACCATCCGCGAGAAACTGCCGGAAGGTTTCCAGCGCGCCGAATATCTACGCGACCACGGCATGGTCGACATGGTCATACATCGCCACGAAATGCGCCCCACGCTGGCGCGGCTCTGCCGTCTCTTCACAAAATCGCCGGCGCTCGATGTCGCCTCGAAGCCTGTGCCTGAGGTCACCGATCCGGCCCAGATCGTGTCGGCGCCGGAAGCGGTGCCGGCCGCACCTCACGCGTGAACGCACCCGCCGCCAGACCACAGCCTTCGCTCGACGAATTGATCGCGCGGCTGTCGGCGCTCCATCCCAAAAGCATCGATCTCAGCCTCGATCGCATGCACGCCCTGCTGGCGCGGCTCGGCCATCCCGAACGCAAGCTGCCGCCGGTGATTCATATCGCCGGCACCAATGGCAAGGGTTCCACCATTGCCTATCTGCGCGCGATCCTGGAAGCCTCGGGCCTGCGCGTTCACGTCTATACCTCGCCGTTTCTGGTGCGGCTCAACGAATGTTATCGCCTTGGCCGCAGCGGTGGCGGCGTGCTGGTCGGTGACGATGAATTGCGCGCCGTGCTGGAAGATTGCGAACGCGCCAACGCAGGCGACCCGATCACGATTTTCGAAATCGAGACCGCGGCGGCGTTTTGTCTGTTTGCGCAACATCCGGCCGATGTCGTGCTGCTGGAAGTCGGGCTCGGCGGACGGCTGGACGCCACCAATGTGATCGACACGCCGCTCGCTTCCGTGATCGCGCCGGTCAGCATGGATCACACTGAATTCCTCGGTCATTCGCTGACGGCGATTGCTGGCGAGAAGGCCGCCATCATCAAACGCAACGCGCCGGTGATTTGCGCGGAGCAGGCGCCGGAAGCGATGGCCGTGATCGAGGCACAGGCGGGCCGCATGCGCGCGCCGCTGCATGCGGCCGGCCAGCAATGGCACGTCAGCGTCGAGCGCGGCCGGCTGGTCTATCAGGACGATCGCGGCCTGATGGATCTGGTGGCGCCGAAACTGTTCGGCCGGCATCAGTTCGACAATGCGGGGCTCGCGATCGCGACCTTGCGTGCGCTCGATGCGTTCAAGATCGGCATGGCTGATTTCGAGGCAGGCATCGTCAACGCCGAATGGCCGGCGCGGATGCAGCGGCTGGTTTCGGGCGCGCTGGTCGAGCAGGGCCCGCAGGGCTGCGAGATATGGCTCGATGGCGGGCACAATGCCGAAGGCGGGCGCGTCGCCGCGGCCGCATTGGGCGATCTCGAAGAACGGGTGTCGCGACCGCTTGTCGTGATCGCAGGCATGATGGCGAACAAGGATGCGGGCGCGTTTCTCGCCAATTTCGCCGGGCTGACGCGCCATATCATGGCGGTGCCGATACCCGATCGCGGCAATTCGAGTTCAATGGCCATGGCGACGTCGATGCCGCCGGACCGGCTGGCGGACGCGGCGCGCGCGCTCGGTATGCGCGTGGAGAATGCCACGAGTGTCGAAGCGGCCTTGCGTACGCTGTCGGGCCTTGCCTACGAAGTCCCGCCGCGGATCCTGATCACGGGTTCGCTCTACCTCGCCGGCCACGTGCTGGCCGTCAACGGCACGCCGCCTGCATGAGATTCTCGTGTCCCGGACGCGGTGCAGCACGAAGTGATGCGCCGCTGAGCCGGGACCCAGTTCGAGCCAGAAGGGATAGACCCCGGATCAGCAGCGCACCGCTTGTGCGCTGCGCAGCATCCGGGGAACGTTCGCCGGGATAATGATTGGAGCACCATGCGCTTTGCCGCGATTGCCGATGTGCACGGAAACTATCTCGCGCTGGAAGCCGTCATTGCCGACATCCGCGCGCAGGGCATCGCCGAGATCGTCAATCTCGGCGACATGGCGAGCGGCCCGCTCGATGCGCGGCGGACCATGGATGCGCTGATGGCGCTCGATGCCGTGCATGTGCTCGGCAATCATGACCGCTGGCTGATCGACCGGCCGGTCGAGAAGATGGGTTCGTGGGAGCGACCCGCTTTTGCACAACTCGACGCCACCCATCTCGACTGGCTGCGCACGCTGCCTGCAACGCAAATATATCGCGACCGGGTCTTTCTCTGCCACGCCACGCCTGCCGACGATAATACCTACTGGCTGGAGGCGGTGACATCGGATGGCTCGGTCAGGATGGCGCCGCTGGAAGCGATCGAGAAGGAAGCGGAAGGAATCCAGCAGTCGCTGATTCTGTGCGCCCATACCCACATCGCACGCGCAGTGCGACTCAGTGACGGACGCCTGGTGGTCAATCCCGGCAGCGTCGGCAGTCCCGGTTTTTCCTACAACGTTCCGTTCCCGCATGTGATCGAGGCCGGCACGCCGGACGCGCGCTATGCGATCCTGGAACTGGCTGACGGCCGTTGGCGCGTGACGTTCCGCCATGTGCCTTACGATCACGACGCGATGGCGGCTCTGGCGCGCCGTAACGGCGAGCCTGAATTGGCGTCGGCACTTGCGACGGGATGGATCAAGTAGATCTGGCTGCGCGCCGCGAAGGAGGTGCACTCCCTCTCCCGTTTGCGGGGGAGGGCGGGGTGGGGGTGTCTCCGCAATTGACACTCCCCATGAGGAGAGAGCCCCCACCCGGCGCCTTGCGCCGACCTCCCCCGCAAGCGGGAGAGGTAAAGCGAGTGCCGCGGTCAGAGCGATCTAACTCAAAATCATCATGATCAAAACAAAAACGGCCGGTGATGAGCCGGCCGTTTCAAAATCAGCAAATTCGAATCCGATCAGACCGCAGCCGTGATCCACTGCTGCAGCTTCGCCTTTGGCGCGGCGCCGACTTGGCGGGAGGCCATCTCGCCGTCCTTGAAGATCATCAAAGTCGGGATCGACATCACGCCGTATTTCGAGGCCGTCTTCGGGCTCTCGTCGACGTTGAGCTTCACGATCTTGACCTTGTCGCCCATCACGCCGGAAATCTCGTCGAGCGCGGGTGCGATCATGCGGCAGGGGCCGCACCATTCTGCCCAGAAATCGACGACCACCGGCCCGGTCGCGTTGAGCACTTCGGCTTCGAAATCGGCGTCAGAAACCTTGCCAACGGCCATGGGAATACCTCGTTCGGTTGGAAACAGCGGCGCGGATGAGAATCGCGCCTGTCAGGATATGGGCAAACCTATGAATGCGATCTTGCCGGGTCAAGCGCGGTCACGCCGAGATGATAGGATGCCAGTGCCGCGTCCAGCGCGGGGGCGGAAATCTCCATCAAATCAGGCGTTTCGGTCCAAAGCAGCGCAGCGCGGACCGGTAGCTGGGGATAAAGCTGGGCGAGCACCGCCCGGTACAGCGCAAGCTGGCGGACATAGCCCCGTGGCGCCTCGTCCGCGCGCCTCGGCGGGGCGTGGTTGGTCTTGTAATCGACGATCAAAACCTCCCGCTCGGTGACCACCAGCCGGTCGATCTGCCCCGAGACGAGGGCCGGCGGTTGCCCGGGCCGGTCCAGCCGCCCCACGATCGAGACCTCGGCCTGGCTGCCCGGCGCAAAGGCGTGCGCAAACCGCGGATCCGCAATCAGGGTGACCGCACCTTCCGCCAGCGTGCGCCGTTCGTCCTCGGTCCAGCCGTCGGCGTTGCGGGCGAGATACGACAGCGCGGCGTCGCGGCGTCGTTCGATCGCGATATCGGGCAGCGACTGCAGCAGCCGGTGCACCAGCGTGCCGCGCTTGAGCGCCCTGGCGCGCGCGAGGATCGATTCGCCGGAGCGGATCGGATGGCTGTCGTCGTCAGCGGGATCGGACGGGCGCAACAAGCTGCCCGCCGCAGCCTCGGAGGGCGCCGGTTTCTGCAGCCAGGATGGCAGCACGATCGGCGCTTCCGTTGAGGGCTCCGTGGCCGTGCCGGCCGGGACCATCGCTTCGTCCGCGCGCGAATAACGCTTCACCACGCCATTCGATGTCTGGATTTCCTGAAGCTGCAATTCGGAAGTGGCGAGGCCCTTGGTGATCAGATCGTACCAGGAGAATTTGCGCACGCTGTTCATATTGCCGGGCATGCAGCCGCCGACGATCAGGCGATCGGCGGCGCGCGTCATCGCGACATAGAGCAGGCGGCGGTATTCATCTTCGGTATCGCCGATCATAGCCGCGCGCGCCGCGATCACGGCGGAAGGATCATCGGCCTTCCGGCCGGCCCAGACCACAATGCCGGGCGCATGCGGACCGGCCTGCGGCAGGTTGATCAGTTTCAACCGCTGCGTATCCGAAGGCGACGTCGTGGTATCCACGAGGAACACGACGGAGGCTTCCAGGCCCTTGGCACCATGCACGGTCATGACGCGAACTTCGTCGCGCGAGATTTCCATGTCGCGCTTCACCTCAAGATCGGCCGCGCGCAGCCACGCCACGAAACCCTGCAGCGAGGCCGGCGCCTTGCGCTCGTAGTTCAGCGCCAGTTCGAGGAATTCATCGAGCGCGTCATTGGCTTCATGGCCGAGCCGCCGCAGGATCCGCGCCCGGCCGCCATCGCCGCCGAGCAGCCAGGCATAGAATGCGAACGGCGTCTCGCTGACAAATCGGCGCTCGCATTGTTCGAGACGCCCGAGCGCCTTCGCGATGCGTTCGTCCCCTGCGGCTTGCGCGGTCAGCGCGTGGCGCAGCGATCCCCTGCGTTGCCAGGCCAGCTTGAACAGATCATCGTCGGTAAGCCCGAACAGCGGGCTCTTCAGCGCCACGGCTAGCGCCAGATCGTCCTGCGGCAGCAGCAACGCATCGGCGAGGTTCATCAGATCGATGACCGCGATATGCTCGGTCAGCTTGAGCCGGTCGGCGCCCGCAACGGGGACATTGGCGTGCTTCAGCGCCTGGATCACGGCATCGAACGCGTTGCCGCGCCGCCGCACCAGCACCAGCATGTCGCCATAGCGCAGTGGACGGCGCGCGCTGCTGCTGCCGGTTATAGTGCCGCTTTCGACCAGCGACTTGATCTCGCCCTGAATCCGCCGGGCGAGCTTCACTTCCGGGCTGGTCACCGAGACGCCGTCGAACGGCGCACGCCAGCCCTCAAGGTCCGGCCGGTCATCGGCGACAGCCAATTCCCAGAGGTCGATCAGGCTCGGGCCTGCATCTTCAAGCGAATAATGGATCGGGTAGCCATTATCGACCGCATGGATGCTGCGATAGATATCCTGCTCGCGGAACACATGGTCGACCGAATGCAGGATCGCCGGTCCGGAGCGGAACGAATAATTGAACGATACCGGATCGAATTTCAGGCCGGCATCCTCGAACTTCTTCTTCAGCGCCCGGCGGCGCAGGTCGAATTCGCGGGGGGCGGCGCCCTGGAACGAAAAGATCGACTGCTTTTCGTCGCCGACCGCGAACACGGTCCGCATCACGCCGTCGCGGGCGCCGGCGCCCGAAGTGAATTCGGAAATGATATGCGCGACGATGTCCCATTGCCGCGGACTGGTATCCTGCGCCTCGTCGATCAGCACATGGTCGACGCCGCGATCGAGCTTGTAATGCACCCAGCCGGAGGAGACGCGGTCCAGCATTTGAAGCGTCTTGTCGATCAGGTCGTCATAGTCCAGCAGGCCGCGCTCCAGCTTCTCGCGCCGGTAGTTCGCGGCCGCCGCGGTCGCGATATGCAGCAGCGCCTCGGTGCGGTCGCGGGCGATCAGCGCGCGGCGCCGCTCGATCAAAGGCGCAAGGCGATCAATCTCCGAGTTAAATAGTCGGCCGACGGCCGGATTGTTATCGCCGAATTTCTTCGTCACCACCGTTGCGCGCGGCGTGCGATCGTCGGTGAGGAACACGCCGAGATATTCATCGACTTGCGCACTTCCGGTGAAGACCAGCGCGCCGCGTAGCCGTTCCGCCTGCTTTTGGTCGGCCTTGCTGCTGGTGTTCAGAATCAGGGCGATCTCTTCCCAGCGCGATCGCGGCAGGTTCGGCCCGTCCAGGATCTCGCGCTCGCCCTCCTCGATGCGATCATCCGCGGCAAGGCCGAGCGCGGCGTTGACCTGCGCGGCGGCGGCATGGGCGCTGCCGGCGGCATCCGTCCACGCCATGAAATGATCGCGGCTCAGGCACGCCTCGCGCACCACGTCCTTGAAGGTAACGTCGGCGGCACTCGCCATCGCCGTCATCAGCGCGCGCCCCGTCGCACTCTCAGGGTTGCGCGAGGCCTCCAGGAACACCGCGAGATTGGCGCGCTCCATCATCTCGTTCTGGTCGCGGTCGTCGAGCACGGCAAACCGCGCCGGCACGTTGGCCTCGAACGGGAATTGCTGCAGCAGCCGCGTGCACAGCGCGTGGATGGTTTGCACCTTCAGCCCGCCCGGCGTTTCCAGCGCGCAGGCAAACAATTGCCGCGCCGACTTCCGCAGCGCTGGCGTGATGCGCGCAATCCCAGCCTCACGGATCGCAGCATCCAGCGAAGCGTCATCGAGCGTGACCCAATGGCCGAGCGTCGAGAACACCCGCTCCGCCATGTTGGCGGCGGCGGCTTTTGTAAAAGTGATGCAGAGGATCTTTTCCGGCGCCACGCCGCCGAGCAGCAGCCGGATCACGCGTTGCACCAGCACATGGGTCTTGCCCGAGCCGGCATTGGCCGACACGAACGAGGACGCCGCCGGATCGGACGCGCGCGCCTGAGTGTCGCGCACATTGGGAGGAATGGTGCGAGGAGCTTTCACCATTCCTCGATCCCCAATCCGCCGGCCGCGGACCATTCCTTGATCCGGGCGAGATCGTCATAGGCGCCGTAGCGGTTCGACCACATCGACAGGTTCAGCGAGGTGTAGGCCTGATTCTCGTCCTCGAATTTGCGGATCAGTTTCTCCAGCTCCAGCCGCGCATAATCCGCCGCCTCGTCCGGCGGCTGCGGCGTGTCGTTGTTCCTGATCTTCAGTTCCAGCGAGCGGTGCTCGCCGGGCGGGTTGTTGCCGTTGAGCCTGACATAGGCGAGTTCGGCGACCGACGAGTCGGCGCCGATGTCCTTGAAGCCGCCCTCGCGCAGGATCGCGGCCTCTAACGTGAGCTGCGGCGACAGCCCCATGCGGACCTGTTTTCCGGTCGGCGGTTGTCCCGTCTTGTAATCGAGGATCGCGAAGCGGCCGTCCTGGCGCTGCTCGATGCGATCGGCACGGGCCGACAGATAAAAGACACGTCCATTGTCGAGATGAATCGGAATCTCGCCCCTGATCTCGGCATCGATTCGGTGGATATGATCGCGGCGCGCCAGTTCCCACTCCGCAAACCATGCGGCGATGCGCTGGAATCGCGGCCACCACAGTGCCCGCGCTTCGGGCCGCTCCATCAGCGGCGCAAAGAACTTCTCGCCGATCCCGCGCAGCGCCAGCGACGGCTGGGCAGGCAGCGTGTCGGCGAAGGTTTTTGTAAACTCGCCGAGCGCTTCATGGATAGCCGAGCCGCGGTCGGCCGCCGACAGCGGCATGTCGACGGGATCGAGCGGGTCGAGCCGCAAAATGTATTTCGCATAGATCGTGTAGGGATCGCGCAGCCAATCTTCGATTGCCGTCACCGACAGCTTCAGCGGCCGTGTCGCGCGCGGCGGCTTCGGCGCCGGCTGCTCGATAGGCACTATCTTTGCCGGCCGGTCGATTTCACCGGCGAAGCGGACGTAATCTTCACCCGCCTGTGTCGCTTGTTTCCAGCGTTCTTCGCCGGCGACGGCTTCCAGCCGGTGCAGGAATCGCGAGGCCACCGCCGGTGCGCCGCCGACTTTCGCCGAATGGGTCAGGATCACGTCGTCATGGCCGAGCAGTTGCGCGAAGTCATGCGCGGAGAGGCCAATGCGCCGCTCCGGCAGATCGAGACCGAGTTCATGCCGCATCGGTCGGCTCAGCCACGGATCGATCCGCGGCGATGGCGGCCAGACGCCTTCGACCAGCCCGCCGAGAATGACGCGATCGGATTCGGTCAAGCGCGCTTCGAGCTGGCCATAGATATGCAGATGCGCGCGCGCCGATTCCGGCCGTCGCACCATCCGGTCCGCAAAGGCGGTCTGGAACAATTCAGGATAATCGCCGAGCTGCACCATTAGCCCGCTTTGTTTCTGTTCACCCAGGAGATCATTGAACGCCGCGGCCAGCGCCGATCCCTGGGTGTCCTCGAACACGACGGCGACTTCGTTTTGATCGGACGACAGCGCCATCAACACCTCGTAATGGCGTTGCGCGAGTTCGGCAAAATCATATGGTTTCGATGACCCGACGCTTTCGAGCGGCAACAGCGCCTTCTGCAGCGCAGTTATCAACGTGTGCGCCTGGTCGAGATCCTCGTCCCGCAATTTGGCGCGCTGCTCGGAATTGTGGAGCGAGGAAGTTTCCTGTGCCCTCAATTTCCTGAGTTCAACACGAAAGCGATCGAAGTCGCGCACAAGGCCGGTGCTTCCGGCTTGCGGCCGCGTGCCGCGCAACAGCGCCAGTTCCAGAACCTCGATCGCGTGCTTCAGCGCGCCATGCGCGCCGCCGAGGCGAAACAGCGGATGCTTCATCAACGCCAGCAACGTCGGCGGCTCCAGTCCCTTGGCCGCTGCCTCCGCCACTAGCCGCGCAAAGATGCCGGCGGACGTATCCATCAGCGCATCACCGCCGGAATCGTCGAATTCGAGATTCCAGCGGCCGAGCGCGGCCATCACCCGCCGCGCCAGCGCGCGATCCGGCGTCACCAGCGCCGCTGATTTGTTCAGATGCCGCGCCTCGCGCATCGCGACCGCAATCGCCAGCGCTTCCATCTCGGGATTGGGTGCGGCGACCACCGCGAGGCTTTTCATGCCGCCGGAAATCTTCGCTGATATATCCGGCCGCTCCAGCCGGTCGTGCCATTGCTCGGTCGCCGTCGATGGCCGCATCGTCTCGGAAACCAGCACGTCGCGTCCGTCCGGCGCGGGCGTGCCCAAAATCTCGACGTCGCGGCGCTTGATGCCGAACCGGTCCAGCAAACCCTGCATCGCGAATTGCGGATGATTCGAGGCCGGCGGCGTGGTGAATTTGCCTTGCGCGTTGCGCGCGCCGCCGATGATTTGCCAGGCTGCGTCATCGAGATCGGTATCGAGCCCCGGCAGCACCACCGCGCCTTGCTTCAGGCCAGCAACGACGTGCAGGAATTTGGCGGTCGCCGGCATCGAGCCGGTCGAACCTGCCGCGATCACTGGCCCCTTGTGATGTGTGGTCAGGCGCGCAGCTTCGGCGTCGATCAGGCGATCGCGCCGCGCCGCCGGTTCGATCCGTCCGATTTCCTGCAAATGCTGCGGCCATGCCTTGCGCGCGATGCGCAGGAATTCCAGCGAGTGCTGCCAGTATCGATCGAGCTGGTCCGGCACCAGTTTGTCGAGCGCGTTCCAGTCCACGCCGCGGGTGACCATGTCGTCCATCAGCCGCGCCAGATCGCCGGCCAGCGCCAGCGTCGATGCCGGGCCGCCCACCACCAGCGGCGCCGACACAGGCGTCTTGGCCCACGCTGCTACGAGATGGGCCAGCGTCAACCGGCGCTCGAGTTCGCCGAGCCGCGGCGGAATGTCGAGCGGCGCCACGCCACCGAATTGTTCGGAGCCTTCGGCGAACGCCAGTTCATCTTCGTCGATGTCGCCGAGCGCGACGATGCGCGGCAGGATCGCCGCATCCGTCTTCATCTCGTCGAGAAAGATCTCCCGCGCCAGCCTTCCGGCGCGCCGGGTCGGCAGATAGAGCGTCGCCTGCGCCAGGTTCAACGGATTGTTGCGCGCCTCGAATCCGTCGACCAGCCGGCCGTCGACCAACGCTGATATGACGGTGCGCAGGAGCGGCACGGATACGGGAACGCTGAAAACGCGCATGGGCTGCCTGATTCGAGGTCAGGGCAATATAGGGAGTGATGGCGCAATGGTCATTGGGTGTAGTGGGCGGGCCACCCACTCTCCCCACGTCGTCCTGGCGAAGGCCGGGACCCATAACCACCGATGTCTGTTGTTGCGCTTAGCTGGAGCTACTATCCCGTCAATAACCAGCGTCAGTGGTTATGGGTCCCGGCCTTCGCCGGGACGACAGGTGGAGCCATTCAGGCCACACTCTCCAGAAACGCCTCTTCCGCGGCCTGCACCGCGTCGGGGGTTCCGACATGCATCCAGACGCCGTCGAGCCGCAGGCCGAACAGCCGCTCCTGCTCATTGGCCTGGTCGAACATTTTCGTCAGCGAGAATTCACCCGCGGGCGCATCTTTAAACAGCGACGGTGACATGATCGCCGCACCCGCATAGACGAACGGCACCACCTGATGTTCCCTACGCTTGCGTAGCGCGCCATCCGGCAGCATCGAATAATCGCCTCGGCCGTTGTAGCCGATGCTGCTGGTGGTCGGCGCCATCAAGAGCAGGATATCCATGCGCTCGGGATCGAAGGTCTCGGCGAGGCGCGCCAGGTTGGGCCGCACGCCGTCGATCCACATGGTATCGGCGTTGAGATGGAAGAACGGTTCGTTGCCCAGCAAAGGCAGCGCCTTCACCACGGCGCCGCCGGTGCCGAGCACCTGGTCGCGCTCATCGGAGATGGTGATCCGGGGGCTGGTCCGGGACGCCGTATGTTCGATGATCTGGTCGGGCAGATAATGCACATTGACCACGGCTTCGCTGACGCCGGCGCCGGCGAGCTTGTCCAGCACGTGATCGAGCAGCGGCTGGCCCATCACGCGCACCAGCGGTTTTGGCATATGGTCGGTCAAGGGGCGCATCCGCAGGCCGAGGCCGGCGGCGAGGACCATGGCTTTCTTGATGGGCGTGACGGACATTTCCTAAATTTCTCGAAACGGATCAGCGCTGCGGATCATACCACGGCGATTCGGCTGATCCAGCGACTGTAAGGGCCATAGTCATCGGACATGACGGCTGTAAGACGGCGGCCGTAGGAGGATTTGGGTGCGAGCGGGCTCACGCGTCGGCAGACTCCGCGCCGCGCTTGGCGGCCGCCTTCTTCTTCTTGTCGCCTTGTTTGAGGAAATTGACGCCGATCTGGTCGCCATTGACCCAGGCCAGTTCGCAGCGGCGGTAGGCGAGGCCGGTGGACGACAGCAGCAGGAAGAACTCCTTCAGGTGCAGGCCCTCGACAGAACCTTCCACCGTCAGCTTGGCGCCGGTCTCCGAGACGTCTTCCATCACGCAGTCACGTCGCCAGGTGCCGTCGATGCCCATCATCTGCGCCGGATATCCGCGCTCAAATGTGACGCGATCACCCCTGCGCCGCTCTGATGTCGCCATCGCAATATTCCCGGATTCCAGACAGCCGCTCGCACGCTGGGAGCATGGCTTTGCCAGATTAGGGCCGGGGTGGCTAACAAGTGGTAAATCAGGAGGTTGGCGGGGGGACGTGGGTCGCATACCAATCGCGAAAACCCGCCAAAGCCGGGTGGGCCAATGAACGAGTGAGATAGGTCCAGATCCGGGGCTGGTGGCGCAGATATTGCGGCTTGCCGTCGCGCCGGTTGAGCCGGGCGAAAGTGCCGAGCAGGCGGGTATTCCGCTGTGCCGACATGATGGCGTAGAGTTCGGCGAAGCTGGCCGCGTCAAAATTGGCATCGGCCACGCGCCGCGCCTTGATGTAGCGGGTCAGCAGCGTCAGTTCGAGCGCCTCTGGCACGTCGATCCGCGCATCCTGCAGCAGCGATACCAGGTCATAGGCGGCCGGTCCCAGCACCGCGTCCTGGAAATCGATGATGCCGACGCGCAGGATTCCGGAGCGATCGCCGAGCCAGATGATGTTGGGGGAATGGAAATCCCGGATCACCCAGGTCCGTGCTGCGGCGGCCGGCTTCTTCAGCAGCTCCCGCCACATCGCGATGAATTCGTTGCGCAGATCCGCATCTGGCTCGACGCCGCGATCGGGCAAATACCATTCGAGCATCAGCCCCATCTCGACCAGCAGCGCTTCGGTATCGAACAATGGAATGGTATGGGTCGATTCCAGCGTCAGCAGCAGGATGTCCGGCAGCGTCTCGCGATGCAGCGCTGCCAGCATGTCGGTCGCGGCTTCATAGCGTTCCACGATCGGCTGCGGCGGATCGCCTTCGACGACGCCGGCCTGGCCGAAATCCTCGGTGATCAGGAAACCCGAATCGAGATCCTGGTGGCGAATGGCTGGCGCCGAAAAGCCGCGCTCGCGCAGACCGTTGGCGATGGCGACGAACGGCTTGACGTCTTCGGCGAGGTGCACGGCGGCACTGTAGGATTTTCCATTGTAGATCGGCGGCCCATCCGGTCGCTTCGGCGAATTCATCAGGATGGATGTGCCGTCGAGATGCAGCCGCGCATAGGAGCGCGTCGAGGCATCGCCCGGCATGCGCTCGCGCTGCGCTTCCAGCATGCCTGATGTCTCGAGGAACTGGCGCAACGCCCTAAGCCGTTCGACCTGCACAGCGGCCTTGCCATAGCCGGTAAACTCGGCGGCGCGCGCGCTGGATCCGAACGCGGGGCGATGGCTGAAGGCGATGTCGATGCGGTCTTCCGGCAGCGCATCGGCGGCGCGCTCCGGCCATTCGATCAGCGCCAGCGTGCCCTCGGGCAGCGGCGATAGTCCGATTTCCTCCAGCTCGCTTGAATCGTTGATGCGGTAGAGGTCGGCATGAACAATCGGGAACGGAGAATCGTAGCTTTGCGCCAGCGTAAATGTTGGGCTCGGTACCTCCAGCGCCTCGTCGCTGGCGAGGTAGCGGATCATCGCTCGCGCCGCGGCGGTCTTGCCGGCGCCGAGATCGCCCGAGAGCGTGATCACATCGCCGGGTCCAACCAGCAGCGCGAGATCGGCCATCAATTGCGCGGTCGCGGTCTCGTTCGCCAGCGCCACCGAGAATGTCGCTGGCCCGGTCATTCGGCGGCGTTGCGATGGGCGTTCTGGTCGATCGGAAAGTCGCACGTGACGGTCGTGCCTTTGCCGACGTCCGAATCGACGCGCACCTTGCCGCCATGCAGCTCGACAAAGGAGCGCACCAGCGACAGGCCGAGCCCCGCGCCGCGGTGCCGCGAGCCGTTGGAATGGCTCTCGAACCAGTCGAACACCTTGTCCTTCACATCGGCCGGAATGCCCGGTCCGGAATCGGTGACCGTGAAGACGACGCGATGCTCGTTACGACGGGCGCTGATGGTGACGGTGGCGTCGTGCGGCGAGAAGCCGACGGCATTAGCCAGCAGATTATAGAGCACCTGCACGACACGGCGCTCATCGCCGGTGAAGTCGCCGATAGCGGGATCGATGTCGACCTTGAGTTCGATGCGGTCGGTGGCGAGCCGGTCCTGAATGCCTTCGCGAGCGGACTCGATGGCTTTCGCGATGTTGACCGGGCCGAGCTCGAGCTTCATGGCGCCGGCATCGATGGTGGCGAGATCGAGGATGTTGTTGGTCAGCGCCAGCAGCGCGTTGGTCGATTTGGTGACGTAGTCGAGATACTCGGCCTGCTTTGGCGTCAAGGGACCGGTCGAGGGATCGCTGAGGAAATGCGCGAAGCCGATGATGGTGGTGAGCGGGGCGCGCAGTTCGTAGGAGACGTGGTGGACGAAATCGACCTTCATCTGGTCGGCGGTCTCCAGCGCCTCGTTGCGTTCGCGCAGCGCGCGCTCGACATTCTCGGTGTCGGTGATGTCCTGGAAGGTCAGCATGGTGGCGCCGTCGGGCAGCGGCATCGTCATGCAGGTCAGCACGCTGCCGTCCTTGCGTTCGAGCTTCAGCGCCACCTCTGCCCGGTTGCCGATCGCGGTGATCGCCTCGCGCAGCGCGCGCCACGTCAGGGTATCGTCGAACAGCGGCTTGCACCAGCCTTCCACGGTCTCGATGTGGGGCTGTTCGCGCAGCTGCTCTTCCGACAGTTTCCACATCTTCGCAAAGGCGGGATTGAACAGTTCGACGCGGCCGTTGCTGCCGAACACCGCGACCGCTTCGGCCAGATTGCTGAGCGTCTCGTGCTGGACTCGTGTCAGCCCGTCGAACCGCCGGGCCAGATCGAGGCTTTCGGTGACATTGTCGAACAGATAGGTGACGCCGCCTTCGAGGTTCGGCGTGGTGACGACGCTGACGGCGCGGCCATCGGGAAGGAACCAAGTGTAGGTCTCCGGCTCGACCGCGCGATAGGCCTCGTGCAGCTTGGCCTTCCAGGCCCGGAAGTCCGGCTGTTCGGGGAGTTTGCGCGCCGCGCGCAGCCGGTCGAGCACGCTGGTATCGTCGGGCTGGCCGTCGAGAAAGGCCTGATCGAGGCCCCACAGTCGCCGGTAGGACTCATTGTAGAAAGCGAGCCGGCGCTGGGCGTCGAATACCGCAACCCCCGACGACAATTGGTCGAGGGTGCGGCGGTGCGCTTCCGCCATCCGCTCCAGCGCGGCGCGCAACGCGGTGGCCTCGCTGGCGTCGAGTGCGATGCCGGCGCTACCGCTGCCGAGTTTCAGCGCCTGCACGTCATAGATGCGCCGCTCGCCGCCGACTACGATCGGCAAACGTGCGCTGAAGCTGGCATTGCCGTTCAATGTCCGGCTCATGTCGGTGCGCTGGTCAGTTTCCAAGAGTTCGAGGTTGCGATGGATGGCGTCGGCGACGCTGGCGCCCTCGGTCGCCCGCACATAGGCCGTATTGGCGTAGCGCAGGTTGCCCTCGGCGTTCTTCGCCCAGATCGGCCAGGGTGCGGCGGCGGCGAAGTCGCGCAGCAACTCGGTTTCTTCCTGCAGCGTCTTGTAGCGCAGGTTGGATTCGGCAAGTTCGCGGCGCAGCCCGCCGAGTTCGCGAATCCGGACAATGGCTTGGCCGCCGATGGCGCGGCCCATCGCCTCGATCGCGCGGCCGTTCGAGGTCGACAAATTGAGCAGAAAGCCTTCACCGGCCTCGCGCAGCGCGTCGACGGCATGGTCCATCTGCAGCGCCGGTTCCGGCGGCAGCCAGGTTCCAAAGGCGAGGATGCGCTGCGGCGAATTGTGCAAGGCGTCCTGCGAGATCAACAACGCGGTGTCGCCGCTGATCTGGGGCCGGTTGTCGCCCGCGGCCCACGAAATCAGGATTTGCGGCTCGGCGAACAGCAATGCGCGCAACCGGTCGGCCTGAACCTGCAATTCGGCGATGTCGGAACGCAGGCTGACCTCGGTACGGGTCGCCTTGACGCGGGTGCGCATCAGCAGGATCGCTGCCACGACGGTAAAGCCGACCAGCGACAATGCCGTGGTCAGGACCGCGAATTCCTGGTGATTGAGCTCGAGCCAGGCCGAAATCGTCTCGGACAGCGACAAATCGCCGGCCAAAGCGGGTTCCGATACGACTGATAAAGCGGAGGCGAGCGCAAGCATGCCGTGACGTGCCAGTGAGGTGCACGACAGCAGGTTTCGACGCATCGCCGCGACTACGCCCGACATGATTTGCCCCAGAACGCACGACTTCAGGCCCGGCGCTAACCCCCGCCGAACACGAATCGACTGAGAGTATCCCCAACGTGACTCCGCGGGTAAGAGTCCAGACCGTGAACGTGAATCCGGTTGTGTAAAAATGAGTGCATTACCGCTCGCGCGGTGTCCGATATGAGTCGATAGCGAACCAGGTTCCGCGTCGCAGCGACACGACGCCAAGTGCCGTCAGCGGATGCTCAGGCGGTTGGGGGCCACCACCCAAATATCGCAACAATGACGCATGCAGCCAAGGCAGTTATCCGCGCCGCCGCATTGATAGGTGCGGGGGTGCCAGCTCTTGGCAGAAATCATTCGTACGAACTGGCATAGAGGAAAGACCCACAGCCGATGGTCCCCGTCTCATCGCCTGCTCCATCGCCTCGTCACCTCGCACCCGCCGGCACTTTCAATCCGACGGTGCGTCCTGGAAACCCGGCGGCGTCGAAGTAGCGCGTCAGGCCGACAAACTGCATGTTGACGATGGTGCGCAGGTGCCGTCCGGATCGGACGACCAATACAGCAGCATGAACGGCTTCTTGTTCTCCTTGAAATACGGCAGCAGCACCTTCGTGACGATGTCCCGGTAATATTTCTGCTGAACGATATTGGTTGATTTGCCGGGGTTCTCGCGTTGCGCGCGCCCCGGCGTTTCCAGCGCCAATCCGGCCTTCTTGAGCATCTCGACGACATCCGGCCGCAACACGATGCCATTCTTCTCGCCGGTATCGTCGTCGAAAAAAATCGTGGTCTTGCCGTCGAGCTGGGTGAGATCGTGGATCCCGACCGGCCGAAATCTCCGGTGTCGCCGATCAGGTGACCGGTCGCGATCGCCGAGGCGTTCGTGGTGGTGATGGTCGGATAGAGCGAATGACTGTTCGAGAAGTTGACACCTGTGTCCCGTATCCGCGCGAATGTGGGGGCTCGCTCGGGAGTCACCGCAGCGGCCCGAAGACCGTCTGCGACGAACAGGATGACGTTCTGCTGAGCATGGGATGGTAGCGTGCTCGCCAGGATAACTTAGACGACAGCGAACACAGCGCAGACGATCAATTTCCCCATGGTGCCCCCCGGCATTGCCGCATTGTTTGAGCGCAGTATCAGGGAAACCGGCGTTTGCGCCAAGCACCCTCACGGCGCGGCTGCGGAAGGCGGCGCGCCACTCGTGAGTCCATCACGGCGCTTTCGGGTCTCGTCGGCCGCCCACGCGACATCATGTGACCTCCGTCACAGCGACGCGTTGGGTCCTGCGGCATTGTCCTCCCATCGACGGCGGAATGATCCGCCCGATCTGAAAAGGAGCAGACGACAATGCAGAACATGGAGCAGAAGAACTCGGAAAACCGCATGTTGACGGATGCCGAGCTCGAGGCGATCAACGGCGGGAACATCTTTGGCGACATTGGGCGCTGGATCGTTCGCCGCTTGAAAGGGCCCGGCGACCTTCGCCGTCCGACCGACCGCCCCTGATATCATCTTCCAGGCTGACCATTTCGGTGACAGTGCACTTAATTGCTGCGGCAAGTTTAGTGCACTGTCACCGAATTTCACCGAATTTCTCCGAATTTCTCGATGACAGGCTTTCCCGCGGCCGGCTCAGGGACGCGCCGCCAGCCGCCTCATTTTTCCAATCCTCGGGCGATCTTGCCCTTGATCTTCTGCGTATCGGCCGGATCGGGCTTGAGCGACAACGCCTGCTCCCAGGATTTGCGCGCCTCGTCCTGGCGTCCGGTCCGCCAGTGCGCATCGCCGAGGTGGTCTCTGACTTCGCTGTTGTCTGGTTCGAGAGCAGCCGCGCGCTCCAGGAGCTTGATCGCCTCCTGGTAGTCGCCGAGGCGGTAATGCGCCCAGCCGAGACTGTCGATCATATTGCCGTCGTCCGGTTGGAGCTTGACCGCCTTATCGAGCAGCGCCAGACCTTCCTTCAACTTGAGATTCCGCTCGACCCAGTTGAAGCCGAGTTGATTGAGAACCGAGGGCTGATCGGGATCGAGCTCCATCGCCTTGAGAAAATCCGCTTCGGCCTGAGGCCATTTGCCGAGCCGCTCAAAGCTCACGCCGCGATAAAGCCAGTAAGTCCAGTGCGCCTTTTCCGGCTTGCCGGCCAGCTCGATCGCCTTGCCGTAATCCCTGACGGCGCGTTCGAAATCGCTCTTGCCGCGGTAGGCATTGCCGCGACCGCTATATGCCCGCAGATTTTTCGGATCGAGGCGGATCGCCTCGCTGTAATCCTTGATGGCCCGGTCATTATCGCCCTTGCTGGCGTAAACAGCCGCGCGATTGGAAAAGGCCGCCGCGTCTTTCGGACTGAGGCGGATCGCCTCGTCGTACTCCTTGATGGCGCGGTCGTTGTCGCCCTTGGCGACGTAAACCGCCGCGCGATTGAAATAGGCAGCCACATATTTCGGGTCGAGGCGGATCGCCTCGCTGTAATCCCTGATGGCGAAGTCGTTGTTGCCCTTTTCCCTGTGGGCATTGCCGCGATTGTAATGGGCGGCCACGTACTTCGGATCGAGGCCGATGGCCTCGTCAAAATTCGTGATGGCGCGGTCATTATCGCGCTTGCTCGAGTAGACGACGCCGCGATTGTAATAGGCCCTGGCATCTTTCGGATCGAGGCCGATCGCCTCGTCGAAATCCTTGACGGCGCGGTCGTAATCGCCCTTGCTGGAGTAAACAGCCCCACGATTGAAATAGGCAGGCGCATATTTCGGGTCGATGCGGATCGCCTCGCTGTAATCCTTGATGGCGCGGTCGTTATCGCCCTTGTCCCTGTGGACATTGCCGCGATTGAAATAGGCAGTCACAAATTCCGGATCGAGACGGATGGCTTCGTCGAAATCCCTGATGGCACGGTCGTTCTCGCCGCCCTTGTTGGCGTAGACGCTGCCGCGATTGCTATAGGCCGTCGCATTTTTCGGATCGAGGCGGATCGCCTCGGCGAAATCCTTGATGGCGCGATCGTGGTCGCCCTTTTCGGAGTAGTAATGTCCGCGACTGTTATATTCGTCGGCATCCTTTGGAATCAGCGCCGTTTGTCCCGCGCTCCGCCGGAGCCGCGCCGCCTCGTCGTAATCCTTCCTGGCCCGGGCGGAGTCTCCCTTGTTTTCGTAGGCCCGCCCGCGAATCTCGTAGGCAAGCGCATAGTTCGGATCGAGGCGGATCGCCTCGTCGTACTCCTTGATGGCGGGGTTGAAATCGCCCTTGAAGAAGTAGGCGCCCCCACGATGCAGATAGTTGCTCGCATTTTTCGGATCGAGGCGGATCGCCTCGCTGTACTCCTTGATGGCGCGGTCGTAATCGCGCTTGCTGGAGTAGGCACGCCCGCGATTGAAATAGGCCTCCGCAAATCTCGGATCGAGGCGGATCGCCTCGTCGTGATCCCTGATGGCGCGGTCGTAATCGTCCTTGTCGAAGTAGGCATTGCCGCGATTGCTGTAGGCATCCGCGAATTTCGGATCGAGGCGGATGGCCTCGTCGTGATCCCTGATGGCGCGGTCGTTATCGCCCTTGCCGTGGTAGGCCTTGCCGCGACCGGTATAAGCCAGCGCATATTGTGGATTGATGCGGATGGCCTCGTCGTAATCCTTAATGGCGCGGTCGTAGTCGCCCTTCTTGAAGTACGCAACGCCGCGAGCATTATAGGCACGGACAGCTTTCGGATCGAGGCGGATCGCCTCGTCGTAATCCTGGATGGCTCGGTCGTTATCGCGCGTGCCGTAGGCATAGCCGCGATTGACATAGGCGTTGGCGCGGTTGGTCTCGCTCTCGGCCGCGCCGCGCGCCAACACCGCCGTGCAACCGACGATCTTGCGATCCTGATCGGCGGTTTGACCGCAATCCTCCCACGCCTTGTCCGCCGCGCGGGCCGGCGGCGCGAACAGCGGCAGGAACGCCACAGCCAAGAAAAGGCAACGCCGGAACATTTCGTCCTCCATCCAAAGCGCGCAAGGGGAAGGCGGCCCTTCAAATCGCGCCGGCCATCGCCGAGGGACATGCCAAGGTGAGCCACGGAAGCTCCGGCCCGCCGACGACCATCTTCATTTCATCGAGAGTCAGTTCCCGGCTTCCAGTTCGGTCTGCCGGTTCCGAGGCTCGGGAGCCTTACCTTTAGACGCGGGAAATTCCATCCGGTTCAATAGCGCATGTGCGCCGCGCGCTAGCGTCCCGTAGAGCCGAAGCCGCCAGCGCCGCGGTCGGTGGCCGAAAGTGCGTCGACCTGGAGCAGTTGGGCCTGCACCACCGGCGCGATCACCATTTGCGCGATGCGCTCGCCGCGCCGAATCGGGAACGGCGCATCGCCATGGTTGATCAGCAGCACGTTGATCTCGCCGCGATAATCCGCATCCACCGTGCCCGGCGAATTCAAAACCGTGATGCCATGCTTGGCCGCAAGCCCCGAACGCGGCCGTACCTGCGCCTCGAATCCCCTCGGCAATGCAATGGTGAGCCCCGTCGGCACCATCGCGTATTTGCCCGGCGGCAGGATCAACGGCGTTTCCGCCGGCACCGCGGCGAGCAGATCGAGCCCCGCGGCATCCGCGCTTTGATAGGCCGGCAGCGCCAGGCCTTCGGCATGGGGCAATTGCTTGATGTGGACCTTCACCATTCCGCTCACGAATTCTTCTCCAGTGATTTTGCGATGCGCGCCACCAGCTCGGTCGCGACCTGTTCTTTTGTCATGACCGGCCAGGACTCCACTTGAATGTTATCAACGCTGAATTCTTCACCGTCACGCTGCAGCAAATGCACGGTGTTGCGGTCGCCGCCCATCACGCCGGTTGCCGGCGACACGTCGTTGGCGACGATCCAGTCGCAGCCCTTGCGCGCGATCTTGGCTTTGGCGTTGTCGATGAGGTGCTCGGTCTCGGCGGCGAAGCCGATCACCAGCGGCGGACGCTTGTCGGTCAGTTTCGAAATCGTCGCGAGGATGTCGGGGTTTTCGACCAGTTGCAGCGGCGGCATGCCGGCCGATGTTTTCTTGAGTTTCTGTTCGCCTTCATTGGCGACGCGCCAGTCGGCGACGGCAGCCGCGAAGATCGCAATATCCGCGGGCAATGCGGCCTCGACCCGATGCAGCATGTCGCGCGCTGATTCCACGCGTATCACCATAACGCCTGCGGGATCGCGCAATTCCACCGGGCCCGAAACCAATGTCACGTCGGCGCCCGCGGCTTGCGCGGCGGCGGCGATCGCAAAGCCCTGCTTGCCGGAAGAGCGGTTGGCGATATAGCGCACGGGATCGATCGGCTCATGCGTCGGGCCCGCCGTGATCAGCACGCGCTTTCCTGCCAGCGGGCGCGGCTGCGGTGGACGCAGTATGTCGACGGCGGCGGCCGCGATTTCGATCGCCTCCGCCATCCGCCCGACGCCGGCTTCATTGGATTCGGCCATCTCGCCGGCACGGGGGCCGATCATTTGGATGCCGTCACGCCGGAGCTGCAGCACGTTGCGGCGGGTGGCGGCGTTGTTCCACATCAACGGGTTCATCGCAGGCGCCAGCAGGATCGGCCGGTCGGCCGCCAGCAGGATGGCGCTGGCGAGGTCGTCGGCATGGCCCTGCGCCATCTTCGCCATCAGATCGGCGGTCGCCGGCGCCACCACGATCAGGTCGCATTCGCGGGCGAGGCGGATGTGACCGGCGTCGAATTCGCTGCCGGGGTCGAACAGATCCGTGTAGACTCGCTCATGCGAGAGCGCGCTGGCGGACAGCGGCGTGACGAATTGCTGCGCGGCCTTGGTCAGCACGCAGCGGACGTCGATATGCCGCTCCTTCAGCCGCCGGATCAGCTCCAGCGATTTGAAGGCGGCAATGCCGCCGCCGATGATCAGGGTGACACTGGCCTGGCCGGTCGCCAAGCCGTGTGCCGAGCCGCGCGCGGCAGGCCGGGTAGGGGCCTCTGCCGGCGGCGAGGGGCTGGCGGATGATGGGGTGGGGAAATCAGGGCGGCCCTGGATGAGGTCGCCCAGGATGACCCGGACTTCTTCTTCCACCGAGCGGCCGTTGCCGGCCGATCGCAGCCGCAAATAGGTCTTTACGGCGTCATCAAGCTTTCGGATGGTGAGGCTGGCCATGATCGGCTCCAGGCAGATACTGAGATCAATGCTAGCATATCATGCATGCATTGCAATCACGTCTGCCGGATCGTCACCAAAATCCCGATGAATGTCGCGGCGATGATCCAGAGCGCCAAGGTGCGCCAGCGGCTCTTCCGCCCTTCGGCCCGGCCCATCGCCGCAATCGTCTCCGGCGACAGCGTGACGCCTTCCCGGGTCATCTTTTCCACCTGCTCCAGCACCGCCACCGAACGCGCGGCGATGGCCGGCAGGCCTGCCAGCACACGGCCGAGATCGCCGGCGCCGGACGCCGCTCCCTGAATGCGCCCCAGGGGACCGAGATTGCGCGCGATCCATTCGCGCACCACGGGATCGGCAACCTTCCAGATGTCGAGCTTGGGATCGAAGCCGCGCGCCACGCCTTCGACCACCACCATGGTCTTTTGCAGCAGGATCAGTTCGGGGCGGGTCTGCATGTCGAACAGCCCGGTGACTTCGAGCAGCAGCGTGAGCAGCTTCGCCATTGAGATGTCTTCGGCGATGCGGTTATGGATCGGCTCGCCGATGGCGCGGATGGCTTGCGCGAAATTCTCGACCGAGTGATGGCCCGGTACATAGCCGGCCTCGAAATGCACTTCGGCGACGCGGCGATAATCGCGCGTGATGAAGCCCAGCAGAATTTCGGCGAGGAAGCGCCGCTCCTTCAGTCCGAGCCGGCCCATGATGCCGAAGTCGACGGCGACCAGCCGGCCGGTGTTGTCGAGGAACAGATTGCCGGGATGCATGTCGGCATGAAAGAAGCCGTCGCGCAGCGCGTGACGCAGGAAGCTCTGGATCACCTTGCGTCCGAGATCGGGCAGATCGACTTGCGACTGCGCAAGGCGCGCGTGGTCGTTGAGCGCGATGCCGTCGATCCACTCCATCGTCAGCACGTTGTGGGTGGTGCGGTCCCAGTCCACCGTGGGCACGCGGAAATCCGGATCGTCGCGCGTATTCTCCGCCATCTCGGACATCGCGGCCGCTTCCAGCCGCAGATCCATCTCCATCGCGACCGAGCGCGACATCGTGTTGATGACTTCGATCAGCCGCAGCCGGCGCGCTTCGGCGGAATGCGCTTCGGCGTTATGCGCGACAAAGAAGAAATCGGCGAGGTCGCGGCGGAAACGCGCGGCAACGCTCGGTCGAAGCACCTTGACGGCGACCGCTTTGCGTAACCCGTCGCGTTCGGTCTCGCCGCGATGCACCTGCGCGATCGAAGCTGCGGCAACCGACGGCCCGAAGCTCGCAAACGCCTGCGCCACAGGGCGTTCCAGCGACGTCGCGATCACGGCCTCGGCTTCGCCTTGCGAGAACGGCGGCAGTCGATCCTGCAAGGCTTCGAGATCGCGCGCCATCGCAACGCCGACCACGTCGGGCCGGGTCGCCAGGAATTGTCCGAGCTTGAGATAGGCGGGGCCGAGCCGGGTCAGCGCGCGCGACAGCCGCGGGCCGGATTTCGCGCCGGGCCGCTCGATGATCCGCGCCAGCTTGAGCGCGAGTTGCCCGGGCGCTGGCACCAGGCTCGGATCGACGACGCCGAACACGCCCTCGCGCGCGAACACGTAACCGGCGCGAACGAGTCGCGCGATGTGGGTCGCCGCAGAGATCACAAACGCCAGCCCGAATGCAACGCCACGATACCGCCGGACAGAATTTCGCACTTCACCCGCGAAAAGCCGGCGGCGCGGATCATCTCTGCAAAGGCATTGGGCTTGGGAAATTTCCGGATCGATTCGACGAGATATTGATAGGACTCGGCGTCGCCGGTCACGGCGCGGCCGAGCGGCGGGATCACCTTGAACGAGAAAAAGTCATAGAGCCGGTCGAGCCCGGGCACATCGACGGTGGAGAATTCCAGGCACAGGAATCTGCTGCCGGGCTTCAGCACGCGGTAGGCTTCGCTGAGCGCCAAATCGATCCGCGGCACGTTGCGGATGCCGAACGCGATGGTGTAGCCGTCGAAGCTGCGATCGGGAAATTCCAGCGCCTCGGCATTGCCCTCGACGAATGCAACCTGCGCGTCGAGATGGCGCGTCATGGCGCGCTTGCGGCCAACTTCCAGCATATCGGTGTTGATATCGCAGACGGTGGCGCGAAAGCCGGTGCCCGCCGCCTTGGCCGCACGAAACGCGATATCGCCGGTGCCGCCGGCGACATCGAGCAGCGCGAACGGCGCGTCGCTCTTCGGTGGGTTGAGCGTGTTGATCATGATGTCTTTCCAGACCCGGTGCAGGCCCACCGACATCAGATCGTTCATCAAATCATAGCGCGACGCCACGCTGTGAAACACCTCGTTCACCAGCGTCTGCTTGTCCCCAAGGGGGACGTCCTTGAAGCCAAAATGCGTCGTTTGGTCCGGCCGATCCATCAACTCTTCTCCACACCCGGACCATAGCGCGCCCGCCGCAATGGCGCTATCACGTCACCTTCATAAGGTGAATACCTGCATGCCTGAATTACCCGAAGTTGAGACCGTCCGCCGCGGCCTGCAGCCCGCCATGGAGGGGTCAAAAATCGTCAAAGCGGAAGCCCGGCGGAAAGATTTGCGGTTTCCCTTTCAAAAAGACTTTATCGCCCGGCTGGAAGGCCAGACCGTGACCGGCCTCGGCCGCCGTGCCAAATATCTGATGGCCGACCTGACCTCGGGCGACGTGCTGCTGATGCATCTGGGCATGTCCGGTTCGTTTCGCGTCCTGGAAAATGGCGGCAACAACACACCGGGCCAATTCCATCTGCCGCGCAGCGAAGACCGCGTCCATGATCACGTCGTGTTCCACATGTCATCTGGCGCGGCGGTGGTGTTCAACGATCCGCGCCGCTTCGGGTACATGAAGATCATCGCCCGCAACGCGCTGGAGGAGGAGCCGCTGCTGAAGGGGCTCGGCCCCGAGCCGCTCGGCAATGAATTCGATGCGGCAATGCTGGCGCACGCCTGCCACAACAAGAAGACCAGCCTCAAGGCCGCACTTCTCGACCAGCGCGTGGTGGCGGGACTTGGCAACATCTATGTCTGTGAGGTGCTCTATCGCGCGCATTTGTCGCCGCGCCGGCTTGCCGCGACCCTGGCCACGAAGAAGGCCGAACCTACCGACCACACCAGGCGTGTGGTGAGTTCGATCCACGATGTCTTGAATCAGGCGATCGAGGCCGGCGGCTCCTCGATCAGCGACCATCGCCAGACCTCAGGCGAACTCGGCTATTTCCAGCACCGGTTCCAAGTCTACGACCGCGAGGGCGAGAAATGCCAGACCCCGCGATGCGGCGGCATCGTGCGGCGCTTCGTCCAGAACGGCCGCTCCACCTTCTGGTGCCCGAAGTGCCAGAAATAAACGCAACAACGCGCCCCTTCTTCTGAAGGAGCGCGCCGCTGCTGTTGGCGTCAACCCGATTCGGAAGATCAGGCGACGAACGCTGCCGCTTCAGCAGGCGTCTCGACAAACATCGGGGCAAGCGGTGCTTCCGACTCGCCGACGAACGACTCGTCCTGGATCATCGCTCCGGCATTCAGCTTGGCTTCGACCCACTGCCAGAGGCCGCGGATCTCATCAGCCGATTTGCTGTTTGGTGCGTATTCGTTGACCGCGAGACCCGCGCTCAGCGCGTCCTGATGATCGTTGCGCATCACGATGAAGGGTGTTGCGACGACGCCGGAAATATCGAGCGCCGCTTCTTCGCCAAGCGCGGTTGCCGCGTGGGTGGGACGCTGGCCGCGGATCGGCGTCTGATTGAGGATGAACGCGAACGGCTTGTTCCAGGCACGCGCCACGCTGAGCGTCGATGCGGTGGCCTCGATGTCGGCGACGCTTGGGCGCGCCGGGATCAGGCACAGATCCGCATAGCGGATCGCCGATGTCGTGATGGCGCTGACGCCGCCTGATGTGTCGATGATCGTCAGCGTGACGCCGTCGCGGTCGAGCGACTGCAACCGCCGCTCGAAATCGCCGGCCACGTAGATCGGCTCGACGATCGGCTCGGCATAGGGACGCCGGCTTTGCCAGTTCGAGAGCGTGCCTTGCGAGTCGGTCTCGATCAGGCGGACAGTGTGTCCGGCTTGAATGGCCGCCAGCGCGAGGCCAATGGCAAGCGTGCTCTTGCCCGAGCCACCCTTTTGGGTGGCCAATACGATCGTCTGCATCTTGGATCCTTTGGATAGCTTTTTCGGGAGGTCGGTGGATACGCCACACCAAGCCGCAATCGCGTTCTGCGATGCGAGCTATGCTCGCTCAGACCTGCCCAGCCCGATCCAAAGGTCTCTTGGGGGGATCGCGGTCGTCCGAATCAGTAACGATCCAATGATGCCCGATTATAGAATTGTGGCTATTCCGTATGATTACTGGCGTAGTTTAGCTGAAATGCCTTGATCGGCCGTAGAACAACAAGAAGCGGAAAATAGCATGACGTCCGTCATACCCGCGAAGGCGGGTATCCAGTACGCCGCGGCCTCTCGGCTCTTTCGCCGGCCTCTGGAATACTTGTATGGGGCATGGTCAAGAGGAATCGTTGGTCATTGCGATCATCTCCTTGTTCGATGGGGGGCGACATCTCGT
>Ga0307517_10000564_pt1 | contig 63395 bp, 40 predicted proteins | sample 23_EM_MG_FD_194515 | JGI IMG/M metagenome (GOLD analysis project Ga0307517, IMG submission 194515) | Populus trichocarpa ectomycorrhiza microbial communities from riparian zone in the Pacific Northwest, United States - 23_EM | ecosystem: Host-associated > Plants > Roots > Unclassified | place...
CTGGCCACGCCGTCGCTGAAACCCTGGATCCCACCGGCTACCGTGCTGACGGAACCAGCGGGCGTGATCTTACGGACGCAGTGACCCTGCGAGTCCGATACATAAATATTGCCGGCGGGGTCTATGGCAAGACCTGCCGGCACAGCGAATCTGGCAAGGTTGCCGGGGCCGTCCTGTTCGCCCCAACTTCCGCAGCCTGCGAAGGTGCTGACCATTCCATCCGGTGTGATCCTGCGTATGCGGAAATTGTCGCTGTCCGCCACATATACGTTGCCGGAACCATCTGCTGCGATGCCGATGAGCCAACCGAATTTCGCAACGTTACCCGTGCCTTCCGCATAACCAGCCAGGCCGCAGCCTGCTAAGGTGCTGACCTCTCCTGCCGTGGTGATCTTCCGGATGCGGTAGTTGGCCTGGTCGGCGACATAAATATTTCCCGCGGCGTCGACGGTTACACGGGAGGGCTTATTGAACTGAGCGGCCGTCCCTGTCCCATCGGCAAAGCCCGGCGTGCCACTCCCGGCGAACGTGTTCACCATCCCATCCGGCGCGATCCTCCGGATACGATGATTATTCTGGTCTGCGACGTATATATTCCCTGCGGCGTCCACCGCCACTCCATCGGGTCCGTTAAAACCGGCGGCAGCGCCCGCGCCATCTGCAAATCCCGCCCTGCCATTGCCCGCGAGCGTGCTCACGATCCCGTCCGGAGTAACCTTTCGGATACAGTGATTGCTATAATCCGCGACGTAAATATTCCCCCTGGCATCTGAAACAAGATCGGCGGGGGAATTAAATTGTGCGATAGGGCCAGGGCCTTCCGTATAACCGAGGTTGTCGCTGCCGGCCAGGGTGCTTGCCATAGCCGCCGGGCCGATGGCCCGGATACGATGATTATCCTGATCTGCGACATAGAGCATACCGTCGGCATCCACCGAGAGGCCATTCGGGGAGTACAGCAAGACCTGGCCGGGCGCGCCGTCTGCAAAACCCGGCGTGCCGTTGCCCGCCAAGGTACTGACATCGCCATTGAAAGCTATTTTCCGGATGCGTTGATTGCCGCGGTCCGCTACGTAAACGTTTCCGGTCCTATCCACCGCCAGACCAGAAGGAGTATTAAAAGCAGCAGCCAACCCGTTACCATCCATAAATCCAGGATTGCCATTACCCGACAGCGTACTGACTATACCGTTAGCATCGATCTGCCGGATACGGTGGTTATCGAGGTCTGCCACATAGATATTTCCGGACGCATCGGCGGCGGCGGCAACGGGCGAGCTGAATGAGGCGATGGGACCTGGCCCGTCTCCGAACCCAGGATTGCCATTACCTGCCAGGGTGCTGACCAGACCTGCCGGAGAGATCTTGCGAATGCGGTGATTTCCCGTATCGGCGATATAGAGGTTGCCTGCCGTATCCGTGGACAAGCCGGTGGGTGAATGGAACCGTGCCTGGCCGGAAGGACCTTCGGTAAGTCCGGCTTCACCGGTGCCTGCGTAGGTGGATACCATACCCTGCGGGTTGATCTTACGGATCCGGTGATTGCCCTTATCCGCTACATATATGTTGCCCGCGGCATCCACGGCGATGCCCGAGGGGGTATTAAACTGTGAAGAATAGATATTACCGTCGGCATCGCCCGGCATGCCATTGCCTCCCAGGGTCCTGGTAAGACCTGCGGAGGTCATCACGCGAATACGATGGTTGTTGCTATCGGCGATATAGATATTGCCGGTCGCATCGACCGCCGTAGCGGAAGGGGAATTGAATTCGGCGCTTATGCCGGAGCCTTCCCAATATGCCGGCTTGCCGCTGCCTGCCAGGGTGAATGTCTGCAAGATCATTTATGGGGTTATTGAATTTTACGGATCCGGTAGTTATAGAAATCGCCCACATATAAAGTCCCTGCCGCATCTACCGCTATAGCCATCGGCTGGTTGAAGTCCGCGAGATTAGACGGCCCATCGCCATTCCTTACGACAAAAAGACCGAATGTGGTGATCTTGCCAGCCACGGTACTCACCACTCCCGCCGGTGTGACCTTACGGATCCTATTGTTCCAGCTATCGGCCACGTAGACATTTCCGGAGGCGTCGACGGTTATTTTAGAAAGAAGGAAATTAAACTGGGCAACATTGGGCGGGCCATCGAGCATTCCTGCCACACCGGATCCGGCCAGCGTGCTCACTACGCCTGCCGGTGTGATCTTACGGATACGGTTATTAAGGTCCGCCACGTATACATTTCCGGCAGGATCGACTGCCACGCCGGAAGGCGCCTTAAATTGGGCGGAAGCGGCTGGTCCATCCAGATAACCGGATACACCGCTGCCGGCCAGCACGCTTACTGCGCCGGAAGGCGTGATCTTCCGGATCATGTTATTACTCATATCGGCTACGTATAAATTTCCAGCCCCATCCAGGGCCAGGGCAGCAGGAAAGTTAATGGCCGCCTGGGTACCGGGCGGTACGGGGCCGCTGCTGGGGAGTGTGCTCACCATGCCTGCCGGCGTGACCTTGCGGACCAAATTATTAAGCCCATCCGCTACATAGACATTCCCTGCCCCATCCACGGCGACATCGACCGGCTCTTTGAACGTAGCTACGCCTGTACCTCCGTCCGTATTGCCAGGCGCGCCGGTACCGGCCAATGTACTGACCACTCCTGCCGGTGTGATCTTACGAATGCGGTTATTAAAGCCGTCAGCCACATATAGGTTCCCGGTAGCATCTACTGCCACCCCATGTGTACTACCGAATTTCGCCAGCGTATCCGCTCCATCGGCATAGCCCGGTATGCTGCCGGCCGGGGTACTGACTAATTTTCCGTACCAGATCTCCCGGATCCGTTGATTGAGCGGGTCCGCTACATAGATCGTCCCGGCGCTGTCTACCGCCAGGGAGGTGGGAGAATTAAATTTCGCTACATCACCGGAGCCGTTGGCAAACCCTGCGGCGCCGCTGCCGGCTATAGTACTGGTAAGTCCTCCGGGAGTAATCTTCCGGATCCTCTGATTGAGCTTATCTGCCACAAATATATTCCCGGCAAGGTCGAGAGCGACCCCGTATGGCGCATTGAACTGTGTAAAATTAGGAGGGCCGTCCCCGAAGCCGGCAACACCATTGCCGGCCAGGGTCGTAACGATACCATTCACAATCTTCCGGATGCGGTGATTATCGCGGTCGGCCACATAAAGGATCCCTGCCATGTTCATGACTACGCCGGAAGGCGAGCTGAACTGTGCAGAGGCAGCCGGTCCATCCAAAAAAGCCGGTGTACCGGTGCCAGCCAGGGTACTCACTGCACCCGCGGACGTGATCATACGGATAACATGGTTACCCTGGTCGGCTACATAGACGTTGCCGGCTGCATCGATGGTCAGGGCCATGGGGGAATTGAAGCTGGCCAGCGTACCTGTGCCGTTAACGAGGCCGGGTGTGCCGCTGCCCGCCAGGGTGCTCACCACGCCTGCCGCTGTGATCTTACGGATCCGGTGATTGCCCGCATCCGCGACATAGACATTCCCGACGGCATCCACGGCGACGCCAGTGGGAGAACTGAACTGGGCGGAAGCACCCAGGCCGTCCGCATATCCCGGATTGCCGGAACCGGCCACGACGAATTCGACTCCCGGTACGGTGAACTTCCGGATCATGTGATTGTTCCGGTCCGCGACATACATATTCCCGGCGGCATCGATTGCCACACCGCAAACACCATTAAATTCCTGAGGCGTCGAATGTACCAATCCGGGCACGCCATTGCCTGCAAACGTTGCCACGAAGGGTACACCGTTGGCGGTCGTCGATGTAACCGGGACGGGTGTGATATCGGTGGGCGGAATATCAGGGGGGGTGTTATTGTTGCAGGATAACAGGCAGGCGAGGATCGCTGCCGGCAGCAGAATTTTTTTGATCATAAAAAAAATTTAAGGCGATAAAGGATCATTATTGAATTTTACGAATGCGATAGTTATACAATTCCGTTGTATATACTGCTCCGGAGGCATCCACGGCGACCCCGTTGACACCATTGAATCGTGCCACATTGGTGGGCCCATCATCAAGATGCGGCGCCGGGCCGAGGGTGAGGAATGCATTTGCGCGGACGATGGTGCTCACGACTCCCGCCGGTGTGATCTTGCGGACGCAGCTGTTCCAGTTATCTGCCACATATATATTCCCGGCGGCATCGCACCTGAGCTTTCCAAGGATCATCCAGAACTGTGCGATATTACCCGGTCCATCCATAAATCCGTTAGCACCGGTACCCGCCAGGGTGCTCACCATTCCGGACGGCGTGATCTTTCGGATACGTTGCGTTCCTTCCGCCACGTACAGGTTCCCCGAAGGATCGACTGCAACACCGGAGGGAGAGCTAAACTGCGCGGAGTCGGCCGGTCCGTCACGATATCCCGGCAAGCCGCTGCCGGCAACGGTGTTCACAACCCCTGCCGGTGTGATCTTGCGTACACGATTATTAAGCAGGTCCGCGACGTACACATTTCCCGCGGCGTCGGCGTCAATACCGTAGGCTAAATTGAATTGAGCGATATTCCCTGGTCCATCGACATATCCTGAAGTACCGGTACCGGCCAGGGTGCTGACTTGTCCGTCCGGTGTGATCTTACGAACCGCATTATTACCATCCGACACATATACGTTGCCGGCCCCATCCACAGCAATACCGGTGCCACCTTTGAACTGCGCCACATTGCCGGCGCCATTGACAGATCCTGCCACGCCGGTGCCGGCCAGCGTACTTACCGTTCCTGCCGGTGTGATCTTACGGACTCTGTAGTTACCGGCATCCAGTATGTACATATTACCGGATGCATCGACATCAATGTCACTCAGGGTGCTAAATTTCGCATTGGCGCCTGCCCCGTCGGCATAGCCCTGTGTGCTGCCGGCCGGGGAGCTGACTAATTTTCCGAACCAGATCTCCCGGATCCGTTGATTGAGCGGGTCCGCTATATAAATCGTCCCGGCGCTGTCTACAGCCAGGGCGGTGGGAGAATTAAATTGCGCCGCATCAACGGGTCCGTCGGCAAACCCTGCAGCACCGCTGCCAGCTATCGTCGAAGTAAGTCCTCCGGGGGTGATCTTCCGGATCCTCTGATTGAGCTCGTCCGCCACCAGGACATTTCCGGCAAGGTCGAGGGCGACCCCGTACGGCGCATTGAACTGTGTAAAATTAGGAGGACCGTCCCCGAAGCCGGCAACACCATTACCGGCAAGGGTCGTAACGATACCATTCGCGATCCGTCGGATACGGTGATTTTCTCGGTCGGCCACATATAGGATCCCTGCCGCGTTCATCACTACGCCGGAAGGCGAACTGAACTGCGCAGCGGCAGCCGGTCCTTCCGTAAAACCCGGTGCACCGGTGCCTGCCAGGGTGCTCACTGTTCCTGCGGGCGTGATCTTACGGATAACATGGTTGCCCTGGTCGGCTACATAGACGTTGCCGGCAGGATCGACGGTCAGGGCAATGGGAGAATTGAAGCTGGCAAGCGTACCTGTACCATTAACGAGGCCGGGTGTGCCGCTGCCTGCCAGAGTGCTCACTACGCCTGCCGTTGTGATCTTACGGATCCGGTGATTGCCGGCATCCGCGACATATACATTCCCGGCGGCATCCAGTGCGACGCCAGCGGGAGAACTGAACTGGGCGGAAGCGCCCGTGCCTTCCGCATATCCCGCCGTGCCCGAACCTGCCAGGACCATATCATATCCCGGTGTGGTGATCTTCCGGATCTTATGATTGTTACGGTCCGCCACATAGACATTCCCGGCGGCATCGATTGTCACACCACAGACGCCATTAAATTCCTGTGGCGTCCCTTGCAGCAACCCCGGCAGGCCATTGCCTCCAAAAGTCCCAACGAAGGGTGTACCGTTGGGGGTCGACGATATAACGGTGACGGGTGTTGGATCGGGCGGAGGAGGAGGGACGTTGCCATTGTTGCAAGATAACAGGCAGGCGAGGGTCGCTGCCGGCATCAGAAATTTTTTGATCATGGAAGAGTTTTAAAAAATAAAAGGGCATTATTGAATTATACGAATGCGGCTATTCCAGGTATCCGCGACATAGATCCCGTTGGCTGTTACTTCCAGGCCGCAGGGGCTGGCGAATATTGCAAGATTACCGGGCCCATCGGCGTAGCCTCCAAAGAGACCGCCACCGCCATAACCAGCCAGGGTACTGACCTTTCCTGTGGTGGTGATCACACGGATACGTCCGTTGCCGGAATCAACGACATAGATATTGCCTGCGGCGTCCAGTTTCACGGCGCTGGGGCCATTAAATTGCGCAACACTGACCGAACCATCCAGAAAACCTTTTGTCCCGGTGCCAGCCACTGTACTGACCTCTCCCGCCGGAGTGATCTTGCGGACCCGGTGGTTTTGGGCATCCGCTACGAATACATTACCCGATGCATCGACTGCAAGGCCCATCGGATAATTGAATTTTGCGGTTGTTCCCGGTCCTTCGGCATATCCTCCGCTGGCGGCGCCAACGCCCGAACCAGCCAGGGTGCTTACCAGGCCCGAGGGAGCGATCTTACGGATCCGGTGATTGTAATAATCCGACACATATACATTACCGGCAGCATCGAGGGCGACGCTGGTGGGGGCATTGAAGGTGGCGGCGGCGCCGGCGCCTTCGGAATATCCTGCGTTGGCATTACCCGCCAGGGTGCTCACCACTCCGGCCGGGGTGACCTTACGGATGCGGTTGTTATAGAGATCGGAGACATATAAAGTTCCGGAAGCGTCTACTGCAACGCCGGAAGGACCATTAAAGCGGGCTATCGAGCCTGGTCCTTCGACAAATGATCCGCTCAAAGGTCCGAAGGTTGTGCCGGCCAGCGTGCTTACCGAGCCGGCAGGGGTGATCTTACGGATCATATGGTTATAAAAATCCGCTATGTAGAGATTGCCGGCGGCATCCTTTGTAAGATCCATGGGAAAATAAAAGGATGCAGCCATGGCTGTCCCGTTGGAAAAAGTTGCAGAACCATTGCCTGCGACCGTACTGACGAGCGTAAACGATCCGATCTCGCGGATGCGATGATTGAGGGCATCGGCTATGAAGACATTGCCGGAAGGATCGACGGCCACGCCGTTCGGCAAATTGAATTTTGAGAGTGCCGGAGCCGCGTCCAGGAAGCCGGTCGTGCTACCGGCCAGTGTGCTTACCACGCCGTCCGGGGTGACCTGGCGGATGCGGTCATTGAACTGGTCTGCCACGAAGACGTTGCCATTAGCGTCAACTCCTACACCGTAGGGGGAATTAAAGCTGGCGGCGGCGGGTCCGCCGTCTGTATTTCCTGCTGCGCCGGAGCCTGCCAGCGTAGAGGTAACGCCGGAAGGGGAGATCACGCGAATAAGGTTATTGCCTGCGTCGGCCACGTAAACATTGCCTGTTGCGCCGACAGCGACATTGGCGGGGCTGGTGAACTGGGCGAAAGCGGGAGGTCCGTCCGAAACACCGGGATTGCCATTCCCCGCAAAGGTAGAGACCAATCCGGATGCGGTGATCTTGCGGATACGCTGATTGCCGGGATCGGCTACATATACGTTTCCTGCCGCATCGGTGGCGACGCCGTTGGGAGAATCGAACTGTGCAGAAGTACCGGGACCATCGGTGAACCCCGGCGTGCCGGTGCCGGCGAAGGTACTGACCTGGCCGTCCGGCGTGATCTTGCGGATGCGTTGGTTCCAGTTGTCTGCTACAAATACATTCCCCGCGGGATCGACGGCAACGCTGGCCGGGAAGTTGAACTGCGCCACATTGGCCGCGCCGTCTTTGAATCCCCTGGTACCGGTGCCGGCAAAGGTGGTGACGGCGCCCGACCGGGTGATCTTACGGATACGGTGGTTGACCTTGTCCGCTACATAAATATTCCCCGCAGCATCGAAGGCCAGACCCGCAGGTGAGGCAAAAGAGGCAGCCGTACCGATGTCATCGCGGAACCCGGATGTGCCGCTGCCGGCAAAAGTAAGGACCCTCATCGTGCCAACGACGGGCGCCGCGAGGCTCATCGTCACCGAGGTTTTGCTGAGGGTGAAAGCAGGCTGGGTTAATTGCTGCGACCATTGCGGCTTGGTGCAGGATGCGAGGTGCAGGATGCCTGCCAGTAATAAGAAAGAGGATACGAAAAATTGTGGTTTCATGTTCCTGGTAATCATATGTGAGCTTTAGGTTTGTGGTTTATTGCATTTTCCGGATGCGGTGATTGTAGGTATCCGCGATATAGAGGGTCCCGAAGGGTGCGATGCAAAGGCTGAAGCAAGAATTGAATTGCGCCCAGGAATCCGGTCCGTCGAAGAAGCCCGCGACGTCCCTGCCGGCCAGCGTAGTGACCATTCCTGCCGGTGTGATCTTACGGATACGGTAATTGCCCTGGTCCACGACATAGACATTCCCAACACTATCCGCAGCCACGCCGTAAGGGTAGCGGAATTGGGCGGCCGCCCCTGTCCCGTCCGCGAACCCAAAAGTGCCTCCGGCAAAAGTGCTGACCTGCCCCGCAGGCGTGACCTTGCGGACGCGCTGATTGTAAGAGTCCGCCACATAGACATTGCCGGCGCCATCCACCGTTACGCTATTGGGATAGTTGAACATCGCAGCCGTACCGGCGCCTTCCGCATAGCCCGCCGTGCCGTTACCGGCCATCGTGCTCACCACAGCGGCCGGTGTGATCTTACGAATGCGGCAATTCGTCCTGTCGGCAACATAGACATTCCCGGCGGCGTCCACCGCCACGCTATAGGGAGAATTGAATTGAGCGGCTGTGCCGGTACCGTCTGCAAACCCTCCTACCCCACTGCCCGCCAGGGTGCTGACGACGCCGGCAGGAGTGATCTTACGAATGCGGTTATTCGCCTGGTCCGCGACATAAACGTTCCGGGCGGCGTCGATGGCTACGCCATAAGGATGATTGAACCGCGCCACAGCGCCTGTTCCTTCGGCATATCCCGCTGTTCCATCGCCGGCTAGCGTGCTGACCTGTCCGGCATTGGTGATCTTCCGGATCCGGTTGTTATAAGTATCCGCCACGTAGACATTCCCATCCGCATCTACCGCCGTAGCGGTAGGAAAAGAGAACTGAGCAGCCGTGGCTATGCCGTCTGCAAATCCTGATGTGCCGTTCCCGGCCATGGTAGCGACGGCCGGAACCTGGGCGATCTTGCGGATACGCCCGTTATTAACGTCGGTGACATATAGATTGCCCGCCGGGTCGATGGCGACGGCAAGGGGGGCATTAAATTGAGCTATGGAAGACGGTCCGTCATAAAAGCCCGACGTGCTGGCTCCTGCCACGGTGCTCACCTTCTTCGCCGTATTGATCTTGCGGATCCGGTTATTATAGGTATCCGACACGTAGATATTGCCGCCGGCATCCATGGCAATTCCAAAAGGATAATCGAATTGTGCGGAAGTGCTGTCGGCGTCAAGATACCCGGCAGTACCGCTGCCGGCCAGCGTAGTGACCACTCCTGAGGCGGTCACCCGTCGTATGCGTTCATTGTAGTTGTCCGCCACATAGATGATCCCGGCCGCATCGACGACGACGCCCGTGGGGTTGTTAAATTGTGCGAAGGTAGGAGGGCCATCGCCGAATCCGGCGATGCCATTGCCGGCCAGGGTAGTGACGAGCCCTGCCGTGCTGATCTTCCGGATCCGGTGATTACCGGCATCCGCAACGTAGATCGTTCCGGCGGCATTGATCGCCAGGCCGGTGGGTGAGTTGAATTGCGCGGAGAGGGCGGGTCCTTCCGTAAAGCCCTGGGAACCGTTGCCGGCAACGGTGCTGACCATTCCTGCCGGTGTGATCTTCCGGATCCGGTGGTTGCCCTGTTCTGCTACGTACAGGTTACCCGCGGCATCGAGGGCGACCCCCATCGGGGAACTGAACTGAGCAGCGAGGGCTGCCCCATCCGCAAAGCCTGCCGTACCGTTGCCGGCGAAAGTGCTGGATGTTCCGCCAGGTGTCAGTTTACGGATCCGGTGGTTATTCTTATCGGCCACGTAGATATTCCCGGCGGCATCCGCCGCTATGCCGACGGGAGAATTGAAAAGCGCCTGGATGCCCGTGCCTTCAAAATAACCGGGAAAGGTATTGCCGGCCAGGCTGCTGACGATACCGGCCTGCACTATATCGGTGACGGCGGCCTTGGCGACCACAGACTTCGGCTTATCCGCCACGCGCGAATCATCGGGCCTAATGCGTGAATTATCCGGAAGATGGCGCGTCGTGTCGGGAGCATGCCGGGAATTATCGGCAAGGTGTTGAGAGGTGTCGGTAACAGGACGACGGGTATCGGGAACAGGCGTAAAGACCTTCGCCGGCGTACTGCAGGATCGCAGGACTACGGCGACAGCATTCAATAACAAGACGGCTATCAAAATTCCTGATAATCTTCTGATTTTAGTCATCATAACATATTAAAGGGATACAAATCGGTGCGTGCGTTACGGACAGCGTTCTATTTGACCGTGATCTTACGGATAACATTGTTAGAAAACTCGGTCACATATACATTCCCGGCGGGGTCCAGTGTGACGGCCGTAGGGAATTTAAACCAGGCATAATTTCCCCCTCCGTCCACGAGACCGGCATAGCCGCTACCCGCCAGCCGGGTCACCAATCCACCGGGGGTGATCTTACAGATGCGGCCATTATAGGAATCCGCCACGTATACATTCCCGGTAGGATCCACGGCAACGCCGGAAGGGCCATTAAAGGAAGCTGCGGCGCCCTGTCCAAGAGTATTTTGCTGTTTATCGTTACCGGCGAGGGTACTCACGAGTCCCCCGGGTGTGATCTTCCGTATCCGGCCATTGTAGGAATCCGCGACATATACCGTGCCGGCCGCATCGACCGCAATCCCGAGCGGGCCGCTGAATTGCGCCGCCGTGCCTTGTCCGTCGGCAAAGCCCGCGGTACCACTGCCAGCCAGGGTGCTGACGACGCCAGCCGCCGTGATCTTCCGGATCCGGTTGTTATAAGAATCCGTCACATAGACGTTGCCGGCCGCATCTACCGCTACACCGGCGGGATAGTAGAAGGCCGCCGAAGCTCCGGGACCGTCGGCATAACCGTAGGTTCCATTGCCAGCCAGGGTGGTTACCCATCCGAAATAAGGGGGTTCCCGCAACTGGATCTTGCGTACCCGGTTGTTCAGCTGGTCGGCCACATAGATGAAGCCGGCTGCATCTACCGCCATGCCGAAGGGGCCATTCAGCATGGCTACCTGACGTGGCCCATCATTAAAACCCTTGCCCAGGCCATCCAGCACAAGGACATTACCATTCGCCATGTTGACGGAGCGGATCTGATGATTACCATGATTGGCTATATACCCTGAGGTGCCGGCGGCATTGATGGCAAAGCCCATCGGATCCCTTAGCTGCGCGGCCGTGCCGACGCCAACGGCGTCGCCAGCCGTACCGTTGCCGATGAACGTGCTTACAATAACCGTATAACCGACTTCCCGGATCTTGTTATTAGCCTGGTCTGCAACCATGACATTCCCAACGCTGTCTATCAGGACACCCGTGGGGGATTTAAATTGGGCGGCGGCGAGCGTTCCCTCCAGGAGGCCCGGCGTTCCGCTGCCGGCATAAGCGCTGACCACCCCATCGGATGTAACTTTTCTGATCCGGTGATTGCCGGCATCCGCCACATAGACCGTTCCGTCGATATCGACCGTAACCCCCGAGGGCTGATTGAAACTTGCTACTTCAGGTCCTCCTTCGCTGTTGCCCGGCGAGCCATTCCCCGCCAGGGTGCTGGCAAGCCCCGATGGCAGGATCTTCCGGATACGCTGATTGTCCCGGTCTGCTACGTACACGATCCCATCCACATCTACCGCCACGCCCACAGGATTGTTGAACTGGGCGAAGGAAGGAGGACCGTCCCCGAAGCCGGGATTACCGTTGCCGGACAGTGTCGTTACCAGGCCGGCCGGTGTGATCTTCCTGATCCGGTGATTACCGGCATCCGCCACGTATACATTCCCGGTAGCGTCCGTCGCTACCCCCGACGGGGAATGGAATTTTGCCGTAGTGCCCGGTCCCTCCAAAAATCCGGGTTCGCCCGTACCGGCAAAAGTGCTTACCTCTCCTGTCGGAGTGATCTTCCGGATGCGGTGATTGTTCATGTCCGCCACATAGGCATTCCCGGCAGTGTCTACTGCCACGCCGGTGGGTGTATTAAAGGCGGCGGCCGTCCCTGTTCCATCGGAAAATCCTGCGGCGCCGGTCCCGGCCAGGGTGTTGACAAGGCCCACAAAATCGAAGGTGCAGATGCGATGATTGGCGGCATCTGCTATATATACTATTCCATTTTTGCTCATGGCTATGGCAGCCGGAGAATTCAACGCCGCCTGCACGCCCGGTCCCCTACCGTTGCCGGGAACGCCCGTACCGGCTATGCTGTAGACCTGCAAGACGCCCACGGGATCAGCGATCGCCACTCTCGCTCTTTTCTTACTGACGGGAGGATTGGTGACGGGATCTACCTTTACTACAGGATCTTTTTTTACGACGGGATCCTTTTTTATGACGGGGCTTATTCTTTTTGCGAGATTGGCCGAATCGATCTTCGCGACCGTAGCGGAGTCCATTAAGGGAGTCTTACGGATCACGCCGGACGGCGTACTACAGGAGCCCATCCATAACAGTCCGGGTATCGAAATAATAAGGAAGAGGGACGATCTTGGCATCGAAACTTTTTTAGTTGAGTATACAAGTTAGTCTCGCAATGATCTTTCTACCCGGGGCACTTACCCAGCGGCGGCTTTTTTTTTATTAACGGCTATCGGCCGATCAACGGGAAGGAAGCCCGGCAAGGACCTGCAAATGATCAAGGATTTGTCACAGCTCGTCAAAGAAATTTATCCGGGCGCCCGTCCGTCCCTTCCTTTGTATCCGAATGAAAGCCTTTCTATATATCGCCGCCCTTATCTTCTCCGGCTTCGCCGCAGCGGGACAGGGATCTCAGCGGGATACGGCTAAAAAGGCTCCTGTGGAAAGGAGCAGGCCCGATACAGGAAAGGCCTTACCAGACACAGCTTTGCTGGCGGGCGTGACCGTATATGGAAGTAAAAAGATCGTCACCGCCTCTGCCGATGGGTTTACCTATCAGGCCGATAATGACGTCATAGCCGCAGGCGCTACAGCCGCCGACCTGTTTCGTAAAATACCCATGCTGAGCGTAGATCAGAATGGGAACCCTATCCTGCGGGGAAGCACCAATATCAGGGTAACCATCGATGACAAACCATCTGAGATTTATGCCCCTACCGTCGCCGACGCGCTAAAGCAATTATCGGCGGAAGATATCGTACGGGTGGAGGTGATCCTCAACCCTTCCGCCAAATACGATGCGGAAGGAACGGACGGCGTCATTAATATCGTCACCCGCAAGGGCCGGCTGAATGCCGTGAACGGCAGCCTCAGGACCCGTATCGGCAACCGCAACCAGCAATTCACCCCTGATCTGAACATACGTAATGGGAATTGGGTCTTTACCAATAATGGCGGCGTCAGCCGTTATAACGGCCAGATGGGACGCGCGCTGTCCCGCGAAGAATTTTCTGCCGGTGATAAGAGCCGGCTGCTGCAAAATAGCGAGGAAAAAGACCATGGGAACATCTTCTACTACGGCACCAATATCCAATATATTTTCGACGACCTGCATTCGCTCAGCGCAGGCTACCGCTACCGTAACTACCGCGACCAGGAAAATAGTACGATGGATAGCCGCTATGCCCGGAACGACACGCTGGTATCCGCGTTCACGAGGAATACGGATGAAAGATCGGGGAACGGGATCCATACTTTCAATCTTGGCTATAATGCCAAGTCCCGTAACCGGCGCCGGGAATACAGCCTGCTGGCTACCTACTTTTTACAACATGGCTTTGACGACTATGACCTCGACCAGCAGAGCGGGCAGTCCCCCGACTACCAGGAGCTTTTCCGGAGCCGGCAATTCAATTCGGATCTTTCCGCGCAAGTCGATTACAGCCATTCCATCAACGAAAAGGTCAGCTGGGACGCGGGCGCCAAATCGATGTTCCGGGAATACAGGAACCGCAATGATTATACGATCTATGACCCGCCTTCCGGCTCCTTCGCAGAAGACGCCGAACGATCCAGCCAATTCGACTATCGACGGAATATCTATGCTTTTTACAGCGACCTGTCCCTGCGTTGGCAGCACTGGCAGGTAAGGGCGGGCGGGCGCTATGAGCAGACCGTTCTCCGGACAGGCTTTAAAGGGATGCCGCTCTCCATACCCGATTACCGGAATTTCGTTCCTTCGGTAGTGATCACCCGTACCTTCGGGGAGAAGCATACGCTGAAAGGCAGCTATGGACAAAGGATCCTGCGGCCTTACCTGAACCAGCTCAACCCCGGCGTCATCAACTACGACTCTTTCAATATCCAGACGGGGAATCCCTACCTGTCCCCGGAGATCACGCATCGTTATGAAATAGGCTATACCCTGAGCGCCGGGCAGGTATTCGTCGCGACGTCCTTATACTATAACTTCACCGGTAATGCCATCGAGCAGGTACGCCTGCCCCTGTCGAACGGCGTATTCCTGAATACCTACCGGAACCTCGGCCGGAAAGAGATGCTGGGCCTGTCTTCCAGCCTTACCTGGAAATGGCGGCAGAAATTAAGTTTTACCACCACCCTGAATTTTATCCACTGGTACCTGAAGAGTATCGCCTTACAGCAAAGGAATGAAGGGCTTCAGCTGATGAGCAATTTCAATTTCAGCTATACCCCAGGGAAAGGCTATAGCATCGAGGCAACAGGAAATCTAAGCACGAACGATATAACTTTGCAGGGAAGAAGGGATGTATGGAAATATTATGGTCTCAGCCTTAATAAAAAATTCTATAAAGATAAGGCCGCCGTCAGCCTGAGGCTGGAAAACCTCCTATCCCCCGCCCGCCAGGACATGCATACCTTCTCCGCGTCTTCCCAATTCAGCCAGGTGCAGACCAATCGCTATCAAAACCACTATTTATGGCTATCCGTTTCCTGGAAACTGGGTAAAAAAGAAGTGAAAGCCCCTACCCTGCGGCAGGATAGCCCCGGCGACAATTAATTGCCGGAGATTGCCTAATTTAGCGACCCTTTTCATCGGCAAAATTTTCAACCCTTTTCAAGCTATGACCGGATTCGATAACGTGATCCTGCAGGAGGTGATCGTACATAAGGTAGGGAACCCCACCCGACAGGAAGAGCTTAAGCTTTCCAAGAACCCACTGACGCTGAACGACGAAGTGGTCAGGGGCCTTCTTACCCGGTATTTCCTCTCTCCTTTCAACGAGAACGAGCAGTACCGCTTCACCCATCTTTCCAGCCTGGAGATGAATGAAGTGTATATGTATGTGAAGGAGCTGTTCGAAGATCCCAGGTCTTTTACCCGGCAATCCCACCGCCTGGCCAGTCTCCTGTATAGCAAATCGACCCATGTGCGGGTAAAGGACGGAGAACTTTATGTAGCGCTGTTCGAGAATGTACTGCTGGAGAATGAGCCGCATCGGGCCATTGGCATTTTCAAGTCGGAGACCAAAGAGACCTTTCTGAAAGTCTTTCCCCATGGTCAAAGCTGGGAGGTGATACAGGAAGAAGGCATCGATATCAATAAGCTGGACAAAGGCTGCCTTATCTTCCATACCAACCAGGAGGAAGGCTACACCGTCTGCGTCGTGGATAAGACCAACAAACAGAACGATACCCGTTACTGGATCACGGATTTCCTGCAGGTGGAGCCGCTCGCCAATAGTTATCATAACACCGACCAGTCCCTGGGGATGTGCAAATTATTCATCGCGAATGAATATGCCGACAAGTTCAATGTCAGCAAAAGCGACCAGGCGGACCTGCTGCATCGATCCATGGACTATTTCAAAACAAAGGAGCAGTTCAACATGCAGGAATTTGCCGAAGAGGTCATGCACCACCCGGACGTGGTCGATTCGTTCATGGAATACCGGCAGCAGTACCAGCAATCGAGGAATTTCGAGATCGGCGATGCCTTCGACATTCACTTGTCCGCCGTAAAAAAACAGGAAAAAGTATTTAAATCAGTGATCAAGCTGGATAAGAACTTCCACCTATACATTCATGGCCGGCGCGATCTCGTCGAGAAGGGATATGACGAAGGCACGGGCAAGAAATATTATAAGCTCTTCTATGACGAGGAGAGTTAGTGAAGGACGCAGGATATTTCCTGGAGGGCCACCTCCTATTTTGGCAGGACCCAGACTATCCCGCCGTAAAGATTGCTGATCCAAACATATTTCCCCGATACCCGCACGGCTCCATCCACTCTTAGCTGTCGCCGGTGATCGGCTCCTTCGTAGGTATAGATGGTCCCGATGGCATTGGTCGCCGGGTTGATCCGTTGCAAAGGCCGTTCCTTATTTGTGGAGACGATCCAGATCTTACCTCCTCCCGCCGCGATATCTCCTCCTCCGCCCGGCACTTTCGCATCGATGCTGGCAACGACCTTATTGGTTACGGGGTCTATCCGCGTGACGGTGCCGTCGCCCTGGTTGAGGGTCCATATTCCCTGTTCTCCAACGGCCAGGAAACGTGGCCTCCGACCTACCGGTATGGTCTGCACTACCTGGTTGGACCGGCAATCGATCCGCTGAACGGAATGATCGCCGGTATTGGTGACCCAAATAGAGTGATAGCCGAAGCCCGCACAATAGGAATGGGGCCTCACCGTGATCCTTGCCCGTACTTTGACCCTAAGGGGATCGATCCTTTCCAGGATGCCTGCGCTATCGGTCAGCAGCCACACCGAGCCTTCACCGGTGGCAAGGCTGATCTCGCCCTGGTCATCGGCGATGCCGGTAGCCATTTTTCCAAGGACCCTGCCTGTCCTGGTATCGATCTTATAGAGTGTATTTTCCGAACAGCTCATTACCCAGAGCGCGTCGAACCCCACTACAGGAGCGCCGCAGGCACCGGGCAGGTGGATCGTCAATAAGGGGGTATCCTTTTTGACGGAGATCTTTTGAATACGGCTGTTGTTGTCGTCGATGACCCAGGCGTCATCCCCGTCCGTGGCCAGGAAGTCAGGCCTTCCCGACAATTTTATCGCCCGGAAAAATGCTTTGTTGATGTCGGTGCTTTCGATCGTATCTGCCTGAGCCGATAGCATAAAGGGAAATAGCATGGTCAGTGGCAAAAGGGGAAGGATCCTGCCTGTCATTCTCATGTGATTGTATTTTCCTGGTTTAGGGAATACGAATTTAAGGGATATACGAATAGGCCGGATAATTTGGGGCTGTCATTCGTCCTTCAAAAACCGCCGATGGGTAATTAGCGGCTGCGGAATGCCCTTATTAGTTTTTTTTTGTGCTCTTAAGCGCCCCTTCCTCCCTTTACCTTATCACATAAAAAAACAGCTATGAAAAAAAACCTGCTCGTATTGGCCGTATGCATTACGGCCCTGGCAAATACTGCCCTCGCACATGTGTGGCGTGTAAATAACAACGCCGCCAAAAACCCTGATTTCTCCTCCATTTCAGCTGCGATCGCCGCGGCTGCGGATGGTGACACGATCCACATCGAGCCTTCTCCTACGGCTTATACGGGATCGGTGATCGTCAACAAAAAACTGGTGATCCTGGGAAACGGATACTTCCTGGGGGCAGCAGGTTTACAGGCCAACCAGGACAGCAGTATCGTAAACAGCGTGGTCATAGACAGTACCAGCGTTGGCGCCAATGGCAGCGGCAGCGTGATCTCCGGCCTCACAATCCTCGGCATAACTTCATTCATCCATAATGTCAGGAACGTGATCCTCACCCGTTGTCTTTTTTTCGGGGAGATCCTTTTCAATGCCTATGATAAGGATGTGGATGGTCTGCGGATCAATCAATCCTTTATTACAGGCGTTGTCACCAACGGAGCTTTCACGGGGAATATCAACGTCAGCTTCGAGAATAATATCTTTTCCGCCACGACCGGCTTCAGCCTGGCGCCTATCACTTTGGATGCCCATGTCGGCGGCTTGTTCCGGAATAATACGGTCAATGTGCATCTCGTCTTGTTTACGCTCAGCGGCTTTTATATCGCCAACAATGTCTTTATCGGACAGTCGCTGACGGATATCCAGGCCCAGGACAATATCGTGCGGAACAATATCTTTGAATCAACACTGGTGAACGGCATCACCAATACAAATGGCAATATGCTGGGGGTCAATCTAACGCCCTTATTTACCGGCGATTTCAATAACGGACATGGGGATACCCGTTTCCAGACGACGGCAGGGCTATTACGCGGCAGTGGCGAGACCATCGGGGGCATAACCCCGGATGTCGGCGCCTACAATACGGTGGCTGCCACGGACAGCTATCGCAGCAGCGGAATCCCGGCCGTACCTACAGTGTATGCGCTGACCGCTCCTACGAACGTATTACCGACGGCTACTACCATGAATATTACCGTGAGTACCCGCAGTAATAATTAATCATCATTCACACCTCCCCATGCAATCAAATTATTTAACGGCAATGGCGCTGGCCCTTTGCTGCCCGCTGTTGTCGCTGGCACAGCCGGCTTATCCGCCTGCGCCGCCGGCCAAGGAAAATATCAATCTCGTAGAATGGTTCATCGATGCGGACCCCGGCTTTGGACATGGCGCCGCGCTACCTCATGCGGCCTCGACCGATCTGCCTGGTCTTATCGGCAACATTTCGCTGACGGGCGTACGCCCCGGCGTGCATCGCCTATTCATCCGCAGCCAGGACCAGGGCGGCAGCTGGTCGTTTACGAACAACATCGTCTTTGAGAATTTCCGTCCGGACTATACGCCGCCCCCGGTGGCGCCTGCGGTCATAACGGAGCTGGAGGTATTCTTCGACAATGACCCGGGATTCGGAAAGGGCTTTCTGCAGACTATCACGCCGGGCACCGATCTCAGCAACCTGCCGCTCTCCCTCGGGGTGGATACGCTTATGACCGGCGCGCACCAGTTATTTGTACGCAGCCTTGCCGGCGGAGCCTGGAGTTTTTCGGGCATTGCCAGCTTTGGCAAGGACGTTCCCCTTCCGCTGACCTGGGCCTATGTCCAGGGCGAGATCGTGAACGACCAGTCGCTTATTAAATGGGGGACCCTGCAGGAAAGCAACACGTTGCGGTTCGAGATCGAGCATAGCAGCGATGGGATAGCGTATGCAAAGGCCGGCAGCATAATGGCGGCAGGTAACAGTCATTCAGCGCAGAACTACCAATGGACCCATACGAGCCCTTCGGCCGGCATGAATTACTATCGTATCAAACAGGTGGATATAGACGGGCAATATACTTATTCCGGCATCATAGCGCTGCTGTACAGGAAGGGGTTTACCCGGACCATCGCAGCTCCCAACCCGGTGACCAGGGACCTGGTGCTGCTCTTCCCCGCGCCTGCGCCCTCCACCGTGGTATCCGTGTACAATGCCGCAGGGCAGCTGGTGCTCGCCGGAAAAGTGAACCAGGGCGCCTGGCAGCAACGGATGGACTTCTCGCCCCTGCCAAAGGGCATCTATACCCTGCAACTGAACAGCGCCAGGGGCGTGGAGACCCTTCGCATACTGAAGCAATAGTTTTCGTACCTTTTAATATATAAACCCATATACACATGACCATCAAAACTAATTCCGATCGCCGCAGTTTCCTGAGAACGACAGCCGCCCTTGCCTCAGGGATGGCGGGCCTTAGCCTGCTGCCTATTCCGGGATCCGCGCATCCACTGCCGGAAGGAAATTTCCCGCTGCCCGAAGATCCGAAAGACATCAATCTTATCGGGCCCAAAGAAGGCTATTCACCCCAGATAGGCACGCTGGTGTCCATGATGATCTGGATGCGCTCTACGATGCTGCATGCCGTCAAAGGCATGACCACCGAGCAGCTGGATTTTCTACTGGACGACAAAGCCAATACGGTAGGCGCCATGCTCTACCACCTGGCCGCCACCGATACCTATTATCATCTCCATACCTTCCAGGGCATCGAATGGGGGAAATGGGATGAGAGCTATAATAAAAAGTGGATGATCCCCATGGGACTGGGGGATGAGGGCCGCAAAACGATCAAGGGCAATAATCTCGATTTCTATTTGAATATCCTCAGCGAAAGCCGGGAAAAAACCCTGACAGAATTCAAGAAACGCGATGATAAATGGTTGCTGACCGCCGATGCGAAGTGGCCATGGGGACCGACCAACAACTACTGTAAGTGGTTCCATGTCTGTGAACACGAATCCAATCACAACGGTCAGATAAAATTCCTGAAGAGCAGGATGCCGGGCGCAAAAGCGGGAGGAGAATAGGGTCTATGACCCCGGAAGATATTTTATTAGCGATCTTCTGTCTTTTCGGTTCGTAGATCTACGATGGGGCTGCTTGCAGCAAATACGGGTTTAAGAGTTTGTCCCTAATTGCGGGTAAGATAAGTAATCAAGAGCAGGGATTCCATTTCCAAAAGTTTTGCACGACACGTGAATAACTGCATTTTTGTACCAGCAAACGAGCAAAGAATCCGTATCCTTTCGAAAGCCCTAAATCCAGATCCGAACCCGGCCCGTTATTGATCCAAACCTATGAAAGCACGGAAATCCAATATCCGGCACCCATCGAAAAACGCTGTTTGTTTAAGGCTGCAGTGAAAGAATTAACCCCGCCAGTTGCTGGCGGGGTTTTCGCTTCTTATACTTTCGAAGCCAGTTCAGCGCCAGCTTTGAACTTCGCCACTTTTTTGGCTTTGATCTTGAGCACGGCTCCCGTCTGGGGATTGCGTCCGGTACGGGCAGCTCTCTTGGAAACCGAGAAAGTACCAAATCCAACGAGTGTGACTTTGCCGCCCTTTTTCAAGGTCTTGGCCACTGCGTCGGTGAAGGAGTCAAGAGCAGCACCAGCCTGCTTTTTGGAGATTTCAGCATCTCCGGCGATCTTGTCGATCAGTTCAGCTTTGTTCATTTTTTTAAAATTAATGGTTAAGTCAATCCGGGCAAAAATATAGGTTTTCCCGATAGTTTTGCAGAGTTTAATTAACTTCCTATCCCCCGAAACCCAAATAAATAGTGGATAAATCATGAAATCATCTACCGATAGCTTACAGGAAACAAGGGCCGTGGCCTTTAAAGCCCTCCATGAACGGGCGGGAATATTTGTCATTCCCAATCCCTGGGATGCCGGTTCCGCCAGGATGCTGGCCGGCCTGGGATTCGAGGCGCTGGCCACGACCAGCGCGGGTTTGGCCTTTTCCCTCGGGAAGCCGGACGGAGAAGGGGCCCTGCTCCGCGAGGAGACCCTGGCCAATGCCCGGGCCATCGTCGCCGCTACCTCCTTACCGGTAGCCGCCGACCTGGAGAATGGCTATGCCGACGAGCCCGAAGGGTGTGCTGAAACTATCCTGCTGGCGGCCGGGGCCGGGCTTTCCGGCGGTTCGATCGAAGATGCGACCGGGCGGGCGGATGATCCCATCTATCCCTTCGAACTTTCCGTCGAACGCGTTAAAGCTGCCGTGAAGGCCGCACGCAGCCTGCCTTTCCCCTTCACCCTGACGGCCAGGGCGGAGAACCTGATCTATGGCCGTCCCGACCTGAAGGATACCATCCGCCGCCTGCAGGCCTTTGCGGAGGCGGGCGCCGACGTACTCTTTGCGCCGGGCCTTCAAACAAGGGAAGAGATCGATACCCTCGTCAGGGCCGTCGCGCCCCATCCCGTCAGCGTCGTCATGGGCCTGTCCCATTCGAATTTCTCACTGAACGAGCTGGCTGACCTGGGTGTAAAGAGAGTAAGCCTCGGCTCCTCCCTGGCCCGTGCGGCTTATAGCGGCTTCTTCCGCGCCGCAGAAGAGATACGGCAGCAGGGGACTTTCGGGTTTGCGAAGGGGATGATGCCTTATGCGGAGATCAATAAGCTGCTGAGAATGTAACGGCAATGGGTAATCGCCGGACCGCCCCGTCCCGCCCGTTCAGGGAAGATCGCTATCTTTCGAATACCCCCGTATACTTACTTCCCATGAAGGCTCCCCATGCCGCGGGTCTTTTGATATCGATATTGGTCTTATAGCGGCCGATCAGCAGTCCCAGCGGTTGTTGCAGGTCGAAGAGGGCATTCTCGTATTTCACGGCGCTGTAAATGATATCATATTTATTGTCCCCGTCCAGGTCGCCTATCCAGGGCGTACAGGCCAGGTTGGTAGCCTGGATCGTATCCCCCAGCGGGAAGGTCCGGTGATTCCGGAAATCGAAGGCCAGCAAATAGCTGGAATAGACCATGCTATTCTGTTGTTTCTTTAACTCGCTCTGGTGTACGATGGCCTCGTCGTAGCCGTCCCCGTCCAGGTCCGCCGTCACCGGGCTGGCATACTGGAAAGAAGGGATCGTGTCGAGGTAGCCGATCCTGCCCGTCCTGCCATCTACCATGAAGCGGATCGAGCGGGTGAGCTTCGGGAAAACGCCGATGGCGTAGTTACTGAAAAAGTCGGGAATGGAATCTCCTGTAAAATTGCCGATCGCCGGAATGGTATAGGCTTCCGTGCCCGGAAAGTTTACCTGCCAGAGCAGGCTATCGGTGGCCCCATCGATGGCCAGCATCCTTCCATCGACGGCATTTACGACCACCTCCCTTATCCCGTCCCCGTTGAGGTCCACCAGTACCGGGCTTGAGACGAAGCCCTTCGACGCTCCCGTGGCCAGGACCTTCGCGTCATGGATATCGCCCTTCATGATCGCTTGCAAGGTGGTGCGGTAGAGATGGCCGCCCAGGGTCTCGCCGCCCGTCCCGAAGAACACGAGCCTGTCTTTATCGCCTTTCGGCTCGCATACGACGGACAGATAGGTCTCTTTGCCGTCGGGCATCTGCACCTGCGCCAGGATCTTTCCGGTCTTAGCGCTGAGCACCAGCAACCGTCCGCAGGGACGATGAGGGTCATAGGGCGCGGCATGCGCATCTCCGCCGTTGGCGATAAGGAGGTCGGCCATACCGTCCCCATCCTGGTCGGGAACGAACTGTGGAGTGGTGAAATTATACCAGCCTCCGTCGGCGCCGTCCTTCCGTTTGCGTTCGGGGAAAAAAGACCAGAGGACCTTCCCGGTAGCGCCGCTAATGGCATTCAGCTGCGCCCAGCGCCCGCCGATGATCACATCGGGGACCTTATCGTTGTCGATGTCTTCGAAAATGGCGGAGCCTACATTCTGATTATCTCCCGGGACGGCCCAGAGCATCCTGCCGGTAGCGCCATCCAGGGCGACGACGGCCGTATCGCTATGTTCCTCTTCTTTGCCGCCCGCGCCCAGCACAATATCGAGGACCTTATCGTTGTTCAGGTCCACCGTGCGTGCCGAAGAATAGGTGCCGACATTGTTCAGGTAGGCATACCAGGTATGAGGAGGATCTTTATGCGAACAGCCGGCGAGAAGAAGAAGGGTGACAGACAGTCGTTTGGTATAGTGCATGGCAAGTTTTTTAAAGGCTATCCCGCTGCAGATCGAAAAGGAACTGGAAAAGGTTGACCTCGGTAGGGAGCTGCAATTTCTTCCGTACCCGATACCGGCTTACTTCCACTCCCCGTACGGAGATGCTCATCAGCTGGGCGATCTCCTTGGTCGAAAGGTTCATACGCAGGTAGGCGCAGAGCTTCAGCTCGTGGGCCTTCAGGCTGGGATATTTTTCTTTCAGCGTGATCAGCAGGTCGCTATGCACTTTATTGAAATGCACGGAGAATTGCTCCCATTCCTGGTTCAGCTTCTCTTCTTCGGAGAGGATGCGGAGGATCTTTTTTAATTCGGCCGGGTCGCCCTTGTCCCTGGTGGTCTTATCCAGGTGCTGCAATTCACCCTTGATCTTGACCAGCAGCTCCTCTTTCTGCACCAGGTGCATGGCCGTGGTCGCCAGTTCGGAGTTCTTAAACTCTATTTCCGTCTCCAGCTTTTCATTCTTGAGCTTCACGAGCTCCTTTTCGGATTTCTCCAGCTCCAGCTGATGGAGATAGGCGACGCGTTTCTGTTCTTCCTGGTGCTTCTGTCTTTCGGATAAGAGCCTTTTTTGCTGCTTGCGGTAAAGGAACCAGGCCAGGTAACAGGCCAGCACCAGGTAAAGCAGGTAGGCCCAGACCGTCTGGTGCCAGGGAGGCAATACCGTGAAGGAGTAGCTGCTGACAGCGGACTCGTTACCCAGGTTATTCCTGGCCTTGACCTGGAAGGTATAGGCGCCGGCCTGCAGGTTCGTATAATCCTTCTCCGTCTTTTTCGACCATTCCGACCAATTCCTGTCGAAACCTTCCAGGTTATAGCTGTATTCGATATTCGATTGCTGTTCGAAAAGAGGCGATGAATATTCGATGTGAAAGGAATTCCATTGATGGCTTACGGAAGGGGTCATCTCTTTTGTCTGCGCTTTGTCTTCGTTGACATTACCGAAGTATCCGCCGAAAAGAAGGCTATCGACCTTGCCCATGGCTTTTACCGTACGGATATACACGCTGAGGGGATGGTTGTTCTGCTTGTATTTTTCGAAATTGATATGATAGAATCCCTTCTCTCCGCCGACGAATATATTATTATCATTCACCGGGTAGACATGCTCGAAGCCGCTGACCATCTTGCCTTTTAATTCCGGCAGGTAGATAATGGTGGGCTTGAGGGTGGAAAAATCAGCCACGCCGATATTCTTTTCCTGGATGAACCAGATATTTCCATTGGGGTCCTCCTTCAGGTAGCGCACGCTGGCCTCTCCGAAGATCTCTTTGAAATAAGGGGAGGGTTCGAACCGGTCCGTCCGGCTATTGTATTCATATACCCCTTTCTCCGTGGCGATGACGATGCGGTTCTTCAGTTTGTAAACATGGTTGTTCAGGGAAGAAGGCAGCCCGTTCCTGTCCGTATAGAGCCTGGCGGAGGAGTCGCTGCCCGCCAATTGAAGTTTGTAAACGCCGCGATAAGGGTGTGAGACCCATACCGTATTCGAATTATCGACGGCGACGAACCGGGCCGTCTCGGAAAAAGAGGTGATATTTCCCTTATCATAGAAGGTATTATCCCTGGCTTCGAAGAGCCGGACGCCGTGATAGTTGCCGGCCACGACCAGGGAGGATTGCTGGATATTCTGGATGGGGGCGAAGGTCCAGAAGCCATTCCCTTTCATGACAGGTTCGGCCTTCCCGTCCCTGATGCGGAAGAAGCCATCGGCTTTGCCGGCCAGCAGCTCGTTATTGACCAGGTTCAATCCCCAGGTCTGGCCATCGGTGATGACCTTGAAATTATTCCGGACATAGCTCAGGTCACGGATGTCCGGCAGCGCCAATTCATAAATGCCGTTGGACATCCCCAGGTACAATACATTATTACGGATGATGGCGGCATACCCGGAACCTGCGTTGAGGATGGGCGGGTTGATATGTTTGATGGCATTGTTGAACGCAATAAAATCGATGCCGCTGTCCAGGCCCAGCCAGATATTATGGTTCCGGTCGCGGAAAAGGCTACGGATATTACTGTTCTGCAGGCCTTCCCCTTTGGAAAGGTTTTCGATGACCTGGCCTTTTTTATTGATCAGGTAGAAGCCGTTGGTATAAGTGCCTACGATAAAACTTTCTTCGTCTATCTGGACGGCCCCGGAGAAATTCTGGTAGGGGTCGATGTTCATGCCCGAAAGGGCGAAATGACTAAGCTTGTTGCCTGTCAGGAGGAACAGTCCGTCCTTTTCCGTGGTCACCAGGCTGGAATCCCTGCCGAAGGAAGTGAGGGAGGTGATATGGAGGTCTGAAGGGAGTTCGTCCTTATCGATAAAAGGCGCCCATCCGCCACTCTCAAAGACCAGTAACCCCCGTTCGGCATCCTCGGCGATCAACTGATCATGATACAGTCCGAGATACACCCAGTTGGAAGAAGGCCGGTAGACGATCATCTTGTTATTGCTGTACTGGAAGATCTTGTTATCCGAGCGGAAGAAAATATCATTTCCGTAACTGGCGATATTCCAGAGGTCCGCGAATTTCCTGTCCTCCTCGGGGATCAGGTCTTTCAAAGAAGTATATGCCAGTTTGCCAGTCTTATCAGGGGAAAAATAGCCGATCTCATCCTGGCCCCCGATATAGATCCTCTGGTCCTTTCCGAATTCGATCGACCGTACGATCGTCCTATTGGGTAAGGGGTATAGTTTCCAATACGTTCCGTCAAAGCTAAGAAGCCCTTCATTGTTGGCGAAGTAGACCCTGCCCTCCGCATCCTGGCTGATATCCCAGTTCTGCGCCCCCGCATTATAAGACTGCTTTTCATAGTTCAACACTTCCCTAAGCCCAAGGGTGCTCTGCGCGTACAACGCAAAAGGGGAAAAAGACAGCAATAACAGGGATGTAAATTTAGCAATCATACCGGCAAAGCAATTTAGACATAAATACAAGGTCTTCAGAGGCGACTTTCACCCAGACGTAGTCCAGATGTAGTCAAATAAGCTTAAAGATAGGTTTTTCCAAACCCGAAGTAGTAGGGATGTACCCAAATAGTTTATTATACAAGCGTATACTTCTACTTTTAGGTGCTTGTATTAGCCAAATTTTAGCACGATTGTTCATTAACCAAAAATTGCCTGCGTATGAAATCTAAACTCATCTTCTATCTGCATTCCCTCCTGTGGAATGTCTTCGATCCCAACAGCCGTTCACCTGTATTGATCCCGGTATATATTCCCGGGCGGGGCATGGGAACAACCAGTTAACTGTCACTTTGTCTTTATTTTCTTCTCCTTTTTTCAATTAACGTTTGTCAATATGAAATTAAAAGTCATTCCTTTTCAATTCATCTCACCCCTCTCCCTATTCCTCCTGCTGGGAAGTTTATCCATGATAACGGGCTGCACGCCGGATAAGGGAGGTTCCCTGGGGCAGAAGGCGACGGCCTCCTTTACGATGACCAAGGTCAACGGCAAGGCGAATACCTATGCTTTGCAGAGCACTTCCAAGAATGCCATTAATTACCAGTGGCTCAAGGGTATGGGCGATTATGCGGCCGGTCAGGCAACTGACACTGCTTATTTTCCTTTAAAAGGCACATATAAAGTGGTATTACGGGCTTTTGGAAGGGGTGGGTATGATACGGCCGCTCAGTCCGTGACCATCGATGCGGATGACATCCAGAACAATGCCCAGTTCAAATTACTGGTCGCCAACAGCTGGAAGCTGGACCCCAACGATGGTTCGATCATCGTGGGAACCGATGGCAACCCGGCGCAGTATTTCGGCGGCGGCGCTATCGCCGATTGTCAGAAGGACGATGTCTACACCTTTAAAAGTGATTTTACTCTTACCTACAATTCGAACGGCGCTACTTTCAACGGGGGGAATATCGCGCCTAACTTCAGCTGCGGTTCGGACAGGAGCTATACCAATTATGCCTTCACTTTTGTACCCGGGGCCACGGGGGCGGGTATCGCGACCATCACCCTTGCGGGGGCTGTGCCGGCTCATTTTATCGGTGTAACGGATGTCAGTTCCAATAATTACCGGATCATTTCCATATCGCCCGGCGCCCTGGTGCTCCGCTCCGGCACCGCCAGCGAGGCCGTTCACCAGTTCAAATTTATCGCCCAGTAATAAAATCTATAAAAAACTGCTTTATGAAATGTAAGATTCGTTTTTTATTCACTCTTTTATCCTTACTGATCCTGTTCACCGGGGTGCAGGCGCAAAGCGTCCGGGTAACGGGAAAGGTGACGAGGAAGTCTACCGGCGAAGTTTTGTCCGGGGCCACCGTCACTGTCAGGGGAACCAAATTCTCTACCAGCACTGGCACTTCGGGAGAATTCAGCCTCTCCGTACCGGGGGGCAACGGCACCCTGGTGGTCAGCTTTGCAGGGATGAACACCCAGCAAATAGCCGTACATGGCGAGGGGGAAGTGAACTTTTCCCTTGAAGATAATATCAGCATACTCAACGACGTAGTGGTCGTAGGTTATGGCCAACAAAGAAGGTCAAGCGTGACCGGCGCCATTTCCACCGTCAGCACCAAAGAACTGGTACAGTCGCCCGTGGCGGACCTCAGCAACGCGCTGCAGGGCCGGGTACCGGGGGTCATCACCCAGCAGCCTTCCGGGGAGCCCGGCAGTGATGCAGCCAGGATCTATATCCGCGGCAATTCCACCTTCGGCGCTACCATGGAACCTTTGTTCGTCGTGGACGGGATCGTACGTTCCTTCAGGGACTTCTCGCAACTCGACGCCAACGAGGTCGAATCCGTCAGCATCCTGAAGGACGCCAGCTCCGCCGCCATCTTCGGTGTGAAAGGCGCCAACGGGGTCGTGCTCGTGACCACCAAAAGAGGAAAGGCCGGCAAGACCGTCGCCAGCTATTCCTTTAATTATGGCTTTCAGAAGGTCACCAAGTTCAACAATAACGTCAGCTCTTATGAATACGCCACCCTGCTGAACGAGGCCCTGCTGAACGATAAGCAGAGTATCGCCTTCACCAACGACCAGATCGAGCATTTCCGTAAAGGGGACGACCCGATCCTGTATCCCAATACGAACTGGGAAAAGCTGGTGCTGGGAGGAAAAGCCCCCATGATGCAGCATAACCTCTCCTTCAGCGGAGGAACGGACAAGACGCGTTATTTCGCCAGTCTCGGTTATCTCGACCAGGATGGATTGTACAAGTCCCTGAACTATAAGAGGTATAACGTCCGCGTCAACCTGGACATACAGGCGACCAAGACCACCCGCATCGGCATAGATATCAGCGGCCGCCTGGAGAACAAGAAGGCGCCGACGACGGGCATTTCCGGCATTTTCGAACATACCCTGAGAAATCCGCCGACCATCCCCGCCTACTACCCCGGCGTGGGCTATGCGCAGGTAGGCTCCTATGTCAATACGCTCAAGGCCGTCGATCCCGCGGCCGGCTATAATAACAACGAGAACAATACCCTCCTTACCAGCTTCCAGATCGAACAGCAGATCCCGTGGGTGAAGGGCCTTTCGATCAAGGGCGTATTCGCCTTCGACAAGCGATTGAATTACCAGAAGGTATGGAATGACAACGTGTATCTGTTCACCAAGAATCCGTCCACCGGCAATTTCGACCGGTCGAACTATTCGAATCCCAATCTGTACGAACAATACTACCAGGATCATCAGACGGAGCTGCAAGGGCACCTGAACTATACCAACCGTTTCGGCAAGCATGGCGTATCCTTACTGGTGCTCGTGCTGCAACAGGAGAAGCCGACCAATCAATTCGGCGCTTACAGGGGAGGATATGACTTCTCCTTCTTCGACGTGCTGAGCCAGGGGCCTGCCACCAATGCATCGGGCCTTATCACCGAATCGATCAATGGCACGAAGGACCGGTTTGCCCTGCGCAGCGGCGCCGCCCGTATCAACTACGATTTCGACAACAAGTACCTGATCCAGGCCAGCCTTCGCCGTGACCAGTCGGAGAATTTCGCGCCCGATCGCAGAACGGGCTATTTCCCTGCCTTCTCCGCGGGCTGGGTCGTCTCGCGTGAAAATTTTATGGAGACCACCAGCTCCTGGCTGGATTACCTGAAACTGAAGGGTTCCTGGGGCAAGCTCGGCAGTGACGCATTGGGCGGAGGGGCACGTTTCCTCTACCTGGCCCGGTATACCGCCGTGCCCGATATCTATGCTTTCGGGGGGACCTCTCTGCCCGGTCTGAATCCGACAGCCGCCAACCCGCTTGTTACCTGGGAGTCTTCCACCAAGACGGATGTGGGCATCGAAGGACGGCTGCTGAAAGGCCTGTTCGGCTTCGAAGTAGAGTATTTTAAAGAAGACAGGAAGAATATCCTGACCACCCGTTCTTCACAGATCCCTGCCAGCTACGGAGGACCCCTCCCCGCGGAGAATATCGGGATCACCGTCAATAAAGGATTAGAGCTGACCCTCACGCACACCAAGACCCTTTCGAAGGACCTGACCTATAATATCAGGGCCAATATGACCATCGCCAAAAACAAGATCGTCTATGCAGCCGACCCGGCCAACGTTCCGGAAGGCTTTAAGGTGGCCGGCCATGCGATCGGGTCCTATTATGGGTATAATGCCATCGGCATCATCAAGGATTCCGCTACGTTCAAGGCCTATAACAAGACCACGGCCTTCCCCATCGGGCTGGGCGATATCATGTACCAGGATGTGAACAAGGACGGCAAGATCGACGATGCGGACCGGCAATACCTCAGCGGAGGGGCCATACCTACGGTGGTATACGGCATTGCGGCCGGCGTCAATTTCAAAGGCTTCGAGCTGAACTTCCTGTTCCAGGGGGCTACCAATACGCACCAGCAGCTGGCCAATAACGCCGGGTTCGCCTTCTTCAACGGAGGCAGGGTCACCAGCGAATGGCTGGACCGCTGGACACCGGATAATCCCAATGGGAAATTCCCCCGGTTGTCAACCAATGCATCGGCGTCCACCAACAACTACCAGATCCCCAATGGACCGAACAACGGAGTGGGAGGCAACAGCTTCTGGATCGAAGACGCTTCTTACCTGAGGTTGAAGAACCTGGAGCTGGCCTATACGTTCAAGCCATCCATCCTCAACAAGATCGGCGCCTCTCAGCTAAGGGTATTCGCTACGGGCCAGAACCTGTTAACGTTCACCAAATTACATAATGTCGACCCTGAAAATACGGATGGCAATGGCTGGTATTACCCGGCGATGGCCGTCTATAATTTCGGTCTTAATATCCAGTTCTAAAACTGGTCAGATCTAAATGAACCGTTCAAAAAAAATAAACGAACTCATGATCACCAAAAATTTAAAATGGGCAACCGGGATCCTCTTTCTTGCAACCCTATCGGGTTCCTGTAAGAGAAATTTATTGGATGTATTTCCCAGCGATGCCTTATCCGATGCAACCGTGTTCACGGATATCAACGTCGCCAACCGGTTCCTCACCGATGTATATGGCACTATGCCCAACGGCTTCAACCGGAGGGACCAGAACCCGGCGGATGCAGGCTGGTCGAGAGGCATGAGCGCTTTCGCCATGGCGGACGACGATGCGGAAGCCAATAACCCCGCCGCTTCCACGCAAGGCATCAACCAGGGCGTCATTCCCACTACCTGGGCCTATGCGGACGATATCTGGACCCAGAACTATGGCGTCATCCGCAAAGCCAACCTCTTCATGCAAAAAATAGACGCGGCCCCCGGCGATGCCGACCTGAAGAAACGCATGAAAGCCGAAGCACAATTCCTTCGTGCTTTCAGTCATGCGGAACTGGTGAAATGTTTCGGCGGCGTTCCCCTGATGCTGAAGGCGGGCACTCCCGAAGAAGCCATCATACCCCGCAATACCTACGATGAGTGCGTCACGCAGATCTCGAAAGATTGCGACGAAGCGGCTGCCAACCTGCCGGTCACCTATGCTTCCTCCGAACTGGGACGCGCCACCAAGGTAGCCGCCCTGTCCGTGAAAGCGAGGATGCTCCTTTATTATGCCAGCCCTTTGAACAATCCTTCCAACGACAAGACGCGTTGGGCCAATGCCGCGGCGGCCGCCAAAGCGGTCATGGCTTACGGGCCTGCTCCCGGCAGCGGCGATTATGGACTTTACGGGGATTATTACAAGCTCTTCTTCGATAAGGTGGGCAATAAGGAAGTGATCTTCGCACGCAAGTTCCAGAACCCGAATATCAATCCCAGCGATGGGGCCAGGAACAAGTGGTATATGAGCGTTCCCAACGTCGATGATGGGGCATGGGGCGGCTTCTCTCCCACCCAGGACCTGGTGGATGCTTATGAAATGAAGAACGGCAAGCCGATCAGCGACCCGACCTCGGGCTATGATGACCAAAATCCTTATACGAACCGCGATGGCCGCCTGGACAAATCCGTCCTGCACCAGGGCTCTCTTTATAAGAACGGGGTCGTCATCGAGACCTACCGCGGCGGCAATACGAATACTTCCACCCGCCTGGACAGCTCCAAAACAGGTTATGGCCTGCTGAAGCTGGTAGATACCTCCAAATACGGGGCGAATGGCGGCGCGGACAATGACTGGATCTTTATCCGTTATGCGGAAGTCCTCCTCATCTACGCCGAAGCACAGAACGAAGCGACAGGGCCCGACGCCTCGGTATACGATGCGATCAACCAGATAAGGACCAGGGCGGGGCAGCCGAACCTCGCCGCAGGGCTCTCACAGACAGACATGCGCAGCAAGATCCAGAACGAACGTCGGGTGGAGCTCTCTTTCGAAGAGCAACGTTTCTTCGATGTGCGTCGCTGGAAGGCAGGGTTGACCTATTTCAAGGCCCCGATCCACAAAGTGCAGATCACGAAGAACCCCAACGGGACCTTCACCTATAACTATCCGAAATGGGAGGACAGGGACTATAAGGAGTTCCAGGACCTGCTGCCCATTCCGCAATCCGAACGGGACCGTAATGCAAAGATCACCCCTAACGCGGGTTATTAATGGATCATCAACAGCTTTCATAATAGCAATCGTTAGCTATCGTTAAATAACCTTGGTTGTCTAGCCAGGGTTATTACTTTTGTTTCGTCATCAAATCTGTCACCAGCGCCATGCGGACGCCCGTCATCATATCTTTTGCCTTCATCGCTGCCCTCTCCTGCCGGCAGCAGGGCAAATTATTCGAGCTGCGGACCCCTAGCGAGACAGGCATCGATTTTACCAATACGATCACGGAAACCCAAGAACATAACGTACTGAACTATCAATATTACTATAACGGGAATGGCGTAGCCGTGGGGGATGTGAACGGGGACGGCCTGGCCGATGTATTCTTCACGGGCAATCAAACTCCTTCCAAGCTCTTTCTGAACAAAGGCCATTTCCATTTCGAGGACATAACGGCGAAAGCCGGCGTGGCGGGAAAGGATGCCTGGAAAACGGGGGCCACCATGGTGGATATCAACGGGGACGGTCTCCTGGATATCTATGTCTGCTATTCCGGCTTCGGTACGGACGCGGACAGGGCCAAGCAACTGTTCATCAATAAGGGCAATAACAAGGATGGCATTCCCGTCTTCACCGAAGAGGCTGCCGCCTATGGCGTCGATGCGCCGGGAACTTATACCAGCCAGGCCGCCTTTTTCGACTATGACCATGACGGGGATCTGGACCTCTTCCTCCTGAATCATGCCAATGAATTCTATTCTCCTTTTTTCAACACCACCCGGCTGCGAACCCTTCGCCATCCCCGGTACGGCAACCGTCTCTACCGGAATGACAACGGGCATTTCACCGATGTGAGCGCGGAAGCGGGCATCTTCGGCGGCGGCAACAATTTCGGGCTGGGCATCGGCATCAGCGACCTCAACAACGACGGATGGCCCGACATCATGGTAAGCAATGATTTTCACGAACAGGATTATCTCTATCTCAACAACAGGGACGGCACCTTCAAAGAGGTCTGCCAGAAAGTATTCGCCCATATGAGCCGTAATACCATGGGGCTCGATATCGCCGATTATAACAACGACCTCCTGCCGGACGTCCTGACCCTGGACATGCTGCCCGAATCCAACTACCGGCAAAAGATCCTCCACGGTCCTGATGAATACGATAAGTTCAATTTAATGGTGGATAGCGGCTACGGCGCCCAGTACAACAGGAATATGCTGCAGCTGCACCGGGGCTTCACCCCCGATGGCCTGCCCGTCTTTTCCGAAATAGGTCAGCTGGCAGGCGTCTCGAACACCGACTGGAGCTGGGCCGCCTTATTCGCGGACTTCAACAACGACGGTCTCAAAGACCTTTTCGTGACCAATGGGTACCTGCGCGAGTCCACGAACCTCGACTTCATGCGTTACCAGGTCGCCGAAGCAATCCAGCAGGCGAACAGGAAGGGGCTGGACCTTTCGACCCCGCAGAACTATGAAAAAAATATGCCGCTCTATGAGCTGGTAAAACATATGCCTTCCACGAAGATCAGCAATTACATCTTCCGGAATAAAGGCGACCTCAGTTTTGCCAACGAGACGGAGAACTGGGGTCTGGACGAGAAAAGCGTCAGCAGCGGCGCCGCGTATGCGGACCTGGATAATGATGGAGACCTGGACCTGATCGTATGCAAGAACGATGACCCGGCATCCGTCTACGAGAACCATGCCGATAAGATGCTGCAGAACCATTTCATCCGGGTCCGGCTCCGGGGGGATGGGAAAAACAGTTTTGGCATCGGGGCGAAAGTGTTCGTGACCACGGACAGCAGCACGCAACTGCAGGAAATGTATCCCGTTCGCGGCTACCAGTCCTCGGTGGATTATACACTGGATTTCGGGCTGGGCAAACAGCAAAAGATCCGGGAGATAAAGGTCCAGTGGTCAGGGGATACCGTCACCCTGGTCCATAACCCGGCCATCGACCAGACCCTCACCATCACGAAGGAGAAGGCCGTAAAAATGATCCCCGCGCTCACTATAGACCATTCAAAACTAAGCATTCAAGACGCATCGCCCGCAGCTGATCCGGTCGCCGGTGACGGGGCTACGGCGACCCACGCAACACCCACGCTCTTTTCTGATCTTACGTCCGCCAGCGGCATCGATTTCCGTCATGAGGAGAACCCTTATGTCGATTTCAAAAGAGAATTCCTCCTGCCCTACCAGCTTTCCAGGCAGGGGCCCCGGATGGCTAAGGCGGACGTTAATAAGGACGGACTGGACGACCTCTTCATCGGCGGCGCCTCGGGTCAGGCGGGCGTATTGTACCTGCAGACCGCCGATGGAAAATTCCAGCGCGCCCCTTCCCAGCCCTGGCAGGCCGACGCCGTATGCGAAGACATCGGCTCTCTTTTCTTCGATGCCGATAATGACGGCGACCCGGACCTTTACGTGGTGAGCGGCGGCAACGAATGGCTGCGGGCCGGCATGGAATTACAGGACCGACTCTATCTCAACGACGGGAAGGGACATTTCACCAAGGCGGAAGGCGCATTGCCACCGGAGATCTATAGCGGCAGTTGCGTGACGGCGGCGGATTTCGATCATGACGGCGACCTGGACCTTTTCGTCGGCGCCCGGTGTATACCGGGATATTACCCCTTCAGCGCCGGCAATATCCTCCTGCGCAATGATCTCGACAAGGCCACCGGAAAAGTACATTTCACGGATGTGACCAAAAAAATGGCCGGTGAGCCCCTGTTCAGGGTGGGCATGGTCACGGACGCCGTGTGGAATGATATAGACCGGGACGGATGGCCCGACCTCGTGATCGTGGGGGACTGGATGCCCATCAGCATTTTTCACAATGACCAGGGAAAGGCTTTTACCAATATCACGGCAGCGGCCGGGCTGGATAAGACCAATGGGTTCTGGTGCAAGATCCTGGCCGCCGACCTGGACCATGACGGTCAGATGGATCTTATCGCCGGCAATCTCGGCACGAACACCCAGTTCAGGACCAGCACGGAAGAGCCCCTGGTCACCTATGCCAGCGACTTCAACGGGGACGGAAGGACCTTCCCGCTCATGACCTGGTATACCCAGCACGTCAGCTATCCTTTCAACTCCAGGGACGAGCTGACCCAGCAGATGCCCATCCTGAAGAAGAAATTCCTCCGCTATTCCGCCTATGGTACGGCAACGCTGAAGGATATACTAAGCCCGGAGCAGATCGAAAAAGCGCAAAAATTTTATGTCTATAACACCCATACCTCCGTACTCATTAATAAAGGTGGAAAATTCGAGGTCCGTGCATTGCCCCCGGAAGCGCAGTTCAGCATGATGAGCGCCCTGCTCTACGGGGATTATGACGGGGATGGCAAGGAGGATATCTTACTGGCCGGCAATTTCTTTCCTTTCCGGGTACAGGAAGGCCGCTGTGACGCCGGCCTGGGGACCTTGTTGAAAGGCGACGGGAAAGGGGGCTTTATCCCTGTCCTCCGTCAACGGACAGGGCTTTGTATAAAAGGCGATACCAGGGATATGGTCGAACTAAAGGGGAATAAAGGGAATGTATTTGTTATTTCAAAGAATAATGAACCCGTACAGGTAATAAAAAAATCTTAAAACAAGCTGACAAATGGATACTATGAAAATCGCCAGGCTGCTGCCCCTGTTGTTATTCACGCTCACCAGCTGCGGGAAAGGGAAGAACGATCCGGGGGATGGAGGAGGGCTACCGAAGATAACCTTCGATGACGTAAGCGTGCCGGAGGGTTCCGGCGGGAGCAGTACGGTACAGATCAAGCTGACGCTCGATCATGCTTTTTCCAAGCCCGTCACCCTGTCCTGGTCCACCGTCGACGGAACTGCCAAAGGCGGGCAGGACTTTACGGCCGTCAGCGGACAGACGCTCACTTTCCAGCCGAATGAAACGCAAAAGAACATCGAGGTCACCGTCGTAGCGGATGATATTAAGGAAGCCGACGAGACCTTCCAGGTAAGGGTCACCAATCCCACGAACGCCATCCTCCTGAAAGAGACGGCCGTCGTTACCCTGAAGAATGACGATACGAAGATCGGTTTTAGCAATACCGGCTATGACGCGCCTGGCTCCTATGCCGGCTATACCCTGGCCTGGAGCGATGAATTCAACGGCAGTTCCCTGGCGACGGATGCCTGGTCCTACGAGTCCGGGGATGGCTGTCCCGGACTTTGCGGCTGGGGCAACAATGAGCTGGAATATTATACCGCCCCGCCCAACAACCTGTTCTTCCAGGATGGCAAGATGCTGATCGAAGCCCGTGCCGAAGCTTTCGGCGGGAAGTCCTATACGTCGGCGAGGATCAAGACACAGGGGAAGAAGACCTTCAAATACGGCCGCATCGATATACGGGCGATCCTGCCGAAAACGAAGGGCCTCTGGCCGGCGCTCTGGCTCCTTCCCCAGAACAATGTCTATGGCAACTGGCCTACCAGCGGGGAGATCGACCTGATGGAGCAGATAGGCAGCGATCCGGGTAAGGTATTGGGCACCGCGCATTACGGACCGGGGCCCGGCAGCACTTTCATCAGCAGGAACTATGTCCTTTCCGGCGCCAGTTTCAGTGACGAGTTTCATGTATTTTCGCTCGAATGGCAGCAGGACCAGCTGAAATGGTATGTGGACAACATCCTTTATTCCACGGTGAACAAGGCGGATATCGGCGCCAATACCTGGCCCTTCAACGAAGATTTTTTCCTGATCGTCAACCTGGCCGTTGGCGGCGGTCTTCCGGGCAATCCCGACGGAAGCACGATCCTTCCGCAATGGCTGATCCTGGATTATATAAGAGTATATCAGAAATAAAAAAACTCAACGAATAAACATGCGAAAGACCAACTTCCTCCTGCTGGCGATCGGCATCCTTGCCTTCAGGAACGCACCTGCGCAGACCACGGGGGCCGGCAGTACCGGCAGCGCCGCAGCATCTCCTGCCGGGGGGGCCGTTAAAGTAGAATTGCGCCAGACCGATAGCAGCTGGCAATTGCTCAGGGGTGGACAACCCTATTTTATCAAGGGCGCCGGGGGTACTGTCTATCCTGAACGTATAGCTGCTTACGGAGGTAATTCCATGCGTACCTGGGGGACCCGGGACGCGAAGAGGATCCTCGACTCCGCCTACAAGTACGGGCTGACGGTGTTGATGGGGCTCGAGGTCAGCAGCGAGAGGCATGGCTTCAATTACGACGACGAGGCGGCCGTTAAGCGGCAGCTGGAACGTTTACGGGAAGAGGTGCTGAAGTACAAGGATCACCCTGCCGTACTGGCCTGGGCGATCGGCAACGAGCTGAACCTGCAATACAAGAACCCCAAAGTATGGGATGCCGTCAACGACATCTCCAAAATGGTCCACCAGCTGGACCCCAACCATCCGACCACTACCGTCCTGGCGGGCGTAAATAAAACGGTGGTCGATTATCTGAAAGCGAAGGCTTCCGACATCGACCTGCTCTCGATCAATACCTACGGCGGTCTTGCGGGACTGCCCAAGGCATTAAGCCAGACCGGCTGGGAGGGAGCCTACATGGTTACGGAATGGGGCCCCACCGGGCATTGGGAATGCCTGCAGACGACCTGGAAGGTCCCCATAGAAGAGACCAGCAGCGAGAAAGCCGCCGTGTACAAGAGCCGGTATGAATATTCCGTCGAGGAAGACCGGCAGAAATGCCTGGGCTCCTATGTTTTTCTCTGGGGACAGAAACAGGAGCGTACGCCTACCTGGTATGGCCTATTCACGGAAAAAGGGGAGGAATCGGAAGTATCGGACGTCATACAATACCTGTGGTCGGGAAGCTGGCCGCTCAATAAAGCACCGCATATCTATTCTCTGCAGATAGACCGCAAGGCGGCGGTACGGAATGTTTACCTGAACGCCGGCGCTACCTATCCGATACTGGCCGTCGCCGCGGATCCGGACAATGACCCGCTGACCTGCCGCTGGGAATTGTTGCCCGAAGCTACCAAACTGGGAGACGGCGGGGACCGGGAATCCCGTCCCCCATCCATCGAAGGGCTGCTGACGCCCGGCGGGATGGGGAAAGCCGTTCTAAAAGCGCCGGCCGAGCCGGGCGCCTACCGCCTGTTCGTGTATATTTCCGATGGCAAGAACCATGTCGCCACGGCCAATATTCCATTTTATGTAAAAAAATAAGGGGGTTCTTCGTATCTTTAGGGTCAATCTTTTGCTTATAACCAATTTTTTTTGACTACTATTTTCTAACGAACTATAGCAGAAGGTTATGTTGCGTCTCACCCCCGGGCAAAAAATTCACTATACTCTCCGGCTATCCGTCGCGATGTGTTTCATCGGTCATGGCGCGTTTGGGATCATCACCAAACCCATCTGGTGTAATTATTTCGCCGTATTCGGCATCAGCCAGGACCTTGCCTACCGGCTCATGCCGTTGGTAGGCAGCGTCGATATCCTGCTGGGGATCGCCATGCTGGTGTATCCCATGCGGGCCATCCCGGCCTGGCTGGTGATCTGGGGGCTGGTAACGGCCTCGCTGCGGCCTTTATCGGGCGAGCCTTTTGCGGAGCTCATTGAAAGGGCCGGCAATTTCGGCGCGCCTCTCGCACTGTTGCTGCTGGCGGCGATCCCGGGGAATGGACCCCTTCGTGAAGGGGCCCCTGGTAAAAAGAACAGGCGCTGGTTCTCCCGCATAGAAGTCCCGGCGCAGATCAATGCAGCAACTTTAGCAAGGGTCGTTCTCTGCCTGCGCATCGTCGCATTCCTCCTGCTGCTGGGCCACGGATGGCTCAACCTGATAGAAAAAAAGGGTCTGCTGAACCAATATGCCTCGATCGGCGTTAGTAACCCTGCCGCTGCCGCGCAGGCCGTGGGGATCTTCGAGGTCATTGCAGCTTTTGCCGTACTGATCCGTCCGTTCGCTCCGTTGCTGATCATTTTCTTCCTATGGAAAATGGCCAGTGAATTATTTTATCCGCATTACGAGCTGTTCGAATGGATAGAGCGGGGAGGCAGCTACGGCAGCCTGCTGGCCTTATGGTTCGCGCTGCAACGGCCCCGGGAGACCGAAGCCTCGCCCGGCCCCCTGAACCTGGCTACCTGAGACGGGCAGGTCCCCGTCACAAAAATCATAGGCACCAACGATGACACACGCCATCAAAATAGGCTGGATAGGCCTTGGGAAAATGGGTACGCCCATGTCACAGCAATTGATAAAGGCGGGCTATCCCCTGGCCGTATATAATCGCAGCAAGGAAAAGGAAGATGCCTTGAGAGCACAGGGGGCTTCGATCGCCTCCCCCCCCGCCCTTTTACTGGAAGTATCGGACATCGTGATCATCATGGTCTCGGACGATAACGCTATCCGGGGGGTTTTCGGTGGTGAGGACGGTCTGCTCTGCGCAAAGACCCGGGGCAAGATCATCATCAATATGAGCACGGTATCGCCTGTCATCAGTGAAGAAATGGCCGCACAGTGCCGTCAGCAGGGAAATTATTACCTGGATGCCCCGGTTTCGGGCAGCGTCAAACAGGCGGAAGAAGGTCAGCTGGTGATCATGGCAGGCGGGGAAGAAAAAGTATTCCAGCAGGTACGGTCCGTCTTCGAGGTCCTCGGCAAGTCCGCCGTCAGGGTCGGGGGCACGGGAGCCGGCAATACCGCCAAACTGGCGATCAACACTCTCCTGGGTATTCATGCGCAGGGACTGGCGGAAGCCATCCTGTTCGCCCGGAAGAATGGGGTCAGTGCGGAAGACCTGATGGCCCTGATCAATAACAGCGCCCTGGGAAATATCTTCGCCAGGATAAAAGGCGATGCGATCATTCATAACAGCTACCAGGCGGCTTTTGCGCTGAAGCATATCGCGAAGGACCTGCGCCTGGCCAGGGACAAAGGACTGGATACGCCGCTGGGGCAGACCGTGTATGAGACCTTCCAGCAGGCAGAGGCCTCTTTCGGGGAAGAAGATATCATCGCTATCATCAAGCAGGTGGGGCTGCATTAGAACCGGAACTGGAGACGGCAGGTCAGTACATCGTCTTTAAGGTCCTCCGTATACCCGGGCAGCTGCGTACGTTCATTTCTGATCCGGTCGTACCATAGCACCAGTTTCACGTTCTCGTTGCAGTAATAGATATAGCCGAGGCCCAGGGTGCTGAACTTAATATTGGTGGAATTGATATTCGTTCCCGGTCTTCCTATATCCATCCCTTTTATATCGGAATTGGGGTCATACCAATCGTATTTAACACAAAGCTGGTGTTTTGGGGACAGGATATTTTGCAAAAAATAAAAATAGGCCCCGTCGAAATGACGCACATAAGAAGGTTCCTGCAATAAAGCCGCCGGGGTTTCCGAGCTGGCGGCGACGGCCGTCTGTGTGCCCCGGATATATTCGGCCCTGAACTCTGTGGCTCCCCATGCATGTTTTATCTTCCACTGCATATCGGCGCCGTAATATTTACGCGGCGCTTCGCGTCCTGTATTGCTCAGGGCCGAGTCCGGCAGGAAGTTCTTGTCCCCACCGGCATCCGTCCTTATATGGAACATGGTCGGGGTATTTTGCAGGAACCCGCCCTGCAGGGTAGAGATACCGGCGGAGAAAAAAAGGTTCCGGGTGAGCGGCGCGGGTTTCAGCGAGATCCTTCCTATAAAGTCCTTGTAATTATCATAATCGCCGATGGCTGTCAGGCCCTGGCCATTGAACAGTCCGGCATCGATCTTCAGGCGCCGCAGGGGATGGTTCTTCCTGCGCGGCTCGAAAGAGATCATGGCTCCCAGGTCGCGTTCCGTCTTCATCAGGATCTGGGACATGCGTCCCCTCTCCGGTGATTCCCTGTCCGAAGAGGCCAGGTTGACCTCGTATCCGAAAGGCCGGGCGAACATACCCATGGAGAAAGAGAAGAGCTCCCATTTATTCTCGAAATAACGTCCCCAGAAGTCCCGGATAAAGACCCCTCTTTCGGTGCCGTCGAACTGAAACACGAATTGAACGGAAGCCTGGCCTTCGTCCGTGAAACGGGCATATTCGAACCGGATCCTGCCCCGCCGGATCATAAACCGGTTGGAGACATATGGTGCGAAATCCCCGCCCGCATAGCCCTTCGCGCCTTTTTCTCCCGCGACCTGGAATTGAGGCTGAATGTATCCCCCTATATTGATGCGGTCGAATTTTTTATACAGCGAGAGAAGGCCCTTCCCCATATTTTTGGAAGTGTCCACCATGTCCATGAGGAATTGGGCGGAGGCAAATTTCATGACCAACAGCAGGCAAAGGACGAGTCTGATCTTCTTCATGCAGGCAATTCTGGTAATTCCCGCAAATATCAAGAAAACCATTCAATATTAAGAAATCATTACCTTTTTTTGAGACTTTCCTCTAATGCATCAAACTTTTCCAGTGGTCCTGGATCTGGGTGAAGGTCTTTCCCTTTGTTTCGGGCAGCAGGCGGTACACCGTAATAAAGGCCAGTACGCAGAAGAGGGAGAACAGCCAAAAGGTCTGCGCCGTCCCTATTCCCTGCAGGAGCATCGGCGTAAGCTGCCCGACGAGGGTATCTGCCAGCCACATCACGAGAATGCTTAACGAAAGGGCCTTTGCCCGGATCCCATCGGGAAAGATCTCCGTAGCGATGACGAATTTCAATGGCCCGATCGAGAAAGAAAAACAGATGAGGAAGGCCAGCACGCAAGGAAGTAAATACAGGCCGTCGATCTTCCCCGTATAGAAACAAAGTCCTGTAAGGAACAAACTAATAGCGGCGCCCGCCGTGCCCCAAAGATACAAGGGTCTTCTCCCGAGGCTATCCACCTTCCATATAGCCAGCAAGGTGAAGAGCATATTAACCGCTCCTAAAATAAGCTGGCTAAGAAAAGAATTTTCCTGGGTGATGCCCGCGCGCAGCATGATCGTAGGTCCATAGTAAATGATCGCATTGATACCGCTGAACTGGGAAAAGAGAGGCAGAAGGATGCCTATCCATAGCGCCCTGCGTAAAGACGGCGCCAGCAGTCCCCGGTAGTCGCTCTGTTCCTTTTCCGCGACGCTGCCGCCTTTCATTCGAAGGGCCAGCCAACTGGGGCTTTCCGGGATGCTGGCCAGGCCCAGCAGGAAAAGGATCGCAGGCAGGAGACCGACAGCAAACATTTTTCGCCAGATCATCAGTCCGCCGATCAAACCGGTTCCTGTACCTTGTCCATTGGCATAGGTCAGCAATAAGGCATTGCTCAGGTAGGCTATGAAGATCCCGATCGTGACAGCCAGTTGGTAACAGGTCACCATACGCCCCCTCAGATGTGCCGGGGCGATCTCTGAAAGATACAGCGGCACAACACTGGATGCGATGCCTACCGCCATACCTCCGATGACCCGGGCTACGATCAGCCAGGAGAACCAGGGAATAAAGGTACATCCGAGACCCGTGAGCAGGAATAAGATCGCCGCCAGGAAGAGTAATTTTTTCCTACCCAGCCGGTCGCTGAGATCACTGGAAAAGATCACCCCGATGATGCATCCGGCCAGCGCGGAAGAGACGAACCATCCCTGTTGCGCGGGTGAAAGAGCAAATTGCCGTTCGACAAAAGGCAGGATGCCGGATACCACTGCCATATCAAAACCGAAAAGGAAGCCACCGAGCGAGGTTACGATCGTGACCAGTGCCAGGTTTGGCCTGGCTGTTGGTTGAAGCTGCATTATTTGCGGGATAAGCTGTTAAAAATGGGATGCTCCTTTTTTATAAAGGCCTTGATCAATTTCGCCCGTTGCTCACCGAGGTTCCTGACCTGGAAAGTGATGGCGGCGGCGGGGATCACAAAAGTCTCTGCATAATGGTAGATCCTCGTTGTTCCGTTGGCCGTCGCAACGGAGATAGCGCTTCCTTCCACCAGCATCATCACCAGGCAGCAATCGTCGGTGGCGAATCCTATTTCCGTATCGAATTCGATGCGGTGTACATCATAAAAGTGATCGGCATGCGTGGGCAGGTGTTTCAGTTGCCAATCCTTCCCTTCTCCCAACAACAGGGGCGCCGATATTAATTGCTGCCTGACGACATCGCCCTGCCGGCTGAAATCAAGATTATGGAAGGCGTGTTCTATGTTGATGGCGCGGGGCTTACCGTCCAGGCCGGGGCGTACCCAATCATACATCTTAAACGTGAAAATATAAGGGGTGGCGCTAATCTCCAGCACCATATTATTGGCGCCGGCGCTATGTACCGTACCATGAGGGATGAGGAAGAGATCATGTTTTTCCGCCTTATGAAGCTGGACATATTTCTCCATGTCGACGGAACTACCCTGGTCTTTACTTTCTTCCAGCACCGTCCTGAAGGCGGCAGGGTCGATCCCCGCCTGGAAGCCCAGGTAGACGCCGGCATCCTCCTTACAATCCAGGATATAATAGGTCTCATCCTGGGTGATGGTCTCCCCGAAGTGTTCCCGGATATAATCCAGGGAAGGATGGCATTGAATGGAAAGGTTCCCGCCGTCGAAGGTGTCCAGGAAGTCGAAGCGGATGGGGAATTCACAACCGAAGATCTCCGCATGGCGTCCAAGGATGGCTTGTTGCTGATAATACATCATCCACTCGAAGGGCAATTCAAAAAGAAGGCGATCACTCTCCAGCAGGATGCCGTTCTCCGGAACGATCAATTCGAAAGACCATGCATAATTCACTTCTTCCCGGTTGATACCGGGGAGATGTTCTTTCATCCATTGACCGCCCCAGGCGCCCGCTTCGAACCAGGGACGTACCCGGAAGGGCGACTGCGCCAGTTGTTGAAGGCCCTGTTCAAGATGGGTACGGAACAGCCAGGTCAGCGTGTCTTTCCATTGCACATCGGCCATGATCTCGATCCGGCGCCGCAGGCCGTATTTATGATGGTTCAGTAATACCCAGTCTATAAAATAAAAACGTTTGTACATTTCGGCCGGTGATCCCGCATAGCTGCTGCCCAGGTTGGTAACGGCGCCTGCCCGCATACGATATTGCAACTCTGTCTTCGAGCATTCGCAATAGATAACGGGGGCCTGTGCATGGACGAGGGCGGCTCCCGCACCGATGACCACATGAAGACCTTCTTCTTCCGCGAAGGGGAGCGAAGCCCATTTACCGGGTTCGAAAAGATCAACGAGGTCCAGGGTTGCTCTCTTACCCCATATGTCGCCTTCCTCACCGGCAAAAGGAGCTATCAGCCTGTTGATCTCCTCTTCCTCTTTTTGCCAGTCCGTCATGGCATACCAGTTGGCCTTTTTTCCCAGCGCACGCAAGCCCTTATCGAGGGAAGCTTTCAGTTCGTCCCAAAATACTCCGGCGGAACCGTCGATCAATACTATTTTTTTGGTCGCTATCCAGGCTGCCAGCTCTTTGTAACCGGAATGAAGGACCCCATCGCCCAGTGCGTGCAAAGGATAAATAGAATAGGCTTCCTGTCCCTGTCCCGGCGCGTGAAGGGGTAAGAGCGGCTGTTCTGAATTACGCCAGGTCCGTTGTTCGTTCTTATTCGCTTTAAAAGGTTCAGATTGTATGTTCATATCCTTATTCTGTTCAAAAAATGCAAAATCCTTTATTTTTCCACGCGGACGGTAACGACTTCCATCGCACCGACCCCGATCTCTCCCGTGACAGGCCCTAAAGGCATTTCCATCGTATTGCTATAATGGACGGCCTTTACAGGCGTCGACCATTCCAGATCTGTTTTCGAAGGGTTCTCCGAAGGATTGTACAGGGTCACGATCCATGCTTTCCCATCTTCGCTGGGTTTTAATACCAATACGACGATATTCCGGGCGCTTAACCGCAGCTTTGGAACGGACCGGTCCCTGCCAAGGCTCTTCGTTACGATCAGCGGCTGCGATAAGCCTGTCGCAAACTGTGTCGCCTCTACCGGATCAAAGGCTGCATGGGGTCTTACGGCATACCGGAAAGTGATCGTACCATCCTGATAAGCCCGGTAATTCGTCTCCCAGTGATTATTCAAGGCCCATGAATAAAGTTTTTGTGTAGGCTCGATCGTCTTACGCCAGACGGCAGGGTTCGTCTGTCCTCCCAGCAGGGTCGCGGTGATCCCGCCTACCTGTACGAGCGGGGCATCGAGGGTAGCCCAGGTGATGCCGAGATCCTTATTGGAAACATCGGCCCACTCACCTACTTCCAGCCAGTTCTTACAGGAGCCCGGGATCTGATCTGCTTCCGGTCGCATCATGGCCATGGGAATATTAATTCTTACGGCGCCGTCCGTGACCTTAAAAGGAAATCCAAAATTGACGCTTTCTTTCCCTTCCGTATTAGCCCAGGCATAGTCGCCGGGATGAGGGTTCAATTCAGCGGGTTTTTTATCCAGGATATTGGTCATTTCAGCATAATCAAGCCCATTTATCAGCCGGATCTCACGGGTGAGTTTATTACAGCCGGGGGCGTCGGACGTCTCTATCAATAAGGTAGAAAGTACAGGTCCTTTTTCCATGACCGAAATTTTTACGGGTCCATTGCGTTTCAGGTCCGCCAGTTTATTACCGTTCAGGAACAAATAATCATTTACATAATTCCCGGTAGCCGAATCTACAAAATTATTGTCGATTGCGTGGCGCCGAATGCTTTTTATAGCCCCTGTAGTTTCATCGATGCCCAGGCGGATGATCCCGTTGTCCAAACTATTTCCGGAAATGAATACTTCTTTGCCCGCCGGGGCCTTCCCTGCCTCGACCGAGAATCTCCTGGCGGCAAACGGAGGCAGGTCCTTTGCTACGAAGGCCAGTTCCCCGGTAGAAAGCCGTTGGGAAGGAAGGAGGACGCCCTGCGCATCTTTTACGATATCTCCCCTGGTCGAAAGCTCCCGGGGCACTATGACCAGGCTGCTCCTCTGCCAGGAATTCGTGTTGAAGACATCCAGGGAGTCCGAAGAGGTCCCTTGCCAGGCGACGGCCCCGTTCAAAAGCGCGACCGAGAGATTGGCTGCGGTGTCCGCATAGGATTTCTTGATCTGCCATTGTTCCATGGTCTTCTGGCTCAAGGGCCGGGTAACGCTTACATCGGCGCCCCAGGTATGCTCTGAATATAAGATGACGTGCTGCCATGCTCTTTTAAATTGATCCGCGGGGTACCCGCCCGGATCGACGATCGACCAGAGCGCTTCGGCCTGGGTCAACCGGGAAGAACTGGTACGGTTCTCAGATGTTTCAAACGCCGATGAGCCGGCCCCGTCTTCCCAATAGCCGGTCCAATCGCCTTTCACGCTGGGCAACCGGCTTCCGAATTTATCTTCGAACGCACGGAAGGCGGTACTGGTAGAAGAGATGATAAACCTTGGCCAGGAATATTTCGTATTCCATTCCTTTATGAAATCACTGACCTCTATTTCAGGCACCGCATTGTCGCCATGCCCGCTCCACCGGATATAGGAAATATCATAGGGGTATTTGATCTCTTTCAATTTGTTGCAATAAAAAGAAACAAAATTCTCGTTGAAGTGCGGGACCCCATGAGATAAAGCATATCCCCGGTACGGGATCCAGACCAATAGTTTCTCTTTGCCCGAGGGAGAGATCCAGTAGAAAGGTTTATCCTCCCATTTTTCGAGAATATCGCCGATGCGGTCGAAATTATTCGGCGCTGCCGAGAAATATTTGATCCCTGCCTGCGCCATCGCCGTTACCGTGCCCCAGGTATACCCGGGAACATCGCTGATCATCGCTGCGTCTACGGGAACCTTTGTCTTTTTGGCGAGTTCAGCAGAAAATTTAAAAAGCTGCAGCAGCTCTTCAGGCCGGCAAAGACCCGTGAGCGTATTTAAATACATGCCATTCAAAGCCACTCCGCCATTCTCCACCGCCTCATAAAAATCCTTTTTCTGTTGATCGTTCATGCGCTGCAAGTACAGATCCGCAGCATAAGAGCCTTCGAGGTTCCATACGAATCGTGCGCCTGCGGGATAGTCCTTTGTTCTTTTGGCATATTCGATACCGTTCAGCAAGTTATTTATCTGCTTCTTTTCTACGTTCGCCTGGATCTCCGTATAACCGATATCATTGTGGGAATGAGGAAGGACGTAGATCGTCATTTTCGTTACGGGCTGAATGAGCATCGTCTTTTGATCCGAGAGTTTACCGTTCCTTTGGAGGACGATCGTGACCGATGAGTCTTTACTGACTTCCGGCACCCGGATCTCCACGGGTTGGTTCCCTCCTGCTATGCCGAACTTCTGAGGAGCCATTCCTTTAACATGTATTGTTATCGCCGTTGAATCTCCCGTATTCACCAGGGATAATTCCTGCGATTGATAAGAATGTCCATCCTGTGTGGAAATGAACGGAAGCGCCCGGACCCCTGCAATAGAGACAGCGGAGCGGACCGGCTGGAGCGTAATGCCGGACGGAGCTTCGAATCCGATCCAATCATAGACGAACCAACTGCCTTCTTCGTTGGTAATGGTCACCTGGTTGTCCCCCGCTTTCAGGAGGTCGGCCGGGACCCCTATTTCAAATTGAGATCTTTTCCCCTTATCGATATCACCTCTGATGGCCCTGCCTGCTCCTTTTGGAAGGATCGAAGCAAATTCCTGTCCATTGATGGTGATCTTTACTTTCACTTCCCTGGTGCCAACATCGATCAGTTTGACGACCAGCCTGGCATCGCCCCTGATCAAATGTTTAATCCCGAAGAGAATAGAATAACTATGTTGTTTGTTGCCAGCCCAGGCATCATCCGGGCCGGGATGGCAGTAGGGCCAATCCAGTTTTTCCCTGGATCTTCCCACGATAAAAAATCCATCTTTAGCAAATTCACGGCCGCGGTTGGGCTCCAGGGCGAACTCTCCGATCTTGTCATCCGGCTTCCCAACCTGCCAGAGTAGCTCCGGTGCGGAACCCTGGGCGATGCTATGAACAGGTTCACCGAGAAGGAAGAGCCCGATAAAGGCGAGGATGCCGGGAATATTCTTTGCGAAATGAGTACGCATGGTTGCTGATTTTTGGAAAGGATATTGGCAGCAATTTAAAGCAACTGCTGCCAATACCTGTATTGAAGTTCCGTTAAAAATTAATTGTAGCCGGGATTCTGCGGTCTTAAATTTGGATTCCGCTGTATTTCCGTAGGCGGCAGGGGCATCAGGAGATCCTTGGTGGCATAGGTCTGTCCTCTTCCATTACTGTGCCCGATCAGCGGAGAGAAGGTCACATTATGGCTTGCATCTGCATCCGGGTACAGCCGGGTACGCAACAGGTCGAACCAAAAGTGATTCTCCATCGCCAATTCCCTGAAACGTTCGGCCAGGATAAGATCCCTGCGAGCGCCCTGACCTGCCGGGATAGCCGGTGGCGCCACATAGGCCCTGTTGATGATCGGGGCTAAAAAAGGCGTTGGGTCCTGCGATAATTCATTGGCCGCTTCCGCAGCGATCAGGTAAACATCGGCCAGGCGATAGACGTCCGTATACTTGGAGGAGGAGCCGGTGCCAAAGATAGCGACACTGTCAAACCAACGGAAGGCATTCGTAGGATAATTGATCGTACTGGTGCCTCCGCCCGTATTGGCATACGAGAAGGAGTTATGGTAGAACTGCCTGTTATGCCGCCGGATATCGTTCGCGCTGTCATAGAGGTTCAGCAAGGTAGCGCTGGGCACCCAGTTAGCCGTTGTCGTAGCATAGGCCACTTTCAGCGTTGACTGGGGAATGGGCACGGGGAAGGAGTTCGGGAAGGACCATAATGGATAGCCGTTGGACTGGATCGCCGCATTATATTCCAGGAAATAAAGATATTCGCTGCCCTTATCAAAATCCGTAAGGCGCAGCTTGTCAAAAGCCGTGGTACCGCCGGAGTTATCGAACAGGGCATAACCGCCGCCGCTCGTCAGGATGGTGTTGGCCGTGGCCAGCGCCTTTGTATAATAGGCTGCTCCTTTCTGCAAAGGAAAACCGGCCATCGTCAGCTGCACTTCCGATAAGACGGCTGCTACGCTGCCTTTGGAGACCTGATTGGCATTGCTGCCCATGGGTTTGTCCACGAGGAGCCCGTTATTCAGGGCCCAGGTAAGGTCGGATTCTATTGCCGTATAAACAGAGTCTACCGATGTGCGCGGTGCGAACAGATTGTCCGTGGACGTATACGGTTTTAGGATCAATGGAACGGCTCCGAACAACCGTACGAGGAAATAATAGTCCAGGGCCCGGAAGAATTTTGCCGTCGCCAGGATAGGCGCTTTGGCAACGGTATCGATCGTCTTACTGGCTTCCATTTTTGAAATGATCGTATTCGCATTGGCGATAGAACTGTAGAAATTCGTCCACATCCCTCCGACATAGTTCCCGACCCCGTCGGAGTTTTGCGTCAAAGAAGAAAATAAACGGATGCTGGGCTCCTGCGCTACCGTATTATTGGACATACCCGACATATTGTCGAAGGAGAAAGCGCGGGTGCCGTCATAGAATCCCCGGCCTACGAAAAAGCTGCCGGGCCCGTTGTCCTTGGTGTATAGATAATTCGCGGCGCTCTGTGCCTGCGTGGCCGTCTGGAAATAAGCATCCAGGGGTTGTGAGCTCTTAGGCTCTTCTTTCAGGAATTTGGTACAGGAAGACATTCCGATCATCCCCATGAGAACTGCACCCGACAAAAATATATTTTTCATATAAAGCATATTATAAATTATATAATCACTAAAAAGTCACATTTAAACCAAGGGTGAAGGTCCTTGCCTTAGGGTACTGGTAGAACTCGATGTTCTGTCCGAAAGGAGGAGTACCTTGTGTCGAAGGGGTTCCCGTGCCTGTTCCCGGCGCGCCCGCTCCCTGGCTGTTCCAGGAAAAGCTTACGCTCTGGGGATCATATCCCTGGTAAGAAGAAGACTTGATCAGGAAGAGGTTTTGCGAACTGATATACAGGCGAAGCCTTTTTATCTTCAATGCATTCAGGGTGGCCTGGCTCAAATTATATCCTAATACGACATTCCGGCCGCGAACGAAAGAACCATTTGCTACCCAATGGCTGTCAAAAGCAGCCGACTGGCCGGCATCCGGCGCAAAGCGGAATTGCTGGATGGGTGTATTCTGATTCGAGGGCGTCCAGGCATTCAACACCGATTTGAGGGAATTGCTATATCCCGTCCTGTCTTCGGCGGAGAAGAGGAAGGCTTGCACCACGCTGGCTCCCTGAGAGAATTGCAGGTCTACCATCAGGTCGAAGTTCTTGTAGGTAAAGGTATTCACGAGACTGCCCGTCCAGTCCGGCTGACCCTTGCCCAGGATCTGCTTGGTGGCGGATTCTTTTTCTTCCCCGGGCTTTTTCGAGAAATTAGGATCGGCTGCCTTGGCGGCTGTGACATCCGCAACACTCCAGGTGCCCAGACGTTTGTAACCCCAGAAACTACCTGCTGCCTGGCCTACCCGCAGGATCGTAAACCCATCCGATACAGGGCCCCAGTAGGGTCCGGGAAGGATATCCTCGTTATTGGTGCCCAGCTTCACCACCTTGTTCTTATTATAGTTGGCGACGAATGTAGTCGACCAGGTGAAATTGCCGTGCTGAAAGTTCCTGGAAGTCACTGCAAGATCCACACCTGCGTTGGACAAGGATCCGATATTGGACAATACTCCTTGGAATCCCGTAGAAGTCGGGATAGGTTTGTTCAGCAGCAAGTCCGTGGTAAGTTTATAATAATAATCCGCTTCCAGCGATATACGGCTATTGAACAATTGCATTTCAAACCCGAGGTCCGTCTGCCTGTTCTTTTCCCATTTCAGGTTTGGATTGGGGAGACCGTTGACGCTGGAAGACCCGGCGCGCGTACCGTTGATCAGGGTCGTTCCGCTGCCGATGGTAGCCAGTGACTGGTAAGAGCCGATCTCGGTATTACCGGTATAGCCGAAGCTACCTCTCACTTTAAGGTAGTTGATCACACGGCTGTCCTTCATGAAATCTTCCTTGGACAGGATATAACCCAAGCCCACCGAAGGGAAATAGCCATATTTATTTGCGGAGCCAAACCGGGATGACCCGTCGATACGTTCCGTCAGGGTGGCGAGGAATTTATCGTTGAAGGTATAGCCTACTCTTGCGAAATAGGAATTGATGGACCATTTGTTATAATAGCTGGCCGGGGATGCGGGTTGGGCGCCTGCACCCAGGTTGAATTGCCGGTAATAATCATCCGCAAAGAATTGGGTATTGCCGGTGAGGTAGCGGTCTGTTCTTTCCTGCCAGCTTGCGCCGACGACCGCATTGATGGAATGTCCGCCAATGCGTTTTTTATAGGTCAGGTAATTCTCCTGCTGCCAGTAGCGATATTGTTCGCTTTGGATCTGTGCGATCCCTTTCTGCGTAGCCGAGGTATTGATCAGGGTAGAGGGCGAGTAAAAGTCATACAAGCCATCCTGCATGTCCACACCGAATTGGGTCTTGAATTCCAGGTCTTTGGTGATCTTGAAATTAAAATAGGTATTGCCGAAAAGCTGTGTCCTGCTCCGTTGATTGGTCTGCTGTTCCAATACCTTAACGGGGTTCTCCGCCACATCCAGGTAGGATAGCGTGCCGGACACCTGATTGTTCACCCAGGTTCCATCGGGGAATTTCACGGGGAAAATGGAAGGCATTTCGATCATGACCCTGGTAGGCGAGTTGCCCCCTGTTCCGGGAGGCACGAGGTTCTCTTTCGAATAATTGAGGAGGAGGTTGGCGCCGAAGTCGACCCAACTGGCCAATTTGGTGTCATGCGCCAGCTTGATATTATATCGTTTGAGATCCGAGTTGATCATAACGCCCTGGTTGTACGCATAGCCCATAAAGATACCGGTGGATGAATTTTCGCCCCTTGTCTGGATGGACAACTGATGACTATTGGAGGTCGTCGGCCGGGTCGTTTCTTTCTGCCAGTCTGTATTATATAAAGGACTTCCATCCGGCTTGAACAGGCGGGTATCGGTGGTATTCAGGGTCCTGGGCGCTGCGCCCCAGATAGCATTGTTCGCCATCCCCTGCCTTAATACATCCAGGAACTCAGTAGAATTCAGCGCAGCCATTTCTCTGGCTAGTTTGCCGCGACTAAGGGATGCATCGTAGGAAACTACCGTTCCCCGGTTGGCGGCGCCTCTTTTTGTCGTTACGAGGATGACGCCGTTGCTGCCCCTTGCGCCATAGATGGAAGTGGCTGAAGCATCTTTCAATACCTCTATATTCTGAATATCATAAGGGTTTAAGAACTGGATATTGGTCATGGCAACCCCGTCCACCACATACAGGGGATCCGTAGAGGAATTGAGAGAACCTATGCCGCGGATGATCACGGTGGGCAGGCCTCCGGGTGCGCCTGAATTCAGCGAAACATCCACGCCCGCCACTCTTCCCTGCAGTCCTTCCAGGGCATTGGTAACAGGCTGGGCCAGGAGATCCGCGGACTTCACCGTTGCGACCGCTCCTGTGACATCCGATCTTTTCGCAGTACCATAACCTACTACGACCACCGAATCATAAGCGTTCCGGGTGGTCAAGGATAGTACTACATTCTTTGCCGCAGCAATCGTCAGTTCGCGATCGCCATAGCCGATGCTGGAAAAAACAAGGATCCTTCGTCCCGCGGGAACGGTCAGTTTATAATCCCCGTTCTCATTAGTGGTCGTACCTGAAGAGGTACCCTTTACGGCAACAGAGACCCCGGATAAGGGCTTTCCGCTCTCATCCGATACATGCCCCGTCACCTGGTTATCCTGTGCAGTAGCCAGGCTAACAAAAAAGAATAACGCGTAAAATAGCAGTTTAGACTTTCTCATAATTTGCAATCGATTGGTTGGTTATTAAAAAATATTACAGGGAAAAATCAAGCCGGCCAGCCCTTCAGGGAGGCAAAGAGCTGCCTGTGCTAAGGAAATGACTCCTTAGCGGGGTTCGTATTCTGTTCATTTTATTTGCTTATTTAATGCTTATAAGGAAGATTTATTCATGAGATCTTTTTTAGTGCCATGCCTGCCGCTCCCGCAATGGCAGACAGTTCCGATGCCTGTGAACACTTAACGGGAATGAGAATATTATTTTCCGCAAACACTTCTTCGATCGCCGGCAGGAACAAGGAGGCCGACCGGACGATGCCTCCACCCAGCACCAAACAATCCGCCCCGTAGTCCCGGATGCGGGAGGATAAGAAAAGGCCGATATGGAGGCCAAACATTTTAAAGATCGCTTTAGCGTCTTCCTTATCCTGCGCATGGTCATCCTGATGCAGAGCGAGGCCGGCGATCTCTTTCACATCCGTACAGCTTCCGCCCGTTCGTCCATTAAATTGCTGCAGCAGCCATCTTGCCGAGATATAATCTTCGGCCATCCCTTCTTTAAACGGGATATTATATAAATGTCCCTCCGGCGGTACTCCCGGGCCTGTTCTCCGGGGTTCGTTCTGCTCGATAAACGCCGCGCCAAGACCTGTTCCAAGCGTAATGGCCATTACTTTCCCATAGCCTGCGCCCAACCCGTAAAGGCATTCGCCCACGCCAAAGCAAACGGCGTCATTTTCAAAAAATACCGGGGTCGTGGAAGGGGACAGTTGCGATTGAAGAGATGCTTTGATATCGATCCCGTATAAGGATTCGTATTTATCGACGCCGGAGATCAGGGAGATGCCATTCTCATAATCAAAAGGCCCTGGTATGGCGACCCCAACCGCTTGCAGAGATACGGGGTGACGTGAAAGGCAGGTGTGGATGGCATCCATCCAATCCCCGATGATCTTTTCAGCCTTCTCACGGGGATCTATAGACTTTTTCAAACAGGTATCCTGCAGCAGTTTGCCGTCGGCCCCATTCACAAGGGCCACCGAGATATGGCTACCGCCGATATCAATGCCAAGCAAGGCGTTTGTTTTGTTCATATGTCTGAACATACTGATGAGCAAAAAATAAAAAGGCGAATTCTACTTATCCCGAAGATACATGTTAAAATGTCTGAACATAATACCTTATAAAAAAAATTAAATCCCTACCCCTCTTTCAAACGGATCATCCTTTCTTAATGTCGATCGAATAAATGAATTTATCGGAACGATAATAACCGATATTATATTCGACGGGTCTGTCGCCTACGTCATATACGAACCTTTCCCTAAACAGTACGGCGGAGCCCGGATCCACGCCCAATTTCTTCGAAAGGCTTCCGGCCAGTTTAGCGCTGATATTTTCGTAAGATCTGTTCACTACCACCCCGTATTTTGCTTCCAGCATTGCATATAAGGGCTTGTCAAATTCATCATTCTCGCTGATCCCGATCCTGGGATGAAAATAGCTTTCGAAATAAACGATGGGTTCGCCGGATGCTTCACCCTTCAGTTTGGATAATTTCAGCACCTTCTTGTCTACTTTCGAGCCGAAGAAATTCCGGATCGTTTCATTAGCGATGACCCATTCCACTTTCAAAGATAAATTGGTGACGACGATGCCTTTCTCCTGCATCTCCTGGGTAAAGCTATACCAATGATCCAGGCCCGTGAACAAACCCTTTTTCTCCGCGACCCTGGTGCCCACTCCTTTCTTTCTCACGATCAATCCTTCGTTCTCCAGTTTATTCGTCGCCTGCCGGATCGTATTCCGGGACACACCCAACCTGTTCGCCAGCTCTACTTCCTTCGGCAAAAAAGCTCCATTCTTAAATTTCTCCGAACCTATTAGTTTCCTGACATGCTCTTCGACCTGGACATGTAACGGAATCTTGCTTTTATGGTCAATCACCGGTTGGTACATTAGAATGTTCAAACATACAAAATATTTATTTCCCCAACAAGATAATATCTTTCCCTTCGACGACTTTTTTGTCGTAGCCATTTTCGGCGACCCGTATCATTGCCAGCGCCAGTTCTGTCAGGGTGCAGAACCCGCCGGGAAAGAGGGCCCTGCCGGGCCGGAACAGCCAGGAAATGTATTTATAAAGGGGCTGAGTATGCTTCAATCCTTTGATCGCCCTGATAAAGCCCGGCCGGAAGGCGTATACGTCGCGGAAAGGCAGCTGCATCAGGTCATTTTCCGTTTTGCCCTTGACCCTTGCCCACCGGCTCCTACCCTTTTCGCTGCTGTCCGTGCCGGCCCCGGAGATATAGCAGAAGGTCATTCCAGGATCGAGCCGGCTCAGGGTCCTGCCCATTTCCATGGTAAGGGTGTAGGTCATTCTGTAATAGTCGTCTGCCTTCATCCCGACGGATGAAACGCCCAGGCAGAAGAAGCAGGCGTCATAGCCGGCAAGGTCCTTTTCGATGGGAGAAAGATCGAAGAAATCGGCATGGATGATCTCTTTCAGCTTAGGGTGGGAAAAACCGACCGGTTTCCGGTTGATCACCAGTACGGCTTCCACCTGTGGATGCCGCAGGGATTCATACAGCACGCCTTCTCCCACCATGCCGGTGGCGCCTGTGATGATCGCTCTTATTGTTCCTTTGTTCATATTCACCACCATTTATTTTTTTCGATATAGGAGATCAGGTCGTCCGCCATCGCCTGCTGCTCGGCGGGATTGGGGTGCCCGCTCCTGTTCTTATAAGGGAAGAAATGTGTAAAGATATCCTTGTCCTTTAACCCGGCCGCGGCTTTTTCGATATAGCCGGGCCAGGGAGATCCAGTACGGGTAGCGTCCATATTGCCCAAGGCGCAGAGGATATGGGCCCTGGGATATTTGGCACGGATCTTTTTGAGGAGGTCCCGGTAAGCGTTCACCAATTGTTCTTCTTTGGGCGGGGTGGTCCCGAAGATACGTTTGAATTCGGGATGGTCGGGCTTATCCACCAGCCATGAGTCATTCTGGAACAGGTTGATCACGACGATATCAGGCGTATACTTTGAAAAATCCCATTTGCTGCCGGCGTCGGAAGGGTCCAGCCGGTCGTACATATCGGACATGACCATGGGGTACCAGCTGATCAGGATGCCGATGCCGCTCCTCGATATAGAATGCAGCTCCGCGTCGAAGTGCCGGGCCGTTATGGCCGCATAGCTGATATACCCGTTCTCATAGGGGCTGGTGCCTCTGTCCCGGCCGCTGAAGTCCTCATCGGCGTATCCGCAGGTGATGGAATTGCCGAAGAACTCGATCTTCCTTTTTTTAGTCCCCGGGGACGCCAGTATCTTCCCTTTTGGGTCGAGTGTCAGCTGGTAGAGCCAGGTCCGGCCCATGGTCCATTCCGTACGTTTGAATAATTCCAGGCTATGGGGACCGGCGGGCAGGCCGGAAGCCAGGGTATAGAGCCCGATCGAGGTCCCTGGCTGCAGTTTCGAGGTCACTTTGCCATCGACGATCACATTATAATAGTTCTCCCCCAACTCGTCCCTTAGCAAGGCCTTTACGCCGGTGCCGTAAAAATTGACCTTCACGGAGGTCTGGGGCCAGGCCAGCTGGGCCGCGCTATCTTTCATAGCCACCCGGCCCATATAATGGATATGCGCGTCATTGAAGGGGATAATGGGGCCTTGCGCAGGAGCTGCACAACTCATGGCTGCCAGGTAGGCCAGCAGCAGGACAGGAGGTCTTTTCAATTGGAACGATTTTTTTTCAAGATACTACTTTAGTGGTATTTCAGTTCCCTTTTACCACAGTTCAACGACTAATAACTGCCCCTCACCGGGATAGGCTTGCAACAGTGCCTGCAGATATGGATTTTTACATTAAAACCACTTTAAAACTTTATTTATGGCCTATATGACCGCACAACAGATCGACCTGATACGCTCTTCCTGGAAGAGCGCCGGCGAAGAGCCCCTTGCCCTGGGGATCTCTTTCTATGATCGTCTTTTCTCCGTTTGTCCCCGGACGCGCGCTGTCTTCCGGAGTCCCGCCAGTTTGCAGACGGCCCGGCTGATGAAGACGGTAGGCTACCTGATCAATAAGCTGGACAGGCTGGATGACTCCCTTCCCGGCATCACCCTTATCGCTGAAGAATATGCCCTGCTGGGAATAAGGGCCCTGGATTATCCGGCCATCGCCACTTCGCTGTTATGGGCCATGGAGAAAAAGCTCGGTGCGTGCTGGAACGAAGAATTGTCGGAAGCCTGGGTATCTTTCTATGCCAGTCTATCCTGCCTGGTAAGAGAGAATGCCTGCACCTCCCCGGAAGCTTCGTCCGCGTCCCGGTATGCAGCTGTCGCCTATGCCTGAGACGGTTATCCGGCAATGGGAGCATCGTCCTTAGCCACTTCGGGCGGAAGGGCCGCGATCGGGCGTACATTCAGCTCCAGGGGCGGAGCTTCCGTCAATTCCCTTTTCACATAGGCCTGGCTCAACTGCTGGATCTTCCGTCCCTGGGGCAGGAAATTACTTTCCAGGCTGCCGACCGCCTTATTATAATGATTGATCGTACCGGCCAATCCTTTGCCGATGCCGGCAAGATGTTCCATCAGGATAGCGCTGCGTTCATATAATTCCACGGCGGCATCCCGGATCTCCTCGATATTCTCCATCGTCTTCAGTTGTTGCCAGCTATAACCTATGCTTCTCAGGATCGTGATCAGCGTGGTAGGCGTCGCCACGATGATGCGGTTGTTCAGCGCTTCTTCGATGAGCCCGGGCCAGGCTTGCAAGGCTGCCCCGAAGGAAGATTCGATCTGCATAAAGAGAACGACGAAATCCGGCGCTTCGGGAAATTGGTCCCAATAGGCCTTCGCGCTCAGCTGCCGGATATGCGACCGTATCGCGGCGACATGCTGGCCCAGCAGCATTTTCTGTTCTTCGGGATCTTCGGTCTCGAAGACCTTCAGGTAAGCGTTCAGCGGCACTTTGCTGTCCACGACCACCCTCCGCTGGCCCGGCAGACGGATGATCATATCGGGCCGCAACCTTCCTCCTTCTCCTTCCGTATTTACCTGCTCTTCGAAGTCACATTGGTCCACCATTCCCGCAAATTCCACCAGTCTCCGCAAGGCTATTTCCCCATAGCGTCCCCGGGTGTGGCTGGTCTTCAGGGCCGTCACGAGATTCCTCGTCTCCTTATCCAGGGCAGCCGTGCTCAGTTTCATCTGGTCCAGCAAAGTGCTGATATGGCCATAGGCGCCTTCCCGCTTGTTCTCCAGGGAATTGATCTTTTCATCCATTTTGGTAAGGGAATCCCCCAGCGGCCGGACGAGATTGTCGATCGCCTGCCGGCGTTGTTCCAGGTCGCCCTTCGCTTCGGTCACATGCGATTCGAGGGCCGTCTTAGCGAGGTCCAGGAAGGAGTGGTTGTTCTTATCCAGGGCGGCGGCCGACAGGGCATCGAAGGAATCCTTCAAGGCTTTCTGGGCCTCTTCGACGAATTTCTTCTGTTCGGCGACCGCTTTCAGGGTCTCTTCGTACTTCGCCTGCAAGCTGCCCTTCTCTCCTGTCAAGACGGCTTCACGATCCCTGAATTGATCCAGGCGGTCCTTCAGCCGGTTCCTCTCATTGGTGACCTCGATCCTGGCCGCGAACAGCTCATCGCATTTTGCTTTCAGAGCCGCGTGGGCTTCGCGGATCTTTTCGCTGTCTTCCTTCTCCTTTCTCAAACCGTCAAGTTGCTGCGACAGGTTATCCCCATTCGCGGCAAGGGTAGCTATCCGGCTGTTCAATTGTGACTTAGCCGACAGGCGCCCGATGAAGATCCCCAACAGGAAGGCCAGCAGGCCTGCGATCGATATTAGCACCAGCATCTTATCCATAGTGTGAATGATTAGGACAAATATACCGATTTTACTAACTAATTTAGCACCCCCCTATCCCCCTTGTCCCAGAGAGATTTTCAGGGAAAAGTCAGGGGAATTTTCTAATTTTGATCACAAATAATCATTTTTAATCAAAATTAATCAAATGTCTTCCTTCCTTAAAAATTCCGTCCCTTCCACGCGCATCCGCATTGAAAAAGAAGAGCTGCTGTCCGATGACTGGTATACGCTCAGGAAAACCACCTACTCCTGGCTGACAAAAAAAGGGGAATGGCAACAGCAGACAAGGGAGACCTATGACCGGGGCAACGGCGCCACGATCCTTCTCTACAATAAAGATTACCAGAAAGTAGTACTGACAAGACAGTTCCGATTCCCGACCTTTGCAAACGGAAATCCGGAAGGCATGCTGATAGAGACCTGTGCCGGCCTGCTGGATGAAGACAGCCCCGAGACAGCCATACGCCGCGAGACGGAAGAGGAGACGGGATATAGGATCCGGGATATTGAAAAGGTCTTCGAGGCGTATATGAGTCCGGGTTCCGTGACGGAAAAGCTTTATTTCTTCCTGGCGGAATATACCAGGGAGGCCAGGGAGAACGAAGGCGGCGGAATAGAGGACGAAGAGATCGAAGTGATGGAGATCCCTTTTGAAGAGGCGATGAAAATGATCGCCACCGGAGAGATCTGCGATGGCAAGACCATCCTGCTGCTGCAGCATCTCTTCATTTCGCAGAGAATGAACGATAAACAACCTGTAACATAGATCGCAAACAACCTGTCAATGGATAAGCATTTTTTTTACATGAAACGCTGCCTCGAACTGGCAGCCCTGGCGGCCTCCAAGGGAGAAAGCGCCGTAGGCAGCCTCCTGGTAAAGGATGGAGACATCATCGGAGAGGCCTTTGAAAAAAGCAAACAATTAAAAGATATAACGCGGCATGCCGAAACCCTCGCTATCCTGGATGCGGTAGAAAAACATGGCTCCTGCGCAGGCGCTACGCTCTACACGAATGTCGAGCCCTGCATCCTCTGCTCTTATGTCATCCGGCATCATCAGATCGCCGAAGTGGTCTTTCATCAACGCTCCGGCGAGCTGGGCGGAGCCTGTTCCCATTACAGGATCCTTTCGGCAAATGACATCGGCTGCTGGGGAGAGGCGCCGGTCATTACTGTTTTTCCTTCGTAAAAGTTGCCTCTGTGTAAACGCCGCGAAAAAAGAATTTAACGAAAGCACTTATCATGGTACAAAAAAAAGCCCCCGGGAAATGGAAGGTCGTACTGGCCATACTATTAGTCTGTTTCCTCGGAGCGCAGCTGATCCGTCCGCGGATCAGCCATCCGCCGGTGACGGCCGACGTCGACGCGCCGGAAGAGATCAAACAGATCCTGAGGAGCGCTTGCTATGACTGTCATTCCAATGAGACCCACCTGTTGTGGTTCGATAAAATAACGCCCGCCAACTGGCTGGTCGCAGACCATATCCGGGAAGGAAGAAACGTGCTTAATTTCTCGCAGTGGGATTCGTTGAACAAGGACCAGCGCAAGGGCAAGCTCTTCGAATCGCTGAACCAGATGGTCTTTAATACCATGCCGTTGCCATCCTACACGCTGCTCCATCCCGCCGCCAAAATAACTCCTCTGCAAATAGCGGCGCTGCGTTCCTACCTGTCGGATCTGGCAGGGACGATCCGGCCCGATCCTGCAAAGGACCAGGCCGGCAAGACGCAATATCTCCAATGGATACAGCAGGCCGGCAACTCTCCGCGGTCTTCGACGGATACCGTAAAACCCTCTCCCAACGGCATTGCATTTATGCCCGATTACCGTAACTGGCAGGCGCTCAGCTCCACGGAAAGGTTCGACAACGGCACCATGCGGGTAATATTGGGGAATGACGTCGCCGTCCGGGCAGCTAAAGCAGGTCAGACCCATCCCTGGCCCGATGGCACCCGTTTCGCGAAAGTAGCCTGGGACCAGGTCATCGACACGACCGGCAGCGTACATACCGGCGCGTTCAAACAGGTAGAGTTCATGATCCGGGACAGCAGGAAATATGCGTCGACGGATGGATGGGGATGGGCACGGTGGGTGAAAGGTCTACAGCTCGTACCTTACGGCAAGGACGCCCTCTTTACTACGGAGTGCATGAACTGCCATGAGCCTATGAAAAAGAATGATCTTGTTTTTACCTCGCCCGTCAGGCGTCCGGAACTGCCGAAAGAGGATGTCACGCAGGACCCCGCTTTCCAGGACCCGATGGAAGGAAAGGTCATCCGCTCTTCTGTCGACAAATACGCGCATACGATGTCCACTCTTTACGGCAATGACAAGGCAGTGGCTTTTGCCAGGACCCATACAGGAACCGGCTATCCCCCCGGCTCGGCGCTGGCGCTGGTCACCTGGACCCAAAAGGAAGATGAACATTGGTTCGGCGCGACGATCCCTTCGGCATTGCAGTCTGTCGAGCGGATCAGCTTCCCGGGCGCGGCGCCTGTCTATGAGAAACTGAAAGGTCCGTCGCTGAAAAAGGCTACCGGGACCGATGCGGCGGCCGTTGCCGGCAGGATCCGCTCTATCCTGGAGGGGCAGGCGTCCGTTATGCCCTGAGAACCATAGCTCCCGGCGCTTTCCTGCCGCTAACTCAAAACACCGTACTTTTGCAGCTATGCAAACAGATCCGGCTTTCGTTTCAGAGATCCTTTCCCATCTTAAGATCGAAGCGCTTAATGAAATGCAGCAGGCAGCTCTTGCCGCTGCCAGAGAAGAGAATGATATTATCCTGTTATCGGACACGGGCTCGGGGAAAACCATCGGCTTTTTATTGCCCCTGGTCAGCCAGCTGGATCCTGCCAACCCGGCCACGCAGGCCCTGATCGTCGTCCCTTCCCGGGAGCTGGCGTTGCAGATCGAACAGGTCTTCAAAGCCATGAGCACAGGATTCAAGATCACCTGCTGTTATGGCGGTCATCTGCGCGAGACGGAAGAGAATAATTTGCGGCAGGCGCCGGCGCTGATCGTCGGCACCCCGGGCAGGCTCGGGGACCATATCCGCCGGGGCAATATTCAGCTGGACGGGATCACCACGCTGGTGCTCGACGAATTCGACAAAACCCTGGAGCTCGGGTTCCAGGAAGAGCTTTCCTTCATACTCGACTCCCTGAAGTTCCTTCAAAAAAGGATCCTCACTTCCGCCACCGACGCCGCGGAGATCCCCGCATTCATCGGCCTGAACAATGCCGTGACCCTGGATCACCTGTCGGGGCATAGCTCACCCGCCCTGGCCATACAGCAGGTGATGAGTGACCAGAAAGACAAGCTCGATACCCTGTTCCGGCTGATCTGTTACCTGAAGGACCGTTCGACGATCGTATTCTGCAACCACCGCGAATCCGTAGAAAGAGTAAGCGCCTTCCTGGTGGAAAAAAGTATTGTGAATGTCTTCTATCATGGCGCGATGGAACAGCAGGAAAGGGACAGTGCGCTATGTAAGTTCAGGAATGGCAGCTCCAATGTCCTTGTCACCACCGACCTGGCCTCCCGCGGCCTGGACATCCCCAATATCCGGTATATCGTGCATTATCATCTGCCCAACACCGAAGAGGTCTTTACCCATCGTAACGGAAGGACCGCGAGAATGGAAGCCAGCGGCACGGCCATCCTGGTGCTTTCGCCGGAAGAGCGGCTACCCTCTTATATCAAAGAAGAGGTGGCGGAGATCACCTTGCCGGAGACATCTGTCGTGCCCGATAAACCCAAATGGTCGACCTTATTTATCGCAGCCGGTAAAAAAGACAAGGTCAATAAGATCGATATCGTAGGGTTCCTGTCCAACCGGGGAGAATTGAAAAAAGAAGATATCGGTCTGATCGAAGTAAAAGATTTCTTTTCCTTCGTGGCTGTCCGCAAATCGAAGGTCAGCAACACCCTCCAGGCGATAAAAGGCCACCGGATCAAGAATAAGAATGTAAAGATCCAGCCGGCGAAATAGATCCGTGAGGGGGCCTCTATTTCACTTCTTCCATCTGCAGCACCACGCTGGTCCTTCCACTATGCACATCCGGGTTGAAGCCTATCTTCATTAGAAAATCACCTGTATAGGTCTTATTGGCATCGATGGAGGAAGAGGCGCCGGGGTAGAGATCGATCTCGCGGAGCCGGTATTTTTTTCCGGCGTCCAGCCCCTGCAAACGAATGGGAGATCTGCTGCCTGCGCCATAACGGTTGTTGACGAGATAATTGAACAGGATGCCCGAGGTCTTTGCCTCGTTCACATACAGGACGGAGGCGACACTGCCGCTGGCAGGGTCTGCAAGCCGGTATTGATCCCCCT